>SNQY01000018.1_pt1 | contig 158474 bp, 164 predicted proteins | sample 2580551 | NCBI WGS metagenome assembly SNQY01 (sample SAMN10953785, study PRJNA522744) | food fermentation metagenome | isolation source: 144-hour incubation of native-enriched microbial consortia from nixtamalized... | place: Mexico | collected 2017-09-24 | reverse complement strand
CATCCCCGTTATCCATCTTTATACGGAAATATTACATCTTTTCCGAAAATTACACCGAGCAAGTAAAGCACGGTAGCCGAAAGTGTACAAAAAGAGTGTCTTGGAATACCCGATATTTAAACCTTGTCGAGAAAAACTTGACACATACAAAATGGGCAATGCTATTGACGATTTTCACAAAAACCGATACCATAAACTATAGTCAATTTCAAAAATCAAAGTACAATGAACGGGAAGAGTACAGATTTTGTTTCCATGCAGAGAGGGAAATCAGCTGCTGAAAGATTTCCTATGCGAAACAGGCTGGAAGGTCGCCCGGGAGTAGCTTTTGTGAAACCGAAAGTAGCAAAAGCCGGCGAAGTGCCGTTACTGACCCGAGAGTGCCGGGCATCCGTTTGCCCGTGAAAAAAGGTGGTACCGCGAACAGACTCCTTTCGTCCTTTTATGACGAAGGGAGTTTTTGTGTTTATCCGTAAAAGACGCAGAAAGGAATGATGCAAATGGAACAGCAGGACATCAGCATGCCGACCAAATATGATCCGCAGGCTGTTGAAAAAGGGCGCTATGAATGGTGGGTGAACGGCAAATTTTTCGAAGCAAAAGGCGATCCGGAAAAGAAACCGTACACGATTGTGATTCCGCCGCCGAACGTAACCGGGAAGCTCCACCTCGGCCATGCCTGGGATACGGCTTTACAGGATATTTTAACCCGGATGAAACGGATGCAAGGCTATGATGTGCTCTGGCTGCCGGGGATGGACCACGCCGGGATTGCAACACAGGCAAAGGTGGAAGCCAAACTGCGTGAAGAAGGCAAATCCCGCTATGATCTCGGCCGCGAAAAATTTATGGAAGAAGCATGGAAATGGAAAGCGGAATACGCTCAATTTATCCGCAAACAATGGGCAAAACTTGGCCTCGGGCTCGATTATTCGCGCGAACGTTTTACGCTCGATGAAGGGCTGTCAAAAGCTGTAAAAGAAGTATTTGTTTCGCTTTATAAAAAAGGCTTGATTTACCGTGGCGAGTATATCATCAACTGGGATCCGGAAACGAAAACGGCACTTTCCGATATTGAAGTCGTCTACAAAGAGGTGCAGGGCGCATTTTACCATCTGGCATACCCGTTAAGCGACGGTTCCGGCACGATCGAAATCGCGACAACGCGCCCGGAAACGATGCTCGGTGATACGGCGGTCGCTGTCCATCCGGATGATGAACGATACAAACAATTAATCGGGAAAACGATTGTATTGCCGATCGTCGGCCGCGAAATTCCGATTATCGCAGACGAGTATGTGGACATGACATTTGGTTCTGGTGCCGTAAAAATTACGCCGGCCCATGACCCGAACGACTTCGAAGTCGGGAACCGCCACAACCTCGAACGTATCCTTGTGATGAACGAGGATGGCACAATGAATGAAAATGCCGGAAAATATAAAGGCATGGACCGGTTTGAATGCCGCAAACAGATTGTGGAGGACTTGAAAGCACTTGGCGTTCTTGTCAAAGTGGAAGACCATCTTCATTCGGTCGGCCATTCCGAACGGAGCGGCGCGGTTGTCGAACCGTATTTGTCGACGCAATGGTTTGTGAAAATGCAGCCGCTCGCTGATGCCGCGGTAAAACTGCAGGCGTCGGAAGGAAAAGTCCATTTTGTGCCGGAACGCTTCGAAAAAACATACTTGCACTGGATGGAAAATATCCGCGACTGGTGCATTTCGCGCCAGCTCTGGTGGGGCCACCGGATTCCGGCCTGGTACCATAAAGAAACCGGCGAAGTGTATGTTGACACTGAGCCGCCCCGCGATATTGAAAACTGGGAACAGGATCCGGACGTGCTCGATACGTGGTTCAGCTCGGCGCTCTGGCCGTTTTCGACAATGGGCTGGCCGGATGAAGAAGCTAAAGACTACAAGCGTTATTATCCGACCGATACGCTTGTGACCGGCTATGACATCATTTTCTTCTGGGTATCGCGGATGATTTTCCAGGGGCTTGCGTTTACCGGCAAGCGCCCGTTCAAAGATGTTCTGATCCACGGCCTTGTCCGCGACGAGCAGGGGCGGAAAATGAGCAAATCGCTCGGCAACGGTGTCGACCCGATGGAAGTCATCGACAAATACGGCGCGGACTCGCTCCGCTATTTCCTTACCACCGGTAGCGCACCGGGCCAGGATTTGCGTTTCAGTTACGAAAAAGTTGAAGCGGTCTGGAATTTCGCCAATAAAATTTGGAACGCCTCCCGTTTTGCACTCATGAACATGAACGGGCTGAAATACGAAGAAATGGATCTGTCCGGTGAAAAATCAGTCGCTGACAAATGGATTTTAACGCGTTTGAACGAAACGATCGAAACCGTTACAAAACTGGCGGACAAATACGAATTTGGCGAAGCTGGGCGCGCACTTTACAATTTTATCTGGGACGATTTCTGCGACTGGTACATCGAAATGGCAAAACTGCCGCTCTACAGCGAAGATGAAGCAGCGAAGAAAACGACACGCTCGGTCCTTGCGTATGTGCTCGACAATACGATGCGGCTTTTGCACCCGTTCATGCCGTTTATTACCGAGGAAATTTGGCAAAACCTTCCGCATCAGGGGGAATCGATCACAACAGCCGCTTGGCCGGAGGTGGACGAAAGCCTTACAGATGCAGCGGCTAGCGAAGAAATGAAACTGCTTGTCGACATCATCCGTTCCGTCCGCAATATCCGCGCGGAAGTGAATACGCCGTTAAGCAAAAAAATCAAACTGCATTTGAAAGCGAAAGACGAAACGGTCTTAGCGACTTTAAAACGAAACGAAGCGTACATTACCCGTTTCTGCAACCCGGATGAATTGAAAATGGGGCTTGACCTCGAGGCACCGGGCAAAGCCATGACTGCAGTCGTTTCCGGCGTCGAACTGTTCCTGCCGCTTGAAGGGCTTATTAATTTTGAAGAAGAACTGGCTCGGCTCCGGAAAGAGTTGGCAAAATGGAATAAAGAAGTCGAACGCGTCCAGAAAAAACTGTCCAATGAAGGGTTCCTGAAAAAAGCGCCGGAAAATGTCGTTGCCGAAGAACGGGCAAAAGAAAAAGACTATCTTGAAAAACGAAGCACCGTCGAAGCGCGCATCAAAGAACTTGAAAACCAGTAATACAAGGGTGGAAGGCGAATTCTTTACGGATTCGTCTTCCTTGCATACGGGAGGAAAGGTATATGTTTGAAACCTATGAAGAAGCGGTTGGCTGGATCCGGTCCCACTCGAAATTCGGGATGAAACCGGGGCTTGAACGGATGCAGTGGCTGATGGAAAAATTGCACCACCCGGAACAAAAAATCCGGACGGTTCACGTGGCCGGGACGAACGGAAAAGGGTCGACCGTCACCTTTTTGCGCAACATTTTAGAGCAGGCAGGCTATACGGTCGGCACCTTTACTTCCCCGTATATTGAGCAGTTTAACGAAAGGATCAGCATAAACGGAACGCCGGTGTCAGATGCAGACCTCGTCCGGCTTACAAACGCAATCCGCCCGCTTGCAGAAGAGCTGGAGCACACAGCATTCGGCGCACCGACAGAGTTTGAAGTCATTACAGCGATGTCGCTTTTGTATTTTGCCGGGATCCAGCCGGTGGATATCGTTATTTATGAAGTCGGCCTTGGCGGCAGGCTTGATTCCACAAACGTCATCACACCGCTTGTCAGCCTGATTACCAATATCGGCCATGACCATATGAATGTGCTTGGCCATACGATTGCGGAGATTGCATTTGAAAAAGCGGGCATCATCAAACACGGGGTGCCGGTTGCAACAACAGCAATGCTGCCTGATGCGCTAGCGGTGATTGAAGAAAAAGCGGCAAAAGAAAAGGCACCGCTTTTCCGTGCCGGAAAGGAATTTTCTTTTGCGGAGATTGGTGGGGATCTAACTGGTGAACATTTCCGCTTTGCTTCTCCGTACGGCGCCTATGACTGCTTGTCGATCACCATGATGGGGCGCCATCAGATTTACAATGCCGCGCTTGCCGTTATGGGGGCAGAACTGTTAAGACATATCCACCATTTTCGCATCCCGCAGCATGCACTGGAAAAAGGCCTTCTCCTCAGCAAGTGGATCGGCCGATTTGAAAAACTGCTGGATGACCCGCTCGTTATCATCGATGGCGCCCACAACCCGGAAGGCATTGACAGCCTGATCGAAACAATGGACACCCATCTGCGCGGGAAAAACATTCACATGATTTTTTCCGCACTTGGCGACAAAGACTTGGATCACATGATTCCGAAACTCGACCACAAAACAGACGAAATCATTTTCACAACTTTTGATTTTCCAAGAGCGATTCCGGCAGAGATGTTGTATAAGATAAGCCATCATCAAAATAAATCATTTTCGGAGGATTGGAAAGAAACCGTACTTGCTAAAATAAAAGAAATGAAAGGCTCAAGAGATGTTTTAGTCATTACGGGGTCTTTATACTTTATTTCGAAAGTCCGGAAATACATTTTGGGCCAATCAGAAAGGAACGGGCAGAGCTGAAAAAGTTCTGCCCTTTTTTTTATTTGTTCTATTTGTTGAATTACTTTCCCGGCGCTTTTTGATAAAATAAGCTTTATAGGAAATAAGACGCAGGACAAAATGCTTAGCGGAGGTTGTTATGAAAAAACCCCTTTTTAAAAACAACCGGGGATTTACACTTGTCGAAGTGCTCGCTTCGATTACGATTTTAGCGATTGTGATGCTCACAGTGGGTTCCATTTTGGCCAATAATGCGGGCGTGACAAAGAAAGCGGATGACTCGCTGTCTGCATTGCAAATTGCAACCGGGATATTAAGAGCTTATCAGAAAAAAAACTTTAATGAAGTGCAGCAGATGGCGAACACCACACAACAAGCTGATATTCAATCGGTTTTAGGGCTTGATAGCGCTGCGGAAATTTCCGGTTATAAGGCATATGTGTCCGTTTCCCTTCCGGCGGATTCTTCCCTTTCTGACCGCCTCCTGCTGGTCAAAGTAAAAGTCGACAGTGGAAATCGTCTAAAACCGGTTGAAGTGAAAGGGTATGTGAAAAGATGAAATGCCGGAATGAAAAAGGGCTCACTTTAGTAGAATTACTGGCGGCTGTTACCATTTCATTTATCATTATCGGGGTTATTTATGCCGTTTTAAATTCGGTGATCACCCAATCCAAAAGCGACATGGCCCGTAAATACTTTGTCAAAGAACAAACGGCAATTTTGCAATATATGGAGAGAACAATGGAAAATATAGACGACGTTGAACCTGATGACGAAAGTGATGACGGGACTTTTACCCGTTTCAAAGCAGTGGCTATCAATATAGATGTTGCGGGTGACGGTACCTACCAGGAAAGTTCAACAGACAAGACAATCGCTGTATCAGACGGGAATTTGTCGGTAGGAGGCACCATTGTAAACAGCGATGGAATTTCACTTGACGGGACAACTTTTACGGTCAAGAACGGCAGCCTAATATGCCATTTTGTAATGAAAGACACGCAAAATCATTTCGAGAAAAAGATCTATGCCTCTTATAAACTGGGCGAAGAGGGGGATCAATGATGCATGTTTTAAGAGAAGAGAAGGGATATACGCTTGTGACCGTTCTTCTCATTTTCGCAGTCGCGGCGATTATCACCGTTTCACTCGTATCCGCATCCGTCAGCACTTTTAAAACAGTAAAAGTATCTGAAACGGGCACACAGGATAAATTAAATGCGGAAATGGTAGCGGATGAAGCGACTGCTTTAATTGAGAAACAAGTTGACAGCATCAATAGTACCATTGCGAACGGTACTGTCATGCCAAGCCAGCTGATCAGCATGCTTCAGGCAGCCATAACGAGCATACAGCAACAGAAAAACGGCAAATGCAGCATCGCATATAAAACATTGAAAGACGGGACAGCACCAGATGGCATTGTTTTGGGCAAAGTCACCATAACAGTGCCAATCGGAAAGTCCGGAAAAACGTTAACAAAGGTGATGACGCTTTCCACTGTCTCGGACGTTTTTCAATATACAGCCGTGACACCGTCGAATATGTATTTGTACGGGTCTCCTTATATTATCGGGGATGTGAATATCGGGGGGAATCTGTATGTTTCAAACTACGGGAACTATGTTGAGGGGTACACGAAATATATTCAAACTTACTATCCAGCGATCAATGGGACGTTAACAGTGAAGGGAAGATATTTTGAGGCCGATCAGCAGCCGGTAGGAACAGGAACATCGGCGCCGGTTTACAACTTTTATTCATGGAAGCCATTTGGACCTGAAAGCTTCAGCCGCTACTTTTCTGTTGCCCCGGTTGTGAAAAATCGTCAGTTAACGGTTGACAAAATAAATGTAGGCGATATGATTACAGCCAAGGCGCTGGGATGGCCGGGAAATTTAAAAATAAATTCTTACGATTCTTATAATATAGATAAGTATGGGAACGCTTTTGGTTATGATGTAACAGTCAGCCAGGTTGGCAGTCAACCAATAAAAGGAAACTTGTACGTCGGCGATGATTTAACCGTTGGGGAAAACAAAAGCCTGACTGTAAATGGAGATCTTTATGTAAAAGATGATTTGACTGTCAAAGGAAATTTAACAGTAAAAGGCAAGATTTATGTAGGCGGTGGCGCTAATTTAAACGGAGTGCTGTCGACAGGGGAAAATCAGTATATTTATATTGCCGGGAATGCGACATTGAGTGAGGTTTCAGCATTGAATTTAAACGGGGTGATGTATGTCAATGGGTCCCTTACGAGCAGCGGGGATGTCAATACAAACGGCAGCATTTATGTACGAGGAGACGCAGATGTCGAGAATTTCTCGAACAGTAGTGGCACGCTTATTTTACTTTGTGATGGAAATATTAAGTTGGCCAACAATAATTTGTATGAAGACCGTCCAAAAGTGATTGATGCTTATCTCTACTCAAATCGTGACTTGTTTATATATGGCATCGGATCAAACTTGAAAATTAATGGGGGTATCTATGGGAATACGATTAGTTTAAGTGCATCAAGGGGCAAGACGGTAAATGAGCCAATTTATGATTGGTTCAAGATAATCATCATTGGTTATAAATTGGAATTTCAAAACCCCCAGCCTGCGGATCCTGCAAAGTCCAGACTCACCGTTAATTTTAAAAAAGATATGATTTTAAACCCGCCGAAAGGGATCCCGACAGTGAATAAAGTGACTTTGAAAGAAATCAATACATCAGTCCAGTAAGAGACAGGTAAAAAGATGCAGTACAATCTTCCCATTCGCCGAGATTTATAATAAAATAGTCTTAGTTGATTTTCGATAATTGGTTTTTCTGGGAATATTGTACTCTGACAGAAACAGAGGTGGGATGATGGATCTTCTCACTGCGGCGTTTGCCGTAATTGGATTTTTATGCGTAATGGCATTTTTTGTCTTTTTTTCTTTCGGCTTTTCCAAAAAAGGTGTAGTTGTGCTGGCCGGCACCGCTTTTTTGCTGGCGCTTTTCGGCATTTTGGCGGGCAGTGTGGTTCCGCTATGGGAGAGCTGTTTAATTACTTTTTTGCTCGTGCTTTGTGTGGCCTATCTGTTCGAAAAAAAGCTGGCATTTTTGTTCGCTGGACAGGATAACGATGCAGACGCATTTCCAGTATGGGATGAGCAGGAAGAGATGGCGGTGGCGCGGAAAAATCGGCCGGCAGCACTGGTCTCGCCTGCTGCAAATGCTTCGGTTCTCCCGGCTGAAAAAAGTGCTCCGGTTCCTGAAATGGAAGAGATTTTGCCGGAGCAAAACGGGTCGGGACCTGAAATAGAAGGGACACTGCCAAAACGGGAAGAAAAGGATGCACCCGAATGGGAAGAACTGGAGGATGCCGCGGCCGGAAACGAAACGGGAACCGCTCTTCCGGCAAACGAACAGGCGGCAGAACGCTCCGGGGAAGAAGAAATTGCGTTTCTTGAAAACCGCCTGGAAATGCTTGAAGAAACAAATGAAGAACATGCGGTTGATCAATTGCCTGAAATGTATGGAGTTGAAGAATGGGTTGCGGAAGCGGAGAGCCCGGACACCAACCCTCTAGACGTGGCAGCCGCAAAAGAGGCGGATGACCAGAATTCCGAAGCTGTTGCAGGAACCGGGCCGGGAACGCCATCCGGTTCTGAAAATGTTCCATATGTTGAACAAGAAGAGATCCCGCTCCTTTCTTTTGAAAAGGAAGCAGAAGCACCTGCTGAACCTTCCGGGACAGGCATACCTGCCGTAGATGAGCTGGAAGAAATCGATGTGATACCTTTGCATGAAACCGATCATGCCGGGCAAGCCGAAAAGCTGCACGCGGAAAATGGAACGGTTGGCGGTGCGAAAGGTGAAGACACAGACGAACCGGAAGAAATTAGTTTGGCGCCTATCCAAGAAAAGGATCCAACCGAACAAGCTGAAAAGTTGCGTCTGAATGTAGAAGATAAGACAGCCGGCGGGCTAAAGGATGAAGGCACAGACGAATCCGAAGAAATCCATGTGATGCCTGCCGGGGAAACCGGCCGGACGGCAGAACCCGAAAAACTCTATTCGGAAACAGGCGAGGGACGGAATTTACAAGATGAAAGCGGCGCAGGTACGGGCGGAGCCGTTGCCGCACATGAAGCGGAGCCGGCAGGAAACTCTGCCGTTAAGGAAGCGTCGGAAACAGCAGCATCCGTGCCAAACGGGACAACGCCTATTCAAAAGCAATTGCTTGGGGTGCTGCTTGAACAACTGAACCTTTACCGCCTTACGCAGCCGGCTGATGCGTACGAACAGCTTGTGAAAGCACATTTGCATCCGCAGCTTGCACCGGAAGATTATTTCACCTTTGCAAGCCTTCTGGTCGAACATTACATAGCTGAACAACAATTTGGCAAGCTGCAAGTCCTGCTGAAAGACTTGGCGGAAACCTATGCAGAATACCCGGTCATCCGCGAAGAAATCGATTTTTTAAGGACAAAATACGGTCAATAATCCATGAAGAAACAGGTGTGAGGTAGATGAAAAAAAGCACGCAAATTTTGGGCCAGCCGATCATCAGCATTTCTGAAGGCGCTGAAATCGGAAAAGTAAAGTCTTTTGTCATTAACCCGGACAAAGGATCCGTCGATTTTTTAACGATCGAACACGAAGACTGGCAAGTAAGCGTAAAAGCAATTCCGTTCAAAAAAGTGGTCGGGATCGGCGAGTATGCGGTCACCGTGGAAAGCGACAGGGCTGTCATCGATTTAAACGAAATTCCGATTGCGGACCAGCTCGTCAACAAAAAAATTCGCATTGTCGGCGCTAAAGTGATGACACGAAAAGGGGAGCTAGTTGGCGAAGTAAAAGAATTTTACGCAGATGAAAATACAGGCAAAATTTTAGGGGTTGTTTTGCAAACAGGCGAGTTGGAAACGATCCTTTCTGCTGATTTTGTGATGACGTACGGAAGAGATATTGTTGTTGTGAAAGAGGAAGCACCCGGCCATTTTCTTGATGATCCTGAAAAACTGCTGACAAAAGAAGTAGAAGAAGAGCTTGAACAACCGGGCGAAGAGGGAATGGAGGCACTCCGGGCAAAACAAGTGGAACTTTTAAAAGGAAAGAAAGCGGTAAAAGACATTTACGCGGGAAACGGGGAACAGGTTATCGCGGCAGGAACGGTTTTGTCTGAAGAAGACATTAAGCGGGCACAGGAGGCCGGTCCGGGTGTTTTTGTCGAGTTGTCCATGCATGTTGATGAATGAAAGGCGGCGCTGAAGTGTGGGAAACAAGCGGTATTTAAAAGTTTTTACGATCTTATTGATCAGCACAGCATTTATATTCAGTTTCTCACATTTTGGGGCTTTGGCCATTGCGAACGGATTCGGACATAAAGAAAAATATGCGCAGGGCACTATAGCCGGAGGAATACAGCTGTCCGGGCTGACGGAAGAGCAGGCACAGCAAAAATTATCATCTGCCGTTCAGAAATGGAAGGCGTCCAATCCGGTAGAAATCGTCTATTTGGCAAAAACGGTGAAGCTTCCGGCTGAACAGCTGCATTTTTCCGTAACAGAAAGCATGGTTCGGGTAAAAAACGGCGAGGCCGCGCCGCTTGTTGTCACGCTTGACCATAATAGGCTTCGGGACCTGGTCTCAAAGTCTTTTCCCGACGTCAGCCCGGATGACGTGGATATTGCCCGGCTGGACAAGGCCATATGCCATGCCGCTGCCAGGCTTGAGACCACCAATCTTTCCTTTGATTTGTCCGGTTATGCCCTGGACGGGAGCGAAAAAGAAACGACAGTATCAAAAGGTTCCGTATCAAATGTTTCGATTGTGGAAGCAACGGAGCTCGAAAATTGGGCAAAGCAGTTTCCGGAAGTCAACATTCCTGCGCACGGGATGTTTTCCTTATTAAAAACAGCGGAAAAAACAGGCGCTTCTTTTTCAAATGAAGCACTCAGCATAATCGCAACCGCAGTATACGGGGCGGTGCTGCCGACCAATTTCGAAATCATTGAACGCAATACGGGAAACGAACTGCCGTACTATGCAACGCTTGGAAAAGAAGCAAAAGTGGTGAAAGGTAAGCTGGATTTCTCTTTTGTCAACCCGAACCCAACCGCTTATCAGCTGAAATTCACGGCTCGAAACGGTACTTTTTCCGTATCTGTGGCAGGCCGGCCTTTTCTCGAAAACTATAAAATGGTGCTGAAAGATCAAAAAACGATCGACCCCGAAACAACCGTGCAATATCATCCTGCTTTAAAAGCAGATCAGTCTGTTGTCTTGCAAGCCGGAAAAGCGGGTTATTATGCCAAGGTGTTCCGCAATATTTACAGCCAGAATCACGGCCTGCTGAAATCCGTGCTGTTGGCGGAAGATTTTTATCCGCCGGTGGCACAAATCGTTGCAAAAGGCATTCCGGCACAAGCGGAAAATACGGATGGCTCATCGGAAACAGATAACGGTTCTGGTCATGAAACGGACACGTCAACAAGTGGCAGCAGTTCAAAAGGCAGCGAAAAAAGTGCCGGCAAAGAGACTTCAAAAAGCAAAAAAAGTGCCGGTACAGAGGCTTCAAAAAAGAGCGAAAAAAGTACCAGTACAAAAGCTGAGACTTCAAAGGATCGCGAAAACACTACCAGCACAAAAGCTGAAACTTCAAATGACAGCACCGGCACGCATGACGGCAAGGATAACGGGGCAGACAGCAAAAGCTGACATAATAAAGACCCGGGACATGACAGATAAAGCGGGGGAATTCGGATGAAGCAAGTGCGAAAAAGGCTTGGCGATTTATTGGTGGATGCAGGATTAATTACAGCAGAACAGCTGGAACAGGTGCTGAAGGAAAAGGGGGCGGGCCAAAAACTGGGCGATGCGCTTCTTCAGCGTGGGCTGATTACCGAGCAGCAGCTCATTGAAGCGCTCGAATTCCAGCTCGGCATCCCGCACATCAGCCTTTTCCGCTATCCTTTTGACCAGAGCATCATGAATCTTGTGCCGAAAGAAATGGCGAAACGAAATCTTCTCATTCCGCTCAAAAAAGACGGGGATAAACTGTTTGTCGCAATGGCTGACCCGATGGATTTTAATGCGATCGATGACTTGCGGCTATCGACCGGCTTCCGGATTGAACCGGCGATTGCCTCCAAAGACGATATTTTGCGGGCAATCCATAAGTATTACGACCTGGATGACAATATGGAAGAACTGCTGGACGGCATTGCTGAAAAGGAAGAGGCAACCGAAACCGCACCCGGGGAAGAAGATTCGCCTGTTGTCCAGCTCGTCAACCAGCTTTTGCAAAATGCCGTCCAAATGCGGGCAAGCGATATCCATCTGGACCCGCAGGAAACAAAATACATCGTCCGTTACCGGGTGGACGGAATTTTGCGGACGGAACGGGTGCTGCCGAAATCGATGCAAAGCGTGCTTGTGGCGCGCATTAAAATTATGGCAAATCTAGATATTACCGAACACCGCATCCCGCAGGACGGGCGTATTAAAATTGACGTCGATTTCCATCCCGTTGATATCCGGGTATCGACGCTGCCAACCGTATTCGGGGAAAAAATCGTGCTCCGGATTTTGGATCTGTCAACAGCCATCCACGATATCCGCCAGCTCGATTTCAACAAACTGAATCTCAAGCGTTTTACGCAGTTGATCCACCGCCCGAATGGCATCATTTTGATCACAGGGCCGACCGGTTCCGGGAAGTCATCAACTTTATATGCGGCCCTAAACCATCTCAATGATGAACAGGTGAATATCATTACGGTGGAAGACCCGGTGGAGTTCCAGATTGAAGGCGTCAACCAAATTCAGGTCAATCCGGCGGTCGGGATGACGTTCGGCAAAGGGCTGCGCGCGATTTTGCGGCAGGATCCGAATATTATCATGGTCGGGGAAATCCGCGACAAGGAAACGGCTGAAATTGCTATCCGCGCTTCCCTCACCGGCCATCTTGTCTTAAGTACGCTGCATACCAATGATGCGCTCGGCACAATTACAAGATTAATAGACATGGGCGTTGAGCCGTTTCTCGTTGCCACCTCACTCAGTGGCGTCGTGTCGCAGCGGCTCGTTCGCAAAGTGTGCCGCGACTGCGCAGAAGAACAGGTGCCGACAAAACGGGAAATAGAAATTTTTAAAAAACGCGGCATCAAAATTGAGAAAATCATTCGCGGCCGAGGATGCGGAAACTGCAACATGACCGGATACAAAGGACGGATGGCGATCCAGGAACTGCTGATGATCAATGAAAACATCCGGCGTGGGATTATGAACGGGGAACCTTTATCCAAATTAAGGGAATATGCGATCCAAAATAAAACGATTTTTCTGCTCGATGACGGATTACTAAAGGTAAAGCAGGGGCTGACAACGACCGAAGAAGTGTTGCGCGTCGCCCTGCCGGAGTAGGTGAAAGAAATGAAGGAAAAAATTGAATACTTGCTTCGCTCAGCATTTGAACTGAAAGCATCGGATCTTCACTTATCCGTTGGCGTGCCGCCGATTCTGCGTTTAAACGGCCAACTGAAACGTTACGGAAAAGAAGTAATGACGCCGCAATTGACGGAAGGAATGGCGAAAGCGATCATTTCCGATACCATGTGGCCGGTTTTCCAGGAACGCGGGGAGCTTGATTTTTCTTACGGCATCCCGGGTGTATCCCGTTTCAGGATCAATGTGTACCGGCAGCGCAACTGCGTGTCGCTGGCGATCCGCGTTGTCCCGACTGCGATCCCGACAGTTGAAGAACTGCATTTGCCGCCTGTATTGTATGCATTCACGGAAAAACCGCATGGCTTAGTGCTGGTGACAGGGCCGACCGGAAGCGGGAAGTCGACGACGCTTGCCGCCATGATCGACCATATGAACAAAACGCTGCACAAACATATTATTACGCTTGAAGACCCGATTGAGTATTTACATAAACACCAAAAATGCATCATTGACCAGCGTGAAGTCGGGTTTGACACGCAAAACTTTGCGAACGGCCTGCGCGCGGCACTCAGGCAGGATCCGGACGTGATTTTAGTCGGGGAAATGCGTGATCTCGAAACGATCCATACAGCGATTACGGCAGCGGAAACCGGGCACCTTGTCCTTGGCACGCTGCACACATCGGGCGCACCGTCGACAATTGACCGGATCATTGACGTTTTTCCGCCGTCCCAGCAGGCGCAAATCCGCATCCAGCTGGCAAATGTTTTAGTTGGGATTATTTCGCAGCGCCTCTTTCCGACAGCCGACAACAAAGGGCGGAGGGCGGCAACGGAAGTGCTCGTCAACAACGCGGCCATTGCCAATCTGATCCGCAATGAGAAAGTCCATCAGATTGTGAATGTGCTGCAGACGAGCCGCGCTCTCGGGATGCACACGCTTGAAACCGATGTGAAGGAATTGCTTACAGCGGGCGCGATTTCCAAAGAAGCGGCGGAACCTTATTTACAGGAGATTGTCCAAAATGCCACGATTTAAGTATGAGGGAAGGACAAAAGCCGGGAAGAAAAACGGCGTCGTCACGGCCGAATCGAAGCGGGAGGCGCTGGTAAAGCTGCGCGGGCAGGGCGTCCGTGTGCTCCAAATCAATGAGCTGCCGGAAACGTTAATGACGATGGAAATCAGTCTCGGCGGCAGGGTGAAACTGCAGGATTTTGTCATTTTCCTCCGCCAGTTTTCAACACTGCTGAAAGCCGGCGTAACCGTCGTCGATTCTACAAACATACTTGCCAGCCAGACGAGCAGCAAAACATTAAAGAAAACGCTTTTGGCCGTCGAGGAAGATTTGCGTGGCGGGATTCCGCTTTCCCAGGCGGCCGCAAAACATAAAAAAGTGTTTACCCCGATGTTCATTAATATGGTTTATGCCGGTGAAGCGGGCGGCAATCTTGACGGTACATTGGAAAGGCTCGCAACCTACTACGAAAAGCAGCACCGCACAAGGCAAAAGGTAAGGTCGGCGCTGACGTATCCGGCTTTTGTCGGGGTGATGGCGATTGTTGTCGTCATTTTTATGCTTGTAAAAATCGTCCCGACCTTTGTGTCGATGCTCAAAAACTATAACGCCAGCCTGCCTGCGGTTACACGCCTTGTCTTGTCGGCAAGCGGGTTTATGCAGCATTATTGGTGGCTCGTCGTGCTGATTTTGATCGGGGTGTACGTGCTGCTGGTCGTTTTGCGCAAAAACAAAACGAGTAAATTTTATTTGGACTATGCGGTGCTCAAATTCCCGATTTTCGGCAAACTCGTCCAAAAATCGATCATTGCCCGGATGACGCGGACATTGAGCTCGTTGTTTTCGAGTTCCGTGCCGATTTTACAGGCATTGTCGATCGTGGAGGTGATCGTCGAAAACGAAGTGATGACAAAAGTGCTCCGCCAGGCCCGCGATGCGCTGGAAAAAGGGCAGTCGATGACAGAACCGATGCGGCGCCACTGGGTCTTTCCGCCGCTTGTTACGCAGATGATTGCGATCGGCGAGGAAACCGGTGCGCTGGACGCCATGCTTGGCAAGGTCGCTGACTTTTACGAAGCCGAAGTCGAAGCCGCCACCGACCAGATCAAAGCGCTGATTGAGCCGTTTATGATCGTTGTCCTCGCAGCCGTTGTCGGCACGATCATTGCCGCCATCATGATCCCGATGTTCGAAATTTATAATAATGTTCAATAAATTGGTCAAAAAAGGTAGGATTATGCAACATGACCATGTATAATATAGGTAAAAAGATCTAGGACAATAGGAGGAGAAACGATGTTACACAAGAAAAGAAAGTTATTGAAAAGTCAAAAGGGCTTTACGTTGATTGAATTGCTGGCGGTTATTGTGATCCTGGCAATTATTGCCGCGATTGCGATCCCGGCGATTGCGAGTGTCATCAAGAATTCAAGATTTAATGCGATTAAGTCAGACGCTATACAAGTGATTAGTGCAGCAAAGCTCTATGTTTCTGACAATGGTGTAAAGTCTTCACTTGATTATAACGACTTGAAACATTATATTGACGATGAAAACTCTAAAATTAAACCTGATCAGGCTCCAACATTTAAAGTCGATGTTACAACAGATGACAGTAATGGTGGTAAGACTGTATATAAATTTACAGGATATGGTGAAGACGGTGATATTAAAATTAAATTTAATAACGCTGATTTGAAAACTATTGATGCAGCAAAGAGAACCGATCTTAAGCCTGATGACAATGGTGTTTATACTATTGGACAATGACACAATATTAATTATTTTCATTTCACTCAAGGCCTGTCCTCCGTGCCAGGCCTTGGTTACTGGTTTTTAAGATTGCTATTTAAGGAGCCATCATGATGCCACGCTCATTTTTTCCATCATCGAAAAAAACCGGAAATTTCATTATCAAAGACCATGTCATTCGTTTTCTCGAATTGAGGCAGACTGACCCGCCTGTTGTTGCGAAAATGGGCGAGCGGTATTTGCCGGAAGGGCTGATCCGCGGCGGGAAAATAATCGATGTCGAGACGCTTGCGATGATCGCTGAAGAATGTCTTGATGATTGGGGGCTGAGGGGAAAACACCCGGTCCGCTTTGCTGTGCCCGACAATTTTGTCGTCGTGCGCCAAATTGCTGTTCCGGATGAGATTGCCATGGATGAAATGGAAGGTTATATTACCCTTGAGCTCGGTTCCACCATTCATTTGCCGTTTGACGATCCTGTATTTGACTTTGCGCTCCTTGGTGCATCGAATCAAGAAAAGCAGGTGTTGTTATTTGCTGCGCCCCGGGATATCGTCGAAGATTATGCCGATTTTTTTAACGGCATCCGCCTGAGCCCGGTTGCTGCTGATATTTCCCCGTTATGCGCCTACCGGTCTTTTTATCATTTGAATACGTTGAATGCGATGGACCACCTGCTCCTACTCCAGTTTGATTTGTCCATGGCCACTGCAACCATTTTCCACCGGCATTTCCCGCTGCTTGCCAGGGAGATTGAAGTCGATATTCCGCTTTCCAAATGGGAGACGGAGACCAATGCTTTTGGCGAAAAAAAGTACCGCTGGCCGGAGGGCGACTCGCTGCTCCGCTACCAGACGGAAAATATTTATAAAGAGCTGGACAGAATCATGAATTATTACCAGTTTTCGATCCGGAAAGGGCAGGATGCGGTCAATCAAATTTTGCTGAACGGCGATTATCCGTATTTGCCCGAGGTTGCGGACAATCTTGCGGAGCAGTTTGGCCTTCCGGTCACGATGATTGTAACGGAAAAAGTATCTTCCGCAACCGGGCAGCCGTTTCCCGCCCGCTTTGCGCCTGTTTTGGGCCTTGCACTGAAAGAGGTGAAATAAATGCTCGTTGAGATTAACCTGCTGCCGAAAAAAGAACCGAAAAATATCGCATTGCTCTTTTGGGCCGGGATACTGGCCGGTGCATCCGCCATCTTTCTCATCGTCTTCTTTATTGCGCTCCATCAGACAAAACAGGGCCTTGCTGCTGTCAATCAGCAAATCAAACAGACGGAAGCGCTCCAGTCCGCTGAACAGGCAGCGCAAAAAAGCAATGCGGACATACAGGATTTCAAAAAGCTTTCGTCCGCCGTTAAATGGGCGGGCGATACGCCGGTCAAGACGGTGCCGGTATTGGACAAGCTTACCAAACTTTTGCCGCAATACGGCTATATCACGGACTTTTCCTGCGGCAGCACAGGCGCGAATATGACCGTCCAGTTTGATGCGTCCGATGAAGCGGTTTACTTTTTAAAACGGCTAAATGACAGTCCGTATTTCAGCGGCGCCGTCTTAACCAGCATCAAAATGAATACGGAAACGGCCAGCGCTTCTTCAAGCGGCACATCCGGCGCTGCAACCGGCTCAGCTGCAGGAACGGGCACAACATCCGGCACATCAGCCGGTTCCTCTTCCGGATCCGGCACTTCCAAAACGGCAAGCAGCACATCTTCCGGATCAGATGCGTCCAAAACGGGTGACGGATCTTCTTCGGACACGTCTAAAACCGGTTCCTCTTCCACATCCGGTGCATCCAAAACATCCGGTGGTAACGGCGAGGGCGGTTCCTCTTCCTCCCCGGCGCCAACGGGTGGCACATCCGGCGCGGATACTGCAGCAACCGGTGAAGCAGAGGGTGTAACGGTTTATGAAGCGACATATACGATCCAGCTCAATCAAACTGCACTCAATGCCGCTAGCAAAAAGGAGGAACAGCAATGAACCTCCGTTTAAACCGGAAACAGCTTTTTATCATGCTTGCCCTCTTTGCCGTTTGCCTTGCCGGCGCATTCGGTTTGTACTGGTTTGTGCTGGCGCCGGCTAAGTCCGAGCTGGCCGGACAAAAAGCTGCATTGAAATCGGAACAGCAGGTGCTATCCAGCCTGCAGTCAAAAAAACAGCAAAGCCCGGAACTGCAGCTTGGCAATGTTGTCAGCCTGATGCGGAAAATCCCGGCAAAACCGCTTGCGGAACAAGTGCTGCTTCAGTTCAGGATGGCAGAGGCCCTTTCCGGCAGCCGGATTACGGAAACAGACGCCCAGCAGGACTCCGCCGGTACGTCCGGGAGCGAGGAGGCTACACAAAGCACAACGAGCGGCACCTCATCCGGCACACAGCAAAAAACAGACGTGCTGCCTGCCGGTGTCAAAAAACTGTCGTATACTTTAAAAGTGGAGTCAGACAGCTACAAGAGCATGAAAACATTTTTACAGACGATTGAAAACTTGCCGCGCATTACAGTGATCGAAAGCCTCAATTTCAGTCCGGGGGAAGGAGCGCCTGGATCGAGTGGATTGCAGTACACCGTCACGGTTTCCACTTTTTATTACCCGGCGTTAAGCCGGTATTCGGACTATTTGCCGGAAATCGACGTGCCGGCAGCAGGACATAAAAGTGACCCGGTCGCAATAAAGGGGCAATAAGTTTTCGGCATGTTCATCCTTGCCATTACATATGCTTAATATCGCCCGTTGCTTGCCGGTAGCGAACCAAGAAAATACCATATGCTGAAAGATCAGAGGGATCAAACATGCATGGATTATGGACTGCTTATTTTGCGGCACTGGGGATGGTTTTCGGCTCGTTTTATAATGTCATCGGGCTGCGTGTGCCGAATCATGAATCGATTATCCGTCCCGGGTCGCATTGCCCGAAGTGCGGGCACTCGTTAAGCTGGAATGAAAATATACCGGTATTGTCTTTTCTTATTTTACGGGGCAGATGCAGAAGCTGCCGCGCGCCGATCTCCCCGATTTATCCGGTGTTTGAGGCGCTGACCGGGGGCTTGTTTGCCTGTTCCTTTTACCGGTTCGGCTGGAGCCTTGAATTTTTGCTTGCCATTTTGTTCATTTCGCTGCTTGTCATCATTACCGTTTCCGATTTGGCGTATATGCTTATTCCTGATAAAGTGCTGTTTCCTTTTGCAGCCGCCATTGCCGCCGTCCGGCTTTTTCACCCGGCATCGCCGTGGTGGTCCGCCTGGCTCGGGGCGGTTTTCGGCTTTTGCCTCCTCTATCTCATTGCCTTTTTCACAAAAGGTGCGATGGGCGGCGGGGACATTAAATTGTTTTTTGTGATCGGGCTTGTGCTCGGCATAGAGAAAACTTTTCTGGCCTTTTTTCTGGCCTGCCTCTTTGGCGCGCTTTACGGCGTCGGTTTGATGGCTGCCGGCAAATTTAAAAAACGAAAACCGGTGCCGTTTGGGCCGTTTATCGCCATCGGTGCGCTTACCGCCTATTTTTTCGGAAACAGCCTTATCGGGATGTATTTGCGTTTCTCCGGGCTCGGATAAAATTTGCATAAAATGCCGGAAATCGGCGAATGGTTTTTGGACAAGGCGACAAAAGTCTTGTTCTTTTTTTTGCCGGTTATGGTAGCATGAAGCAAATCGGGCAGGAGAGGTGAAAGCATTGGACAAGGCGAAAAAAAAGGCGAAAATTACAGTCAAAGTGGGCGGAAAAAAGGAGCAGCCGGAAGACAGCGTAAAAGTCCATGACTGGAAAGCGGCCGAGGAAACGGCTGCCGCACAGGAAGACAGCGCAAAAGAAGAGGAATCATTTGAATGGGTGCTGCCCGAACTCGATGCGGATCAGATTGAAGAATTCCGGCCGATCCATTATACACCCGCGCCCAAAAAGAAAAGCATATTCCCGAAAAAAGCGGTTGCGAAAAGGGCTGCGCCGGCGATTTTGTTTTCTGTCGTGTCCGCGTTGGTGTTCGGGGCGCTGCTCGGGTTTGTTGTATTAAAATTCATTGCGTACGGCGATCATCAAACAAAACTCCCGAAACAGCAGGCTGAAGGCGCTGCAGCGGGCACAGCACAGCAAGAGGCCCAGCTTCCGGCGTTAAGCATCGGCATCATCCAGGCAGGGGTGTTCAGCACGGAAGGCGCCGCCTCTAAAGTGTCACGCGAACTTGCCGCGAAAAAGGTCCCGTCAATGCAGCTTTCGATGGACGGGCAGCGCTATATTTTTGCAGGTGTGGCCGACAGCCTCGGTACAGCCAAAAAAATGGAAACTGCCTGGAAAGATAAAGGCGTCGAACTGTATGCAAAAGAGATCAGTTTTTCCAGCAAAAAGGTCCACACGACGACAAAGGATGAGCAAATTTTCGCCCGAGAAACGGTTCCGCTTTTTCAAAAACTGGCAAAAGAAACGGCCGCCGCTGTCCAGAACGGGCGGGTTTCACCGGACGGCATGAAGACAGCCGAAACAGCAGCCGGAAACGTCAAAAAGCTGGCAAAAGTTAGACAAGAAACGCTCGGCCGGCTGAAAAAATACGAAACGGCCGCGTATGAATCGCTCGTTGCTTATCAAAAAAGCGGCAACCGGCAGGATTTAACGGATGCCGAACAAAACCTGCTGGACTACGTAAAGGTCTACAGCGGGCATTGAAACCAAATGCGGGCTTCCGGCTGAAAGGCTGTGGTGCCGTACAAAGGCATGCGCCCGCATAGCATTATTTTTTGTCTGAAAAGGTTGAATTTGCAGTTGTTTCACGGCCCGTTTTTTGGTACGATACAATTGTATCTCCCATACCAAAGCCCATTGGTTCGATTCCCCCGCCTCCTGCACCAGAAAAGGAGGAATTCATTTGGAAAAAATGCTGATCAAAGATTTTCCTGCAGAAGACCGCCCGCGTGAACGGTTGATCCGCACAGGAGCGGAGAGCCTCTCCAATCAGGAACTGCTTGCCATTTTACTCCGTACCGGCACGAAAGAAGAATCGGTGCTCGAGCTTGCCAACAGACTGATCCGCCATTTTGAAGGCTTGAGGTTTTTAAAAGATGCTTCCCTTGAGGAAATGACGTCCATCAAAGGCATCGGCACAGCAAAAGCTGTCCAGATTCTGGCCGCGATTGAACTCGGCAGAAGGATCGCCAATTTGCAGCACGATACACGTTATGTAATCCGCACGCCGCAAGACGGGGCCAATTATGTCATGAATGATATGCGTTTTTTGTCCCAGGAGCATTTTGTCTGCCTCTATTTAAATATTAAAAACCAGGTGATCCACCGGCAGACGATTTTCATCGGAAGCTTAAATGCCTCGATCGTCCATCCACGCGAAGTGTTCAAAGAAGCGCTCAGGCGTTCAGCTGCTTCCATTATTTGTTTCCATAACCATCCATCCGGGGACCCTTCTCCTTCCAAAGAAGATATCGAAGTTACCAAACGGCTTGCCGAATGTGGTAAAATAATGGGGATTGAGATTCTTGACCATTTGATCATCGGTGAGAAAAAATTTGTGAGTCTGAGACAAAAAGGGTATTTGTAAGGCTTTGAATTTTTTTATGGTTACGATATAATAAATCGTATGATTTTTACGGCCGGCACTGCGCCGGAAATACCTGAATTCCGGATGTAGATTTAAAGTGACATCCATAAATAAGCAAAAGTATGGCACCAACTGGTGATGAAAATTTATCGTGTAGAAAGGGAGATACATCCATGTTCGGAAGTAAAGACCTGGGGATTGATCTTGGGACAGCCAATACATTGGTTTTTATAAAAGGGAAAGGAATTGTGGTGCGGGAACCTTCCGTTGTGGCCATCCAGACGGATACGAAACAGATTGTCGCAGTCGGGGATGCCGCGAAAAAAATGATCGGCAGGACGCCGGGAAACATCGTGGCAACGCGGCCGATGAAAGACGGCGTGATTGCGGATTATGAAACGACGGCGGCGATGATGAAATATTATATTCAGCAGGCCACAAATAAAAAAGGCTTTTTTTCAAAAAATCCGTATGTCATGGTCTGCGTCCCTTCCGGCATTACGGCGGTGGAAGAGCGCGCGGTGATTGATGCAACCCGCCAGGCCGGGGCACGGGATGCTTTTACGATTGAAGAGCCTTTTGCGGCTGCGATCGGTGCCGGGCTGCCTGTCTGGGAGCCGACCGGAAGCATGGTTGTTGATATCGGTGGCGGCACAACGGAAGTGGCGATTATTTCGCTGGGCGGGATTGTGACAAGCCAATCTATCCGGGTGGCCGGGGATGAAATGGATGAAGCGATTATCAGTTATATCCGCAAAAATTATAATCTTTTAATCGGGGACCGGACCGCAGAACAAATTAAAATGGAAATTGGTTCAGCAGGCGAGCCGGAGGGGATCGAACCGATGGATATCAGGGGCCGGGATTTGCTGACCGGTTTGCCGAAGACGATCACGATTACCGCGGATGAGGTGGCCGATGCGCTCCACGATACGGTGTATGCCATTGTCGATGCGGTCAAATACACGCTTGAGCAGACACCGCCTGAACTGGCAGCCGATATTATGGATCGCGGCATCGTCCTGACAGGTGGGGGCGCCCTGTTGCGCAACCTCGACCATGTCATCAGCAAAGAAACCGAAATGCCGGTGCTGATTGCTGAAAACCCGCTCGACTGCGTAGCAATCGGAACAGGCAGCGCGCTCGAAAATATCGAACTGTTTAAAAACAAAGCAAAAAATTCTAAATAGGACATGCTAGTGTCCTGTTAACGCATTCTCCTGCCGGTTTTTTCTGGCGGGAGAATGGTTTTCAATCCGGGAATGGCCGGAACAAAGTGTTATAGGAGTGGATTTTATGCCACAGTTTTTTTTGAATAAACGATTGATCGTCCTTTTAATCAGTGTCATTCTGCTTGTCGCCATGATCGGATTTTCCATTAGGGAACGCGACCGGATTTCAAAACCGGAACAGTTTGTGCGCGATATCGTCGGGCTCGGCCAGTCCGTCATTGCCAAACCCGCCAATGCCCTTGCCGGTTTTTTTGACAATATCGAGGACTTAAAAAATACATATACTGAAAACAAAAAACTGAAATCCCATTTAGAACAGCTGACAAGCCTGGAAGCGCAAAATCATGAACTGAAAAAAGAAAATGAAAATTTGAGATCTATTATAAAGGAAAAAAACAGTCTTGGAGATTCAGAGTCTATTCAGGCCCAGGTCATTGCACGCAACCCGGATAATTGGTACGAGCAAGTGGTGATAGATAAGGGCGAAGTCAACGGCGTTACCAAAAACATGGCTGTCGTCACTTCAGGTGGTTTCCTCGGAAAAGTGACGCAGGTTGACAAATTTTATTCAACCGTCGAACTTTTGAGCTCGCCCGATGAAACGAACCGCGTATCCGCCAAAGTGCAAAATGCCAAAAAAGACGCTTACGGTTTAATCGAAGGATACGACAAAAAAGCAAAAATGCTGCTTTTGAAACAGCTTGATTTTAATATTAAAGTCAAAAAAGGCGATCATGTCGTGACATCCGGTTTAAGCGGCATGTTTCCGAGCGGGCTTCTGATTGGTGACATTGAAAAAGTAACCCCGGATGAAAACGGGCTGACGCAAACCGCTTATGTGAAGCCGGCAGCCAATTTTTATGATGTCCGCGAAGTGCTCGTCATCAACCGGAAAGCAGTGAACCTAGGCAGCGCAGGAGGAGAGCAGTGATGAAACGGATCGTGCTCCCTCTGATTTTAAGCCTGTGCTATATTGCTGAAAGTTTATTTGCCCAATTTTTTGCCGCCCGTTCTTTTGGCGGAAAATTTACCATTGTTCCCCATTTTCTGCTCGTTATGCTGATTTTAATGGGGATGCATTACCGAAAAAGGCTCTCCATCATTTATGCCTTTGTATTCGGCATGCTGTTTGATGCTTTTTACACGGGCATTCTGGGCGTTTATCTGTTTTTCTATCCGCTTGCGGTTTACCTGACAGAAAAAATGGACAGGATCCTGCAATCCAATATTTTCACCGGCACGCTTGTGGCAGTCTTGAACATGGCGATTGTCGAATTTTTGGTCTATGGCATCAATGCTTTAATTAATCCGCAGGTGATGGGATTTGACGATTTTCTCTTGCTCAGGCTTTGGCCGACTTTGATTTTAAATGCCGCTTTTTTTATTTTGGCATGGTATCCGATGGGGAATTTTTTAAAGCGGCGTGCAAGGGAAGAAGAAAAGGAATAACGGCGGGGAGAAAATCTGTTAAAATGGGAAAGAAGGATTTTCCGCCTTTTTGTCGAATGATCCGGACAAGGGGGAATGGAAAAAGCAAAAGGGTTTGCGGGCCGAAACCAGCCGGAACCGCACGCACGGAGGCTTATTCCTGCGTGCCGGGCCGCAAAACGCCGTCTGAAAGCCATTTCGGATGTGTCGTTATTTATTGAGCCGTTGAGGTGAGCAGTTTGAAATGAAGAAAACGCAAAATGTAACCATAAAAGGCACGAAAGACGGAATTGTGCTGCATTTAAACGACCAATGCTCCTATCAAGCTTTAAAGGCGGAATTAGAACAAAAATTACTGGCCCAGTCTGTCGATGAGGAGGAAAACAGCCCGATCCTTGCCGTCAAAATTCAGCTTGGCAACCGCTATTTGACGCCAGCGCAGGAAGAAGAGATCAAAAGCCTTGTGCGTGCCCGGCGGAACCTTGTTGTCGATAAAATCATCAGCAATGTCATTACAAAAGAAGCGGCTGCGCGCGAAAAAGTGGAAAATGAAATTGTGCCTGTTACCACCATCGTCCGGTCCGGTCAGGTGTTAAAGGCGGAAGGCGATCTTTTGCTTGTCGGCAATGTCAATCCGGGCGGAACCGTGATTGCAAACGGCAATATTTTTATCATGGGAAACCTCCGCGGCATTGCGCACGCCGGTTACAGCGGGAGAAGGGACGCCGTTGTTGTCGCTTCCAATATGGTTCCGTCCCAAATCCGGATTGCCGATTGTCTGAACCGGGCGCCTGATGATTACGGGAAAGAAGACCGGCATGAGATGGAATGTGCTTACATAGATGAATCGGACCATATTATCATTGATAAATTGCAAGTGTTGAAAACTTTGCGGCCGAATATGACAAGATTAAAAGGAGGGTTCTCATATGGGTGAAGCGATTGTCATTACATCCGGAAAAGGCGGCGTCGGCAAAACGACGACATCGGCAAACCTCGGGACTGCGCTCGCGCTTCTCGGAAAGAAAGTCTGTCTTGTCGATACAGACATCGGGCTCCGCAATCTTGACGTCCTGTTGGGGCTTGAAAACCGGATTATCTACGATCTAGTCGATGTCGTAGAAGGCCGCTGTAAAATCCACCAGGCAATCGTAAAGGACAAGCGTTTCGATGACAAGCTCTTTTTGCTGCCGGCTGCCCAGACAAGCGACAAATCCGCCGTCACGCCGGAACAGATGAAACAATTGATCCACGGGTTAAAACAGGATTACGATTATATTCTGATTGACTGCCCGGCCGGCATTGAACAGGGATATAAAAATGCAGTGGCGGGCGCTGACCAGGCGATTGTTGTGACAACACCGGAAATCTCGGCGGTAAGGGATGCCGACCGGATCATCGGGCTTTTGGAAAAGGAAGAACATATCGAGCCGCCGAAACTGATCATCAACCGGATCCGGAGCCATATGATGAAAAGCGGGGACATGCTGGACATCGATGAAGTGACAAGCCATTTATCAATCGATTTGATCGGGATTGTAGCCGATGATGAAGAAGTGATCCGCGCTTCGAACCAGGGTGAACCGATTGCGCTCCATCCGACGAACCGCGCCTCCCTTGCCTACCGGAATATTGCCCGCCGGATTTTGGGGGAAACGGTGCCTTTAATGCCGCTTGAAGACCAGAAACCCGGCATGTTTGCGCGCTTTAAAAAATTATTCAGTTCGAAATCTTCTTAATAGCAGAGCCGTTTCTGAACGTTTTTCCAAACGATCAGGGCGGCTTGTTTTGTTCCCGGTTCTAACCGCTTTGGACAGGTCATACATTGGTAATAAACGAATGCCTGTACAGAAGGGGTGAATCGATTGGGAAACCGCGCCGATGAAATCCGGAGACAAATGGCGAAGCGGAGAAAAACGATCAAGCAGGCTTATAACGGCAAAGAAACGGTCTATGCGAGCCTGATCAAAGATGAGGGCACACATGTATATGAACCGCCGGGCAAAACGCCGCATCCGCTTTTTAAAAAAGAAACGATGCTGTTTAAAATTCTGGCTTCTGCCTGTCTTGTCCTCGTTGTGGCGATTCTGTTTAAATCGGAACGTCCGGAATTTGACAAGCCGAAAGCCGCCGTCAAACAGGTAATGGCGTCCGAATTTCAATTTGCAAAAGCAGCCGCCTGGTATGAAAAAAAGTTTGGCAAGCCGGTTGCGCTCTTCCCGGAAAAATCGTCAAAAACGGAAACCGCTGCTTCCAATGAAGATTCGCAATATGCCATGCCGGTATCGGGAAAAATTCTGACTCGTTTTTCTGCCGATGGAAGAGGGGTTACGATTGAAACAAAGCCGGGCGCAAGCGTGAAAGCGATGAGCGGCGGGACGGTCATTTTTGCCGGGAAAAAGCCGAAACTCGGCAATACCGTTATTATCCAGCATGCCGATTCAACGGAAACATGGTACGCAAACCTCAGCAAAATCGATGTGGGCCAGTATGACAGCCTCAAGACGGGCGAAAAGGTCGGCACGGCGCGAAGCAGCGGGGAAAAAGGGGAATTTTATTTTGCGCTTAAAAAAGACGGCGGTTTTATCGATCCGATCCAGGTGATTAAATTTGAGTGAGCGGTTTTGGCTTCTGAAAAAAATCAAAATCCATCCCCTTTTCTGGCTCGTGGCTGCCATTGCTGCTGTTACCGCCCGTTTCCAAGATCTCATCCTGCTGTTTGCGATCATTTTCATTCACGAAATGGGGCACGCGGTTGCGGCGCAATATTTTTCATGGCGGGTTAAAAAAATCGCCATTTTGCCGTTCGGCGGCGTCGCTGAAACAGAGGAACACGGAAACCGCCCGCTGAAAGAAGAACTGATCGTGACACTCTCAGGCCCCCTCCAGCATGTTTGGATCGCCGTTTTCGCGTATTTGTTGTTCCGCTTCGATGTCTTGCCCGGACAGATGTATACGCAAATCGGGGAGTGGAACCGGGCCATTCTTTTTTTTAATTTGCTCCCGATTTGGCCGCTTGACGGCGGGAAATTGCTGAATATGGCGTTTTCCACGGTTTATCCTTTTTTGCGCGCATTCCGGATGACGATTTGCTGTTCGTTTATCGTGCTGCTCCTTTTTCATGCGGCCGCCCTGCTGAATGCGCCGGCAAATTTGAACGTCTGGGCGATCGCCGTTTATTTATATGCCGCCCTTTGGAAAGAATGGAAACAGCTTTACTTTGTTTTTATCCGTTTCCTGCTTGAACGGTATTACGGAAAAAGGGATCCGCTCCGTCATCTGGAAACGATCGAGGTGGATGCGGGCGCATACTTGTATGAAGTGCTCGAAAGCTTTAAACGGGGACGCAAACATCCGCTCATTGTCCTTAAAAACGGGGTGGAAGTCGGGAAGCTTGATGAAAATGAACTCCTTCATGCCTTTTTTTCCGAGAAGCAAACCAATGCGAAAGTAAGCGATATCCTGTATAGTTATTGATGGAAGCCGCAATTAAAGCGGATGAAAGCGAAGACAGTGTGGTGGAATTTTTTGGACAGATCAATCATCATCAATGTGAAAACAAGGGAAAAACGATATGCGGTCATCGAAAACGGCAAAGTATCTGCCATCCGCATCCGGCAGCCGGGCGATGCGGCAAAAGTCGGGAATATTTATCTCGGCAAGGTGGCAGATGTCAAACCCGGAATCAATGCCGCGTTTATTGATATCGGCGGCATCCGGCACGGTTACTTGCATATCAGCCGGCTCCCTGCTTTTGTGAACAGCAAAAATTCGAATCCAACGATTTCAGCTTATCTTTCGCCCGGGCAGACGGTTATGGTCCAGGTGAAAAAAGATGAAACAGGGCAAAAAGGTCCGCTTTTAACCGGCATCATTGAGCTTTCGGGGGAACAGATTGTGTATCTGCCGGAAGGAAAGTACACGGCTGTTTCCAAAAAAGCGGATGATGCAGACCGGAACAAGTGGCGGAACAGGGTCCGCAAAGCGCTTGAACCGCAGGAAGGAATCATTGTCCGGACCGCAGCCATCCATGCCGGCGGGGACGGGTGGCGCGATGAACTAAAATGCCTCAGGCTTCGGTACAAATGCCTGCTCGAAAAGGCGGCACAACTGAAAGCACCGGCTGTTCTGCACGAAAAAAGCACGGTGGAAGCGGAAATTTTCCGCGAACTTGTCCGCTTAAAAAGCGGCACGGTGATCGTGGATGATGCGGAGGCACTTGCCCGCCTGAAAGCATTGCTTGCGGGCCGGCCGGAACTGGACTGGTCGTTTGAGCTCTACAGCGGAAAACAGAATATTTTTACCCGCTACCGTATCGACCGGACGCTTGAGGAAGCCTTGAAAAGAGTGGTCTGGCTTGAAAACGGCGCCTATCTTGTCATCGACGAAACAGAAGCGCTCACCATTATAGATGTGAATACCGGAAAATATACGGGTACAACGGATCAGGCCGAAACGGTGCTGAAAACGAATCTGCTTGCGGCGAAAGAAATCGGCCGCCAGCTGAAACTGCGCGATTACGGCGGCATCATTCTTGTCGATTTTATCGATATGCAGCGCGATGAACAGCGCGCACAAGTGAGGGCGGTGCTTGAAAAAGAACTGGAAAACGACGAGAAACAAACCCGCATCACCGGTTTTACGGAGCTTGGCATTTTACAAATGACGCGCAAGAAAACGCGTAAATCGCTCCCCGAGGCACTGCTTTCCGTTTGCCCGGTCTGCGGGGGCAGCGGCAAAATCGAAAGCCCCGAGACGCTTGCTTTCCGCCTCGAACGCGAGCTGTGGGAAGCGCCGTACGCGGATTACGAAGCCGTCTTGATTGAATGCACGCAAGATGTGAAGGACTGTTTTTGCGGGGAAACGGACGTACATTTAAAGCGGCTGGAAAACCTGCTCGGCATGAAACTCATTTTTCACATCACTCGCGATCCGCATCCGTTTTATGCCATCCGGCAGTTCGGGACGGCAGCCGGCCTTGCCGCAAAAGGCAAAGATCCCAATTGACAAAGGAAAAAGTGTGTGTTACCATCAGTATGTTATGTTTGTAGCGCCCTGTGCTACAACCGCTCAGGAACAGGCTTTGCAAGTTTTTACATTTCGTAAAACGCCTGTCTTTGGCGAGTCTGAGTCTTAAGGAGGTGCAGTGATGTACGCAATTATTGAAACCGGCGGGAAACAAATCAAAGTAGAAGAAGGCCAAGCTGTATATATTGAAAAATTGGATGCAGCAGAAGGCGAATCGGTTACATTTGACCGCGTTCTTTTTGTCGGCGGCGAATCGGTAAAAGTCGGTAGCCCTGTTGTTGAAGGCGCTACGGTTACGGGTAAAGTGGAAAAACACGGCCGTGCGAAAAAAATCGTTGTATTCAAATATAAAGCGAAGAAAAATTACCACAAAAAACAAGGCCACCGTCAGCCGTACACAAAAGTGGTCATTGAAAAAATCAATGCGTAAGGTGCACGCGGCATGATCCGGGTCCGCATCAAACGCAAAAAGAATGGGAACATCTCATCTTTTCAAATGAGTGGCCATGCTGAATTTGCCGAATACGGCCAGGACATTGTCTGTGCCGGCGCTTCCGCTGTTTCTTTCGGGACGGTGAACGCCATTATGGAAGTGGCGGGGGTTGAACCCGAAATCCGCCAGTCCGAAAGAGGCCTTTTGGAATGCAAAATCCCTTCGCATCTTTCGGAAGAACAGGCGACAAAAGTGCAGATTCTGCTTGAAGGCATGGTTGTATCCCTCGAGACGATAGAACGGGAATACGGCGAATTTATCCATATAACCTTTGAATAGGAGGTGAGCATCATGTTGAAATTAGATCTTCAGTTTTTCGCTTCCAAAAAAGGGGTCGGCTCCACGAAAAACGGTCGTGACTCGATTGCAAAACGCCTCGGCGCAAAACGTGCGGACGGCCAGTTCGTAACAGGCGGCTCGATCCTTTACCGCCAGCGCGGGACGAAAGTTTTTCCGGGCGAAAACGTCGGCCGCGGGGGCGACGACACTTTGTTTGCGAAAGTTGACGGCGTTGTGCGTTTTGAACGACTCGGCCGCGACAAGAAAAAAGTGAGCGTATATCCGGTGGCACAAGAAGCCTAACCCATAAAGCCCCGGGCTGCGATATTCGCGGCCCGGGGCTTTTGCATTTTCCAATAAACCACTCCCGTTCTGAAAAACGTACAAAAAACGGGTTGCCGCGTTCTTCTGGCGAGTGCCGGGCACATGCCGCTATCATTCGCGTCCCGTGCAACATGAGGCAATTTTTGCTATACTTAAACATAACCTATTTCGGAGAACGGGAGCTATGAAAATGCGGGAATGGACGACGGTTGACGTGCTTCGCCACGCCAGGCATGACTGGCTGAACAAGGTGCAGCTGATCAAAGGATACGCCAGCTTGAACAAAATGGAAAAGGTCAAAAATATTGTGGAAGACATTATCCGGGAAGCGCAGCAGGAGTCAAAATTATCAAATTTGCATCTGCCGGAATTTGCCGAGCTTTTGCTTACATATAACTGGGAAGGGTACACGGTGCGGATTGCATACGAAATATTGGATGTGGACCGGAATGTGCTACCGGACGATAGGGAGCTGACCGGCTGGATGAAGAATTTTTTCGCTATCGTTGAAGAAGCAGTCGATCCAAACGGAGACAACCGGTTATCTTTGTCGGTCAGCACTTTGCCATCCGGCGCCCGTTTCTTTTTCGAGTTTAGCGGTACAATAAAAAAGTACGGACTGCTTGCCGGGTTTCTGGAAAACGATTGTCCGGGGATGAACGTGATCCACGCGTACCCGCAATCCGCTTTCCCGGTTGAAATAATCTTTCTGAAAGCCTAACGATACAGCAATTGCAAAGGTGGTTTTATCTTTTATGTTTGTGGACCAGGTGAAAATTTATGTGAAAGGCGGGGACGGCGGCAACGGGATGGTCGCATTCCGCCGCGAGAAATATGTGCCGATGGGCGGCCCTGCCGGCGGGGATGGCGGCCGCGGCGGCGATGTCATTTTTGAAGTCGATGAAGGGTTGCGGACGCTCATGGATTTCCGCTACAAGCGCCATTTTAAAGCGGACCATGGCGAAAACGGCATGAGCAAAGGAAAACACGGCCGCGGGGCGAAAGACATGATTGTCAAGGTGCCGCCGGGAACGGTCGTCATTGATGATGATACAAAACAAACGATTGCCGATTTAACGCGCCACGGGGAACGGGCAGTGATTGCCAAAGGCGGGCGCGGCGGCAGGGGCAATATCCGCTTTGCGACACCGGCCAATCCCGCTCCGGAAATTGCCGAAAACGGCGAACCGGGCCAGGAACGTTATATTGTTCTTGAATTAAAACTGCTTGCTGATGTCGGCCTTGTTGGTTTTCCGAGCGTTGGGAAATCAACCTTGCTTTCCGTTATCTCTTCGGCACGCCCGAAAATTGCGGAATACCATTTTACGACGCTTGTGCCGAATCTCGGTGTAGTCGAAACGGAGGACGGCAGAAGTTTTGTCATGGCCGATCTGCCGGGGCTGATCGAAGGCGCGCACGAAGGCGTCGGGCTCGGCCACCAGTTTTTGCGCCATATCGAACGGACGCGGTTGATCGTCCACGTCATTGACATGGCGGCGGTGGAAGGGCGCGACCCGTATGAAGATTATTTGACGATCAACAAAGAACTGAAAGCTTATCATGAACGCCTTTCTGAGCGCCCGCAGCTCATTATTGCCAATAAAATGGACCTTCCGGGCGCGGAAGAAAATCTGGCGGCGTTTAAAGAGAAGCTGGGCGATGTCGCACGCGTCTTCCCGATTTCCGCGGTGACGCGCAAAGGATTAAGGGATGTTTTGTTTGCGATTGCCGATCTGCTCGATGAAACACCTGCCTTCCCGCTTCATGCTGGCGAAGAACCGGATGCGGAACCGTCCCGTGTATTGTACAAGCATGAAAAAGAAAAGGCCGATTTTACCATTACACGCGATCCGGACGGCAGCTTCGTCATCCACGGGGAAAAAGTCGAGAAGCTGTTTAAAATGACAAATTTCAGCCATGACGAGTCTGTCCGGAGATTTGCCCGCCAGCTGCGCGGAATGGGCATTGATGACGTGCTCCGTGCACGCGGCGCGAAAAACGGCGATACCGTCCGCCTTTTGGATTTTGAGTTTGAATTTGTAGATTAACCGTGCTGGGCCGGGGAATCCCGGCTCCCGAGTGGAGGAAAGGGCACTTTGGAAAAGAAAGCAGAGCATAAGTTTATCTTGGTGCGTGAGGATGTTTTGCCGGAAGCGATGATCAAAACACTTCAGGCGAAAGAACTGCTGGAAAGGGGACAAGCGGTATCGGTCGGGGACGCGGCGAAAAAAGCGGGCTTAAGCCGCAGCGCTTTTTATAAATACCGCGATACCGTTTTTCCGTTCCATTCGGTTGTAAAAGAAAAAATTGTGACCTTGTTTTTTTATTTGGAAGACCGGTCCGGGACATTATCCGAAATTTTAAGGATTATTGCATCTTACTCATGCAATATTTTAACGATTCACCAGACGATTCCGATACAGGGGCGGGCAAATGTCACTGTTTCGCTGAATGTGTCCGGGATCAACAGGAGTTTAAATGATCTGCTGGAAGAACTGCAGGCATTTGAGTTTGTCAATAAAGTAGAAATATTAGGGTCCGGAGCCTAGAACTCCGGCCGGCGGGGGAGAGGAAATGAAAGCAGCTTTTTTCGGGCCGGAAGCGACGTTTACCGATATCGCGGTCCAGTCAGTGTTCCCGGAGGCCAGCCGGGTTGCGTATCGGACGATTCCGGAATGTCTAGAAGCCGTGAAGACAAAACAGGTGGATATGGCGGTTGTTCCGCTTGAAAACGCCCTGGAAGGTTCGGTAAATTTAACGGTCGATTACTTGTATCATGAAGAACTGCCGCCGATACGCGCGGAAATCATTGTGCCGATCGAGCAGCATTTTATGGTTCATCCTGCAAATGCCGGCGCCTGGCGGGAAACGGAAAAAATCATTTCCCATTCCCATGCGCTTGCGCAGTGCCACCAGTTTCTGCGCCGGGAATTCCGGCATGCGGAAGTGGAAGCAATGGGCTCTACGGCCGCTGCTGCGAAATATGTAAGCGAACACCCGGAACTGAAATGGGGGGCGATCGCCAACGAAATGGCAGCGGAACTGTACGGTCTTGAAATTGTCAGGCGTGCAATCCATGATTATCCGTTTAACCATACGAGATTCATTGTCCTTTCAAATGAGGAGCTTCATATCGAAAAAACGCCTGATTTCCTGAAATCGACGATCATGGTCACATTGCCGACGGACAAGGCCGGATCACTGCACCAGGTGTTGTCTGCCTTTGCCTGGCGAAAGATTAACTTGAGCAAGCTTGAATCGCGGCCGTTAAAGACGGGGCTTGGAAACTACTTTTTTATGATTGACCTGAACCACTCCTTAGAAGAAAAGCTCGTCCGCTTTTCGCTTGAGGAAATCCACGCGCTCGGCTGCACCGTGAAAGAACTCGGGACCTATTATAGGTATATGGCGGATAAATGATGATCGCTTCTTCAAGAATGTTAGGATAAGCCCGGCTGGAACCCGGGCTTATTTTTTTTTTGCAAAACAAGCTTTAAACCCAGGTTTTTAGGCCGGATGGGTGATGAAAAAGAGCTGTCCTTTATGTTTAGGGCAGCTCTTTTTCATTTTCTGCAAATAAAATGCCAGCTTCTTTCAGCGCCTGTTCCGCTTCTTCAACCTGCCGCCCGCTTGCGGCTTCCACCGTATGCAAGTGGATGCCGCCTGTTAATTCGGATAAGTAGCTGGCATTTGTTTCTTCAATTTGGCGGATAAACCGGGCCACTTCTGCGCGGGTGGAGACCATGATCGAGGCGGTCAGATCGCCGTATACCGGATGCTCCACCTTGACATCTTTTACGGTCACCCCGTGGTCCACGAGCAAATTCAGCTCATCTGCGACCTGTTCGCGACTATGCATACAAACAAGCGTTTTCTCCACTTTGTTTTCCGCACCGGCGGGGTGTATGTACAAATATCCCTGGCTCGTTGCCAGGATCGGTTCGTTTTTCGCTTTCAGGAGCGTAATATCATTTACTATAATCTGCCGGCTCACATTTGTCCTTTTTGCCAGTTCCCCGCCCGTAATCGGCTCCCGGCTATTCTGCAGCCATTCGAGGATCAAATGCCGCCTTTCATCCCCAAGAATTTTTTTCTTCTCTGCCAACAGCGTTTCCCCCCATTCATTCGGCCTCATTCGGATTTTATCATACGAAGGCGCCGGGATGAAAGAATCAACCCTTTAAAGGGCATAAAGGACGCGGGACGTTCATAAGTTTTTATGTAAAATCAATCGCATTTTGCCCGGCACCACATAGAATGTATGGACTTAAGCCTTGAGGAGGGGAAATGTGTGAAAATCCATATCGTGCAAAAAGGCGATACGCTCTGGAAAATCGCCAAAAAATACGGCGCCGATTTTGACGAATTGAAAAAATTGAATGCGCAATTATCCAATCCGGAAATGATTATGCCCGGCATGAAAATTAAAGTTCCGACAACGGGCGGCATGGTAAAAAAAGAGACACATACAGGCCATGCAGGTTATACGGGCCACGCGGGTGCAAAAGAAATGCCGCTCGTGACCCATCCGTACGAGCAAATGCCTGAGGCCAAGATGCCCGTCGCAAAAGAAATGCCGGTACCAAAAGAGGTGCCAAAAGCGCCAGCACCGAAAGAAACACAGGTGAAAGAAAAAGTGGTTGAAAAAAAAGAAACGATTTATAAGCCGGTGATGCCGCAACCGGTCATTCCTGAAATTGACATCCATAATTACTATGTGACCAATATGGCTGAAATCGAAACCCATACAGCTGCACCGCCGCCGAAGCACCATGAAAGCGAATCGTCGGAAAGCGTGCACTACACCATGCCGGTAAAGGAAGAGTGCCCGGAAATGTATGTACCGTATAATCCGTGTCCGCCCGTGATGCCGGTATACGATTGCGGCTGCGGGGGAGGGGACATGCACGCCGGATTTTTCCCGCCTCCTTACAGCATGCCATATCCGCAAGTCCCATATCCGATGCCGTACCCAATGGCCTATCCGCAAATGCCGGCGATGGCCGCGCCAACAGGGTTCACGCAAATACCGGCGATGGCCGCGCCGGCAGGGTTTATGCCGCAGCAGCAGCCGGCATGGCATGAGGGGCAGCAAGTGATGCCAGGTTATGAATGGGAAGAAGAATCCTCTTCGTCTTCTCCTTATCCGTATGGCCCCGGTATGCAAGCGGGGGTTTCTGCGCAACATCCTGCCGCCGCGCCGCAATGGGGAGCGCAGCAGGCTCCTTTATACGGCGCTGCTTCAGAAAGCTCCGCCTATATGCCGCAGTACATGCCGCCGCAAACGATGCCGCAGTACGCCCCGTATCCGCCGCACCAGCAGCCATGCGGGTGCCAGGAGCAACCTTACGGCGGCGTGCAGGAACCGTACGGGATGGCGCCGCAACCGTACGGCATGCAGGAACCATTTGGTGGCATGCCGCAACCGCCATACGGGATGTCGCAACCACCATACGACATGCAGGAACCGTACGGGATGCAGGCCCCGTTCGGATATGACCGGGGCGAAAAAACGGACCAGCCGCAGGAAAAACGGGATCCTTCCGGCGAAGAAGAAAAATAATGGGCGGCCGGAGACAAGAGGGAGACGAAACCAAACGTCTCCTTCTTTATGCGGAAAACAGACTGCAGGAACCGATTGTTGACTGGCGCAGGTTGCGTGACCGGGTATGGCTTATCGGAACAAAGACAAAGAAAGTGATCATGAAGCAATATGGTTCCGATACGCGCCTTAAACGGCAAATGCTGCTTACATCGGAACTGCGGAAAAGCGGTTTCACCCAAACTTGCCGTTTTCTGGAAGATGACAACGACAGCCCCTTTCAAGGCAAAGCTTTTGGGTTTATGGCATACATTGAAGAAGACCCGGCCGGTTTTACCTTCGGGACGGAAGCAGACATCCACGCCGCTTTCCGCCTGTTAAAACAGTATCACGAAAAGACCGCGCACTTTCCGCAAGCCGTAAAAATGGAATTTCCGCGCTTTTTCCAGCTGAGAAAATGGCAGGCGCGGTACCGGACATTTCTGGAAAACAAAGAACAAATTGTCCGGTATTTGCCGGAAACGTATTTTGCCGCGTACGAAAGATGGGCAGCCGAGGCGTTAAACCGGCTTGAGAAAAAACAGCATTTGCTTCACCGTCCGCCGTATTGCATCACGCACGGTGATGTTGCCCACCATAATTTTTTGCGTGCGAAAAACGGGGAACTGTATTTGATTGATTTTGACCTTGCCCGCCTTGCCCCGGCCTGGACCGATGATCTCCAGTTTTGCAACCGGGTTTTGCCCGCTGCTTCATGGTCGCTTGCTGCTCTTGAAAAGTGGGGAATGCTGGACGGTGCGCCGGACAGGGAAACTTTTCTTGAGGCGCTCCTTTACCCGACGGATGTTTTAAGAGAGTGGAACCGGTTTGTTGGAAGCGGCAAAAAAGAAAAAGAGCAGTACTGGCCGCATCTTTCCCTGCTTTCCATCGGGCAATTCGGGGAACGCGCCCGCTTTCAAAAAGAAGTAAAAAGGCGTTTGCAAGCATAACGGAAAAACCTGGACGCTTACGGCCAGCATAATGCTTTTCATCCTCCTTTCGGGCGAGTATGGTATAGTAATAGGGGACTGTATCAGCGCTGTCAGAAAGGAGTGATGGCCATGTCCGGCCATTCCAAATGGAAAAATATTCAAGGCAGAAAAAATGCGCAAGATGCAAAGCGCGGAAAAATCTTTCAAAAACTGGCAAAGGAAATTTATGTAGCGGCGAAAAACGGGCCTGACCCGGAAGCGAACTCAAGCCTCCGCCTAGTCATTGAAAAGGCAAAGGCCGCCAATATGCCGAATGACAATATTAAACGCGCCATCGAGAAAGCAAGCGGCAGCCAAAACGCCGAACATTACGAGGAAATCACATATGAAGGGTACGGGCCGGGCGGCGTTGCCGTCATGGTCAAGGCTTTAACCGATAATAAAAACCGGACCGCTTCCAATGTCCGTGTTGCGTTTTCGCGCAACGGCGGAAATCTCGGCGAAAACGGATGCGTGTCTTTCCTGTTTGACCGCAAAGGCTATCTTGTCATTGAGCGGGAAGGGCTCGAGATAGATGAAGACGGAATGCTGCTTGCCGCGATTGAAGCAGGCGCCGAGGAAATGGAAACGAGCGATGAAGTGTTTGAAATTTATACAGATCCGGAGCAATTCATGGATGTGAAGAAGAACCTCGAGGAACAAGGCTTTACGTTTGCCCGAGCAGAAATTACCATGGTGCCGCAAAACACAATTGCTTTGGATGAAGCGCAAAAAGAAAAGATGGAGCGATTGCTGGACAGGCTGGAAGACGATGACGATGTCCAGGAAGTTTACCATAACGCCGAATGATAATGTCCCAGTCACTTTCCGCACCCGGTCCGGCCGGGTGCGGAAAGTGACTTTTTTGCAGCAAAGCCGGTTAGCCCTGTATCCAACCGGTTACACTGTGGAGAGGGCCCTTGCTGTTTTTAAACCGGCGCACTACGAGAGAGGACCATGCTGTTTTAGACCGGTGCACTGCGGAAAGGGGACCATGCCGTTTTTAAACCGGCTGCACTGTGGCTAAAGAATCGTGCCGTTAAAACCCGGACGATGGTTTCGGCTGGAAATCCGGGAAGGTCGTTAAGAGGCAGCGAGTATTCGAAAAAAAGTGAGCCCGGTATGCCACACGGACACGGATCTGTCTCCGGATGCAGGCGTTTCCTTTCGCCATGGAAACAGGAAAAGCGCCCAGCCTTAGGAATCATCCGGCCGGAAAAAAAGGAGGGACCGGACATTCGTTCCCAAAACGGTTGCATTCTGTGGTACAATATGGGATAGCAAGTTTTTGAGGAGCGTGTGGGAAGGTTGTACGAATATATTAAAGGCATCATTGATTCCGTGAGCCCGGATTACATTGTCGTGGAAAACGGGGGGATCGGCTACCGGCTGCTGGCGCCGAACCCGTATATTTTTTCAAAAAGCATCGGACAAGAACGAAAAATTTTTACATACCAGCATGTGCGCGAAGATCTGATCGCGCTTTACGGTTTTGAAACGGCGGAAGAACGGGCGCTGTTTCAAAAGCTGCTCAATGTTTCCGGCATCGGGCCAAAAGGGGCGCTTGCCATTCTTGCGTACGGGCAGCCGCAGCAGGTTGTTGACGCCATTGAGAATGAAAATGAATCTTTCCTTGTCAAATTCCCCGGTGTCGGCAAAAAAACGGCAAGGCAGATGATTCTTGATCTGAAAGGAAAGCTGCAAGGCCTCGTGCCGGAGATGCCGGACGAGGCAGGCGGGGAAAAAGCGGTGCCTGCATCCACCAACCAAAACCTCGAAGAAGCGATGCTCGCTTTGGCGGCGCTCGGCTATTCGGAAAAAGAAATCGCGAAAGTGGTGCCCAAACTTCCGGAAGAAGTGCTTTCTGCGGATGAATATATTAAACTCGCTTTAAAAGCAATGGTAAAATAATGGAGGAGGGGAGAGCATGGAAGACCGCGTAGTTTCCGGCGAGGCAAATGAACAGGAAGTTTCCTTTGAAATGAGCCTCAGGCCGCAAACCCTTGCGCAATATATCGGCCAGGATGAAGTGAAGCATAATTTAGCCGTGTTTATTGAAGCGGCGAAAGGGCGGCGCGAAACACTTGACCACGTGCTGCTTTATGGTCCGCCGGGGCTTGGCAAAACGACGCTTGCCACCGTGATCGCAAACGAAATGGGCGCGAACATCCGGACGACTTCAGGGCCTGCCATCGAGCGGCCGGGCGATCTTGCCAGCGTGTTAACCGCGCTTGAGCCGGGGGAAGTACTGTTTATTGACGAAATCCACCGCCTGCCGAAAGCGATTGAAGAAGTGCTGTACCCGGCAATGGAAGACTTTTGCCTTGATATCGTGATCGGCAAAGGATCGGGTGCCCGCTCCATCCGCCTTGACCTGCCCCCATTTACCTTGATCGGGGCGACGACGAGGGCCGGTTCGGTTTCAGCACCGCTGCGCGACCGGTTCGGGGTGATCAGCCGGCTCGAATATTATAACGAAGCGCAACTGGCGGAAATTGTGCTGCGGACAGCCGGCATCCTCGAGACGGCGATTGAGCCTGAGGGGGCAGCGGAAATTGCAAGGCGTTCGCGGGGCACGCCGCGGATTGCGAACCGGCTGTTAAGAAGGGTGCGCGACTTTGCCCAGGTCAAAGGAGACGGAAAGGTCACCCTTGAGATCGCCAATTATGCCCTTGAACTTTTGCAAGTTGACAAACGCGGGCTTGACCATATTGATCATAAGCTGTTAAAAGCGATCATAGAGCGCTTCCGGGGCGGTCCTGTCGGGCTCGACACGATTGCGGCCAGCATCGGGGAAGAAAGGGAAACGATTGAAGATGTATATGAGCCGTATTTGCTGCAAATTGGCTTTTTGCAGCGCACGCCGCGCGGCAGGGTAGCGACCCCGCTTTGCTACGCACATTTTCATATGGAGGTACCGGAATGAGCGGATTTGGAAAAGTGCTGATGACGATCGCCGTGATTCTTTTTGCTATCGGCCTGTTGATGCAGTTTACGAAAATCGGCCGGCTGCCGGGCGATATCCTCATTAAAAAAGGGAACACAACCTTTTATTTTCCAATCGCAACATCGATCCTTTTAAGCGTGATCTTAAGTGTGTTATTATATATCATTGGACGGTTCAAATAACCGCAAATGGGATTCAAAATGAAGGGGAAACAACAATGAAACTCGATTTATTTGATTATGAACTGCCGGAAGAACTGATTGCCCAAACGCCTTTAAAAAATCGTTCGGACAGTCGGCTGATGGTACTGGATAAAAAAACAGGAGAAATTGAACACAGCGTATTTAAAAACATTACACAATACTTGCGCCCGGGGGACTGCCTTGTCTTAAACAACACAAAAGTGCTGCCGGCAAGGCTTTTCGGCATAAAAGACGAAACAGGCGCAAAAATTGAAGTGCTGCTTTTAAAACAGCTCGAAGGAGACCGCTGGGAAACGCTTGTCAAACCGGCAAAACGTGTGAAAACAGGGACGGTTGTCCGGTTCGGCGACGGGCAGCTTTCCGCCGTTTGTGCGGAGGAGCTGGACCATGGCGGCCGGGTAATGGATTTCCAGTACGAAGGAATTTTTTACGAAGTGCTGAATGAACTCGGAAAAATGCCGCTGCCACCCTATATTAAAGAACAACTCGAGGACCAGGACCGCTATCAGACGGTGTATGCAAAAGAGCCGGGTTCTGCCGCAGCGCCGACTGCCGGGCTCCATTTTACGGAAGCGTTATTGAAAGAAATTGAGGCAATGGGCGTGAAAATTGTCTATATTACGCTCCATGTCGGCCTTGGCACTTTCCGCCCCGTCAATGAGGAAAATATTGAAAACCACGATATGCATGCGGAATTTTATCAGGTATCAGAAGAAGCGGCCCGCACGATTACGGAAGTAAAAGAAAACGGCGGCCGTGTGGTCTCTGTTGGCACCACCTCCACCCGCACACTTGAAACGGTGGCAAGCGCCCATGACGGAAAAATCGTCGCCTCAAGCGGTTGGACGGATATTTTCATTTATCCGGGCTATCAATATAAAGCAATTGATGCCCTGATCACCAATTTCCACCTGCCGAAGTCGACGCTGATTATGATGGTAAGCGCATTGGCGGGAAGGGAAAATATTTTGCATGCCTACGAGACGGCGGTAAAAGAAAAATACCGTTTCTTCAGTTTCGGGGATGCGATGCTGATTAAATAGTGGAAGGAGCGCATCACTTGGCTGCCATTACTTATGAACTGATCAAAACGGAAAAGCATACGGGCGCCCGCCTTGGAAAACTCCATACGCCGCATGGCACCTATGATACCCCAATGTTCATGCCGGTCGGAACGCTCGCCACGGTGAAGACGATGTCGCCGGAAGAATTAAAAACAATGGGGGCCGGCACCATTTTGAGCAATACATATCATTTGTGGCTGCGCCCCGGGCATGATATTGTTAAAGAAGCAGGCGGGCTGCACAAATTTATGAACTGGGACCAGGCGATCCTGACCGATTCGGGCGGATTCCAGGTCTTCAGCCTGAGCAAGATCCGTGATATTACGGAAGAGGGCGTCCATTTTCGGAACCATTTAAACGGGGACAAGCTGTTTTTGTCGCCGGAAAAATCAATGGAAATCCAGAATGCACTTGGTTCTGATATCATGATGGCATTCGATGAGTGCCCGCCGTACCCTGCTTCTTATGAATATATGAAGCAGTCGGTGGAAAGGACATCGCGCTGGGCGGAACGCTGTCTTCGTGCGCATCGGCGTCCGGATGTGCAAGGATTATTCGGGATCGTACAGGGCGGCGCGTATGAAGACTTGCGGTTTGAAAGCGCAAATGCCCTTGTTTCGCTTGGGTTTCCGGGCTATGCGATCGGCGGCCTGTCCGTTGGCGAGCCGAAGGACGTGATGAACCGGATGCTCGAATTTACAACACCGCTGCTTCCGGCGGACAAGCCGCGTTACTTGATGGGGGTCGGTTCGCCCGATTCTTTGATTGACGGCGCCATCCGCGGCATTGACATGTTTGACTGCGTGCTGCCAACCCGGATTGCAAGAAACGGCACGGTGATGACATCAGCCGGCCGGCTCGTTGTCAAAAACGCGCAGTACGCCCGCGATTTCCGCCCGCTAGATGAGCATTGCAACTGTTATACATGTCGGCACTATTCACGCGCTTACATCCGGCATTTGATTAAATGTGGCGAAACTTTCGGAATTCGTCTGACCACTTACCATAATTTATATTTTTTGTTAAAATTAATGGAAAATGTAAGGCAGGCGATCCGCGAAGACCGGCTGCTTGATTTCAGGGAAGAATTTTTTGAGCAATACGGATTTAACCGTCCGGATGCAAAAAATTTCTAATACAAGCAACTAAAGAAGGGAGGATTCAGATGGCGTGGGCTCAGTTACTGCCTTTGGTGATTCTGTTTGTCCTGTTTTATTTCCTGCTCATCAGGCCACAGCAAAAGAGGCAGAAAAACATCCAGCAGATGCAGAGCAATCTGGCGAAAGGGGACAAAATTGTCACCATCGGCGGCTTGCATGCAACCGTGGATTCGATTGATGAAAATAAAGTCGTCTTAAGATGCGATAACGGCACGCGGCTGACGTTTGACCGCTCGGCGATCCGTGAAGTAACGGAATCCGTTGCAGCGAAAAAAGCAAAAGTCGAAAGCCAGAAAGCAGACAAAACAGTGGCAGAAAAAAATGCCGGAGAAACGAAATAAAAAAAGCGCCGTGTAATGCGGCGCTTTTTTTCAGGATTCCCGTGACCTTCCTGAGAAGAGGTTGACCCCTAAAATGCCCCCCATTGCGGCGACAACAATATAGCAAGCATGGTAAATGGCTTGTTTCACCGTAAAGAGTTCATCATAACCAAGGTACTGGACGAGAAAAACAATCGCTGTGTAAAGGATCCCCGTCAAACTGCCGAGGAGCCACCCTTTCTTCTTTCCTTTTCCGCCGCCGACGAGCCCCCCGAGAAATAAACTGAAAAAAGAAATCATCGTGACCGCCGTATGCAAAGCATGCTCCGTCATATCCGAAAACCGCAGAATCAGTGAAATCACGAGGCTTGATATGGCAAGCAGGACAAAAATGACGCCCAGCCCGTAAACAAGGCCGATACTGTATTTTTGCGCTCCGATTTTCATTCTCCCCCTTTGACAAGCTTTTTCCTCAGTACAAGCATATGCCTGGAAACAGCAAAAAGAACCGGGCAAAAGATTTTTAGATAGTTTTTTCGCAGGCTGCGCATACTAAACATGATTTTGACCTTGACCGAACGGGGGGATTGGCGTTGGAAAATTTATTGATTATTTTTTTTCGGACACTGCTCATGTATGTTGCCATTCTTGTTATTTTCCGGTTAATGGGAAAAAGGGAGATTGGCGAACTGAACGTTTTGGATCTTGTTGTGTTCATCATGATCGGTGAAATGGCGGTCGTCGCCATTGAAAATCACAGTGAGCCCGTTGTAAATACCCTTTTGCCAATGGTTGTCCTGCTCGGCATCCAAATCGCGCTGGCACTTTTCTCGCTCCGCAGCAGCCGGATCCGCAAGCTGATTGACGGCAAGCCGAGCATTCTCATCAATAAAGGAAAAATCGATGAAAAGGAAATGCGCAGGCAACGTTACAATTTTGACGACCTTTTAATGCAGCTCCGTTCAAAAGATATTGACAATATTGCGGATGTGGAATTTGCGATTTTGGAAACTTCCGGGCAGCTGTCAGTGGTGAAAAAAAACAAAAACAAAAACAAACCGGCATCCTATACGGAACCGCTCATTGTCGGAGGGAAGATCCAGCAAAGCAATTTAAAGAAAAGCAACAAAACCGAAGCGTGGCTGCGCAGCGAGCTGCAAAAAAGAGGGTACGGGGATATCGCCCGGATTTCGTTTTGCAGTTATCAGGATGGCGCGTTTTATATTGATCTGGATGATGTGCAATAAGCCCGGCCGGAACATGCAGGGCCTATTGCTTTTTTATAACCATTTTTTGAGGATCGGAATATACATGAGATCGGACCGGCGGATCAATTTTGTCATTATAAGCAGCAGTGTATAGACGGCCACGGTCAAGCAAATGCCTGCTAAAAGCCGCAGGAAAGATGCGTCTTGTGCCATCATACCGGTGAACCACCAGTGCCCGACCGCGCCGGAAACGACTGAAACGGCCAGAAGCTTGGCCCAGTCATGGACATACAGGGTAAACTGGATTTTTTTCAAAACGGTTGCAAAATGAAGAAATGTCACAAGCACCATTCCCGCCATGATGCCGATCGCGGCGCCGTTGATCCCGAACTCCGGGCGGGAAGCAAGGACAAAAATGGTGCCCAGTTTCACGACGGCTCCGATGATGCTGTTGATCATCGCCGCTTTTGCCAGATCCATTGCCTGCAGTGCGGCCTGGAGCGGCGCCTGGCATGCCTGGAAAATAAAAAATGGCGCCATGATTTTGATAAACTGTGACCCGTTTGCCGTCCCGTACATCGCCTGCATGAGCGGTTCTGCAAAGACATACAGGATGACAACCGAAATGCCGCCGGTTAAAAGGGAAAAACGCAATGCCTGCTGGAGCCTGTGTTCAACAAGTCTGGCATTTTTCCGGGAATTTGCTTCGCTGATTGCGGGCACAAGGGCGGTTGACAAGGAAACCGTGACAAAAGACGGGAGCATCAACAGCGGCATCGCAAAGCCGGTTAAAGAACCGTACTGTTTTGTCGCAAGATGTGAAGCGACACCGGCAAGAGCAAGGCAGTGGGAGACGACAATCGGCTCGAGAAACCAGGAGAGATTGCCGATCAGCCGGCTCCAGACGGTCGGAACCGCCACGCGCATCAGTTCGTAAAACGTGTCTTTCCCCGATTTTACGGCTTTGAAAAAATGTTTGCGGACGCGAATCTGCTTTTTCAGTTTAAACATCGTAAACATATAAAGAAGGGATGACAGTTCTCCCAATATCGATGCAAACATCACCCCTGCTGCCGCATATTCAATCCCGTACGGCAGAAGCAAATTGGCAAAAAATGCGATCAGCATAATCCGCACACTTTGCTCGATGACCTGCGAGACGGCATAAGGCTTCATGTTTTGCTTCCCCTGGAAATAGCCGCGCAATACAGCGGAAACCGCCACAATCGGGATAATCGGCGTGATGGCGGCAAGCGGGTAATAGACGCGCGGATCTGTGAATAAATGATCAGCCAGATACGGCGCGAGTAAAATCAGCCCGGGCGTAAAAATGGCCGATAGCGAAATGGTAACCGTTAGGGAGATGACAAGAATTTTTTTAATTTTCGCCCTGTCCCCGACGGCGTCTGCTTCGGCAATACATTTCGAGATCGCGACCGGCAGTCCGAGCTGGGTTACCGTAATGACGAGCATTAAGGTCGGAAAAGCCATCTGATGGAGCCCGACACCCGTTTCCCCGAGCGACCGGGCAATGACAATCCGGTTGATAAAACCAAGCACCCTTGTTACAAAGCCTGCGGCGAGCAATATAATCGTTCCCCTTAAAAACTTGGACATTCTGTTAACCTGCCTTCTCAAATCCGCAATTTTCCTATACAATGATGTATATGCACGGTAATGGACAAGAATACATCAATGCCTAAGGAAAGGGGCAGAGCGTGTGAAGGACCGCCATCCTTATGAAAAATACTATAAAAAACTTGAACCTGCCGTAAAAAGCAAGGCGGAAGAACTGGCCGTCTTTGGCTACGGCGCGATTGAAGCGAGGGATGTCTGGGAATATTTAATCCGGAAAGTGTGGAAAAATCCGGATCCGGCGCATGTCCGTATGTATGCGCTTGTTTCCGACGTTTTATCGGTTAAGCCCGGCGATTTGATGAGTTTTAAAACCGTGGAAGCTTACCGTTCGCCAAACTGGTTTGCAGAGCTGGACGAAAAGGAGCTGGATGCGCTTTTTAACGGGGACAAGACGGAAGAATAAGCGGGCAAATAAGCAAAAACGGCTGCATGCGGAATAATAAGAAAAATTGACACGCTTTTTGCCCTGCATCATAATAGAAATGATTCACGGGCGCATGTATTTTTTGGCATGTGATATGTTTTGATTCGCTAGGAGGCTGTACATAATGGTGAAAAGGAGCCGCATCGTTGCCTTCTTTCTCATTGTCCTGCTGTTTGCGGGATTAATAGGGGGAACGACGGATAAAATTGTCAAAAAAATTAACCTTGGCCTTGATTTACGGGGCGGGTTTGAAGTGCTTTACAAAGTGGAACCGGCCAAAAAAGGGCAGAAGATCGATAAAGCCGCGCTTGCGGATACGGCTGCCGCATTGGACCGGCGGATCAATGCGCTTGGCGTCAGCGAACCGCAGATCTCGGTCGAAGGCAATAACCGGATCCGCGTCCAGCTTGCCGGCGTGAAAGACCAGAACGAAGCGAGAAAGATGCTTTCGACAACTGCCAATCTGACATTCCGTGACGTCAATGACAAAGTGATGATGGACGGGACAGACCTTGTGCAGGGAAAAGCGAAACAGTCATTTGACCAGAACGGCAAACCGGATGTTGTCCTGCAGTTAAAGAGCCGGAAAAAGTTTGCCGACGTCACGAAAAAAATTCTGGCGATGGCACCGAATAACCAGCTTGTCATCTGGATGGACTTTCAAAAGGGCGATTCCTATAAAAAAGAAGTGGCGAAGAAGAATCCAAAATTTTTGTCCAATCCGAGTGTGAATTCTGTTTTAAACACAGACCAGGTTGAAATTACCGGGAACTTTACGGTAAAAGAAGCGTCCAATCTTGCAGACCTTTTGAATGCAGGAGCGCTTCCGGTGAAGCTGCACGAAATCTATTCGACCTCTGTCGGCGCATCTTTCGGACAGGAAGCGCTGCATGACACGATTCTTGCCGGGATTATCGGCGTTGCAGCCATTTTTCTCTTTATGATCGGCTACTACCGTTTTCCTGGTTTTATCGCATGTATTACGCTGTCCGTTTACATTTTCCTGATTTTGCTCATTTACCGTTTAATGGGCGCGGTTCTGACGCTTCCCGGGATTGCTGCGCTTGTTCTCGGGGTCGGGATGGCGGTCGATGCCAATATTATTACCTACGAGCGGATTAAAGAGGAACTGCGCGTCGGAAAAAGCGTGAAATCCGCATTCCGGGCAGGGAACAAGTCATCGTTCGTGGCCATTTTTGATTCCAACTTAACGACGATTCTTGCGGCGGTCATCCTCTTTTATTTCGGGACAAGCTCGATCAGAGGCTTTGCAACAACTTTGATTATCAGTATTCTGCTCAGCTTCCTGACGGCGGTTTACGGCTCGAGATGGCTGCTCGGCCTCTGGGTGAACAGCAATTTCCTGAAAAAGCGGCCGCACTGGTTCGGCGTGAAAAAATCGGCGATCCACAATATTGCTGAAAACATTGATACGCATGATTTGAAAACGAAATTTGACTGGTACGACTTTGTCAAGCACCGCAACATTTTCTTTACGATTTCAGCTGTGCTGATCATTGGCGGGTTTATTCTCCTGTCTATTTTCAAATTGAATCTGAGCATTGATTTTTCGAGCGGGACGCGCATTGAAGTCAGTTCAAATCAAGCACTCAGCCAGCAGGAGATTCAGCGCGACCTTGACCATCTGCATTTGAAATCAGAAGATATTGTGATGCAGGGGACCAACCGGCATCATGCCGTGATCCGGGTGAAAGGCTCGTTCAGCGATAAAGAGAAGAGCACGCAAATCAACCAGTATTTTACAGAAAAATACGGGAAGAGCCCGAGCATCAGCTCCGTTTCGCCGACAGTCGGGAAAGAGTTGGCCTTAAGCGCCGTGTATTCTTTGCTGTTGGCGGCAGTCTGCATCATTATTTACGTGGCCTTCCGGTTTGAATGGAGAATGGGGGTTGCCTCCATCGTCGCACTCTTCCATGACGCCTTTTTCATGATCGCCTTTTTCAGCATCACAAGGCTTGAGGTCGATGTCACATTCATTGCGGCGGTCCTGACGATTGTCGGTTATTCCATCAACGACTCGATTGTCACATTCGACCGGATCCGCGACAATTTAAACCGGCGGCGGAAAATTAAAACCGCGAAGGAAATTCATGATATTGTCAACGCCGGGATCCGCCAGACACTGGCCCGGTCGGTCAATACCGTTTTGACCGTGCTGATGACGTCCGTGGCCCTGGCCATTTTCGGCAGTGAATCGATCCGCAATTTCTCGATCGCGCTGATTGTCGGGTTGATTACCGGAACATACTCGTCTATTTTCATTGCCGCACAAATCTGGTTTGTACTGAAAAAACGGCAGCTGAAAAAACATGGCGCCATCGTCATTCAAAAAGCGCGGCGTACCCGCGCGGATGAACCGCAAGTATAAGAAAAATGCAGGCGAAATGCCTGCATTTTTTGTAATGACAGTTTTCCGCCGAAACGTTATAATAAAGTATTGTGAAAGAGGTGGAGATATGCTGCAGTCAAGAACAAGATGGCGGGTGCCGGAAATGGAACCAAAAGCAGCCGCAACGATCTCGCAACAATTGAACGTTTCGCCACTTGTTTCAAAATTGCTTGTAAACCGCGGCATAACGGATGTTGAAGAAGCGCGGTCTTTTTTATTCCATGAAGGGCTAGCGTATTATGATCCGTTTTTGCTGCATGATATGGAAAAAGCAGCGGCCCGCATCCGCGAAGCGATTAAAAAAGAAGAACCGGTTCTCGTCTTCGGCGATTACGATGCGGACGGCGTAACGAGTACTGCCATCATGATGGCCGCTTTAAACGATCTTGGCGCCCATGCTGAATTTTATATCCCGGACCGGTTTAAAGAAGGGTATGGGCCAAATGAAGCGGCTTTCCGCCGGGCGGCTGAAGAGGGTTTTCAGCTAATCATTACCGTTGATACCGGTATTGCCGCTGTCCACGAAGCGGAAGTGGCCCGCGAACTCGGGATCACGCTCATTATTACGGACCATCACGAACCTGGGCCGGTATTGCCGGAAGCCTTTGCCATCGTCCATCCGAAGCATCCGGAAAGTACATACCCGTTCCGGGAACTGTCGGGCGCAGGCGTCGCTTTTAAAGTCGCCCATGCGCTGTACGGCAAAGTGCCGGAACAGCTTGAAGATTTGGCCGCTATCGGGACGGTCGCGGATCTTGTGCCGCTTCTGGACGAAAACCGGCTGATTGCCATAAACGGCATCAAACGGTTGAGAACGACAAAGCGGGCGGGGCTTGTGGCGCTGTGCCGGTGTGCGGATATCCGCCAGGAAGAGATCAATGAAGAAACCATCGGCTTTGTGCTCGCCCCCCGCTTAAATGCAGCCGGGCGCCTGCAGCATGCGGCACCGGCAGCGGAACTGCTAATGACCGAAGACACAGAAGAAGCCGGGATGCTCGCTGAAACGATTGACGGGCTCAATAAAGAACGGCAAAAAATCGTAAACGACATGACAAATGAAGCAATCGAACTGGTGGAAGAAGAAGTGGAAAAGGGGGCGCGTGTCCTTGTTGTCGGGAAAGAAGGCTGGAATGCCGGCGTAATCGGCATTGCCGCCTCGCGCCTTACAGAACGCTTTTACCGGCCTGCGATTGTGCTCAGCTTTGACCCGGAAACAGGGCTGGCAAAAGGATCGGCGCGCAGCATTGACGGCTTCCATATGTTTAACGAATTATCGAAATGCAGGGATATTTTGCCGCATTTTGGCGGGCATCCGATGGCGGCGGGGATGACGCTTTCTTTATCCGATGTGGAGGAACTGCGGCGCCGGCTGAACGAACAGGCCGCGGCATTGCCGGACGAGATGTTTGTGCCGGTTACGAACATCAGCGCTGAAATTTCCATAGAAGAAGCGGGGATGGAAGCGATCCGCGAAATGGCATTGCTCTCGCCGTTTGGCACGGCGAATCCGAAGCCGCTTCTGTTGCTGGACGGGGCCGAATGCCCGCAAATCCGGGCGATCGGCGCAGACGGGAAACATTTGAAATTGACGCTTTCTAAAAACGGCACAACGCTCGATGGGATCGGCTTCGGGCTCGGGCATCTTGCCCCGCATATTTCCCCTTCTGCCTGCATATCGGTTGTCGGGGAGCTGTCCATCAACGAATGGAACAATATCCGTAAGCCGCAAATGATGGTGAAGGATATCAAAATCACAAACTGGCAATTGTTTGATTTCAGGGGCAACAGGCCTTTAAAGCAATGGGCACGGTACGTCCCGGAAGAAGACCAGGCTTTTGTTGTCTTCCAAAAAGAAACATTGCGGAACCTGCCGCTGCCGGATTTTTCCGTCCGCCTTGTGTCGGTTGCGACAATGGAAGAGGCAAGGGCATTTGATCCTTCAAATAAAAACATTGTGTTTCTGGATCTTCCGAAAGGCCCGCGGATGATGGCGGCACTGCTTGAGGGCGGTTCGCCGGCCAGGATTTATGCGTATTTTTACCATGCCGGGAACCACTTTTTCAGCACGTTCCCGACACGCGAACATTTTAAATGGTTTTACGCTTTTCTTGCAAAAAGGAAAACGTTCAACCTAAAGCAGCACGGGGATGAGCTGGCGGCTTATCGCGGCTGGTCGAGAAATACCATCGATTTTATTTCGCAGGTGTTTTTTGAACTTGATTTTGTTACAATAAAGGATGGATTTATTTCCCTGAAAGCAGCCAAACAAAAACGCGATTTAAAGGAATCTCTTACGTATCAAAAAAAACTGGCACAATATCAAATGGAAAAGGACCTGCTGTACTCATCTTTCCAGGAGCTGAAGATGTGGTTTGACCAAATGATCAAGCCTGCTGTACAGTATGAGGAGGAAACAGCAAAATGGATTTAAAACAATATATTGCACTCGTCCCGGACTGGCCTAAAAAAGGCGTGATGTTTAAGGATGTGACGCCTTTGATGAATAACGGGGATGCGTTTAAATATGCGACGGACCAGATCGTCCAGTATGCGAAAGACAAACAGATTGATCTCGTGGTCGGCCCTGAGGCGCGCGGCTTTATTATCGGCTGCCCGGTCGCATACGAACTTGGCGTCGGCTTTGCCCCGGTCCGCAAAGAAGGCAAACTGCCGCGGGAAACGATCCGTGCGGAATATGATCTCGAATACGGAAAAGCGGTGCTCACGATCCATAAAGATGCGATCAGGCCGGGCCAGCGCGTTTTGGTTACGGACGATCTTTTGGCAACAGGCGGCACGATGGAAGCAACCGTCCGGCTCGTTGAAGAACTGGGCGGGGTTGTAGCCGGCCTTGCTTTTTTAATTGAATTGAATTATTTGCACGGCCGCGATAAACTGAAGGGCTATGATATCCTCACCCTGATGGAATACGAGAATGAATAAATTGTAAGGAAATCGGCAAAATTGTCGGTTTCTTTATTTATCCTTCATCCGGATGAAATGACGGGCCGGTTTTGTCCGTACTGGGAAAAACCGGCTGTTTTCGCCAAATTTCTTCCATTCTGTGTCATTTACTTTACAATCTTCTTTTTTTTCATGATAATAATGTCAATATGATATTGCAATCATCAATTCATATATTCCAGTTTAAAGGTGATTTTTTTATGGCGAATGACCGAATAATGACCGCCGAGGACGTCATTGACAGGACAAAACAATATTTAAACGACGAACATGTTGAAATGGTGCGGCATGCCTGTGCGTTCGCCAGTAAAGCGCATGAAGGCCAGAAGCGCAAATCGGGGGAGCCGTATATCATTCACCCGATTCAGGTTGCCGGGATACTGGCGGATTTGGAGATGGATCCTTCAACGGTTGCAGCAGGTTTTCTGCATGACGTTGTGGAAGATACAGATGTGACACTTGACGAGCTTCGTGAAGAATTTAACGATGAAGTGGCGATGCTTGTTGACGGGGTGACGAAACTCGGGAAAATTAAGTATAAATCGCATGAAGAGCAGCAGGCGGAAAACCACCGGAAAATGTTTGTCGCGATGGCGCAGGATATCCGCGTCATTTTGATCAAACTCGCGGACCGGCTGCACAATATGCGTACATTGAAACATCTTCCCCCCGAAAAGCAGCGGCGGATCGCGAATGAAACGCTCGAAATTTTTGCGCCGCTCGCCCACCGCCTCGGCATTTCCGCCATCAAATGGGAGCTTGAGGACACCTCGCTCCGTTATTTAAATCCCCAGCAATATTACCGGATTGTGAATTTGATGAAGCGGAAGCGCGCCGAGCGTGAACAGTACCTGCAAAATGTCATTGAAGAAGTGAAGGAACGGCTTGCGGATATCCATATCAAATCGGAAATTTCTGGCAGACCGAAGCATATTTACTCGATTTACCGGAAAATGGTCCAGCAGCATAAGCAATTTAACGAAATTTATGACTTGCTTGCCGTAAGGATTATTGTCAAAAGCATCAAAGACTGCTATGCCGTGCTCGGTGTCATCCATACATGCTGGAAACCGATGCCGGGCCGGTTTAAAGACTATATTGCGATGCCAAAGCCGAACATGTACCAGTCGCTCCATACGACGGTGATCGGGCCAAAAGGCGAACCGCTTGAAGTGCAGATCCGGACGTTTGAAATGCACCGCATTGCCGAATACGGGGTTGCTGCACACTGGGCATATAAAGAAGGCAAAACGGTCAATGAGAAAACGTCTTTTGAGAAAAAATTGTCATGGTTCCGCGAAATTCTCGAATTTCAAAATGACACCAATAATGCGGAAGAATTCATGGAATCACTGAAAATCGACCTGTTTTCCGATATGGTGTTTGTCTTTACGCCAAAGGGGGACGTCATTGAACTGCCGTCCGGGTCCGTCCCGATTGATTTTGCCTACCGGATCCACTCGGAAATCGGCAACAAGACAATCGGCGCGAAAGTCAACGGCAAAATGGTGACGCTCGATTACCAGTTAAAAACTGGCGATATTGTCGAAATTCTCACTTCAAAACACTCATACGGGCCGAGCCTCGACTGGGTGAACCTTGCCCAGACATCTCAGGCGAAAAACAAAATCCGCCAGTTTTTCAAACGCCAGCGGAAAGAAGAAAATATTGAAAAAGGCCGCGAAATGGTGGAAAAAGAAATCCGGGCGATGGAATTCGGCGTAAAAGAAGTGATGACCGCCGACAATATCAAACGAGTTGCCGAAAAATTTAATTTTGCCAATGAAGACGACATGTACGCTGCTGTCGGGTACAACGGGATTACCGCAAGCCAAATCGCCAACCGGCTGACAGAAAAATGGCGGAAGCAGCGGGACTCCGAAGAAGCGATTAAGGAGATTGTCTCCGAGCAGAAACCGGCCGCAAAGCACCGGAAAAAGGATGCAGGCGTAACCGTGAAGGGCGTCGACAATTTGCTGATCCGCCTTTCGAAATGTTGCAATCCAGTGCCGGGTGATGAAATTGTCGGTTTTATCACAAAAGGCAGAGGCGTTTCCGTCCACCGCGCTGACTGTCCAAACGTGCAGAACGAAGAGGCGCAAAGCCGGCTCATTCCGGTCGAATGGGAGACGGATGCGGCCGACCGGAAAGAGTATAATGTCGACATTGAGATTACCGGATACGACCGCCGCGGCCTGCTCAATGAAGTTCTGCAGGTGGTCAATGAAACGAAAACGAATATTTCGGCCGTCAGCGGGCGCAGTGACCGCAACAAAATGGCCACGATTATCATGTCAATTTCCATTCAGAACATTAGCCATTTGCACCGAGTCGTGGAAAGAATTAAACATATTCCGGATATTTATTCAGTCAGAAGGATCATGAGTTAAAGGAGTCAGAAAAATGCGGGTTGTTTTGCAGCGCAGTAAGGAAGCGTGCGTCACTGTTGGCGGGGAAGTGGCAGGAAGCATTACAAAAGGCTTTGTCCTCCTCGTCGGCGTAACGCACGAAGATACCGAAAAAGATGTAGTCTATCTCGCCGAAAAAATCGTCCATCTCCGTGTGTTTGAAGATGAACAGGGAAAAATGAATTTGTCGCTTTTGGATACCGGAGGGGAAATCTTGTCGGTTTCCCAGTTTACTTTGTACGGCGATTGCCGGAAAGGGCGGCGCCCGAATTTTATGGCGGCGGCAAAGCCCGGACAGGCAGAACAGCTTTACCATCTGTTTAATCAGAAGCTGGAAGAAAAGGGTGTCCATGTCGAAACCGGCAGATTCGGGGAGATGATGGATGTCCGGCTGACAAATGACGGGCCGGTTACGCTCATTTTGGAAAGCAAATAAACAGCCAAAACCCCGAAAAAACCGGGGTTTTTTCTTTTCACAAAATAAAAACGTTTCCAAAAAAGTTTTAGTGTAATATAGTTGACAATTGTACTTTGGATATGCAAAGATAGATAGCGTTAATAATTCGGATGCGAATTATTTCGTAAAGAATCATTTAAGGGTTAAAGGAAGGGGGATACATGGAGAACGGTTCATATGAATTGTTAAAATCGCTTTTCAGGCTGAATAAAGCCATTTTACGTTTGGCCGAAAAAGAGGCGGAACAGCATGGCTTGACCGCGATGCAAATGTTTGCGCTAAAAGCCATCGCGCTTCATCCCAATATGCGATTAAATGAGCTGGCGGAAAGCCTCTATTTAACGAACAGCACAGTCAGCGGCATTGTTGACCGGCTTGTCCAGCAGGAATTTGTCAACAGGGTATCATCCAAGGATGACCGGAGAGCCGTTGTCCTCTGTCTGACCGAAAAGGGGAAAAGCAGGCTCAAAGCGTTTATGGGCGGCAATACAGTACTGAAACAAAAAATGTACCTGATTACAGAACGTTACGGAGCGGAGTTGGAAAATCTGTTAAGGCTCCACAACGAAATGCTGGAAATTTTAACATCTGAGGAGGAGTAAACTTTTTATGAGCGCAAGACGGATGATTTTGATCAATATTATTATTCTTGTTATTCTCGTTGGCGGCGGTTTTACCGGATATTATTTTTACAACCGCTCGGTCAGCTATGTCACAACCGATAACGCCTATATTGACGGCCAGTCGGTCACCATCGCTTCTCCTGCAACCGGCAAACTCGTTTCATGGGACGGTAAGGAAGGCAAGGCATTTACCAAAGGGGATAAAGTCGGTACCGTTGAAGTACAAAACGGCGCCAATACGGTGAAAATGGATATTAAAGCGCCGGCAGACGGCACGATCGTGAAAAATTCCGCGGTTGCGAATACGTATGTGGCAGCCGGTACAACACTTGCACAAAGCTATGATTTGGACGACTTGTATGTCACTGCTGAAGTAAAAGAAACAGATCTTAATGACGTGAAAACCGGCCAGGACGTTGACGTGTACGTGGATGCCTATCCGAACACCAAACTGACAGGAACCGTCGATTCAATCGGAAAAGCGGCTGCCAGCACGTTCTCCCTTATGCCGACAGACAGAAGCTCAGGCAATTATACGAAAGAAACACAGGTCATTCCTGTTAAAGTCAAACTTGACAGCTATGGCGGGCTGGACCTGGTTCCGGGCATGAACGTGACTGTGCGCATTCATAAGTAGGTGAATCCGATGGGAAAATTTATCGCAGGTTATGTTCTTTTATCGATCATTGTCCTTCTTATCCTGAATCTCATATTAAGGAACAGGGGAAGGAAGAAAAAGATGGAAAGCCCGCTTCTTGACAAGCGGGCGCCGGAAATGGAAACAATGCCTGCGCCGCCTGAAAAAGCGGAAACGCAGGTGCCGGCAAAAACAGATGAAGGATTGGCGGCAGAGCCTGAAAAAATGGAAACGCGCCGCGCTCGTACGGACGACGAAAAACGCCCGGCAGAAGCACCCGGGCGAGCTGCTGTTCCCCCGGAAGTGGAGGAAGAACACGGCAGGGGGAAAATTGTTTTTGCGATGATGCTCGGGGCATTTGTGGCGATTTTGAACCAAACGCTTTTGAATGTCGCCATTCCGCATATTATGAACGACTTGAATGTGACGGCGAATACGGTGCAATGGCTGTCAACCGGATATATGCTTGTAAACGGGATTCTTGTTCCGGTTACGGCATTTATGATCAGTAAATGGGGCACGCGGAAAATGCTGATTACAGCCGTTTCCCTCTTTACGGCCGGATCGGTTTTGTGTGCCATTTCGACAAACTTCTCGATTCTGATGCTCGGGCGCATTGTCCAGGCTTCCGGTGCCGGGATCATCATGCCGTTGATGATGACGGTGTTCTTAACCATCTTCCCGCCTGAAAAACGCGGCAGCGCGATGGGGATGATGGGGGTTGCCATGATTTTCGCCCCTGCGATCGGCCCGACATTGTCAGGGTGGCTGGTCGGCCATTACGACTGGCATATTCTGTTCTGGATTGTCATTCCGTTCGGCGTGATTGATATTTTTGTCACTTTGGCATGGATGAAAGATGTCATGAAAACGACAAACCCGAAAATCGATATTCCGGGTATTATCTTCTCCACGCTCGGTTTCGGCTTTTTGCTGTACGGATTCAGTGAAGCCGGGAATGACGGCTGGAGCAGCAAACAGGTTGTCATTTCCCTGATCATTGCCGTTATCTCGCTTGTTTTGTTCGTATGGCGGGAATTAACGACGGAAAAACCGATGCTTGATTTGCGTGTATTCAAATATGATATCTTTGCTTTAACGACGATTGTCAGCATGGTGGTGAATATGGCGATGTTTGCCGGGATGATTTTGCTGCCGATTTATTTGCAAAACATCCGCGGGTTTACTGCGCTTGATTCCGGTTTGCTGATGCTGCCGGGGGCGATCGTCATGGGGATTATGTCGCCGATATCCGGCTGGCTGTTTGACAAGTTGGGGGCAAGACCGCTCGCTGTCTTCGGCTTGATTATCACCGTCTGGACAACTTACGAATTTACGAAGCTGTCGATGACGACCTCCTACGGCCACTTGTTATTCTTGTATGTTTTGCGCAGCTTCGGGATGTCTTTCATTATGATGACGATCATGACCGAAGGGATGAACCAGCTGCCGATTCATATGACCAGCCACGGGACGGCTGCGGCCAACACCGCCCGTACGGTTGCCGGAAGTCTCGGAACGGCATTTCTCGTAACCGTCATGTCCACCCGTGCCGATTTCCATACGGCAAACTACGTCAATGCCTTTGCAAATATCAACCCGTATGTGTCTGCTAAAATCGCGGCCATCGGGCAGGGCCTGGCCCATGCTTCCGGGCTGCCTTCTCAGTACGGGCAAGTGCTCGGCTCCTCTATTGTGTATCAAAAATCGGTTGTGAATGCGACGATCAGCGGCATAAACGATGCCTTTTTCGTCGCGACCGGGATCGCAGCGTTTGCGTTAATTTTGTCGTTCTTTATCAAACGCGCAATGCCGCAGCCAAATATTAAGAAATAAAAAAATGCCGGGGATGCCCCGGCATTTTTTTACTGAAAATAAGCTTTTAACCCGTTATAAATGCCGGCCACTGCCTTCGTTTGAAAAGACTTCTCCACGATATGCTTTTCTTCAGCCGGACTGCTCAAATAACCGAGTTCAAGCAAAATGGCAGGCTGGGTATTTTCACGGATAACATGGAAATCCCCGAATTTTACGCCCCTGTCAACGGTGCCGAGCCGGCTTGTGATCTGGTTATTGACAAGCCTTGCGAAATCATAGTCCTGCGCATGATAATAATACGTCGTATGCCCGCGCGTATGGGAATCTTCAGCGCTGTCAAAATGAATGCTGACAAAAGCATCGGCATGATTTGTATTGCTGATGGCGGTTCTTTCCGACAAAGATACGTACGTATCGCTGTTCCGGGTTAAAATGACCCGGGCGCCCGCTTTTTTCAGCTTTTCGTACAGGGCATTCGCCGTTTTCAGCGTTACCAATTTTTCGAGCGTGCCGTAAGCGCCGGTTGTGCCATTATCCGTTCCGCCGTGACCGGGGTCAAGCACAATCGTCTTTCCCTTGATTCCTTTTTTTACAGCCGTATCACTTTTTTGGGCGGCTTTTGCCGAAATATAGGCTGAAGTGCCGCTTTCCAGCCTGATTTTATACCAGCCGTCCATTTCTGAAACGACGGGAAAACGGTCTCCGGCCTTGGCGGTTCCCACCGTGTCCGAGCCGGATTGTGGCCTTTTGTAAAGGTTTGTGCCGGAATGGAGGGTCACTTCTGCTTCACTGCTGCGCTTTGCCTGGCTTTCGCGCGTCACATAGAAGCCTGCGACCCATCCGTGCGTGCCGTCTTCCAGTTCAACTTCATACCAGCCGTGGTCGGTTCCGGTAATTTCAAGTCTCGTCCCGTACGTTACTGTCGCTACCGTTCCGCTTTGAAGCGAAGGAGACCGGCGGATATTTAGGCTTGTGGCGGCAACAATTGCGGCGCTTACGTTGTTTTCCGCCATTTTCCCGGCGTTTTTGTTTTTTTCCGTCTGTACATACTGGCTGTCTGCCCAGCCTGAAACATTGCCGCTTTCAATATAAACCCAGCCGCCTTCTGCCCTGGTAACCGTGACTACGGCATTTTTTTCAAGCGTGCCAACGATTGCGGCAGACTGGTCCGGCGCTTTTCTGATGCGCAGGCGGTCAGCGGTGATTTTTCCTTGTTTTCCTTGTTTTGATTGTTTTGCGGAAGGGGTGCCTGTTTCCACAAGCCAGCCCGCAATCCAGCCTGTATTTCCTTGCGGGAGGCGGATTTGAAACCAATCCCCGTCCTTTTGAAGAACCGTGTACGTGTCGTTTTCGGCTGCTTTGCCTGCGATCGGGTAGGACACCCCGGGCCCGCTGCGGATGTAGACAGCCGCATGCGTCACCGTTACCGTCCCGGCCTCTTCCGCCCCCGCATGGATCACGCCGGGTGCAATCAGAAAAAAGAGCACCAGGAAAAACAGCCGGAAAAAAAGTTTTTTCACATCTCCACCCCTCATCCCTGTCCGGAAAATTGTCCACTATTTGTTATTCGCGCTCCGTAAAAAAACTCCTTTTTGCGGGTAAGAAAAAATAAAAAAGGGAAAAATAGAAATGATGGAACGAGAAGGAGTGAACGGCATTGAGAGCAGCGGATAAAAATAGGACAGCCGGTAATGCATTTAATCAAATTTACGGCGTTAATTTCCAGGATCCGGGAAGTGCCGGGCAGGAAGCGTTCAACGCTGAATCAGCGATTGAAACTGGTCTTTCAAAAGGGGACCTGAAACTTTTGAAAAAGAAACTGGGGCGCTCATAATGAAAGACCCGATCCGCGGAAAACGAACTTTTTCAGGCGCTGAACGCAGATCGGGGAAAAACTTTGCCGGCAGCCTTGACAACAGCCGGTGCCACGCGTAACATAATAAAAATAGATGGTAAAATTGGCAAAACCGATGACAAAGAAGAGTAATTAAGATCCGTGTGAAAAGAGAGGAAATGTCCCGGGCTGAAAACATTTCTGCACAACGGCTTAATGAACGAACACTTTGTAGGTTCTGTCCTGAACGGAAATCCAGTAGGGACGGGCGTTACAGGCGTTAACTGTAAAAGTGGAAGCAGACGCTTCAATTAGGGTGGCACCACGGGAATTCAACTCTCGTCCCTTGTTTATAAGACAAGGGACCGGGGGTTTTTTATTTTACATAAACATTGATTGAGAAGGAGGATACTCGTCTTCATATCAACATTTTTAGGCATGCAGGATGAAAATGAAAACCCATCATTTTTCAGCAATAGAAGGAGGAGTACGCCATGACCGTTCAAATTCCGCGCGGCACGCAGGACATCCTGCCCGGCGAGGTGGAAAAATGGAATTATATTGAGAACACTGCAAAAAAAATATGTGAAAACTATCAGTACCGGGAAATCCGGACACCGATTTTCGAATATACCGAGCTTTTCCAAAAAGGGGTCGGGGACACGACGGATATTGTCCAAAAAGAAATGTACACATTCAATGACAGGGGTGGGCGCAGCCTGACACTGCGGCCGGAGGGGACAGCGCCTGTCGTCCGTTCCTTTATCGGGCATAAAATGTTCGGAAACGCGGTTCAGCCGGTCAAACTGTATTATAATGGCCCGATGTTCCGCTATGAACGGCCGCAAGCAGGGCGCTTCCGTCAGTTTGTCCAGTTCGGCGTTGAAGCGCTTGGAAGCGAAGACCCGGCCATCGATGCCGAGATCATTTCGCTCGCAATGGACATTTACAAACAGCTTGGTTTAAAAAATGTCAAACTTGTGATCAACAGCCTCGGCGATAAAGAAAGCCGGCTCAGGCACCGGGAAGCGCTTATTAGTCATTTCAAACCGCATATCGGGGAGTTTTGCGCGGACTGCCAAAAACGCCTTGAACAAAATCCGCTGCGTATTCTCGACTGCAAAAAAGACCATGATCATCCGCTTATGAAAACAGCGCCATCCATTTTGGATTATTTAAATGATGCATCAAAAGCCTATTTTGATAAAGTTTTACAGTTTCTCGGCACGCTCGGCATCCCATATGAAATCGACCCCGGGCTTGTGCGCGGCCTTGATTACTATGTGCATACGTGCTTTGAAATTATGAGCAATGCGGAAGGATTCGGCGCAATCACCACCCTTTGCGGCGGTGGGCGTTACAATGGCCTCGTTCAGGAAATGGGCGGGCCGGAAACGCCGGGGATCGGGTTTGCCTTAAGCATTGAACGGCTGCTTGCCGCACTGGACGCGGAAGGCATCGAACTTCCTGTCGGCCACAGGACGGACTGCTATGTGGTCGCGATCGGTGAGGAGACGAAACCGGCTGCTTTTAAATTGCTCCAGGCATTAAGAAGTGCCGGGTTCTCAGCTGACCAGGATTATTTGGGGCGCAAAGTGAAAGCACAGTTTAAAGCGGCGGACCGGGTGAAAGCCGCATTTGTTGCGGTCATCGGCGAAGAGGAGCTGCGGGCCGGGAAAGCAAGCGTCAGAAATATGGCGACAGGCGAACAAAAAGAACTGCCGCTTGAAGGATTTATTACAGCTTTTAAAGATATGGCAAACAGGGGGGAAGCATGATGGAAGGACGTTCTTACTATTGCGGTGATGTGACGGAACAACAGATTGGCGAAAAAGTGGTACTGAAAGGATGGGTGCAGAGAAGGCGCGACTTGGGCGGCCTCATTTTTATCGATTTGCGCGACCGCGCCGGCATTGTCCAAGTTGTATTTAATACGGCGGTCTCTGAAGAAGCTTTTAAACTTGCGGAAAAAGTCCGGAACGAGTATGTGCTCGAAGTAGAGGGGAAAGTCATCGCCCGTTCCGAAAATACGGTAAATCCGAACTTAAAAACGGGCAAAATTGAAATTCAGGCTGACCGCCTTGCGATCATCAACAACGCAAAAACCCCGCCGTTTATGATTGAAAACGAGACGGATGTAGCGGAAGACGTGCGCCTGAAATACCGTTACCTCGACTTGCGGCGCCCGGTCATGTTTGAAACGATGAAAATGCGCCATGCGATTACAAAATCGATTAGAGGCTTTCTCGATGAAGAAGGGTTTATCGATGTTGAAACCCCGGTTTTGACAAAAAGCACCCCGGAAGGCGCCCGCGATTATCTCGTGCCGAGCCGGGTGCACCCTGGCGAATTTTACGCCTTGCCGCAGTCGCCGCAATTGTTTAAGCAGCTTTTGATGATATCCGGTTTTGACCGCTATTACCAGATTGCCCGCTGTTTCCGTGATGAAGACTTGCGTGCAGACAGGCAGCCGGAATTTACGCAAATTGATATTGAAACGAGTTTCATGAGCCAGGAAGACATTTTGACCATGACAGAAAAAATGATCAAACGGCTGATGAAAGAAGTGAAAAACATCGATATTGAAACGCCGCTGCCAAGGCTGACCTACGAGGAAGCCATGAACCGGTACGGATCGGATAAACCGGACACCCGCTTCGGCATGGAACTGGTGGACGTCTCCGAAATCGTCCAAAACGCCGGTTTTAAAGTGTTCGCGTCTGCCGTTACCTCGGGCGGGCAAGTAAAAGCGATCAATGCAAAAGGGGCGGCAAGCAAATATTCAAGAAAAGACATCGACGCGCTCGGCGAATTTGCCGCACGTTACGGCGCGAAAGGCCTTGCCTGGCTAAAAGCGGAAAACGAAGGGTTAAAGGGCCCGATCGCAAAATTTTTTACAGAAGCGGAACAATCGCAATTAGCGGCCGCTACAAATGCAGAAACGGGCGATTTGCTGCTGTTTGTAGCGGATAAAAAATCAGTCGTTGCCGATGCGCTCGGGGCGCTAAGAAACAAGCTCGGCAAAGAACTCGGCCTGATTGACGAGTCAAAATTCAACTTCCTGTGGGTAACGGACTGGCCGCTTTTGGAATATGACGAAGAAGCAGGGCGTTATACGGCAGCACACCATCCGTTCACGATGCCGTTTGAAGAAGATATTGAGAAGCTGGAAACCGACCCGGCAAGCGTAAAGGCGCAGGCCTATGATATTGTATTGAACGGGTATGAACTCGGCGGCGGATCGCTCCGGATTTATAAACGGGATGTCCAGGAAAAAATGTTTAAGGCGCTCGGCTTTTCAAAAGAGCAGGCACAGTCCCAGTTCGGCTTTTTGCTTGATGCGTTTGATTACGGCACGCCGCCGCACGGGGGCATCGCACTCGGCCTTGACCGGATTGTCATGCTCCTTGCCGGCCGCAGCAACTTGCGCGACACGATTGCATTTCCGAAGACAGCCAGCGCCAGCTGCCTGCTGACGAATGCACCGGGCGCGGTCAGCGAGGCGCAGCTGGATGAGCTGCAATTGAAATTAAAAGCAAAAAAATGAGATCAAAATCCGGAAAAGGGGCGGCGTAAAATTTTTCCAGCCGCTTCGCGAAGAAACGCGTCCGCTGCCGCTATCCCGTAAGAACGGGAAAAATGCGGACCGCCTGCGAGCCTTTTTTCGTTTGAAAACGGGTGAAAAAAATGCTATGATATAAACAAGTTGAATGAGTCCTGGGGTGTTCGTATATGTTCCTATCGTTTTGACCGAACACTTCATTATCGGGGGCCCGGAGTCACCAGACGGCGTGCATGCCCTTTGCGGGGACGCATAAAGCCTGGTGCAGGGCACCCACCTGCTCGAGAGCGGGATCAAAACAGAGGATTGCAAGAACGGCACGTCCGGGGCTCATTCCACTCCTTTCCCTCTTTAGAAAAAGAGGGTTTTTATTTTTTGGAAAAGAAGGAATTTTTGTGTGTTTTTCGTTTTTTGATCGCGCAAACCGTTTCCTTGGCAAAATGATGCCGGTTTTTATCCCGGGAAGCTTGATCATCGGGATGGTACTCGGGCACCGGTTGACGGGCCTTTTATTTTTAGTGCCGTGGCTGTTTGCTTTTATGACTTTTACAGGGAGCATCGGCTCAACCTTTAAGCAGCTCGGTGCGGTTGTCCGCCATCCGTTCCCGGTTTTGCTTGCTCTAGGGGTGTTGCACCTTTTTATGCCCTTGTTTGCGTACGGAACGGGGCATTTACTCTTTCCCGGGCACCCGCTGACAACAACCGGGTTTTTGCTTTCGGCCGCCATTCCGACAGGTGTGACAAGCTTTGTATGGGTCATGATGCAAAAAGGGAATATCCCGCTTGTTTTAACGGTCATTTTGATAGATACCCTGCTTTCGCCGGTTGTTGTGCCGCTTACTTTGCTCTTGTTTGTCGGTAAGAATGTACATATTGAGGTTTGGCCGCTCATGCAAGATCTTTTTACGATGATCGTCATCCCGTCTTTGCTCGGCATCCTGTTCAGCCAGTTTACACAGCTCGAAACCCAGCGGAAGGCTGCTTCAGTGCTTTCTCCGTTTTCCAAAATCGGCATGTTTCTTGTCGTCATGATCAACGGCGGGGTCGTATCGCCGTACCTCAGGGGAATGGATGCCCATGTGCTGTTTATTATCCTGACTGTGCTGTTCATTTCGGCTTGCGGCTATTTATTAAGCTGGCTGATCGGCGCTTTGTTCCATCTTGACCGCGGCATGATCGTGACCTTAACATACAGCGGCGGCATGCGCAATATCAGTGCCGGATCTGTCATCGCAGTCACCTTTTTCCCGGCCCAGGTTGTGCTGCCGGTCATCTCCGGCATGCTTTTTCAGCAGGTGCTGGCCTCTTTTTTCGGAACATTGCTTTCAAGCGTATACAGGGATAAAAAAACGGAAAAGCCGGCGGCAAGCAGCTGAACATAAAGGTTTGCTTTCCGGGCCGTTTTTGGATAATCTAGGAAAGAAATGAGTATGTTTGGAGATGAGAAAATTGCTGCATCAGTTTTCACGGAATGAATTGGCAATCGGGCAGGAAGGGCTGCAAAAGCTGAAAAACAGCACCGTTGCTATTCTCGGTGTCGGCGGCGTGGGTTCGTTTGCGGTTGAAGCTTTGGCTCGGTCGGCAATCGGAAGGTTAATCCTTGTTGACAAAGATGATGTTGACATTACAAATATTAACCGCCAGATTCCGGCGCTGCTTTCCACCGTTGGGCAGGCGAAAGCCGATTTGATGAAAAAACGGATTGCCGATATCAATCCGGATTGTGACGTGATTTCTTTAAAAATGTTCTATACGGAAGAAACGGCTGAACAGTTTTTCTCTTATAAGCCGGACTATGTGGTGGATGCAAGTGATACGATTATTTACAAAGTGCATGTAATGAAAGAATGCCTGAAACGGAAGATCAAAATGATATCCAGCATGGGGGCGGCCAATAAAATGGACCCGACACGCCTCCGCATCGCAGACATTTCCGAAACGCACACCGATCCGATTGCCCGCGTTGTGCGCCTGAAGCTGCGAAAAGAAGGCATCAAAAAAGGCATTCCGGTCGTGTTTTCCGACGAAAGCCCGATCGTCATCCGCGAAGATGTCCGCAAAGTGGTCGGAAATGATGAAGCCGAAATCCGTAAAGCACAAATGCCACCTTCATCCAATGCGTTTGTTCCGTCAACCGCAGGGCTGTTTATGGCGAGTTTCGTTGTCCGTGACATTTTGAAAGATATCCCGGTAAAAAGGGTAAAAGATGAACATTGAAAAAAAGAAAGCATCACGGATGCTTTCTTTTTTTACGGCTTATGGTTCTGCTCCATTTTTTCATACACTTGGGCAAGCGCCCGTTCAAATTTGCCCGTTTTTTTCGGGTCATAATAATGGGCAAATTTTAGGGTGTCCGGAAGATATTGCTGTTTGACCCAGCCGTTTTCAAAGTCATGCGGGTATTTGTAACCGATGCCCCGTCCCAGCTGTTTTGCGCTTTTATAATGGGCGTCTTTCAGATGGGCGGGCACTTCGCCGCTTTTTCCGGCACGGATATCGGAAAGGGCGGCATCAATTGCCATGATCGCGGAATTCGATTTCGGCGACAGGCATAATTCGATGACCGCAGCTGCAAGCGGGATGCGCGCTTCCGGAAACCCGAGCCGTTCTGCCGCTTCGATGGCGGCAAGGGTGCGCGCGCCGGCCTGCGGGCTTGCAAGGCCGATGTCTTCGTAAGCAATCACAAGGAGTCTGCGCGCAATGCTCGGCAAGTCCCCGGCTTCGATCAGCCGGCCCAAATAATGGAGGGCGGCATTGGCATCGCTGCCGCGAATCGATTTTTGAAAAGCGCTCAGCACATCGTAGTGCGCGTCGCCGTCCTTATCATGGGCAAGGCTTTTTTTCTGCAGGCATTCTTCGGCAATGGCAAGCGTAATGTGGATCACGCCGTCATCATCAGGTTCGCTTGAAATCACGGCCAGTTCCAGCGCATTTAACGCGCTGCGCACATCGCCGTTCGATCCTTGCGCAAAATGGTTGAAAGCCGCTTCATCTATTTTCACTTTGTATTTGCCAAGGCCCCTGTCCGCATCATCAAGGGCACGGGTAAGCGCCGTCTTGATCTCATCAAGCGATAAAGGGAAAAGCTCAAAAATCTGGCAGCGGCTCCGGATCGCCGGGTTAATGGCATGGTACGGGTTGCTCGTTGTGGCCCCGATCAGGACGATCATGCCGGACTCAAGATACGGCAACAAAAAATCCTGTTTTGCTTTGTCGAGCCGGTGGACTTCATCGAGAAGCAAAATGACTTTTCCACTCATTTTTGCTTCGGCGGCGACAATCTCCATATCTTTTTTATTGTTCGTCACGGCATTTAACGTACGGAATGCATATTTGGTGCTTCCCGCAATCGCGCTGGCAATCGACGTTTTCCCAACGCCCGGCGGCCCGTACAAAATCATGGAAGAAAGCTGGCGCGCTTTGACCATCCGGTATATGATTTTATTTTTGCCGACGAGATGCTCCTGTCCGATCACTTCATCAATCGTGCGCGGCCGCATCCGGTAGGCAAGCGGTTCGTCTTTCATTTTAATCGCTCCAAACCTGTTTTCGTATCCTTATCTTAACAGATTTCACGGACATGCGGGAAGCAATCAGGTTTTTCGGGCGTAGGTTTAAAGGGAATAGCATTGATGGGGGCTTTTTGTATTTTTCAGTTTTCCCGGCTGTACATTGTTGCTTTTTTGATATAATGATTGTAGGCTAGGAAAATGGGCGCCATAAACGGCTGCGGAAAAAAATGAAATCCGGCCGTGCGTGGTTTTTGTATGATTTGACATAGGAAGGTGAACGCGGTGAGACTGAAAAATAAAGTTGCGGTCATTACAGGCGGCGCTTCCGGAATCGGGGAAGCGACGGCCTGGCTTTTTGCGAACGAGGGTGCGAAAGTCGTCATCGGGGATGTGGCGGAATCCAAGATGGAAATTGCCGACAAAATCAAAGAAACCGGTGGGGAAGCGCTTTTTGTTCATTGTGATGTTTCCGATTATTACAGTGTCAGGCATTTAATGGAGAAGGCGACGGATACTTACGGGAAGCTTGACATTCTGGTTGCGTGTGCCGGGATTCCGGAAAAGCACGGGCCTGTTCATGAACTCGACCAGGACTACTGGCAAAAAGTATTGGACATTAACTTAACCGGTGTCATGCTTTCCAATAAATATGCGATCCCGTACATGCTGAAAAACGGAAAAGGCGCGATTGTCAACATGGGCTCTTTTATGGCCCACGTCGGGATTACCAACAGTGCGGCCTATTCCGCCGCCAAAGCTGCGGTTGTGAATTTGACGCGGGCGGAAGCTGTTACGTATGCCAAACAGGGCATCCGCGTCAACAGCGTTTCTCCGGGTACAACAGAATCGCCGGCACTGAAATATTTCACAAAAGAACAAATTCAGGAAACCATTGACCACAATCCGATGAAAAGACTTGGCAAGCCGGAAGAAGTGGCGAAAGCCGTTTTGTTCCTTGTAAGCGATGACGCATCGTTTATTACCGGCACGGATCTCCATGTGGACGGGGGTTATACGGCACAATAAAAAACACCATCCGGGGAAAACCGGATGGTGTTTTTTCGGATGAAGTTGATTTTTGAAAGAACCAGGCCCCCTTCAAATTGTCTTAATCCATAATGATTGTCGCCTGATGGTATTTATCAGAAAGGCAAAATGTCGGGACCCATGAACTTGGACATGCTTTAGGCTTGAAACATCATACGAGCAGTGACATGATGTATAAATACGAAACCATCAGAATAACATTAAACGATAATGAAAACGCATTCAAACCTTGTCGGCTAAAAGAACCTAAAATCAAAGGAGGGATTTAGAATGAGTTTTTCACAGAAAAAAACATTGCTTCCATTGGTGGTTGTTCTGGTACTGATTGCTGCAATGGCGATGGGGGCGTGCTCTCATCATGCTGCAACCAATAAAACGAGCAAACATCCTAAAAAAGTGCAGATGGACGGTACTTTTTCAATTAATAGGGATCATCCTGAAGAAACTGTCGGGGACGCCGATTATGTATTTTTAGCACGCGTTGAGGAGAAAACAGGTACGGCATATAAAAATACAACACAAATTGAAACAGAAGAGGGTACGAAGGAAATTTCCACACCCTATACCAATTACAAAATAACAGTATTGGAAAATATGAAAGGTGAACTAGAGACTGACAAACCGATTCCTCTTCAAAAAGCTGGCGGCATTTCGAAAGATGGGAGTTCAATCGTAACATTTGATGATGATGTGCTTCCTGAAGTTGGCCAATCTTATGTATTTTTAGCATATGCACAAGATGATGGTTCTTTACTTGTTTCAGGCCCCAACTCAAATACAGAGGTTTCAGGAATTGACGATACGGACACAAGTGACACAATCGAATCCTCTTCTGTTAATCATTCTTCCGTCATGAAAACGTATAAAAATGAATTGAAGCACCAAATAAAGTCAGATAGAAAACGAAGTGTTTCCAAATATGACAAAACCAAAGATTAAAAGATGATTTTATTATGAAACTTGCGAAAAAAATGCAAAAATTAGCCTTAATCAAACATAACAAAATACCCTCTATAGCCTCCATGAATGACAGGGGGCTTTTTCCTGTTTTCAATGATGTTTTTCAAGTTAAAGCAGCATTCACACGCCGCTCTTGTTTCGCATTAAGCCGATAAATATGCTATAATATGTTAAGTTTGGATCAGTCTGTTCGTTCATTTATATGAATGGGCTTATTTTTTTACGCGCTCATCTGCCGTTTTTGGCTTAACAATTTTTTTCGGGAATAATCGGAAAGAGGTGGAATGAAATGAAAATCTCAACGAAGGGCCGCTACGGGCTGACCATTATGATTGAACTGGCAAAGCGGTACGGCATGGGGCCGACTTCCCTGAAATCCATCGCCCAGAGCCAGAATTTGTCCGAACATTATCTGGAGCAGCTGATTTCGCCGCTCCGTAATGCCGGGTTTGTCAAAAGCATCCGCGGCGCTTACGGCGGCTATGTTTTAACGCGAAAACCTTCACAAATCACAGCCGGTGATGTGATCCGTGTGCTGGAGGGACCGATTACACCGGTAGAGGGCATTGAAGACGAAGAACCGGTGAAACGCCAGCTCTGGATCCGGATCCGGGACGCGGTCAAGGATGTTCTTGACAGCACAACCATTGAAGACCTGGCCAAATACCGGGAAGATACAGAACCGGATGCCTACATGTATTATATCTAAATTGATATGGGGTGCGAAAAGTGGAAAAAATTTATTTGGACCATGCGGCCACTTCCCCTGTCCTTCCGCAAGTTACAGAAAAAATGATGCAAGTGCTTACCGGCCATTTCGGGAATCCGTCGAGCATTCATGCATTCGGCAGGGAAGCGCGTCGCATTTTGGACGAAGCGCGCCAGGTGATTGCAGACAGCATCGGCGCGCAGTTTAATGAAATCATTTTTACAAGCGGCGGAACCGAAGCGGATAATTACGCGATTCTCGGTACGGCAGAAGCAGCCGCTGAAAAGGGAAAACATATTATTTCCACGGCAATCGAACATCATGCCGTTTTGCATCCGCTGGAATACCTGGAAACAAAAGGGTATGACGTCACGTATTTGCAGCCGGATGAAACAGGGCGGATTAAGGCGGAAGACGTGCAAAAAGCGCTTCGAGATGATACCATTCTTGTCAGCGTGATGTATGGAAATAATGAAGTCGGAACGATCCAACCAATCGCCGAAATCGGTGAGCTGCTGAAAAACCATCCGGCCGTTTTTCATACGGACGCCGTCCAGGCTTACGGAAATGAGAAGATCGACGTAAATGCCCTGAACGTGGACATGCTTTCCGTTTCGGCCCATAAAATCGGCGGGCCAAAAGGGGTCGGATTTTTATACGTTCGGAACGGAACAAAATTGAAAAACCGCAACTTCGGCGGCGCCCAGGAATTAAAACGCCGCCCCGGAACGGAAAATACGGCGTCCATTGCCGGTTTTGCCGAGGCCGTCAAATGGGCGCAGCAGGCGCTTGTGGATAAACCAAAGCAATACAGCGCTTTTAAACAAAGATTTATGGAAATTTTAAAGCAGGAAAAAGTGGAATTTCAGCTGAACGGCAACGCGGAGGCGGCCCTTCCGCATGTGCTCAACTTAAGTTTTCCGAAAACGGATGTGGAATCGATGCTTGTCAATCTGGATCTTGCCGGGATTGCGGCCTCGAGCGGTTCTGCCTGCACAGCCGGGTCGATTGAGCCTTCCCATGTCCTTGTTGCCATGTTCGGGCGCGATTCGGAACGGCTCCGTACCTCCATCCGTTTCAGTTTCGGGATTGCCAATACGATGGAGCAAGTGGAAGCGGCCGCCCGTAAAACGGCAGAAATCGTCCGCAAGTTCCAGCAACAATAGAAAAGAGGAGGCATTATGAAAAAAGCACCAAAAGATACAAGAGTGGTTGTTGGCATGTCGGGCGGCGTTGATTCTTCTGTTGCCGCCTATTTGCTTAAACAGCAGGGCTATGATGTGATCGGCATTTTTATGAAAAACTGGGATGATACCGATGAAAACGGCGTCTGCACGGCAACGGAAGACTACAATGATGTCATCCGCGTCTGCAACCAGATCGGCATTCCGTACTATGCCGTTAATTTTGAAAAACAATATTGGGATAAAGTGTTCACATATTTTCTTGATGAGTACCGCGCGGGAAGGACGCCGAACCCGGATGTGATGTGCAATAAGGAAATCAAGTTCAAGGCTTTTCTTGAACATGCTTTAAACCTCGGTGCCGATTATCTTGCGACCGGCCATTACGCACGCGTGACTCACCAGGACGGCGAATATAAAATGCTGCGGGGCGTTGATGGAAATAAAGACCAGACGTATTTTCTCAACCAGCTCGGGCAGTACCAGCTTTCGCGCGTGATGTTCCCGATCGGGGATCTGGAAAAACCGCGCGTCCGCGAAATTGCGAAAGAAGCCGGGCTTGCCACGGCAAATAAAAAAGACTCGACCGGCATCTGCTTTATCGGCGAACGCAATTTCAAAGAATTTTTAAGCCATTATCTGCCTGCGCAAAAAGGGCTGATGAAAACGCTCGACGGTAAAGTGATGGGCGAACACGAAGGTTTGATGTACTATACGATCGGCCAGCGCCACGGCCTTGGGATCGGCGGTTCCGGCGAGCCATGGTTTGCTGTCGGCAAAGACCTGAAAGAAAATGTTCTTTATGTGGAACAGGGATTCCACCATCCGGCCCTCTACTCCGACTATATGACCGGCGTGAAAGCAAACTGGGTATCGGGCAAAAAGCCGCCTGAAGTATTCCGGTGCACCGCGAAGTTCCGCTACCGCCAGCCGGATCAGAAAGTAACGGTCCAGCTGCTTGGTAATGATGAAGTCAAAGTCATTTACGACGAACCGGTTCGTGCCGTCACCCCCGGCCAGGCTGTTGTTTTTTACAACGGTGAAGAATGCCTTGGCGGTGCCACGATCGATAAAATTTATAAAAACGAAGAACAGCTCATGTACGTCGGCTGATCTTACAGGAGCCATGCACACAATTGTGGGCATGGCTCTATTTATGGACAAAACAGTGAAATGTTGACCAGGGGAAACGTGATCGCCGGAAACAAGGAAACGGGGAAGCTCGCCATGATCGCAGTACAGGTTTTTTCGTGAAACAGGAAAGGGCAGTACTCCTTCACACAGCGTGAAAAGACCCGCTCCATTTGCATACAGCTGTAAAAATCACCTCATCTTTCACACAGCCTGCGAAGACGATGATCTGGACCGGGTGGGGGAAGTGCAAAAGCATGCCCTCACAAAATGTCGGGGTTCGTTTAAAAAGTGAAGCGATTCATTTTATGTTATAATACTCGTATCATTAATCAGGAGTGTACGAAATGAACAAGCATGAACGCGGTATGAAAGCCTTGCAGGATAAAAAATATGATGAAGCGCTGAAATGGTTTAATGAAGCGATCGAAGACAATCCGGACGATCCGGTCGGCTATATCCATTTCGGCGATGTGCTGCTTGCTGCAGGCGAGCGGGAAAAGGCGCAGAATTTTTACCGGAAAGCGCTGGCATTGAAAGAACTTCCCACCCCCTTTTACAGCCTTGGCACAATCCAATACGAAGAGGGGCATTATGAAGCGGCTGCCGGCTGTTTTGAAAAAGCAATCCAGCTCGGGCTCAAGGACAAAGATACGTATTTTATGCTCGGCATGTGTTTTATGATGCTCGGCAATCCGCGCTTTGCCATGCCGTATTTGCAAAGGAGCGTTGAACTGGATGAAGGGGATACGGAAGCGAGATTTCAGTACGCGCTCTCCCTTATCAAATCCAATTTCGCGGACGAAGCGCTGAAACAATTTCAAAAAGTGCTGGAACAGGACCCAAAACATACGGATGCTTTATACAATACAGGCGCGATTTATATGCAGTTCCTTGGCGACCTGGAGAAAGCGGCCGGCTACTTCAAAAAAGCGGTGGAGATTCAGCCGGGCCATCTGCTTTCGGGATACGGCTTGAAAATGGTTGAAAAACTGAAAGACATTGAAACGCTGTAAGGTGATGAAATTGGAAAAACAGCATGCGATGGATTTATTCCAGGACGAGGAAAATTTTATAAAAGGAAAGCATCTCGCGACCATCTTCCATAACGAGCAAAATTTGTATTCCGTCATCCGTGTGCGGGTGGAAGAGACCAATACCGGGCTGGAAGATAAGGAAACGGTGATTACCGGCTATTTTCCGCGCATCCATGAACAGGAAACGTACACCTTTTTTGGAAAAATGCAGGAACACCCGAAATTCGGCCCCCAGTTCCAGGCAAATCGCTTCCAAAAAGACATCCCCAATACAAAGCAGGGCGTTATTGAGTATCTTTCCAGTGATTTATTTAACGGCATCGGCAAAAAAACGGCGGAGCGGATCGTTGGCGTGCTCGGTGAAAATGCGATCAGCAAAATATTGGAAAATCCCGCCGCCCTTGACGAAGTACCGAAACTGGCACCGGAAAAAGCGCAGCTGATCCGTGATACGTTAGTTGAACATCAGGGGCTTGAACGTGTTATGATCGGGCTTGCGCAATACGGTTTCGGGCCGCAGATTGCGATGCGCATTTACCAGGTTTACGAGGATGAGGCGCTCGAAAAAATTGCGCAAAATCCATACCAGCTCGTTGATGATATTAAAGGCATCGGTTTCGGGCGGGCCGATGAACTCGGCCGGCAGCTCGGCATCAGCGGGACGCATCCGCACCGCATCCAGGCCGGCTGCTGTTACATGCTGGAAATGGAAAGCATGCAGCACGGTCATGTGTACGTCCTGAAAGAAGAACTTGCACAGGATGTCAAAGCCCTTTTGGAAGAATACCAGCATGTTGAAATCCCGATGGACTTGATTGAAAATGAGCTGGTGAAACTTCAGGAAGAGAGCAAAGTCATCATGGAAGAAGACAAAGTCTATCTTCCGTCCCTCTATTTTTCGGAAAAAGGAATCGTTTCCAATATTGAGCGGATTATGTCGCAAACCGAGTATGCGGAACAGTTCCCGGAATCTGAATTCCTGCTTGCTTTAGGCAGTCTTGAGGAACGGATCGGGGTCGAGTATGCCCCGTCGCAAAAGGAAGCCATCCAAAAAGCGCTGATGAGTCCGATGATGATTTTAACGGGCGGGCCCGGCACAGGGAAAACAACGGTCATTAAAGGGATTGTGGAACTGTACGGTGAATTGCACGGCGTCTCGCTTGACCCGCAAACCTATAAAAAAGATGAGGTATTTCCGATTGTTCTCGCGGCGCCGACAGGGAGGGCCGCGAAAAGAATGGCGGAGTCAACTGGTCTGCCGGCGATGACGATCCACCGCCTGCTCGGCATGACCGGCATGGAGGACCTGGACGATTCAGAGGAACGGCAAGTAGAAGGCAAGCTTGTCATCATTGATGAAATGTCGATGGTCGATACATGGCTTGCGAACCAGCTGTTAAAGGCGCTGCCGGATGAAATCCAAGTCATCATGGTTGGGGATGAAGACCAGCTGCCGTCCGTCGGTCCAGGCCAGGTGCTGAAAGATTTATTGAAATCGAACGCCATCCCGGTTGTCAGGCTGACAGACATATACAGGCAGAAAGATGGTTCTTCGATTATTGAACTGGCCCACCATGTTAAAAATGGCCGTATTCCGGAAAATATTTTTCAAATGCAGGCAGACCGTTCGTTTATCCGCTGTTCTTCCGGGCAGGTGGCGGAAGCGGTGGAAAAAGTGGTGAAAAGCGCGAAACGGAAAGGCTATACGGCAAAAGACATTCAGGTGCTGGCGCCGATGTACAGGGGGCCGGCCGGCATTGACCGTCTGAACAGCCTGTTGCAAAATATTTTTAATCCGAATGAGAACGGGGCCCGCAAAGAGCTGAAGCACGGGGACGCGGTTTACCGGATCGGCGATAAGGTACTGCAGCTTGTCAACCAGCCGGAACACGGGGTGTATAACGGCGATATCGGCGAGATTGTCTCGCTTTTTACCGCAAAAGAAAATACGGAAAAACAAGATATGCTCATCGTTTCTTTTGATGGGATTGAAGTGACGTATACGAAGCCAGATTTCAATCAGATTACGCTTGCGTATTGCTGTTCGATCCATAAATCGCAAGGAAGCGAGTTTCCGGTCGTAATTTTGCCGGTTGTCCGCAGCTATTACCGGATGCTGCGCCGAAACTTGCTGTATACGGCGATTACAAGGAGCAAAAAAATTTTAATTCTGCTTGGCGAAGAACCGGCTTTCCGGATGGGTGTGGAAAGGGAAGATGACCAAAAGCGGAAGACGACACTGTGTGAAAAACTGGCTGAAGCATTAAAAACGGCACAAAAAGAGGCAGGGACGGAGACAGCCCTGTCCTTAACAGAAGAAAATTGGGACCGGGTCGACCCGATGATTGGCATGGCGGGCATTACCCCGTACACGTACGCAGAAGAAGGACAGACTGCGTCCCAACCGGATTAAGCAACCAAAAAGCAGCGGCAGGCCCCGCTGCTTTTTGGTTTGGCTCAAGGATCAAGTTTTCTGGCAGGTTGGACCTGGCTGATTTGGACACTTTTATCCCCGGCGTTTTTAAACTTAAAGATGGATATGGCCGTTAATAGGGCTAAAACGATGACGCAGGCAATCATAAGGAGTCAACAAACTGGCCAAAAGCTCTGAACATGGCGGGGGTTTTATCTTTTAACGGGTCACCGATCAACACTGCTTTCCCCCCGCCAAAATCGACATCCGCCGCTGCACATTTATAGGTCATCCCTTTCGATAACCGCAACACATCTTCCAATGCTTCATCCAGCGTCCGGTACGGCTGCATGCGGCAGCCTCCCAATGCCGGCCCGAGTGTCGTATTATGGATGGCGATGATGGCTTTCAAACCCGTCGCAGGATCGTTACAAAAAACCATTTGTTCATGTTCCTGCATTTTATCGAGCAATGATTCCGTTGTTTGCATATGCGGTTTGATTACATTCATTTCAGATTACCTCCATTTGCACTGTGGATATAGTGATAAAAGTTTAAAAGAAAAGGTTTCCTGCACTTATTTTGACAGCGTTTACATTTCACCGGACCGCCGCCTAAAAATCATTGCAATTGAATACTTTATTGCACCAGAAACGATGTGCTAGAATGAAAGCGGTAACATCATGTGAAATCTAAAAATTTATAAGATTTTGTGTCTGAATCCATCATAAACGATGGCAAAAAGAAACGAAATAACAAACTGTATCAATTTCGGGTGTAAACCTTTCTATTTTGAATAAGTTTTCGTATCGCAAACTGCATTTTGCAAAGGGGGCTTTTTCATGGACCAGTTGGACATTCGTCTTCTTGAAATGCTGCAAAAGGACGGGCGCATGACTTTAAGTGATTTATCGAAGAAATTGTCCCTCAGCCGCCCGAGCATTTCGGAGCGGTTGAAACGGCTACAGGAGAAGGGGATTATCGAAGGATTCAGCGCAAGGGTATCCCCGAAAGCTGTGGGCAGGGAAGTGGTTGCTTACATGCAGGTAAGTGAGATCAAGATGTCCACTTATACAGAATTTGAGAAATGGATTGTGCAGGTTCCCGAAATTGTTGAATGCCATCGCTTGACAGGCGCTGTCAGCTATTTGCTGAAAGCTGCTGTTACCTCTATGGACCATCTGAGCAAGCTGATTGACCGGCTAACCCCTTATGGAAACATCAACACATCGATCGTACTGTCATCACCGGTCGCTTTTCGCTGTATGACGCCGGTTCCTTTTGAAGAAAAACAAAAAAATTAGGGCTTGCGAAACCCCGGTTTAAACATCCCGGCAAGCCCTTATTGCTGTTTCTTTCCCGTTTCCGGACGGATTTCCTCTGCGGTTTCCGTGCCGTACCGGAGGGTTTGTGCTTTGCTCCGCCGCGGAACCCCTTTTTGGAGCACATAGTCGGTTAAATATTGGTGATAAAAATGTTCGAATACGCTGATGACGACGGCAGCACCGATCGAAACCTGAAGCCCCGGCAAATGGTTGTGGGCGAAAAACCGAGTCATCCCCCAGATGACAGAAAATGCAAGCCCAAAGTCTAAGATCAGTACAAACCAGTCCGCTGTGCGCGGAAGAAGGCCAAGATCAGCCAAAAAATAAGAAATCACGCTAAGCAAGAGCGCTGTAAACAGCACACCGAAAAAAGACATGCCGTAAATGAAGCCGAGCACCAAATACAAAAAAATAAAATGCCCGGCGATTTTAATCAAAAGCGGTTTAATGTTTTGCATACATGTCACTTCCTGCTGTTGGTTTCCTATATTTTTTCCGGAATGGACGATCATACGCTGGGAACCGTTTCCTTGCATGCTGTCAGTCCGCTCCGGCAAACTATATATGCCGGTTTGACGTATGCTTTTTGGAAAAATTGGGCATATTGGTAAGCAAAAATGGACCTTGAAAGCGAGGTGCTTACCATGCAATGCCCGAATTGCCGAAGCAAGGACATCGGAAAAATCGGCGTGAACCAGTATTACTGCTGGAACTGTTTTATTGAACTATCGGTTGCAAAAAATACAATCCATACGCATCAGGTGGAAGAAGACGGCACATTGAGCTCTTTGGATGATTTGTTTGAGGAAGAAGCACGCAAACTCAGCTGAATGGAGGGAATGGGGAAATGAACAAAATGATGATAGCTGCAGTCGGTTTTGGTGCGGGAATGGCCGCTGCCCAAATGGCGAAAAATGGCTTCGCGGACAGGCGGCAGATGCGGAAAATGGCAAAGCGGGTGCGCAAGGCATTCCGTTAAAACCGCCTATCCGATAAAAACCCCGGTCTCGTTTCCCTGGCCGGACGCCAACGGCCGAAAGGGAACGCGCGGATGCATCTTGCCAAATGGCGGATATCCCTGTCCCGCTGCATCCCTTTTCACGAAGCCCGGTGTTCTCGTTCATAAGGTGTTTGCGCCCTCCGTATTTCGGTTGTCCGAAAGGTTGCTGCATTGGACCGGTGATAAAAATCCTCATAAACTTCCCTCTTTCGCAAACACTTGAAGGAGGGAGGTTTTTTTATGCAACGGTTTCGCGGTACATGGCTGTATAAATTGTTTTGGTTGTTATTTATTCTGATTATTTTATATGTGCTGCTTTTACTCAAGCCTTTTTGGGCGCCCGTATTGCGCGTCGTACTGGCGGTATGCCTGCCGCTTTTAATCGGCGGTTTTATCGCTTACATCCTCCACCCGCTTGTTGAATTTCTTTATAAAAATGGGCTGCCGAGAGGGCTTGCTATCCTGATTATCTATATTTTGTTTTTTGGCGGCACCGCTTACGGCATTTACAGAGGGCTGCCGCTTGTGATCGCCCAAATGAACGATCTGTCGGAACATCTGCCGCAGTTTGCAGACCAGTACAGGGACGGCGTTGTTTACTTGCAAACATCGATGAAGCACTGGCCGGACGGGCTTCAGGACCAGATTGACGAGCGCATTGAACGCTTTGAATTATGGCTCTCTGCAAATGTTTCAAATTCAATCAATATGCTGATGCAACTTGTCAATTACGCCATTGCGCTTGCCGTCATTCCGTTTATTTCATTTTACCTTCTGAAAGATTTTGAACATGTCAAAAAAGCAGCACTGGCATTGACGCCGGAAAAATGGCGGCCGTCCGCTGCAGCATTTATTCGCGATGTCGACCGGTCGATCGGCGGCTATCTCCGCGGCCAGCTTTTGGATTGCCTGTTGATCGGCTTTCTTTCTTTTGTCGCATTTGCCATCCTTGGCATGAAATACCCGATTCTACTCGGCATCATCATCGGGGTCACCAATGTCATTCCGTATTTTGGCCCTGTTTTGGGCGCCATTCCCGTTTCGGTTATTGCGGCGACCATTTCATTAAAATTTGTCCTTTATGTGGTCATCATTGTGTTCGTCCTGCAATTTATTGAAAGCAATATCCTTTCCCCTTTTATTGTCGGGAAATCTTTGCATCTTCACCCGCTGTTTATCATCATCGCCTTGATCGCGGGAGAGGAAATCGCGGGGATCGCAGGACTGATTCTCGCTGTGCCGGCGCTTGCCGTGCTGAAAGTGGCCATCATCCATGCTCGCAAAACTTTGCGCTTTTCAGGCCGCACGAATCAAGTTGACAAACCGGAGTAAACTTTTTTATAATTTACCCATGAACATACGTGTCCTGTGGGCAAAATAGGCTTCCGGACAGGGATTTTTGTCCGGGCTTGGGAATTGCGCAGCACAGGCCGTTCCTATTGATAGAACTGCATATCAAAAAACGAAGAAAGATCGAGTATGTTATCGCCCATTTTAAACCGTGATGTACGGCCCAGAGAGGAATTTCCGCGGCTGAAAGAAATTCCAAAATGAAGGATAACAGAACGCTAATCCGGAGTGCAGCCAAACCCTGCCGTTTTGCCCCGTTACAGGCACCCAAAGAGAAGGGCGTTTTTTGCCTTTAATCAGGGTGGTACCGCGAGCAAGCCTCTCGTCCCTGTCCGGGATGGGGGCTTTTTTGCGTCCGGGGGGTTCCGGTTTTCATAAATAAACAGAGGAGGTTTTCTCATGAAGAAAAGATCAAGTGCGGAAATCCGCAGCATGTTTTTGGACTTTTTTAAGGAAAAAGGGCATAAAGTCGAGCCGAGCGCTTCACTGATCCCGGTCAATGACCCGTCGCTACTTTGGATTAACAGCGGTGTGGCCACTTTAAAAAAATATTTTGACGGCACGGTCATTCCGGAAAACCCGCGCATTGTCAACGCGCAAAAAGCAATCCGGACAAACGATATTGAAAATGTCGGAAAAACAGCGCGCCACCATACATTTTTTGAAATGCTCGGCAACTTTTCGATTGGGGATTATTTCCGTGAAGAAGCGATTGCCTGGGCATGGGAGCTGCTGACTTCCGACAAATGGTTCGGCATGCCAAAAGAAAAACTGTATGTCACCGTTTATCCCGATGACCTGGATTCGATTGCATGCTGGAAAAAAATCGGGGTGTCCCCGGATCATATTATCCCGCTCGAGGGCAATTTCTGGGAAATCGGCGAAGGGCCATCCGGGCCGGATACGGAAATTTTCTTCGACCGCGGGGAAAAATACGACCCGGAACGGTTAGGAATCCGGCTCCTTCAGGAAGATATGGAAAACGACCGCTATATTGAAATCTGGAATATCGTGTTATCCCAGTTTAATGCGATACCAGGGGTTCCGCGCAGCGAGTATCCGGAGCTGCCGAAGAAAAACATTGATACCGGAATGGGCCTCGAACGGATGGCATGCGTGCTGCAAGGGGTCGATACCAACTATGACAGCGACTTGTTCATGCCGATTATTCAAGAGGTCGAAAAAATCTCCGGTAAAAAATACCGTGCCGGAAACAAAGAGGCGGATACAGCATTTAAAGTGATTGCCGACCATATCCGCACCGTTGCCTTTGCGGTTGCGGACGGGGCGCTGCCGTCAAACGAAGGCCGCGGCTATGTTTTACGCAGGCTTTTGCGCCGGGCGGTTCGATACGCCATTCAGCTCGATATTCACGGCGCTTTTATGTACAAGCTTGTGCCGACGGTCGGCCGGATTATGAATTCCTATTATCCGGAAGTGGAAAAAAATGCCGATTTTGTGCAAAAAGTGGTTCGTTCCGAAGAAGAACGTTTCCAGGAAACGCTGAACGAAGGGCTTTCCATTTTGGAAGAACGGATCAGGGCGGCAAAGAAAAACGGCTTAGAACAGCTGCCGGGTGAAGATATTTTCATGCTTTACGATACGTACGGCTTCCCTGTTGAACTGACAGAAGAGTATGCGCACGACCAGGGGCTCCGTGCCGACCATGAAGGCTTTGAAAAAGAAATGGAGCGGCAGCGTGAACGCGCACGCAACGCCCGCCAGCAGGCAGAATCGATGTCCGTCCAAGGCGGCGTGCTCGGCAATATTACAGTGAAAAGCGAATTTATCGGTTATGACCGCCTTGAGGGGACGGCCCATGTCGCTGTCCTTTTAAAAGACGGTGACATCACGGAGTCGGCTGCCAGCGGAGAGGAAATCCAGTTCATTTTAGATCAAACCCCTTTTTACGCGGAAAGCGGCGGCCAGATTGCCGATCATGGCACCTTGACAGCAGAAGGGCTGAAAGTGGAGGTCACAAATGTGCAGAAAGCGCCGAACGGCCAAAATTTGCATCAGGGCGTTGTCGTATCAGGCACCATCAAAACCGGCCAGGAAGTATTTGCACAGGTGGACGGAGCAAAACGCCGTGACACGGAAAAGAACCACTCTGCTACCCATCTGTTACACCAGGCATTGAAGGATGTGCTCGGCGTTCATGTCAACCAGGCGGGATCGCTTGTCGAACCGGGACGCCTCCGTTTTGACTTCTCGCATTTCGGGCAGGTGACAGAAGAAGAACTCGAAAAAATTGAAACGATCGTCAATGAAAAAATTTGGGCAAGCCTGCCGGTTACAACGGATTTGAAAAAACTGGACGAAGCGAAAGCGATGGGCGCGATGGCGTTGTTTGGCGAAAAATACGGGGAGATCGTCCGCGTCGTTCAAATGGGCGACTACAGCCTGGAACTGTGCGGCGGCTGCCATGTTTCGAACACAGCCCAGATCGGCCTGTTCAAAATTGTTTCCGAATCCGGAATCGGTGCAGGGACAAGGCGGATTGAAGCGGTGACGGGAAAATATGCTTACGGATTGATGCAGGAACAGCTCCACCTTTTAAAAGAGGCAAGCGCCAAATTAAAAGTAAAACCAACAGAATTGCCGGACCGTATCGACGCCCTCCAGCAGGAATTGAAAGAAGCGCAGCGTGAAAATGCATCCCTGGCCGCAAAACTCGCCAATATCGAAGCCGGATCGCTTGTGGACCGCGTAAAAGTAGTAGACGGCATAAATGTGCTCGCGGCGAAAGTCGAAGCCGGCGACATGAACCAATTGCGCAATATGGCGGACGATTTAAAACAAAAACTCGGAAGCGGCATTATTGTCCTCGCTGCGGCGACAGACGGAAAAGCCAGCTTCATTGCTGGCGTCACCAAAGACCTTGTCGAAAAAGGGTACCATGCCGGGAAGCTAGTAAAAGAAGTGGCATCGCGCTGCGGCGGCGGTGGCGGCGGCCGTCCGGACATGGCGCAGGCCGGTGGCAAACAGCCTGAACAAATTGATGCCGCATTACAAATTGTAGAAGAATGGGTAAAATCCGTTTGATTCAAGCAAAAAGTAGTGTACAATGAAACAAAGCTGGTTGTTTACACGGATCGTTTTCAGGCAGAAAGCGGAAAATGCACCTTCAAAATTTGTGTAAACCGGAACATCTAAAAAGCCAAGCTTTAGTAGAGAGGTGCTGCGATAATGAGCTCATTCGATGAAACGATGAGGTTTAATTTTCCGGAAGAACCGACGGAACACGAGGTCAAGGAAGTTTTGCTCCATGTATACAGCGCGCTCGAGGAAAAGGGCTATAACCCGATTAACCAGATTGTCGGATACCTCCTCTCGGGCGACCCGGCTTATATCCCTCGCCATCAGGATGCCCGGAATATGATTCGCAAACTGGAACGGGATGAAATTATCGAAGAACTGGTCAAATCGTATTTGAAACAACATCGCGGGGGATCAAATTGAAAATTATGGGCCTTGATGTCGGTTCGAAAACCGTCGGTGTGGCGGTCAGCGATGCCCTGGGCTGGACTGCCCAAGGCATCGAAACGATTGCCATCAATGAAGCAAAGGGCAAATTCGGTTTCGACAGGGTCGCTGAACTCGCGCAAATCCACGGCGTCGAAAAAATTGTCGTCGGATTCCCGAAAAATATGAACAACACGATCGGCCCACGGGCAGAGGCCTCAAAGGTTTATGCCGAAGAATTAAAAAAACGGCTCAATCTGCCCGTTATTTTATGGGACGAACGTTTAAGCACGGCACAAGCGGAAAGAATATTACTGGAAGCCGATGTCAGCCGTAAAAAAAGGAAAAAAGTAATTGATAAAATGGCGGCAAGTGTAATTTTGCAAGGATTCCTTGACAGCCAAACTTAACGGGGTGAAGAAATGACACATAACCATGAACATGACCACGAAGACCACCAGCATATTACCGTAGTGGACGAAGACGGAAACGAACAATTGTATGAAGTGCTTTTTACGTTTGAATCCGAAGATTTCGGAAAATCGTACGTCCTGTATTATCCGATTGGTGCGGAAGAAGACGAGGATGAAAGCATCGAAATCCATGCTTCCGCCTATGTAGAAAATGAAGACGGCACAGAAGGGGATCTCCAGCCGATTGAAACAGATGAAGAGTGGGAAATGATCGAGGAAATGCTGAATACGTTTCTCGATGAAGAAGAAGCATAAACGCATCTTGAACATGCACACGGGACAAACCGTGTGCTTTTTCCGTCTGCCGGAATGGAAGACTTTCCCTTTTGAAAAGAAAATGAAATAAAACTTGGCGAAATTTGTAGTATAATGGACAGGAAAAAAGTCGAAAATGGCTTTCTGTACTTGTTTTAAGATTTTTCTTATTGAGAGGAAGATTCTGTTTTGGCCGGAAAGAAAAATCCGTTTCAACTGTTGCTTCAAAAAATGAAGCAGAAACCGAAATTATGGATAGCCGCATGCATCATCATGCTGGCTGTTGTTGTTTTTGGAGGGGCTGCCCTTTTTTACGTGTCGGCGCTGAAACCGGTGGAGCCTGGAAGCCATAAGACAAAACTCGTCACGATTCCGCCCGGCTCCGGGGTAAAAGAGATCGGGCATATTTTGCAAAAAAACGGGATCATCCAAAATGCCTGGGCTTTTGCAATTTATGCGAAATCCCACCACCAGTCGGGTTTAAAGGCCGGCACCTATCAAATGTCGCCGTCCATGGATACGAGCGAGATCGTCAGCAGCATGCAAAAAGGCGGCATTGCCATGATCCGCTTTACCGTGCCGGAAGGGGCCGGCCTTGAGGAAATTGCGGAGATCATCCAAAAACACAGCTCCTTCCGGAAAGAAGAGGTGCTCAAGCGGGCAGATGACCCTGCTTTTGTACAACATTTGATGAAAAAATATCCGCGCCTTGTGACAAAAGAAGTTTTCAATCAGCAGATCCGGCATCCGCTCGAGGGCTACTTTTTTCCGGCGACCTATTCGTTTTATGATCAGCATGTGCCGCTTGATGCCGTACTGGAAACGATGGTGGCTAAAACAAATGCGGTTTTTTCCGCTTACGCCGGGCAAAGCACACAGGCCCGTTTAACGCCGCACAAACTGCTTACGATGGCTTCACTTATCGAGGAAGAAGCAACTGAAAAAGCGGACAGGGCAAAAATTTCAAGCGTCTTTTACAACAGATTAAAGAAGAACATGCCGCTGCAGACGGACCCGACCGTACTGTATGCTTTAAACCGGCATAAAGAAAAAGTGACGTATAAAGATTTGCGGGTGAATTCCCCTTATAACACGTACAAACATAAAGGCCTGCCGCCGGGCCCGATTGCAAGTCCCGGAGAACAATCGATTAAGGCTGCGCTCAAGCCCGAAAAAACCGATTACCTCTATTTTCTTGCAAATGTGGATACAGGAAAAGTCTATTTTGCCAAGACATTGAAGGAACATAATGCTTTAAAGGAAAAGTACATTGCGAAGGCGAAACGGTAAACATTCGCTTTCCCGTTTGAAATGTGCTACGATAATAAGCGGAATTTTTTTGAGAAGCAGGGAGAAGTTATGGAAATGTGTTTATGCCGGAGGGCCCAGCGATGAACGGCCCGGTCGAAGCGTATATAGAACAGTTGATGCAAAAGAAAGATCCGCTTTTTGAAGAAATGGCGTCTTTTGCAAAATCAGAGCATATTCCGATTATGGATCCAATCGGAATGGAAACACTCTGCCAGTTGTTAAGGATTCAAAAGCCGGAAAGCGTGCTTGAAATCGGGACGGCGATCGGGTATTCGGCCCTGAAAATGGCAGATGCGCTTCCGGATGTAAAAATCGTCACCATTGAACGCGAAGAAGAAAGGGTTGCCCAGGCAAATGCGTATTTTGCCCGCACCCCTTTATCCCGGCGGATCCGCCTGCTGAAAGGGAATGCACTTTCTTCTGACGTCATCCAAAAGACCCGGGAACTCGGCCCGTACGATGCGATATTTATTGATGCGGCAAAGGGGCAGTACCGGAAATTTTTTGATTCGTTTACGCCTTTTCTGCGGGAAAAGGGATGTGTATACACGGATAATGTGCTATTTAAAGGCCTTGTGATACAAGACTTCATCGCAAAGAAGCAAGTCAGCAATCTGGTGCGGAAAATCAGAAGCTACAACGAATGGTTAATGCAGCATGAGCAATTTATCACCGCGATTTTCCCCGTCGGAGATGGATTGGCAGTCAGTATAAAGAGGTGAAGGAAATGGAACGAAAGCCGGCTGTGATCGGCGTGGCCGGGGGCTCCGGGTCCGGGAAGACAAGCGTAACCCGGGCGATTTACGAAAGCTTGAAGGGACACTCCATTCTGGTGCTTGAACAGGACTTTTACTACAAAGATCAAAGCCATCTCCCGTTTGAAGAAAGGCTGAAAACAAATTATGACCACCCGTTTGCATTTGACAATGACCTGTTAATTGAGCATCTGCATAAACTGCTTTCTTATGAGGCAATTGAAAAACCGGTTTACGATTTTTCCAAACATACGCGCGCTAGCCGCACCATCCATGTGGAACCGAAAGATGTCATTATTTTGGAAGGCATTTTAGTATTGGAAGATGAGAGATTGCGCAACTTAATGGATATTAAGCTGTATGTCGATACCGATGCCGATTTGCGGATCATCCGGCGGCTTGAACGGGATATCGAAGAGCGCGGCAGGACGCTCCAGTCGGTCATCGAGCAGTATATTACGGTGGTCAGGCCGATGCACAACCAGTTCATCGAGCCGACAAAAAGATATGCGGACGTCATTATCCCGGAAGGCGGGCAGAACCGGGTGGCGATTGATTTGGTCGTGACAAAATTGCAATCCATCCTTGAACAAAAGTCTTTTTTGTAATACGATTATTTAGAATACATGGTGAGCGCGCCGGAATCTTTTCGGCGCGCTAAACAACATGGTGGAAAAAACACAGCCGCTTGCAGAAAGCGTCATCTTGTATGTTGAAACGCATACACATTTGATAACTAAGAGATATAGGAGTGAAGGGATTTGGCTCAGGAAAAAGTTTACCCGATGACCCAGGACGGGAAAGAAAAATTGGAACAGGAACTGGAATATTTAAAAACGGTCAAACGGAAAGAAGTCGTCGAACGGATAAAAATTGCCAGAAGTTTCGGGGACCTTTCCGAAAATTCCGAGTACGACTCCGCGAAAGAAGAACAAGCTTTTGTGGAAGGCCGCATTACGACGATTGAAAACATGATCCGCAACGCGAAAATCATTGAAGATGACGGGACAGATACGGTATCGCTCGGAAAATCCGTTACTTTTGTGGAACTACCGGACGGGGAAGAAGAAACGTACACGATTGTCGGAAGCGCTGAAGCCGATCCGTTTGAAGGAAAAATTTCAAACGATTCCCCGATTGCAAAAAGCCTGCTCGGGAAAAGCGTCGGAGAGGAAGTCACGGTTCAGACGCCGGGCGGGGATATGAGAGTCAAAATCATCTCGATTCAATAATCCGGAGCGGGTGCGCAGGTGTTCCAAGGTGCAAGTTGTAAAGGATACGGCCTGCTGCAAACGCTTATCACATCCGGATTGCGGTGGGCCATGCCCGCCGAATTTTCTTTGTGCGCCTTTTCGATTCGGTAAAACCGTGGTATGATAAGGCCATGAAGTGGAGGGATGACCTTGCCTGAATTTTACAGCCGTGAAGAACGGAAACAGGCCATGCAGCAGTCAAAACGGCGGAAAACAAACATCATTTTAAATACACTGATTGTGATTGTCATCGCGCTTATTTGTATTGTGGCTTACTCCATTTTTTTCGCCGGGAACGACAACTCAAAACCGGCACCGAAAGAAAAGAAAGCGGCCGTAACAAAGACTGCTTCATCCGGCCATGAAACGACATCATCTCATACATCCAAAAAAACGGCGGACAAAGACAGCAAAAAATCAACCCGTAAAGTGGAAAAAAGCAATGAACCGAATGTGAAAGAAGTCATTACCGATTCTAGCTGGAAACCGGTCGGAACCGAACAAACAGGCGGACATGTCTATTCCGCCTCGTCCACTTCCCTTGACTGGAAGGAAAAGCTTAAGGCATTGTCGTATGCAACAGGCATACCGGAAGACAATATGACGGTCTGGTTTTTGGAGCATGGGGCAACGACCGATGAGGCGATCGGGACGGTCTCCGCGAAAAATGCCGATACGACCTACCGTGTTTATTTGACATGGGTGGACGGAAAAGGCTGGAAACCTACAAAGATGTATGAATTGATCGAGAACGATAAAAAATAAGCGGCCGTCTGTGCCGCTTATTTTTGTGCCGTAAAATGGACGACGGCGGAATAATGGGGTCTGCCGTCCGCGTCAAACTGCATTTGGTGGGAAACGGACGCCACCCGGAGCAGCAGGGTTTTATTGGCTTCGATTTGATCATTGATTTTTTTCTCGAGCGCCTCAAGCCGGTCCGCTTCGAAAAATTCAATCTTATCCTCTATCCTGTCAAGCTCAAATGCCATTTTCGTACACCTCCATGTTCATCGTATCAGACGTTGTTTTTTTGGCAAGCCGTATCCACTTCTGCTTTTTTGCTATATAATGGGGATTGGAACTTTTGGACGAAAGAGGGAGTCATATGAAAATTGGAATCATCGGCGCAATGGAAGAAGAGGTGTCGATTTTGCGCGGGCAGATCGAGCACCCGCAAGTTAAAACGATTGCCGGTTATGAATATACGGCGGGAAAAATGAAAGGGAAAGATGTCATCTTGCTCCGATCCGGCATCGGGAAAGTGAATGCTGCGCTTTCTACCGGCCTTTTGCTGCAAACATACGCGCCGGATTGCTTAATCAATACCGGTTCAGCAGGCGGCGCAAACCCCGCCCTTCACGTCGGCGATGTCGTCATTTCAACGGAAGTGCGCCACCATGATGTCGACGCGACAGTATTCGGCTATGAATACGGGCAAGTGCCGCAAATGCCGCCCGCTTTTTTGGCGGATGAGAAACTTGTCCGGATTGCGGAAAGCTGCGCAGGGAAACTGCCTGGCATTAAGGTTGTGAAAGGATTGATTGCTACCGGGGACTCGTTTATGGATGATCCTGCGAAAACGGCGGCTGTAAAGGAGCACTTCCCGGAAGTGCAGGCGGTGGAAATGGAAGCCGTTGCCGTCGCACAAGTGGCATGGCAATTTGGCATCCCATTTGTGATCATCCGCTCCCTTTCCGATATTGCAGGGCAGGAGTCCGGGATCTCTTTTGATGAATATCTTGAAACGGCGGCCGTGAACTCTGCCCATCTTGTCACGGGTATTGTTGAAAATCTGTAGATCCATTTTTTTCCTTCCTTTCCTGTAATTACTTGTCTTTTTTATGTTTTATCTGTGATAGAGTAGGTTTAGCAGATTGATAGAAAGGGTGAGGCGGTTGAAGAAAGCGAAATCGATGTACGTGAAAATGGTGGATTTTAAAATGTACGGCATCGTGCTGCTTGCTGTGACGGGCTTTTTATATTTGGGTGCGGTGATGCCGATCGAAGGGAAATCCGAACTGGGGACAAAAATTTTACTCGTTGCTTCAAGCGGGTTTGTTGCCGTATCTGTTTTGTTTTTCTCGATTTCACGAGCTTACCATAAACGGCTTTTAAAAAGCGAAGAAGGCGCACAGCTTTTACAGCGGAATAATCGCAAATCATAATTGAAAAGGCAGGGACCTTTGTAACCCGGGCGGTGCAGTAACGAAGCACACGGTTGTCCGGCATACAAGGTTTTCGGCCTTTTTTTATTTTTTTGCCAATTTGCGGTTTACAAACCCGCCGGAATTGGATATACTTTCCTATGTAAGCAAATTCAAAGGAGGTTGAAGAACATGGCATACACAATCCTATTTTCTGCAGTTGCAACTGAACATGTTCTGCATCCGCTCCGTATCGGTTTGAATTTGCGCTGATTTTTTAACTTGACGCACAAGCCGCAGGATGCATTTGCCTGATCCGTGCGGTTTTTTTCCGGAAAGCCGCGGGATCATGCCTGTCCTGCGGTTTTTTTGCGCCCTTAAGGAGGTGGAAAAATATGACACTCAATTTAATCTTTATTACCGTCACGATTAAACGGCTGAAAAAGACGGCAGAACAAAGGCAGCGTGATGAAGAAGTTTTCAGGCTGTACGATGAAATGAATACAAAGCGTGAGGCATTCCAAGCAAGGCATTTTTAAGCTGAAAAAACACCTGAAGAAAGGAGCGGTTGACGATGGCCCGTTATCAGAAACGTTTGGACTTTATCTTTATGGAGACAGATTCCACCTAGCAAAACCGGATCAGGGGATGGCGCTATGTTTTTGCATATTTTGATTTTTACCGCTGTTTTCCACAGGCGGAAAAGAAAAAGCTGATGGCTCCGGCCACCGGCTTTTTTGACATCTATCTATTGAAAAGCATTCTCAATACTGAAATGGGAGAGCGGCGGTCTCTGGGCGTAAAAAATTTCAATTATCTGCCCTGATTTTCAATTACAGAGGTGAAAAAAAGAGGCGGAAACAGCATAAAAAACATAAATATCATGGTTTTATGACTATATCATATAAAATCAGGAAACGATAAAATAGAAAACCGGGTGTAATTGCTTGACACGAAATTAATTCCATATAATAATTGGTATTGAATTAAAATGATTATTGTTTGCTGGCCTGATCAGTGAACGATGATCATTTACCACAAATGATTTTAAGGAGGAATTGCACGATGTCCCTTATTGGCAAAAAAATTGAACCATTCAAAGCACAAGCATACCGCAACGGTGAATTTGTCGAAGTGACGGATGAAAATTTCAAAGGAAACTGGAGCATTGTCTGCTTCTATCCTGCTGATTTTACATTTGTCTGCCCTACTGAACTGGAAGATCTTCAGGAAAATTATGCCGCTTTAAAAGAACTCGGCGTGGAAGTCTATTCGGTTTCAACAGACTCTCATTTTGTTCACAAAGCATGGCATGATCATTCTGAAGCGATCAGCAAAATCGAATACACCATGATCGGCGACCCGACACAAAAACTCACCCGTATGTTTGATGTATTGCGCGAAGAAGAAGGCGTTGCTGACAGGGGCACTTTCCTGATCGATCCGGACGGCGTCATCCAAGGGGTTGAAATCAACGCTGACGGCATCGGCCGTGACGCAAGCATATGGATCGACAAAGTCAAAGCCGCACAATATGTACGCCAGCATCCAGGTGAAGTATGCCCGGCAAAATGGAAAGAAACGGGTGAAACACTGAAACCAAGCCTTGATCTTGTAGGCAAAATCTGAGGAGCTGAACCGATATGATACTGGATGAAGAGATTAAAGCGCAACTGGCCCAGTATCTGCAAATGATGGAGGGCGACGTTCTGCTGAAAGTGAGCGCGGGATCCGATGAAACATCACGGAACATGCTCGAACTGGTTGACCAATTGGCCGCCATGTCGCCCCGGATAAAAGTGGAAAACACAAAACTCGACAGAACCCCGAGTTTCAGTGTAAACCGGCCGGGAGAAGATACCGGGATTGTATTCGCAGGCGTGCCGCTCGGGCATGAGTTTACATCGCTCGTTCTGGCCCTGCTGCAGGTCAGCGGCCGCCCTCCTAAAGTGGATCAGAAGGTCATTGACCAGATTCAAAGCATAAAAGGCGAATACCATTTTGAAACCTATGTCAGCCTGACTTGCCAGAACTGTCCTGTTGCGGTACAAGCTTTAAACATCATGAGTGTGCTCAATCCAAATATCACGCACACGATGATTGATGGGGCTGCGTTTAGAGAGGAAGCGGAAGGAAAAGGCATTATGGCCGTCCCTTCCATTTACCTGAACGGCGAATTCTTTGAAAGCGGACGGATGGAAGTGGAAGAAATTCTTGCCAAACTCGGCAGCACAGCGGATCCGTCCGAGTTTGAAAAGAAAGACCCGTTTGATGTGCTCGTTATCGGCGGGGGCCCGTCCGGCGCAAGTGCAGCCATTTATGCGGCGCGCAAAGGCATCCGGACAGGGATTGTCGCTGAACGTTTTGGCGGGCAGGTTCTCGATACAGTCGGCATTGAAAACTTAATCGGCACGAAGTATACGGAAGGCCCGCAACTTGCTGCAAACCTTGAAGAACATGTCAAACAGTATAATGTTGATATTATGAATCTGCAACGTGCAAAAAGGGTCGAAAAGAAAGATCTCGTTGAGGTGGAATTGGAAAACGGGGCTGTATTAAAGAGCAAAACCGTGATCATTTCCACCGGTGCACGCTGGCGCAACATCAACGTGCCGGGCGAAGCAGAATTCAAAAACAAAGGTGTGGCCTATTGCCCGCACTGTGACGGGCCGTTGTTTGCCGGTAAACATGTCGCCGTAATCGGCGGGGGCAATTCCGGCATTGAAGCGGCCATTGACCTTGCCGGTGTAGTCAAACATGTAACCGTCATTGAATTTATGCCTGAATTAAAGGCGGACCGTGTGCTGCTTGAGCGCGTTTACAGCCTTCCAAATATGACGGTTGTAAAAAATGCGCAAACAAAAGAGATTACCGGCACGGATAAAGTGAACGGCATCACATATATTGACCGTGCAACCGGGGAAGAACACCATATTGAACTCGAGGGTGTGTTTGTCCAAATCGGCCTTGTCCCGAATACCGAATGGCTTGGTGATACAGTGGAACGCACACCGCGGGGTGAAATTGTGGTGGATAAGCGCGGCGCGACCAGTGTTCCGGGCGTGTTTGCCGCAGGAGACTGCACCGATAGCGCTTATAAGCAAATCATTATTTCGATGGGGGCCGGCGCGACAGCTGCGCTCGGTGCTTTTGATTACATCATCCGGGAAACAAAAACGGATGAAGCTGTACACAGTTAAGGAATCTGTTCAACCCAACCGCATTACAGCGCGCTGTAATGCGGTTTTTACATGTATGTCACTCCTTGGGCGGAAGGCCGCGTATTTTACGAAACGCTTCCCGAGAATAGTGGCTGAATGCCGCGATCAAACAGCCAACTTTATCATCCCTTGCAAAAATAAAAGCTCCCATCAGCCGTTTTGCGATTTTGAGACAACTTTTTTTGTTTTTTAAGTGTCGTGCAATATTTACCAGCCGTCTTTTCTTCGGGACAGACACAATTCCGCCTCCTTGTTCATATGTTTGAACTATATAGGCTCAAGCCTAATGGAGGTGGAAGGATGTCGGGGATCTTAACAGCGGTAAGCTATATGATGAAAGAGCTTGTTTTTTTGGTTTCCTATGTGAAAAACAATGCTTTTCCACAACCTCTTTCGGCAAGCGAAGAACGGAAATATTTGAAGCGGATGGCGGAAGGCGACGCGGATGCCCGGAATATTTTAATCGAACATAACCTGCGGCTTGTAGCGCACATCGTCAAAAAATTTGAAAATACCGGTGAAGATACAGAAGACCTTATCTCGATCGGAACAATTGGCCTCATCAAAGCAATTGAGAGCTATTCGGAAGGGAAGGGGACAAAACTTGCCACTTATGCAGCAAGGTGTATAGAAAACGAAATCCTCATGCATTTAAGAGCTTTAAAGAAAACAAAAAAAGATGTTTCGCTGCATGACCCGATCGGCCAAGATAAGGAAGGAAATGAAATTTCGTTAATTGATGTTCTCCAGTCTGAAGCGGAAGACGTATTTGACACGATCCAGCTGAATATGGAGCTGGAAAAAGTGAAACAATTCTTTGACATATTGGATGAACGCGAAAAACAGGTGATCATCGGCAGATTCGGCCTGAATTTAAAAAAGGAAAAAACACAGCGCGAAATTGCGAAGGAGCTCGGCATTTCAAGAAGCTACGTATCCCGTATTGAAAAGCGGGCCCTCATGAAAATGTTCCACGAATTTTACCGGCTTGAGAAAGAAAAAAGAAAGGAACAAAACGGCGAATAATGAAAAAGGCACATTGCAAAATTTGCAGTGCGCCTTTTTCATATTTTTTTTAACTTAAACGGCGCCACCATCAGGACCGACAACAGCACCATCCACACAAACAACCAGAAGTGGGTGACATAAGGAACGGCAAAAAAACCGGCCGTTACACATAAGCCTGCCACGGGGATCGGAAGCCCGTAAAAAAATCCCTCTTGCTTGCTGATATTAAACCGGGCGAGCCGGATCATCCCGCAAAGCATATAAAAAATGGCGGCCAACATACCCGGAACCCCGTACAGGCAAAACAGCGCTGTATGGATCAGCATGGCAGGCGCGGCGCCAAACGAAAGCAAATCGCAAAGGGAATCAAGCTGCTTGCCAAGCGCGGATTCCATTTTTAACTTCCTGGCCAGTTTCCCGTCATAGCGGTCGAACAATACAGCGGCAAAGATCAAGGCTGCGGAAACCGCCGGCTGATGATTGCCGCAATAAAAAAGCGCTGCAGCACCGCAGCATCCGTTTGCCACTGTCAATCCATTGGCGGCTTGCGATTTTATAAAATTCAAGATAGCATCATACCAATGATCAAAGTCCACCCCCGCAAACCTCCCAACTGCCATTTATTTATATATATATTCAAGAAAAAAAGGATTGATCACACAAAAAAAGCCACATATCAAGCAAAAGTGGCTAGGACGTTGCTTTGATTTTATGGGTCAGGGACCGGCGTTCAATCTCTTTTTCAATCAGCTTCACAAACTCGGCACTTAATTTCAGCTCTTTTGCTTTATAATAGGACTCGATCAATAGTTCATCAGATAACTTATACATCTGTACCACCTCCGAAAATGTTGTTCTTTTTTTTAAGCATCCTGCGTATCATAAAGAGAGAGTATTTGTATTCTTACTTTACCAAATTTAGCCTTGCGGAACAAGCGTTCTTTTATCCACAGTAAAATGTTTATATCTTGTGGGTAAATTGTTTATAAACGTGAGAAGGCCTGGTGTTACTTTGTGCAAAATGTGTATAAGAATATCCACAGCAACGGAGAATGTAGAAATCTGTCGAAAAGTTTTGTGCTTTTAAAGGGACAAAAAAAAGACTGCGCAGTGGCAGCCTTTTTTCTTTTGCCGGTACAAAAGGAAAATCCGGGCAAAAGGCGTATTTATGAGGTAAACCGCTTGCTTCCATCGGGGTTTTGCATGCTGGATCCGGCTTCATGTGCCGGGCATGCTTATTGAATTGCCGTAAGTTTTGTTTTCCGGTTTAAACTTTGTTGTCCGGCGCCAGGCCGCAAACATATGTCCCTTTTTCAATTTGGATGGTAGCGTGTTCGATCCCGAATTTGTCATGCAGTTCTTTTTCCAGTTTTTCAAGCAGCAGGTCGTTGTCTTCAATTTGCGAACGGACAATATGGACCGTCAATATCGTTTCTGTCGTGCTCATTCCCCAGATATGCAAATCATGGACGTTGAGCACGGTCGGAATTTGTTCTAAATAGGTTTTAATCGCATCAGCATCAACGCCTGCAGGCACCGCATCAAGCGAAAGGTCGGCTGCTTCCCGCAACAGGCCCCATGTCCCCGCAAAAATCACAATCGCAATAATGATGCTTGTAACCGGGTCGACCCACTCCCAGCCTGTAAACAGGATAATCGCACCTGCGATGACAACGCCGAGAGAGACAAGCGCATCGGCAGCCATATGCAGAAAAGCGCCGCGGATGTTGAGGTCCGTTTTTCTTCCTGACATAAACAGTAAAGCGGTAATGGTATTAATAACGATCCCGATCACGGCAACGATCATGACCGTTTTGCCTGCGACAGGTTCCGGATGGGCAAAACGCTGGATTGCCCCGAGAAAAATCGCGCCGATCGCAATCAGCAAAATAATCGCATTTAAAAGCGCAGCCATCACGGATGATTTTTTATAGCCGTATGTGCGCTTTTTTGTCGGCAATTTTTTGCCAAGCCAGACAGCGGCCCAAGCAATGATGAGCCCGAGCACATCGCTCAGATTATGGCCTGCATCCGCCAACAGCGAAAGGGAATCGGAAAAGAAACCGTAAATGGCTTCAACCGCAACAAAAAGAATATTCAGCCCGATGCCGGCGGCGAAAGCTTTTCCGTATTGTGCCGGTTCATGGTGATGGTGTTGGTGTCCATGGTCGTGTGACATTTTATTGGCTCCTTTTACACATGCTGTCCAAAAGCCGGGAAACAGGCTTTTGGACGGACGTCAGTTGTTAAGTTCATTATATGCGTATCTCTAAAGTTTGCAAAGAAACTTTTACAAGAAAGTAAACTTTATGTTCATTTTCGCCCATTTCCGGCTTGAAATGCTACAATAAGACCTATAAAGACAGAAAGGAAGAGAAGGAATGCCGGAATATGAACATGTTGAGGAACATTTCCAGGCATCTGACACCGTCCGTGATATTGTGATTGGCATGTCAGACGGGCTGACTGTGCCGTTTGCACTCGCAGCAGGATTATCCGGTGCAGTGGATTCGCCGGTGCTCGTTCTCGCGGCCGGCGCGGCGGAAATTGCGGCCGGTTCCATTGCCATGGGGCTTGGCGGATATCTGGCAGCAAAATCGGATGCCGAGCATTATTATAGCGAATTAAAAAGGGAATACCGGGAAGTAGAAGAGGTACCGGAACGGGAAAAAGACGAAGTCCGGGATGTATTTAAGGCATATGAGCTGAAACCGGAACAAATCGAAGCAATCGTCGATAAAATGGCGGAAAACCCTGATAAATGGGTGGATTTTATGATGAAATTCGAGCTGGGGCTTGAGAAGCCGGAAAAAGGGCGGAGCTTAAAAAGTGCGTTAACGATTGCCTTGTCTTATATTGTGGGCGGGCTGATCCCGCTTTCCCCTTACTTTTTTGTCACCCGGGCATCACAGGCCTTGCTTGTTTCCGTCCTGGTGACGCTCGTTGTTCTGTTTATTTTCGGGGCGGTGAAAGGGCGGTTTACCGGTTCCAATGTGTGGAAAAGCGGGCTTGAAACGGTTGTGATTGGTGGTTTGGCCGCTGCCGCTGCGTTTGGGCTGGCAAGGCTTTTGACAAAATAAAACGCACTTTAAGAACGGCACGGGGAACTCTTTTCACGAAAAAACAGTGGGGGGAGCCCATGCCGCAATGGACTGGAGGGAGCTGTATGTTATATATTTGGGTCGGGGTTGCCGGTATTTTCGGTGCCTTGGCACGCTATTATTTCGGCATATGGATCGGCATGTACACGCATGCCGTTTTTCCATACCCGACACTTGCGATCAATCTGGCCGGCTGTTTTCTGCTTGGCTGGCTTACGATGCATATATTTCAGTCTAAAAAGATTCATCCGTATGTTGTAACCGCACTTGGCACCGGGTTTGTCGGTTCCTTCACCACATTTTCGACTTTCAGTGTGGAAACGGTGCAGCTGATCCGGCAATCGCATGCGTTTGCCGCGATGTTGTATGTTTTCTGCAGTTTATTTGGCGGCTTGTTCATGTCATGGGCCGGCTTTAAACTTGGCGGAATACTGCATTCGCGGGCTAAAGGCAGAGTCGGTTCAGATACAGCATAAATAAAGGAGACGGATTCATGGTTTTAAACGGCATCTTTATCGCAATTGGCGCCTTTTTCGGGGCGGTTTCCCGGTTTTCTCTTTCGCGGTGGATCAACCGGGCCTTTCCGGCAAAATTCCCGCTGGCCACATTTTTCATTAACCTTTCGGGCTCATTTATGCTCGGCCTTCTGTTCGGTGCTGGTGCCGGGAGTTCGTGGCGCCTGCTTCTCGGGACCGGCTTTTTGGGTGCCTTTACAACTTTCTCCACTTTTAAACTTGAGAATATTCAGCTGCAAGCAGACAAAAAATATCATATTCTTGTCCCGTACCTTGTGTTGAGCTATCTGTTCGGCATTGCCCTGGCATTTTCAGGCATCCTGCTCGGAAAATATTTTACATGAAGCATGAAACTTTTGGGCAGGCACTCCGTATCTTAATGATAGACGGCCGGTACATGTTTTCTTTTTATTTGCCGAGCCTGGTATTTCAATGCTCTTGACAGGGTATTGGATTTATAAGCATAAATGAGGAGGATTGTATATGAAGAAGTGGATGCCATGGCTGATTGTGGCCGCCATATTGGTGGTTCTGATCGTCAGCGTTTTTACAAGTTATAACAGCTTGGTGAATGCGGAAGAAAATGTAAATCAATCTTATTCGCAAATTCAAAACCAGCTGCAACGGCGGACGGATTTGATCCCGAATCTTGTGAACACCGTCAAGGGCTATGCTTCCCACGAAAAAGCGGTGATAGATGACGTCTCGAAAGCCCGCGCACAATTGGCCGGGGCGAAAACACCCGGAGATCAGGCAGCGGCAAACGACCGCCTGGACAGTGCGTTGAGCCGGCTGTTGGTGGTGGTTGAAAAATATCCGGATTTAAAAGCAAACCAACAATACACGCAGCTGATGGATGAGCTCGCCGGCACGGAAAACCGCCTTGCTGTGGCGCGCCAGGATTACAATAGCGCCGTTGCCACGTATAACAAAAAGATAAAAAGAATGCCTGGCGCACTGATTGCCGGCCTGTTCGGTTTTGAGGAAAAGGAATATTTTAAAGCGGATGAAAGTGCAAAGAAAACCCCGAAAGTTGATTTTGGGAACAGCAGTGATCAGTGATGAAAAAGGCCGCGCTTATTACAGCCGTTTTTCTCACCTTTCTTTTTGCCGTGTGCTCGGCCGTTTCTGGTGTGCACGCTGCGACGGACATTCCGGAACCGGTTGGAGACATCTATGTGCAGGATTTTGCCGGTGTGCTGACAGACAGCCAAAAACAGGAGCTCGTTTCACTCGGCAAGCAGCTGGATGAGCAAACAAAAGCGCAAGTCGCGGTTTTAACTGTGAACACGATCGGGAAAGACACAACCATTGAAGCGTACGCCAATAAAGCTTTCCGCCAGTACGGGCTCGGCAATAAATCCATGAACAACGGGGTATTGCTCGTACTGGCAGTAAAAGACAGGAAAATCAGAATTGAAGTCGGGTACGGCCTGGAGGGAGCGCTTCCGGACGGAAAAGTAGGGCGGATCCTTGATCAGTATGCCATACCGTATTTGAAAGAAAACAAGCCCGATGCGGCGGTGACCAATACGTATAAGGAACTTGCCACCGAAACGGCGAAAGAGTACAATGTGGATCTTCAGGCCCATCCAAAGGCGTATGAGCAGCCCTCTTCCAGCCAGGCTTCCCCCTTATCGTTCTGGAAACAGATTTTAATCGGGCTTGGGATCCTTATCCTGATTTTCATTGATTTCAAGTTTCTCGGCGGAACCATGACGTATTTTCTGCTGAATATCCTGATGATGTTCTTTCGCGGCGGCGGTGGCGGCGGAAGCGGTGGGGGCGGCAGCAAAGGTGGCGGCGGTTCTTCCGGAGGCGGCGGCGCAAGCCGGGGATGGTAACGCCAAACACAGCAAAAGGTTCCCCTTTTTAAACGGCCGGGAAGCCCGCTTTAAACCGCTTGGCAAAAGCCCCGACAGCCCTTGTAAAAATAAAAACGGTAAAAGCAGCAGGATAAAGCACCCTGCTGCTTTCTTTGCGTGGCTGTTGAGATTTCGGGATGTCCAGTTCGTTCCGGCCGCAATCGAGCAGGCTGTACAGCTAATAGATCGTTGCAACCTGTTTGGATGCCCATCTGATATCAGCCGCATACTGGTTTGCGGCAGAACGGTTCTTTGCATTTGCAATACCGGCCGGGTTCCACCTCGTTTTATAAAACGTCTTCTGTCCTCTTTTCAATTAATGGTGTTCTAGCGTTTGCTTCTATTTCATCGAAAAAAAGAATAGAAATGATAGAAAAGCACTTTAATACCCGAAAAGGAGCTGAAGTGGGTGAAGAAAATCGTGTTCCTGGCTGCCACCGTGCTTCTGGCCGCAGCCATTTTGCTTACGGCCTTAAAAAAACCGGACGATCCCGATAAAAATAAAACAACAGGGGAGGATCGGCAAACCGCCGTGAAAGCACAACCGCTATCCGGCAGCGCAGAAGCAAAAGAAGGGGAAAATGCGCCGGATTTTGCACTGACAAATCTATCGGGGAAAACGATCAAACTGTCTGATTTTAAAGGGAGAACGGTAATCTTGAATTTTTGGGCTTCCTGGTGCCCGCCGTGTAAAGCGGAGATGCCGGATATGCAGCGTTTTTATGAAAAAAACCCGAATGTCGCGGTGCTTGCTGTGAATTTAACGAATACAGAAACGAACGAGAATGCGCCGCTTGACTTTGTGAAGAAAAACGGCCTCACCTTTCAAATTATGTTTGACATGGACGGCTCCGTCGGCACCCTTTACAAAACGGTTACCATTCCGACGACCTACTTCATTAATGCAGAAGGGACCATCACCCGTAAAGTCATCGGCCCGATGGATGAGAAAACGATGGCCGGATTTGTGGCAGAGATGCAAAAAGGGGGAAAAGGGAAGCCGGAATAGAGCAAAGATTTTTTAAGAAAAAAGTGGTACAGTTACAGTAAGGGAATGTAAAAAGGAAAGGTGCTGACTATGATGATGTACGGTGGCTATGGCATGATGGGCGTATTCGGCTTAATCGGCATGATTGCCCAGCTCGTCATCTTTGTGCTCGTGATTTTTTTGATTGTAGCGGGCATCAAAAAAGTGAGCGAATTCCGGCCGCATCAAAGGGAAGACAGAAGCCTCGACATTTTGCGGGAACGGTATGCAAAAGGGGAAATCACAGAAGAAGAATTTAAAAAAATGAAGAAAGATTTAATGGATTAAGGGAGTATCCGTCTTCTTTTTTATACAAAAAAGCGGGGGCTTGTATTCCAAGCCTCCGTTTTATATTACTGGATTTGAATCCGTTTTCCGGACGGGCCTTCTTTTGTTTTCTTCGGGATATGAATTTTCAGGACGCCGTTATCAAGGGTGGCACTGATTTCGTCTTCTTTAATATTATCTACATAAAACTTCCGGACGAATTCGCCATAGCGGCGTTCCTGCCGGATGAATTTGTGTTTTTCATCTTTGCTTTCTTCCGTTTGGTCGCGTTTTGCACGGATGGTCAGCTCATTATTGTGGACATCAATGGTAATGTCCTCTTTTGAGAAGCCCGGCAGTTCGGCCTCCACAAGATAAGCATCTTCTTTTTCCGTAATGTCAGTACGGAACGAGTTTGCGTTCGCAAAAGGCGCCAACGCATTCGGATCAAACATCTCGTTGAAGGTCTTCATCATACGTTCGAAAACATCGTCGTTTCTTCTAAACGGCATTAAATCAAACATATTCAATCCCTCCTTTACACTATTATTATACCCCACTGCGAAAAAGATGAAAACAAAGATGCCAATGCACAAAAGATGTTCACAAAATCGTCAATCCATAACGATGGATTTCCGGTGTTAAAAAACATTACAATGGTACTGAACATAAAAAAGAAAAAGCAGGGGTAGGATGAACAAGACAAAATTATGGGCTTTAATTTTAATCGTGGCCATTATAGGGATTGGCGGTGTTTTCTTTTATAATGGTTATGTGAAAAACAACACAAATCATAAAGCGACACAGCATCCGGATCTGCCCATTCCGGCCGTTTTAAAAGATACGAACCCGGATCCCTACACGGCAGATTTTACTTTAACCGCACAGCAGGGGAAAAAGGCATTTATATCCGGGAAAACAGCGGCAACGTACGGGTATAACGGCGACTATTTGGGGCCGGTCATCCGGTTGAAAACGGGCGAAAAAGTAAATATCACCGTAAAAAATACATTGCCGGAAGCAACGACGGTCCATTGGCACGGCCTCCTTGTCCCCGGTTCGGCTGACGGCGGCCCGCATGCTGCCATCCAGCCGGGCAAAACATGGAAAGCAAAGTTTACGGTGAGCCAAGAGGCTGCCACGCTCTGGTACCATCCCCATCCGATGGGAAAAACGGGCGAACAGGTATACAAAGGTCTGGCCGGTCTCATTTATGTCGATGACAAACATGCGGAAAGCCTCGATATTCCGAAAGACTACGGCAAAAATGATTTTCCACTTGTGCTGCAGGACCGCCGCTTTAACAAAAACGGCCAGCTCGTGTACAAATTAAATATGACTGATGAAATGTACGGCTTCCAGGGCACAACCGAACTGGTAAACGGCGCGGTTAAGCCGCAGTTAACGGTCAGGCGCGGCCTCGTCCGTTTCCGGATTTTAAACGGGGCAAACGGCAGGACGTACAATCTTCATCTGAGCGGCAACAAGACATTTGCGCAAATTGCATCCGACGGGGGATTCCTCAAGACGCCTGTGCAAATGAAAAAACTAACGCTTTCCCCCGGGGAACGTGCGGAAATTCTGGTTGATTTTTCAAAGATGAAAAACGGCAGTACGCTCCGGCTCCAAAACGGGAAAGAAACGCTCATGTATTTTAAAGCAAAAGGAAAGGCTAAAAAGACGTACAAAGTTCCGCAAAACCTGGCTGTGATTGAAAAAATACCGGTGCAGGAAGCGGTGAAAACGCGGAAATTTGTCATGTCCGGAATGGGCCCAAACGTCCGCATTAACGGCAAGCAAATGAAAATGGACCGGATCGATGAGACCGTTCACTTAAACACGGTTGAAATATGGGAGATCCAGAATCAATCGACTTCCATGGGCACGAAAAAAATGGTGCATCCGTTCCATATTCACGGTGTCCAGTTTCAAATTTTGAGCATCAACGGCAAAACGCCGCCTGCCAATGAACAGGGCTGGAAAGATACCGTGCTTGTCAATCCGGGCGATACCGTGAAAGTCATCATGCGGTTTCCGTTTAAAGGGATTTACATGTACCACTGCCATATCCTCGAACATGAAGACTTGGGCATGATGGGGCAGTATGAAGTGAAATAACCGAAAAAGGGCGGGGAATGTGTCCCTCTCTTTTTTGATATGATGAGAAGACGCAGGAAAACTGCACAAACAGGTTGGAAAAACGTAAGAAAGAAAGGCGGACAAGCGATATTCGATTATTTGATTAGGAATCCGCATCTCTGCAAGAAACATATATGCTGGAGCGCCTGTACAGTGGGAAAACCCGTGGATGCTTTCTGTGCGGGTTTGATTTTTATTGAAAACAGCATTCCTGCCTTTTACATCTCCCCATCTCGCTCGAACAGGTTACTCGTTTTCCTGTCCTGCCAAGTGAAGGGCGAGGGAAAACAATGCAATGCCGTCCGCTTTTTTCGGGTCAATGCCGGTTACATCGCGGATCTGTTTCAGCCTGTAATGGAGCGTATTGATATGCACATGCAGGGCAGCGGCCGTTTTTTTCAGGGACAGGTCATGAGCGAGAAAGGCCTGCAATGTTTCAAGCAGGCAAGCATGGCTATACAGTTTTCCGATCGTTCTTTGTACAAACGCATTCCGTGTATCGTCCTGCACTTCCTGGACCAAAAGATCAAGCAGCAAGTCTTCGTAAAAGACGATGCTGCCCGTTTTCTCAGCGGATGCCAAGGCTTTTTGCGCTTCTTTAAATGATTGGCGGATGACTGACGTGCCGGCTGTTTTCCCGGCACCAACCGCACACGGGGTGCCGTATTTCCGCACAAATTCATGCTGGACGGCTTCGAAACGGCTCCGGAGACCGCAGCCGCTAAACGGTGTTTCTGCACTAATCAGCAGCAGAAAAAGCCCGGGTCCCCAGCGGACAATCACATCCCGGTTGTTTTCAAATTCGGACTGGAGCAAGCGAAAAGCATCTGTTTCCACCGCTTGCGGGATTTCCGCTTTTAATAAGCAGCAAATATGCGGATTCTGCACTGGAATCCCGAGCATCATTCCGCGTTCGGCAAAATGCTGGTCATAGGCTTCAAGATTCACCCATTCGTAAAAGTAAGCCTCAAGCCCCCTTGTTTTCGACTGAATTTGTTCTGTCCGGACGGTTTCCTGGATGATAAGTTCCGTCAGTCGCCGGATCAATTCCGCATAATGTTCGACTTTTTCCGGGTTTCCCGTCACCCCGATCACTCCGATGGTCCGGCCTTCAAACCGGATCGGCATGTTGATCCCCGTCCGCACGCCTTTCATCTGCGCCACCATTTTTTCATCAATGTACAGCTTCCGGCTCGTTTGAAAAACTTTGCGCGCCCCCCTATGGACATGCCCGATCCGTTCTTTTTGCGTCGAGGCAATGATCACCCCGCTTTCATCTACAACGATGATATCCTCATCCATGACCGACTGCACTTCGTTTACGATATTTTCAGCAAGTTTTGGGTATAAAAGCATTTTGACCCACCTTTGTATAAAAATCTAAAAAACAAGCAAAAGAAACCGGTAAACTTTGTATCTTTCTCTATATCATTCTCCATGATTTAGATTTATCATAAAAAGAAACAGAAAACAATCTATTGACGGTATCAATGATCAAAAAGAACGGGGGAATGTTTCATGATCGAAACCGGGGCCAAAGAAAAACTGATTCAAGTCGTCGGCCGGGAAAATTACGACGACACGCAGGCGGGCCGGCTTGTATATTCATATGACGCCAGCCCGCAATTCCAGGTGATGCCGGATGCGGTTGTCGCGCCGCGCAATAAAGCAGAAGTGCAGGCGGTTGTGAAGCTTTGCAATGAATACCGGATTCCGGTCGTCCCGCGCGGATCCGGCTCCAACCTTTGCGCCGGCACATGCCCGGTGGAAGGGGGGATTGTGCTCCTTTTCAAGCATATGAACCGCATCCTCGAGATTGACGAAGAAAATCTGACGGTGACGGTTGAGCCCGGCGTGATCACGCTCGATATGATCAAAGCGGTGGAAGCAAAGGGGCTGTTTTACCCGCCGGACCCGAGTTCGATGAAGATTTCGACCATTGGTGGCAATATCAACGAAAATTCCGGTGGGTTGCGCGGATTGAAATACGGGGTGACCCGCGATTATGTGCTGGCGCTTGAAGCCGTGCTTGCAAATGGCGAGGTCATCCGCACCGGCGGAAAACTGGCAAAAGATGTAGCCGGCTACGATTTGACGCGGCTTTTGGTCGGTTCGGAAGGGACGCTCGCTGTCATTACGGAAGCGACATTGAAACTTGTGCCGATGCCGGAAGCGAAAAAGACGATGCTTGCGCTTTACCAGGATATTGAAGCGTGCGCACAAACGGTCTCCGATATTATTGCGAACCGGATCATCCCGGCAACGCTTGAATTTTTGGACCAGCCGACACTGCAGGCAGTCGAAGCTTTTGCGCATATCGGGCTGCCGACTAATGTCAAGGCAGTGCTTTTGATCGAGCAGGACGGCCCGCAGGAAGTGGTGGAACGCGACATTGAAAAGATTGCGGACATTTGCCGCAAGCAGCATGCAGTCGATGTAAAGGTGGCAGCTTCCCCGGAGCATGCGGAAGCGCTCATGACGGCAAGACGGAGCGCATTAAGCGCACTCGCCCGTCTGAAGCCGACAACAATTTTGGAAGATGCGACCGTGCCGCGTTCTGAAGTCGCAAAGATGGTAGTGGCGATCAATGAAATCGCTGAAAAATACGGGCTTCATATCGGAACATTCGGCCATGCGGGGGACGGGAATCTGCACCCGACCTGTCTTGCTGATATCCGCGATCAGGACGAAATGGAGCGGGTTGAAAAAGCGTTTGCGGAAATTTTTCAAAAAGCGATTGAACTGGGCGGCACGATTACCGGCGAACATGGCGTCGGGATGGCTAAAGCGCCGTACCTTGAATGGAAACTCGGGAAACCGGGCATTAGCGTCATGAATGCGATCAAAAATGCGCTGGATCCGAACCATATTTTAAATCCCGGCAAAGTCTTTGCCAAAGAAACGGATCGAGTGGTGATGGAAAAATGATAACACAAGAACAGCAAAAAGAAATCCAGCAGAAATTCAGGGATAGAATGGACGAAGACCAGCTTTTAAACTGCATGCGCTGCGGCTTTTGCTTACCGTCTTGCCCGACCTATATTGAATCGGGGTTCAAAGAATCGCACTCGCCGCGCGGCCGGATTGCATTAATGAAAGCCGTTGTGGACGGCGTTATCGAACCGGATGAAGATGTGGAGCGCTCTTTGGACCTGTGCCTCGGTTGCCGGGCTTGCGAAGCGGTATGCCCGCCCGGCGTCCAATACGGGCATCTTTTGGAAGAAGCGCGCGATATTATCCAGCAATCGAAGAAAAAGAAGCAGTCTCTGCCGGTAAAAGTGATCCGAAAAGCGGTCTTTGAAGAATTGTTTCCCCACCAGAACCGGATGCGTGCTTTAACAGGCCTGATCGGCTTTTACCAGCGAAGCGGCTTGCAAAAAGCGGCGCATGCGACAGGCGCTTTAAAACTTTTGCCAAAAAATCTATCGTCTATGGAAAAAGTGCTGCCAAACATCCCAAAATGGAAGGAAATGAAACAGCGCCCGGAACATCTGATGCCAAAAGCAGAAGTAAAAAAACGCGTTGCCTTTTTTACCGGCTGCCTGATGGATACGATGTTCATGGAGACCAATGATGCGACAATGAAACTATTGCAGCTTGCCGGTTGTGAGGTTGTCATTCCGCAGGACCAGGTATGCTGCGGGGCGCTGCACGGCCACGGCGGCGAAAAAGAGATGGCAAAAGACCTTGCCCGCCGCAATATCAAGGCTTTTGAAGATTTGCACGCCGATTATATTATTACGAATGCCGGTGGTTGCGGCGCCTATTTAATCGATTATGGCCATTTGTTAAAAGACGATCCGGAATGGGCGGAACGGGCCGCGGCATTTTCAAGCAAAATAAAAGATATCTCTGCTATCCTCGTAGAACTAGGCTTCCATAAACGGAAACTCAGCCTCCCGGAACAAGTGGTGACGTACCAGGATTCATGCCATTTGCGCAATGTGATGAAGACCTCTTCTGCCCCGCGCCTGCTCCTTGACGCGATCGAAAATGTGGAATTCCGGGAAATGAAGGAAGCGGACCATTGCTGCGGGTCGGCCGGCATTTACAATATTGTCGAGTCGGAGATGTCCATGCAAATTTTGGATCATAAAATGGAAAACGCAAAAGCAACACATGCCACAACCATTGTGACCGCCAATCCGGGCTGCCTGCTGCAAATGAAACTCGGGATCGAACGGGCTGGTTTAAGCGGAAAAGTCCGCGCTGTCCATATCGCCGACTTGCTGATCGAAGCGATTGGGGAAAAAGTGCCGGTATAAAGCGCAAAGTTTTTTAGCGGACCGGGCATAGCGACCTTGCGATTTACCCATGGAGTCGAACCGAACTGTTAGAAAGCAATCAAAACCGCTGAGCGTACCCTGCCCGGCGGTTTTTCCTGTTTTTCCGGCTTTCGGGGAACTGGGTATTGCTATCAGTTGAATCTTTTGCAAAAATTGTTATGATAAAAGAAACTTGAATGAAGCATATTCGGGACAATATACGCATAAACGGGCGGATAAGCTTGCATCTTGTGGACAGAACGGTAAAATGAATGGAGTGTCACGGATTGATCTTGAAAAATTTTTTGCCGGACCGACAAGTGAAATCGGTGTTGTCAATCAGGCCGGAAGAATTAAAAAAGCATGGCATTAAAGCTATCATCACCGATTTGGACAATACATTGGTCGAATGGGACAGGCCGATTGCGCCGCCAAAACTGGTCCAATGGTTCCAAGATATGCAGGAACATCATATCAAAATCACGATTGTTTCCAATAATAATGAAATGCGGGTCAAAACATTCGCGGACCCGCTTGGCATCCCGTTTCTTTTCAGAGCGAGAAAACCGCTTGGCAAAGCGTTTCGTAAGGCGCTTGCCATCATGAACGTGAAAAAGGAAGAAACCGTCGTGATCGGCGACCAGCTTTTGACCGATGTGCTCGGCGGTAACAGAAGCGGTTTTTATACGATTCTCGTCGTCCCGGTTGCGCAATCAGACGGCTTTGCGACGAAACTCAACCGGATGATTGAACGCCGGATTATGGGCTGGTTCAGGAAAAAAGGTTATTTGACTTGGGAGGATTGAATTTGGAAAAACAAGCTGTCCATTGTATCGGCTGCGGGGCACTCATCCAGACGGAAGATCCGGATGAGGCAGGTTACGCGCCAAAATCTGCGCTGGAAAAAGAGCAGGTCATTTGCCAGCGCTGTTTCAGATTGAAACATTACAATGAAGTGCAGGACGTGCCGCTTACAGACGATGATTTTTTAAAAATTTTAAACCGGCTTGGGCAAGTGGATGCGCTCGTTGTAAAAATTGTCGATATTTTTGATTTCAACGGGTCCTGGCTGCCGGGATTCCACCGTTTCGCGGGCAAAAACCCGGTTCTTTTAATCGGCAATAAAGAGGATCTCCTGCCAAAATCGGTGAAAAGAGCGAAAATGGCCAACTGGATGAAGCAGCAGGCGAAAGAACTCGGGCTCCGTCCGGTCGATGTGTTGCTTGTGAGCGCAGCAAAGGGGCACGGCATGGATGAAGCGATGGCTGCCATCGAACAGTACCGGAACGGGAAAGATGTGTATGTTGCCGGCTGCACGAATGTTGGGAAATCCACTTTTATCAATCGCATTATACGGCAGGCAACAGGGGAAAAAGAGGTCATCACTACATCCTATTTTCCGGGGACGACGCTGGATATGATCGGTATCCCGCTTGATGACGGGACATCTCTTTATGACACGCCGGGGATCATCAACCACCACCAGATGGCGCATTTTGTCGGGAAAAACGAATTAAAGGTGATTACGCCGAAAAAAGAAATCAAGCCGACCGTATTTCAGCTGAACGAGCAGCAGACGCTGTTTTTCGGCGGTCTTGCGCGGCTTGATTATATAAAAGGCGGCAGACGTTCATTTGTCTGCTATGTTTCAAATGCTTTAAAGATTCACCGTACAAAACTTGAAAATGCGGATGATTTGTATGCGCGCCAGCTCGGGGAACTGCTCCAGCCGCCGGGAAAAGCGGAAGCCGCGGATTTCCCGGCGCTTGTCCGCCATGAATTTTCCATTAAAGAAGGAAAGACGGATATTGTCTTTTCCGGGCTTGGCTGGGTGACGGTCAACGAACCGGGTGCCGTTGTCGCGGCCTATGTGCCAAAGGGCGTTCAGGTCATGCTGCGCCAGTCGTTGATCTAAAAAGGTTCTGTTTTAACGGGGAGTGAGGAATGTGCGCGATTTATATGGGGTGATCGGTGACCCGATTGCCCATTCGCTGTCGCCTGCGATGCACAATGAAGCATTCCGGGCACTTGGGATTGATGCAGACTATCATGCTTTCCATGTCACACCGGAAAATCTGGAAGCCGCCGTAAACGGCATGAAAGCAATCGGCGTGGCCGGATTTAATGTGACCATTCCGCATAAGCAGGCGATCATGCCCTATTTGGATGAGATTGACTTGCTTGCGGAAACGATCGGTGCGGTGAATACCGTTGTCCGCACCCCACACGGATGGGCCGGGTATAATACAGACGGCCCGGGGTTTATGCAGGCGCTGAAAGAAGAAAGCGGCCGGGTGATTTCCGGGGAAAAAGTGCTTGTCATCGGCGCGGGCGGTGCGGCAAGAGCGATTTATTATACGCTATGCCGGGAAGGGGCAGTCACCGTTGATCTGTGCAACCGCACGGTAAAAAAAGCGGAAGAAATGCGGGACGAAAGCCCTTTTCCGTGCCCGTCAAAGGTGCTTACGCTTAAAGAAGCGGAAGAACAGCTGGGAGAATATACGCTGATTGTGCAGACGACATCGATCGGCATGCATCCAAATACAGACGCACAGCCGCTTTCCGTCCGCAATTTAAATCCAGATGCGTTTGTATCTGATATTATATACAATCCGTTTGAAACGAAATTTTTAAAAGAAGCAAAAAAACGCGGCGCCCGGGTGCAAAACGGCCTCGGCATGTTTATTTACCAGGGGGCTATTGCGTTTGAAAAATGGACCGGCGTAAAGCCGGATACCAGGAAAATGAAAAACGTCGTTGAAAGCATTTTAGGAGGAAACTCATGTTAACAGGTAAACAAAAACGGTTTTTGCGGGCAAAAGCCCACCATTTGAGCCCGATTTTTCAGGTCGGAAAAGGCGGGGTCAATGAAAATATGGTCAAACAGGTGCAGGAGGCGCTTGAAGCGCGGGAACTGATCAAAATCAGCGTCCTGCAAAACTGCGAAGAAGATAAAGATACTGTTGCCGCAGCGCTTGCAGAAGGGGCGCGTGCGGAACTCGTGCAAATCATCGGCAATACGATTGTCCTTTATAAAGAATCAAAAAACCATAAAGAGATTGTTTTGCCTTAAGGGTGGGCGGCATGAAAAGAGTGGGTATTTTAGGGGGGACGTTCGACCCTCCGCATATCGGTCATTTGATTATCGCGAACGAAATTTTGCAGGATCTGAAACTTGACGAAGTCCGTTTTATGCCAAACCAGGACCCACCCCATAAAGAAAAAACGGCTGGCATCACTGGCCATGACCGGATCAAAATGCTCATGCTTGCCATTTCGGGGCAGCCGGCATTTTCGATTGAGGGGATAGAGATGGAGAGGCCCGGCCGCTCCTACACATATGAAACCATGGTGCTGCTTAAAAAGCGGGAACCTGATACGGACTTTTATTTTATCATTGGTGCGGATATGATCGAATATTTGCCGAAATGGCGGAATATCGATCAACTCGTCCGGCTCGTCCGCTTTGTCGGCGTCAACCGGCCGTCATATTCGCACCAGACCAAGTATCCTGTCCAATTTGTTGAAATTCCGGAAATTCATATTTCCTCGTCACTGATCCGTGAACGTCTGCAAAAAAATCGGTCGGTAAAATATTTAATTCCGGATGCAGTGTGGGAATATATAAAGGAGCATCATTTATATGGAACGTGAGAAAGCATTGGAACTTGTCAAAGCCCAGCTGATGGAGCGCCGTTACATCCATACGCTCGGTGTTGCTGAAAGCGCCGTCCGGCTGGCGAAAAAATATCATGCTGATCAGAAAAAAGCCGAACTTGCGGCGATTTTTCATGATTATGCAAAATTCCGCCCGAAAGAGGAAATGAAACAAATCATCCTCGACCAGAAAATGGACGAACGGCTGCTTTCTTTTCATCATGAATTATGGCATGCCCCTGTTGGCGCTTATTTGGTGGAAAAAGAAGCCGGCGTCACGGACCGGGAAGTGCTCGATGCCATCAAATACCATACATCAGGCAGGGCTGGAATGGCGTTGCTTGAAAAAATTGTATATTTGGCTGATTATATTGAACCCGGCCGGAATTTTCCGGGTGTCGAAGAAGCAAGGCGGCTTGCGGGCAAGGATCTCGATGAAGCGGTGTTGTATGCAGCCGGGCATACCATTACATTTTTAATTGGCCGGAATCAGCCCGTTTTTCCGGATACGATTGCGTTATACAATGATTTAGTGATGAAGAAAGAAGGGGAGTAAATGGACAATCAGACGTTATTAAAAACAGTCGTAAAAGCTTGCGATGATAAACGTGCGGAAGACATCGTCGTCCTCGATATGCGCGGGATTTCATTAATTGCGGATTATTTCCTGATCTGTAATGGGAACTCCGATAAACAAATTCAGGCGATCGCCCGTGAAGTGAAAGAAAAAGCGGAAGAAGCAGGAACTGCGGTCAGGCGCATGGAAGGGTTTGAAGAGGGAAAATGGGTGCTGATTGACCTTGGGGATATTGTCGCCCATATTTTTAACCGTGATGAACGGAATTACTATAATTTGGAAAGGCTTTGGGGGGACGCGCCGACTGTTAGTGCGGAGAGCGTCTTGCAATGAGCTACGAAAATTTCGCCTATGTATACGATGCGTTGATGGAAGATGCCCCCTATCCGCAATGGCTGCAGTGGGTGAAGCAGCAAAGGGAGCGGCATGGTGTCAAAGGAAGGCGCATGCTCGATCTTGCCTGCGGTACCGGTGAACTGTCACTGCTGCTTGCACGGGAAGGTTTTGAAGTAACGGGCGTTGATTTATCGGAAGACATGCTTACAGTCGCGAGCGGAAAAGCACTGGCTGAAGGGGCACACCTCACTTTCCTGCAGCAGGATATGCGCGCGCTTTGCGGCCTGCATGATTTTGATATGGTCACGATTTTTTGTGATTCTCTGAACTATTTGGAAACGGAAACAGAGGTCAAAGAAACGTTCCGGCATGTGCATGCAGCCCTGAAGGCCGGGGGAATGTTTTTGTTTGACGTGCATTCCGTTTATAAAACAGATGTGTTATTCCCTCATCACACTTTTGCCGATAACGGGGATGAGGTTTCCTATATCTGGAACTGCTTTCCGGGTGAGCGCCCGCATGCCGTTGAACATGATCTCAGTTTTTTCGTATATGATGAGAAATCCGGCTTGTATGAACGTTTTGATGAATTACATAAACAGCGGACGTTTCCGGTTGCTGATTATGAAAACTGGCTTACGGAATCGGGCTTCCATGTTATGCCGCCCGCTGCTGATTTTACAGAAGAAGCGCCCGGCCCAAAAAGTGAAAGGATATTTTTTACGTGCATCAAACGATAAAAGCATTCTGCCTACGCAGAATGCTTTTTTTGAAAAAAATTTAAAAAAGAAGCAGGAATAAACAGAAAGATGTCGAAATATCATGGTGTGCCGAATTGCCCGGCCACCGCGTCCGTATCCTCCTTAAATTTCTCATGCGTCGCTTCAAACAGTTTTTCGAATAAGCCATCCGTCCCTTTTTCAAGCACCTTTAATCCTTCGCCGGTGATACCGCCTTTTACCGTCACTTTTTCCTGCAGGGCAGGTAGCGTATAAATTTGCTGCTTCAGCAGTTCCCCCAGGCCGATCAACATCTCAGCCGTTAATATGCAAGCGGTGTCGCTGTCAATCTTTGTTTTGTTGACGGCTCCTTCTATCATTTTTTGTGCCAAAAAACTGAAAAAAGCAGGACCGCAGCTGACCAAATCCGATGCCACTCTCGTGATTTGCTGGTCAACTTCAACCGGGGTGGAGATGTTGGAGAACAGGGTTTTTAATTTTCCCTGCCACTCGCTTGTGCACTGGCTGCCAAATGTCAGCAACACCGCACCGGCAGCTGCCCTGTTTGTAATGCTCGGGATGGCTCTTGCGCACGAGCAGGGAACCATTGTGGCGAGCTGCCCGACTGTAACCGGGCTTGTAATGCTGACAAGGCACTGATCATTCCGGAAGGCGCCCCCAGCCTTCTCTAGAATGCCGTGAATCTCAAGCGGTTTTACACACAGCAAAATTAAGTCGCTCTCCAAAATAGTATTTTCTATATTTTTAACCTGCATCCCGGGATACTTGTTTGCAAGTTTTGCGGCTTTTTCAGGTGTGCGATTTGTGATCCGGAATTGTGCAGGCGTAACGGCTTTTGTTTCTATCAAAGCTTCAATTAACATGCTACCCATATTTCCCGTTCCGATCACGCCAATGTTCATGCTGGCTTCCCCTCCTCAAGCCGCCGATCTTTCAGCGCCCGGTACAATATATGCGCAAATTCAGGCGATTATGTATCCAAAAACAAAAAGAAAAAAAGAGGTGAACGTCTTTGAAAACGTTGTTTCTCAAATACCGCTGGCATGCTGCTGCGGCTGTCGCAGCCATTACGATTGCAATCTTTTACTATTTTAGCCAAAATGGAGGTATGGACACTGCTTCCGGGGCTTACCAGCAACCCGAAACGGCCGTGCAGTCCGGACAGCCTGCGGAGGGCGGGACAGATGTGCAAAATCAAAACGGGACCCAAAATACCGCACAAACGCAAGCCCCGGCCCAAACGCAGAACGCTGCCGAAGTTTACGTGGATGTAAAAGGCGCGGTGAAGCATCCCGGCATCTACAAAGCAGAAGCAGATGACCGGGTCTATGACCTCATTCAGGAAGCAGGGGGCTTTAATGAAAACGCCGACCGGAATCAGGTCAATCTCGCGCAGAAAGTAAAAGATGAAATGGTGATTGAGGTGCCGAAAAAAGGCGAAAAAGCGGCTTCTGCCCAAACTGCCACGGCGGCTGCCGGAATTTCTGCGCCCGCTTCCTCTTCTTCCGGGACGGCGGCAAGCGGTGAAGCGGCCGCACAGGTCAATATCAATACGGCCGACCAGACCCAGCTTGAAACGCTTCCGGGCATCGGGCCGTCAAAAGCTGCGGCCATTATCGAATACCGGGAGAAAAACGGCCCTTTTCAAAAACCGGAAGATTTGAAAAATGTGTCGGGGATTGGGGACCAGACTTTTGCGAAAATCGAAAATTCCATCACTTTACAGTAATCACATGAGCAGAAAGGAAGAGAAAAATGGACCGGATTTCCTGGAACCAGTATTTTTTGGCGCAAAGCCATTTATTATCCTGGCGGAGCACTTGTTCAAGGCTTGCGGTTGGGGCGACGATCGTCAGGGATAAAAGAATTATCGCAGGCGGCTACAACGGATCGATCGCGGGGGACGAACACTGCATTGACAAAGGCTGCTACGTGATTGATGGACATTGCGTGCGGACCATCCACGCGGAGATGAATGCGATTTTGCAATGTGCAAAGTTCGGGGTGGCAACAAACGGCGCGGATCTTTATGTGACTCATTACCCGTGCCTGCACTGTACGAAAGCAATTATTCAGGCAGGGATTCAAAACGTGTACTATGCCCAAGATTACCGGGTACATCCGTATGCAAAGGAGCTTTTTGAAAAAGCGGGGGTGCATGTCGAACATGTCCCGTTCCATCCGGAAACGCTCGATATCCGGGCGAAAGAAAAAGCCAAACTGGTGGAGAAATTATTCATGATTGCAAAGGACCACGGGGCGGAAGCGGCAGAACTGGAGGAATTGCAGCAAATGGCGGCGGCATTATTTGCAGGCACTTATCAAGAAACGGAAACGGGATCCGTTCCGAAAGCGTAACACGGTGATGGTGTGAAAGGCAACTGGCTGTTCGCCGCGCTCGCCACGTTAAGCGGCATCCTGATTGGCCTTCACGCGCCGCTGCTTCTGGTTCTTTCGGCCCATTTGGTTTGGATCCGGATTTTCCTGGCCCGAAACCGGCCTTTGCTCCTTTTGTCCGCTGTTTTTTACGGGTTGGGGTTTTTGAGCGGTACCTTTCAGACAGTTGCGTATGATACAAAGTTTCATGCCGGCAGTGCCCGGATGCCCGTCCGCTTCAGCGATTATCCGCGTATCGACGGGAACGCGATCAAGGGAAAGGCGGAAACCGGGAAAGAAACGTTTATGTTAACGTATTACGCTGGGAACGAAGCAGAACTGGAATCTTTGAAACAAACCTTATCCCCCGGAACGGTTTGCATGGCTCAAGGGGAACTGGAAGCCCCTGAGCCAAACCGCAACCCGTCTACATTTAACTACCGCACCTATTTGGCTCATCAGCATATCCGCTGGATTTTAAAAGCGGACCGGCTTTCCGCGTGCAACAGCCCGCCACAGCATCTGCTCGGTTTCTTGAAAAAAATCCGCCACCACTTCCTGCTTCAAATTCAAAAAACATTTCCGGAAAAATCCGTACCGTATGCAGAAGCGCTTTTATTTGGCGAGCAAACAGACTTTGATGACGATGTTTACCAGCTGTACCAGCGGCTTGGCGTCGTCCATCTGCTTGCCATTTCCGGGCTTCACGTGCAGCTCGTTGCCGGGTTTTGCTACTATTTGTTCATCCGGCTCGGGATGACAAGGGAACGTGCCGCCGTTTGTTTACTGGGGGTGATGCCGGTTTATGCGGTATTATGCGGCATGAACCCGCCAGTTGTCCGGTCGGCGGCGATGACGATGCTGCTTGTGCTGGCTGGGCAAAAAAAACTGCCAATCGGGCCGCTCGATGCTTTGTCCATCTGTTTCATTTTGTATGGGTTAAAAAATGCAAATATCGTGTATAATATCGGATTCCAGCTCTCTTTTGCCGTTTGCGCCGCACTGCTTCTTTCAGGGCCTCTTTTAGAGCGGTTCCGGGGCCCGTTGCAAAAAGGGCTCGCAATCTCGTTCATTTCCCAGCTTGCGGCCCTCCCCATCCTTTCTTATTCATTTTACGCGTTTTCTATTGCGGGGCTTGTTGCCAATCTTTTTTATGTGCCGCTTTATACGTATGTTTTGCTCCCGCTTGCTGCGCTTGCCTTTGTTTCAGAATGGGCGCCGCCGCTGTTTTCCATCTTTGCCACGTGTTTTGACGGGCTTGTAACGCTGTCGGAAAAAACGGGGGAAGCGTTCGACGGCCGCTGGTCCACGCTCGTTACCGGGAGGCCGCCATACTGGGGATTGATCCTGATGACAGGTGCGGGATTTTATGGTTTGGTGGCGATGGAAAACGGCAAGAAAACGATCCGGGCTGTCCTGCCACTTTTTTCTGTGCTTTTGCTCCTCCTTGCGGCAAACAGATATCCGCTTTTCGGTAAAATCACCTTTATTGACGTCGGGCAGGGGGATAGTATTTTAATCCGGCTGCCGCTTTCAAGGGGGACGTATTTGATTGACACAGGAGGGACCGTCCAGTTTCCGGAACCGGCATGGAAAAAAAGGGAGCATCCGTTTGAAACCGGCAAAGATATTGTGGTGCCATTTCTAAAAAGCCAGGGGATTACAACGATTGATAAGCTGATTTTAACGCACAGCGACGAGGACCATATTGGCGGCGCAACGGCGGTGATCACGTCTCTCCGCGTCAAAGAAATCGATATCTCGCCCCATTCATGGGAAAAACCGCTGATGCAGAAGGTGCTCGCTTGTGCCCGACAGAAAAAAATCCCGGTATATGAAATGAAAAGTGGGAACGGATGGCAAAACAAATCGGGCGTATTTCAATATCTTTCGCCGTTTGACGAAACGTATGAGGGGAATAATGACTCGCTTGTCCTTTATGCGAAAACAGGGGGAAAGACGTGGCTGTTTACCGGAGACCTTGAGCAGGAAGGAGAAGAAAAACTCGTGGCGGCTTATCCGGATATCCACATTGACGTACTAAAAGCCGGGCATCACGGCAGCAAAACTTCGACAAGCGAAACGCTCATCCAAAAGTATCATCCGCGGATCGCCGTCATTTCTGTCGGAAAGCATAACCGTTTCGGGCATCCATCTCCGGAAGTGGTCAAACGGCTCAGCGAAAACGGGGTATTCATATTCCGGACGGATGAGGACGGGGCGGTGCAATACCGCTTTTTCAAAGAAAAGGGAACCTTTTCTACCGTCCTCCCATAATATACATTAATTAAGGAACCGTCCGGAATGGCTTCGGCACTGCCCGGAGCGGGGCTATCTGCCAATGATGTCTGCTGCGGTGGCAATGATAAATATCAGCGCAAAAAACAAAAAAGAGATCAGAAAACCTGCTCCGGCATCGGCAACATCGTTCGTTTTTGACTGGACATCCTGCTCGAATTCATTCATCCAAATCCCTCCCTGTTTTTTGATTATATAATAATTTCAGAACGATTTCCACCGTTTTGGATGGAGTTGTCATTCATAGATATCCGGCTGCGTGTGACAATAAGGGTACGGGTCCACCGTTAACGGAAAAGCTTCCCGGGACTGTTCCGTTAACGTTTATATAGATAAAGGGGATTTTACGGATCCCCTTTTCCATTTGTTTTCTACTTGCAACCATGCGCCCGTTCTCTTAACATAGGGAGTAAGAAAGGTTTGGGAGCGGAACAGAATGGATGAATTATGGAAAAAGATTGAACGCGGGCAATTTTCCCCGCTTTATTTATTGTACGGCGCAGAAGATTATTTCATTCAAAAAACGAAACAAAAGTTGCTGGATCATGCGCTCACTCCGGAAGAGGCAGATTTTAATTATGCTTCGTATGACCTGGAGGAAGTGCCGGTCGAGACAGCGGTCGAAGATGCGGAGACATTCCCTTTTATGGGGGAGAGACGGCTCGTGATTGCGCACCATCCGTTTTTTTTGACTGCTGAAAAGCAAAAACAGAAAGTGGAACACCAGCTGGACAAGCTGGAAGCATACGTGAAATCTCCCGCCCCTTACACGGTTTTTGTGCTGGTTGCGCCTTATGAAAAACTGGATGAACGGAAAAAACTGGTGAAATTGATCAAAAAGCAGGCCGCAACTTTCCAGGCAAAAAAATTAAATGAAAGGGAGCTTGAAGGGTGGCTTGTTTCCCGCGCCGCTGAAGAAGGCTGCCGGATTGACAGGAAGGCTGCGGAACACTTGATTTCGCTTGCCGGAACCAATATGATTGCGCTCGATCATGAAATAAACAAGCTGGCCCTGTATGCCGGAAGCGGTAATGAAATTACAGATGGAATGGTGGAATTGCTGACGGCACGGTCGCTTGAGCAAAATGTATTTGAACTTGTCGAAAAAGTGGTTCACCGCCGCATTGATGAGGCGCTCCGGATCTATTATGACCTTTTAAAGCTCAATGAAGAGCCGATTAAAATATTGGCGCTCCTTGCCGGCCAGTTCCGGCTCATCTACCAGACGAAAGAGTTGGCAAGGCGCGGCTATGGCCAGCAGCAAATCGCGTCTTATTTAAAAGTGCATCCATACAGAGTAAAACTGGCGGCGGGGCAGGCGGGGCTTTTTTCCGCGGATGAACTGAACCGGATCATGGCGCTGCTTGCCGATAGCGACTACCAGATGAAATCGGGCGGGCTGAAAAAAGAAATGATCATTGAAATGTTTTTGTTTCAACTGCATGAAATGAAGGCAAAATAAAAAAGACGCGGATTGCGCGTCTTTTTTATTTTGGTGCGTTACGCCTGTTCGGATAATTTTTTCATCAGGCGTGATTTTTGGCGGCTTGCCGCATTTTTATGGATAAGGCCTTTAGATGCAGCTTTATCAAGGCGTTTCACCGCATCGACTAAAAGTGCTTTTGCGTTTTCGTCGTTGTTTTCAACCGCCGCTTCAAACTTTTTCACTGCCGTGCGCATGGCGGATTTTGCCGCTGTATTTTGAGCATAGTTTTTTTCGTTCACTTTTACGCGTTTAATCGCAGATTTAATGTTTGGCACCCGTTTCACCTCCTACGAGCAAACTTAGTTTGGCTCGTCCACTTTCACTTTAGAACAAATGATATTGTAACAAATGGAAGACAAGATTGCAATACATACAGCCGGAATTTGCACAAAACGAATGGTCTGGCTGGAATGGGGAAAAACAAGGATAAAGGAAACGGCCAAAAGGAGGAAGAAGAACAAATGGATCTCAGTGTTTATTCCGTCCGCACAGATTTAGCGATTGAAGCGCGTGATCTTGCAGTGGAAGAGAAAGTGAAGAACCGGGAAAGCGAAGAACTGGAAGGCGTAACGGTGGAAGAACGGACCGTAAACGATATAAAGGTGACGACGGTTCAAATTTCCAAAAAAGGGGAAAAAGTCATCGGAAAAAAGGCCGGGAATTATTTGACGATTGAAATGCAGGGCATCCGCAGCGGGGATATGGACATCCAGCAAAAGGTGGAAGAATTGTTTGCACTTGAGTTTAATCAATATTTGAAACATTTAAATATTGGTCCGGAGGCGAGCTGCCTTGTTGTCGGGCTCGGCAACTGGAATGTGACGCCTGATGCGCTCGGCCCGCTTGTTTGCGAAAAAGTGCTCGTCACCCGCCATCTGTTTAAAATCGAGCCGGAAAATGTTGAATCGCGCTACAGGCCGGTGAGTGCGCTTGCCCCGGGGGTTATGGGGCTGACCGGAATCGAAACGAGCGATATTATATTCGGCGTCAGTGAAAAATCGAAACCGGATTTTATTATTGTCGTCGATGCACTCGCATCCCGTTCGCTGGAAAGGGTGAATGCCACGATCCAGATCTCGGATACAGGCATTCAACCGGGATCCGGTGTCGGCAACAAGCGGAAAGAATTGTCGAAAGAAACGCTCGGTGTGCCGGTAATTGCGATCGGCGTTCCGACAGTGGTGGACGCCGTGACGATTACGAGCGACGCGATCGATTTTCTTTTAAAACATTTTGGCAAAGAAATGAAAGAATCAGGCCGGCCTTCACGGGCGCTTGCACCGGCAGGGCTTTCGTTCGGGGAAAAGCGGAGGCTAACGGAAGAAGATCTGCCGGGAAGTGAAGCACGGAAAATGTTTATGGGAATTGTCGGCAATCTGGATGAACAGGAAAAGCGGAAACTGATTCACGAAGTGCTCGCGCCGCTCGGCCATAACTTAATGGTGACGCCAAAAGAAGTGGACATTTTTATGGAAGATATGGCAAATCTTCTGGCGAGCGGGCTAAATGCGGCGCTCCACCCCCATGTGAACCAGGAAAATACCGGTTTTAAGACGAGGTAAGTTGCAGGCGCTCCGCCATAGCCCGAGGGCGCCCCCGCTTTTCGGTGTTCTATTCTTCCATGAGATTCATAGAATGTAATAGAATCGATTGGAAAGGGTGGGACGATGAAAAGCGGCAGGCATTCCAGCCATTTTTTTATATTGAATCTGACCAGTGTGATACGCCTAATCTCTATAATCATCCTGTCCCTCGTGCTTGTTGTCATCTTAATTGGCACATTGACGTCGTTGAAGCCGGGATACCGGGTTTCCTCTTCGGCTGTCAATGAAGCCGCAAAGCATCTTTCAAGCAAAACATTGTACAAGTACCTGCTGTCGGACAGCCAGCTGCTTGTACACCATTTTCCGGATACGGACGAGCGGCCGGTCGGAAATCTCGTGTTTGAAATGCTCACCAACATCCGCTTTGAAGACCCGCGCAGCTTTCTCGGGCGTGAACTGCCGGGATTTGAAATCTTTGACAGCAAAATCCTTGTTGCCGGAGACGGCGCTGACTATACGAATATGCCGATTGAATCCGTCCCGCCTGACAGCGCCTTGCAATCGAAAGATCCGGCCACACAAAATACGGAAAAAATCGAGGAAAATGGCGGATCGGACGATGCAAAACAGCGGCCCGGGCGGACAACGGGCGGCAAGAAACGGGTGTTGATTTATTTTACCCATACACATGAATCCTATCTGCCGTATTTAAAAGGCGTCACGAATCCCGACCTTGCCCAGCATTCGAAGATCAACGTAACAAAAGTCGGGGCGAGGCTCGCGCAGGATCTCGAGGACAAGGGAATTGGCGCAGAGGCGAATACGACTGATGTGTTGAAGCTACTTGAGAAAAACCATATGCAGTATTACCAGTCTTACCAAGGATCGCGCACCGTCGTCGAATCGGCGATGAAAAACGACCGCGACCTTCAATATTTTATTGACATCCACCGCGATTCGAGAAGAAAAAAAGATACGACCGTTACCATCAATGGAAAATCGTATGCAAAAATTGCTTTTGTGATCGGCGGGGAAAACCCGAACTGGGAAAAGAATGCAAAGCTGGCTGAGGATTTGCATAACTTGATCAAAAAGAAGTATAAAAACCTGTCAAGGGGTGTCATTTTGAAGAAAGGGGCGTCAACCAACGGAAAATTCAACCAGGATTTATCGGGAAATGCTTTTCTCATTGAAGTCGGCGGCGTGGATAATACTTTTGAAGAAATGTACCGGACGATGGATGTTTTTGCCGATGTGTTCGCTGGGTATTACTGGCAGGCGGACAGTGTAAACGGCGCCGGGAGCGGACAATCAGGAAACCGTTAGCCGTCTGAACAGGCGGTTCTTTTTTTGGCGAGGCGCGGCTGATCATTTTTCGTTGAAGTCGCGCTTTCCTGCTGATATAATCAGAAATAGTGTACATGTGCCGAATACAGGAGTGAAGGTAAATGATGAACCGTGAAGAAAAATTAGACAGGCAGAGGAGGATCCGCAACTTTTCCATTATTGCCCATATCGACCATGGCAAATCGACTTTGGCCGACCGCATTCTGGAAAAGACCCATGCGCTGAGCGAGCGCGAAATGAAGGACCAGCTCCTCGATTCGATGGAACTGGAACGGGAACGCGGAATTACGATCAAATTAAATGCCGTCCGGCTGAACTATAAAGCAAATGACGGGGAAGAATACATTTTCCATTTGATTGATACCCCGGGACATGTAGACTTTACATACGAAGTGTCACGCAGCCTTGCCGCCTGTGAAGGAGCGGTGCTCGTTGTCGATGCCGCGCAAGGGGTCGAGGCGCAAACGCTTGCAAATGTTTATCTTGCATTGGATAACAATCTTGAAATTATCCCGGTCATCAATAAAATTGACCTGCCTTCCGCCGATCCGGAACGCGTCCAGCAGGAAATAGAGGATGTGATCGGCCTTGATGCATCGGAAGCCGTTCTTGCTTCCGCTAAAGCCGGGATCGGGATTGAAGATATTCTTGAACAGGTTGTCGAAAAAGTACCGGCGCCTGAGGGGGATCCGGATGCCCCGCTGAAGGCGCTTATTTTTGACTCGCTGTATGATTCGTACCGCGGCGTGATTGCCTATATCCGTGTAATGGAAGGCTCTGTCAAAGTCGGGGATAAGATTAAACTGATGTCAACCGGCAAGGAATTTGAAGTGACAGCGCTTGGCGTAAGCACCCCGAAACCGTTGTACATAGACGAATTAACTGTCGGCGATGTCGGATTTTTAACGGCATCGATTAAAAATGTAAAAGACACGCGCGTCGGCGATACGATTACAAGCGCTGAAAATCCTGCAAAAGAGGCGCTTCCCGGTTACCGGCGGATGAATCCGATGGTTTACTGCGGCCTGTACCCGGTAGACAGCGCGAAATTCAATGATTTGCGGGATGCCCTTGAAAAGCTGGAGTTAAATGATTCGTCGCTGCAATATGAGCCGGAAACATCGCAGGCGCTCGGTTTTGGTTTCCGTTGCGGTTTTCTCGGGCTCCTGCATATGGAAATCATCCAAGAACGGCTTGAACGCGAATTCAACATTGAACTGATTACGACCGCGCCAAGCGTCATTTATAAAACTAAACTGACGGACGGCAGTGAAGTGACAGTTGATAATCCGGCGAATTTGCCGGAACCGCAGAAAATCGAATATATCGAAGAGCCGTACGTGCGCGCGTCCATTATGGTTCCGAACGATTATGTCGGCGCAGTGATGGAAATTGCCCAGGCAAAACGCGGCAATTTTATCGATATGCAGTACCTCGATGATATCCGTGTCAATGTCATTTATGAAATCCCGCTCTCTGAGATTGTATACGACTTTTTTGACCAGCTGAAATCGAGTACAAAAGGGTATGCTTCCTTTGATTACGAATTGATCGGCTACAAACAGTCCAATCTCGTAAAAATGGATATTTTACTGAATGGGGAAAAAGTGGACGCCCTTAGTTTCATCGTCCACCGCGACTTTGCGTACGAGCGCGGCAAGACGATTGTCGAAAGATTAAAAGAACTCATCCCGCGTCAGCAGTTTGAAGTGCCAGTACAGGCGGCAGTCGGCCAGAAAATTATTGCGCGTTCCAATATTAAAGCATTGCGCAAAAACGTGCTTTCAAAATGTTACGGCGGGGACATTTCCCGGAAACGGAAACTGCTTGAAAAGCAAAAAGAAGGTAAGAAAAGGATGAAGCAGGTCGGTTCTGTTGAAATCCCGCAGGAAGCGTTTATGGCTGTGCTGAAAATGGACGAGACCCCGAAAAAATAACCGGGGGCGGGTAGGGAGCGGATTGGCGGCTGTCCGCGCGCTCCTTTTCCCCGGGGCATGCCCGTGATGAAAACAAATAAGGTTGTGATGCAATGAAAGCCGCATATATTCATGTTCCATTTTGTGAACATATTTGTTATTACTGCGATTTCAATAAATTTTTGTTAAAAGGCCAGCCGGTGGATGAATACATTGAGATGCTGCTGGAAGAAATGCGGATCAAAACGGCTGAAGCCCCTTGTGAAAAGCTGAGCACGGTCTTTGTCGGAGGTGGCACGCCGACCGCGCTGAATGAGCGGCAGCTTGAAAAACTGCTTGCCGCAATCCGCACGATCCTGCCTTATGACGGGGACGGGGAGTTTACATTTGAAGCCAATCCCGGGGAAACGTCAGAAGAGAAGCTACGCCTTCTGCATGACTACGGTGTCAACCGGCTGAGTTTCGGCGTCCAGTCGTTCAATGACCGGCTGCTTGAGAAAATCGGACGGACCCACCGCCGGGAAGATGTCTACCGGACGATCAGCCATGCGAGAAAGATCGGTTTTTCCAATATCAGCATGGATTTGATGTTCGCGCTTCCCGGGCAGACGCTTGAAGATTTCCGCGAAACGCTTGACGAAGCCTTGTCGATGGGGCTGCCGCATTATTCAAGTTATTCGCTGATCATTGAGCCGAAGACGATTTTTTACAATCTGCTGCGGAAAGGAAAACTCCGCCTGCCGTCACAAGATGCGGAAGCGGATATGTACAGCATGTTAATGGACGAGATGGAAAAGCACGGCCTAAAGCAGTATGAGATCAGCAATTTTGCCACACCCGGCTATGAAAGCCGCCACAATCTCGTCTATTGGAATAATGAAGAATATTTCGGTTTCGGCGCCGGCGCCCATGGGTATGAAAAAGGTGTCCGCCTGTCCAATTACGGCGCATTGAAAAAATATATCGGCATGCTCCGGGACGGGTGCCTCCCTGTTATGGAAACACATACAGAGACAAAAAAAGAAAAAATGGAAGAAGAAATGTTTCTCGGGCTCAGAAAAAACGAAGGCGTCCGTTTCCGCCATTTCCGTGAAAAATTTGGAGTGGATATGAAAGAAGTTTTTGCAGGCGCGATCAAAGAAATGACAGAACGCGGGCTTCTTGAAGAAAAGGGCGGTTCTCTCCGGCTGACAAGGGAAGGGCGTTTTCTCGGCAATGAAGTCTTTGAAGCTTTTCTCCTCAGTTGACGCTTGATGTAAATATATTGACAACAACAGGGGATTTTGTTAATTTATTTATATAAATTAGCACTCGTTTATACGGAGTGCTAACAGGGGTGATGGAAGTTGTTAACTGATCGTCAGCTGTTGATTTTGCAAGTGATCATTGATGACTTTATTCGTTCCGCCCAGCCGGTAGGTTCCAGGACGCTTTCCAAGAAAAACGGCATTTCCTTCAGTTCCGCTACGATCCGGAATGAAATGGCAGATCTTGAGGAACTTGGGTTTATTGAAAAAACACATACGTCATCCGGCAGGGTACCTTCTGAAAAAGGGTACCGTTATTACGTCGATCATCTTCTGTCGCCACAAAAACTGGGACCGGCAGACATATCGCAGCTTCATTCGATTTTTGCCGAAAAAATAGACGAAATGGAAGAGCTTGTGAAAAAGTCTGCCCAAATCCTTTCCGAAATGACGAACTACACGGCGATTCTGCTTGGCCCGGAAGTCAAAGATACGAAACTGAAAAATATGCAGATCGTCCCGCTGAATGAAAAAACGGCGGTTGCCATTATGATTACCGATACCGGCCGCGTGGAGAACAAGACGATTTCGCTGCCGGAAGGATTCCGCCCGGGCGAACTTGAAAAAATGGTCAATATTTTTAACGAGCGGCTGGCCAATGTGCCGATTCCGGATTTAAGGGATAAAATATATAAAGAAGTCGCTGACATTTTGCGCAGCCATACTGAAAACTATGAATCGATCCTGAAGACCGTAATCAGCATGTTCAACGAAAACCGGCATGATAAAATTTTTGTCGGCGGGAAAGCCAATATTTTGAACCAGCCGGAGTTCCATGACCTTGAGAAAGTCCGTCCCCTTCTTGATATGATAGAACGGGAAGACAGTTTTTATGACCTGGTCAAACGCGTGCCGAGCGGCATTCACGTAAAAATCGGGAAAGAAAACCAGATTTCCGAGATGGCAGATTGCAGCATGATTACAGCCACCTATTCGATCGGTAACCAGCCGGTCGGCAAAATTGCAATTTTGGGCCCTACGCGCATGGAATATTCACGCGTCATCAGCATAGTGGATTTCTTGAGTAATGATATGACCAACGCCTTGACGAAACTGTATGACGGATAGGCAATACGGGCATATTGGGTAGGGAGGCTTAAAGCGCAAAAGCACATGCTTTAAGTCCTTTCTTACTGGACTTTTTTATGCCCGTCTCATTTTAAAGGGGGTGAACGCTCATGGCAGACGAACAAAACAAACGTGCTTCAGAAGAAGTGAAAGACGAACAAAAACGGGCTTCGGATGAAGTGAAAGAAGGACAAATTGAATCCGTTTTTGCGGAAGAAAAAGATACGGAAAATCAGCAGGCGCCGCCAGAGGGCGAAGGTAATGGAGCGGAAAAGGCGGAGAAGCCTGAAACCGAAAATGCCGCTGAAGAACTGAATAAAGCAAAAGAGGAGATTGAGAAATTGCGGAATGAGCTCGATCAGGCTGAAAACCGTTATCTCCGCCTGCGCGCAGATTTTGACAATTACAGGCGCCGCGTAAATCTGGACCGCGAAGCAGCCGAGAAATACAGGGCACAGGATCTGATTGTGAACCTGCTGCCGGCGCTTGACAATTTTGAACGCGCGCTGTCCATGGCTGAAAAAAATGAACATACGGCCCAGTTGCTGGACGGGATGGAAATGGTCTACCGCAGCATTTTGGAGGCGCTGAAAAAAGAAGGCGCAGAACCGATTGAAGCACTCGGGAAAGAATTCGACCCGCACTATCACCAGGCGATCATGCAGGGGCAGGAAGAAGGCACTGCGTCCAATGTTGTGATCGAGGAATTCCAAAAAGGGTACATGTTAAAAGACAGGGTGATCCGCCCGTCCATGGTGAAAGTGAACGAGTAACGCGCTTTACATAATTTTTAAGGGAGGCATTATCATGAGCAAAATTATCGGCATTGACTTAGGTACGACGAACTCATGTGTCGCAGTTTTGGAAGGCGGCGAACCGAAAGTCATTCCGAACCCGGAAGGAGGCAGGACAACACCGTCTGTTGTCGCTTTTAAAAACGGGGAACGCCAGGTAGGGGAAGTCGCCAAACGCCAGGCGATCACAAATCCGAATACGATTATCTCGATCAAACGCCATATGGGCACGACACACAAAGTCACGGCGGAAGGAAAAGAATATACGCCACAGGAAATTTCCGCCATGATTCTGCAATACTTGAAATCGTATGCGGAAGATTATCTGGGCGAAAAAGTCGAAAAAGCGGTCATTACGGTCCCTGCTTATTTCAATGATGCCCAGCGCCAAGCAACGAAAGACGCCGGGAAAATTGCCGGGCTTGAAGTCGAACGGATTATCAACGAACCGACTGCCGCAGCGCTGGCATACGGCCTTGATAAAACGGATGAAGACCAGACCATCCTTGTATTTGACCTTGGCGGTGGTACATTTGACGTCTCCATCCTTGAACTCGGCGACGGCGTCTTTGAAGTGCACGCGACAGCCGGTGACAACCATCTCGGCGGCGACGACTTCGACCAGGCCATCATCGATTACCTTGTCAGTGAATTTAAGAAAGAACACGGCATCGACCTGTCGAAAGACAAAATGGCGCTCCAGCGTTTAAAAGATGCGGCTGAAAAAGCGAAAAAAGATTTGTCAGGGGTCACTTCCACCCAAATCTCGCTGCCGTTTATTACAGCAGGGGAATCAGGCCCGCTCCACCTGGAAATGACGTTAACCCGTGCGAAATTCGACGAACTGACGGCAGACCTTGTTGAACGGACAATGGGCCCGACACGCCAGGCGTTGCAGGATGCAGGGCTCACGGCGAATGACATCGATAAAGTCATCTTAGTCGGTGGCTCAACCCGGATTCCGGCCGTTCAGGAAGCGATCCGCAAAGAAATCGGGAAAGAACCGCATAAGGGTGTCAACCCGGATGAAGTCGTGGCGATGGGTGCCGCAATCCAAGGCGGCGTATTGACCGGGGATGTGAAAGACGTCGTGCTTCTCGACGTTACGCCGCTGTCGCTCGGAATTGAAACAATGGGCGGCGTGTTCACGAAATTGATTGAGCGCAACACAACGATCCCGACTTCAAAATCGCAAATCTTTTCAACTGCAGCGGATAACCAGACAGCCGTTGACATTCATGTCCTGCAGGGCGAACGCCCGATGGCTGCCGACAACAAAACGCTCGGCCGTTTCCAATTGACCGATATTCCGCCGGCACCGCGCGGCATTCCGCAAATCGAAGTTACGTTTGATATTGATAAAAACGGGATTGTCAATGTCAGCGCAAAAGACCTTGGCACTGGCAAACAGCAAAAGATTACGATCAAATCGTCCACCACTTTGTCCGATGAAGAAATCGAACGGATGGTAAAAGAAGCGGAAGCGAACGCCGAAAAAGACAAGAAGCGCAAAGAAGAAGCGGAACTCCGCAATGAAGCCGACCAGCTTGTATTCACTGCTGAAAAAACATTGAAAGAACTGGAAGGAAAAGTGGACGCATCTGAAATTTCCAAAGCCGAAAAAGCAAAAGACGAATTAAAAGCGGCCATTGAGAAGAACGATCTCAATGAAATCAGGCAGAAAAAAGATGCGCTGCAGGAAATCGTCCAAGACTTGTCCGTCAAGCTGTATCAGCAGGCGGCACAACAGCAGCAAAACACGGATGCCGGGGGAGACGGAAAAAAAGATGACAATGTTGTCGACGCTGATTTTGAAGAAGTCGATGATAATAAAAAATAACGATAAAACAATACGGCCCATTTCAGCATGAGTCAGGAAAAAAGTCAAAGTCTGGTCTATTCTCGGCTTTGACTTTTTTCTTATGCGAATGCTACAATTACCTTTATGTGAACGTTTCGGGAGTGAGAAGAAATGAGTAAACGGGATTACTATGAAGTGTTGGGCGTCGCGAAAGATGCATCGAAAGACGAGATAAAAAAAGCGTACCGCAAGCTTTCCAAAAAATACCACCCGGATATTAACAAAGCGCCTGATGCTGCAGAAAAATTCAAGGAAATCCAGGAAGCGTACGAAGTGTTGAGCGATGACCAGAAACGCGCTCAATATGACCAGTTTGGGCATGCAGGGCCGAACCAGGGCTTCGGGGGCGGAAACGGTTTTGGCGGATTCAGCAGCTCGGATTTTGACAGTTTCGGTTTTGAAGATATTTTCAGCACTTTCTTTGGCGGTGGCAGAAGAAATGACCCGAATGCGCCAAGGCAGGGGGCTGATTTGCAATATACGATGACGCTTGAATTTGAGGAAGCGGTGTTCGGGAAAGAGACGGACATCCGGATTCCGCGCGAGGAAACTTGTGACACCTGCCACGGAACCGGGGCAAAACCGGGAACGCATCCGAAAGAATGCCCGCACTGTCACGGAACCGGCCAGCTCAATACCGAGCAATCGACACCATTCGGTCGGATTGTAAACCGCAGGGTATGCCATTACTGCGGCGGTACAGGCAAGATCATTACAGACAAATGCAAAACTTGCGGTGGTACCGGAAGAGTGAAAAAGCGCCGCAAAATTCATGTCAAAATTCCGGCCGGCATCGATGACGGGCAGCAGCTCCGCGTTGCAGGCCAGGGTGAACCGGGCATAAACGGCGGACCGGCCGGCGACCTGTACATTATTTTCCATGTCCGGCCGCATGAACTGTTCGAACGGGACGGCGATGACATCTACTGCGAAATCCCGATTGCTTTTACCCAGGCTGCTTTAGGCGACGAAATCGAAGTGCCGACGTTGCACGGGAAAGTTAAATTAAAAATTCCGGCCGGCACACAATCCGGCACGAAATTCAGGCTGCGCGGGAAAGGCGTGCCAAACGTCCATGGGCACGGCACCGGCGACCAGCATGTCATCACGAGAATTGTCACCCCGACGAAGCTCACCGAACGGCAAAAACAACTATTGCGTGAATTCGCCGAAGTGAGCGGAGAGGTCCCGGATGAACAAAGCAGCAATTTTTTTGACAAAATGAAACGGGCATTTAAAGGGGACTAAACAGGAATGGAGTGAGGCGTTCATGAAATGGTCGGAAATTATGATTCACACCACGAATGAAGCGGTGGAGCCGATTTCGAATATTTTATATGAAGCGGGCGCCGGCGGGATTGTGATCGAGGACTCGGATGAGCTGCTGAAAGAGCACGACGACCAGTACGGTGAAATTTATGAACTGGATCCGGACGATTTTCCGGAAGAAGGGGTCATCATTAAAGCCTATCTGCCTGTGAACAGCTTTTTAGGTGAAACTGTCGAGGAAATTAAACAGGCGATTACCAATCTGACCACTTTTGATATTGATATCGGCCCGAACAAGGTGACGATCAGCGAAGTGCATGAAGAAGAATGGGCAACGGCATGGAAAAAATACTACAATCCCGTGAAAATATCCGAAAAATTTACGATTGTGCCGACGTGGGAAAATTATGAGCCGGTATCAAGCGATGAGCTGATCATTGAACTGGACCCCGGCATGGCGTTCGGCACCGGCACCCATCCGACCACGGTCATGTGCATTCAGGCATTGGAACGAACGGTAAAACCGGGCGACTCGGTGATGGATGTCGGCACCGGTTCCGGCGTGTTAAGCATTGCCAGCGCCATGCTTGGAGCAGAGCGGGTGCTTGCACTTGATCTGGACGAGGTGGCGGTTCGGGCGGCTACGCTCAATGTGAAACTCAATAAAGTCCAAAACCGGGTAACCGTCAAACAAAATGATCTGTTGAAGGGCGTAAACGAACAAGCCGATGTGATGGTGGCCAATATTCTTGCTGAAGTGATCGCCCGTTTTGCTGAAGACGCATTCGGACATGTCAAACCGGGCGGCCATTTTATTGCTTCCGGAATTATCCGGCAAAAAAAGGACCTTGTCGTGGACGCACTCACTTCTGCCGGCTTCATCATTGAAGAAACGATGGTCATGGAAGACTGGGTTGCGCTCATCGCAAAGCGCGGGTGATTGGCCATGCAGCGTTATTTTTTGGATCGGCCGTATCGCGGTGAGCAGGAAATCCGCCTGAGTGGCGAAAATTACCATCATATCGCGCGCGTCATGAGAATGTCCGTCGGAAGCCGCTTCTATGGTGTATTTTCAGATGAAAAGGTGTGCATTTGTGAAATCGGGGAGATTACAGGTGATGCCGTTGTGGCCCGGATTACCGGATGGGAAACCGCTGTAAAAGAGCTTCCGGTCCATGTGACGGTATCATGCGGACTCCCGAAAGCGGATAAACTGGAATGGATCATCCAAAAGGGAACAGAGCTCGGCGCCTTTCAATTTTTGCCTTTCCTTGCAGAAAGATCCGTTGTAAAATGGGACACAAAGAAAGAAGCAAAAAAACGCGAACGCTGGCAAAAGATTGCCCGGGAAGCCGCAGAACAGTCGCACCGCAGCCACTTGCCTAAAGTCAGCCCCCCTGTTTCTTTCCAGCAGCTGATCGAAGAAAGCCATACATATCAATATAAGCTGGTTGCTTTTGAAGAAAATGCAAAAGAAGGGGAACAGCACCGGTTTGCGGAAATGTTGTCAAACATGTCGGAAGGCGGCAATGTACTGGCCGTTTTCGGGCCGGAAGGGGGCCTGTCCCTTGATGAAATCAAAAAGCTTGAAGCAGCCGGATTTGTATCCTGCGGCTTAGGTCCGCGCATTTTGCGGGCGGAGACGGCGCCTTTATATGTACTTTCTGCCATAAGTTACCATTTTGAATTAATGAGGTGAAGAGGATGTCAACCGTAGCATTCCATACATTAGGATGCAAAGTGAACCATTATGAGACGGAAGCCATGTGGCAGCTGTTTAAAAAAGCGGGCTATGAAAGAACCGACTTTGAAACGAATGCCGATGTCTACGTGATCAATACCTGTACGGTCACCAATACAGGAGACAAAAAGAGCCGTCAGATCATCCGCCGGGCAGTCCGACAAAACCCGGACGCCGTCGTTTGCGTGACCGGCTGTTATGCGCAAACCTCGCCGGGCGAGATCCTCGAAATTCCCGGTGTCGATGTCGTTGTCGGCACACAGGACCGTACCAAAATGCTTGGGTATATTGAACAGTACCTGAAAGAGCGCAAACCGGTCAATGCTGTGAAAAATATTATGAAAAACCGTGTGTATGAAGAAATGGAAGTGCCGTATTTTACCGACCGGCACCGGGCTTCCTTGAAAATCCAGGAAGGCTGCAACAATTTCTGCACATTTTGCATCATCCCGTGGGCACGCGGCCTGATGCGGTCAAGAGATCCCGAAAAGGTCATCGCGCAAGCCCAAAAGCTTGTCAATGCAGGCTATAAAGAACTGGTTTTAACCGGCATTCATACGGGCGGCTACGGCCAGGACTTAAAAGATTACAATCTTGCAATGCTGCTAAAGGACCTGGAGGAAAAAGTGCAGGGGCTGAAACGCGTCCGCATTTCGTCCATTGAAGCCAGCCAGCTGACGGATGAAGTGATTGACGTGATTAAACATTCGAAAGTCGTTGTCCGCCATATGCATGTTCCGATCCAGTCCGGTTCTGACACGGTGCTGAAAAGAATGCGCCGAAAATATACGATGGACCAGTTCGCGGAACGGATTACCAAATTGAAAGAAGCATTGCCGGGTCTTGCACTGACTTCTGATGTCATCGTCGGCTTCCCGGGTGAAACGGAAGAAGAGTTTATGGAAACATACAATTTCATAAAAGAACACCGGTTTGCGGAACTCCATGTTTTCCCGTACTCGCCTAGGACAGGCACGCCTGCTGCCAGAATGAAGGACCAGATTGATGAAGAAATCAAAAATGAACGTGTCCATCGCATGATTGCATTAAGCGACCAGCTGGCAAAAGAATATGCATCCCAATTTGAAAACGAGGTGCTTGAAGTCATTCCGGAAGAGCCGTTCAAAGAAGATCCGGAAAGCGGGCTGTACGAAGGCTATACAGATAATTACCTGAAAGTCGTTTTCCCGGCCACCCCGGATATGGTTGGAAAACTCGTCAAAGTGAAAATTACAAAAGCCGGGTATCCTTATAATGAAGCACAGTTCGTCAGAGTGATGGACGATGTCATGCCGGCCGTAAACGAAGCCATGTAACGAAAAACAAGATGGGCCTGTTTGCCCGAAAAGGCGTGCCCGATATAAAGGCAGCCCCCCACAAACAGAATGGCGTTTAAGAGGCCGGGGCAGCTTTCGGATAAAATGCCCATCCTTTAAAGCATATGGCAAAAACAACCGGGCTTTGGGCCCGGTTGTTTATTTTTTTCCATGAAAAGCGATGATAAACCGGCCAAATCTTTCGGAAAAGGGCAAAACAGCCAGTGAGGATAGAAGATTAAACAATAGGCTTGCATGGGCAAGCTGCTGTTCCGGATTAGCCGACAGCATCCGGCAGGTGTCCGCGAGCACATGGAGGAAAGGCAAAAACACAAGCGCCCCTCCGGCATTCAGCCAGACATGGGTAAATGCCGTCAGCCTTGCTTCCTCTCCGGCCCCGATGCTTGCCAGAAGACCGGTGATACATGTCCCAATATTGGCCCCGAGCATGATGCTAATCCCGGTTTCAAGCGGGAATACCCCGGCTGCAAGAAAACCCATCGCCATCCCGATCGTCACGGTGCTAGACTGGATCGCTGCAGAAAGCAAGATTCCGAGTAAGAAAGCGGACAAGAGGTGGGTATTTAAAACGGTAAACAAATGCTGGACAAAAGCGGTTTTTGATACCGGCACGGCAAGCTGCTCAAATCCGCGCATCGCCCCGAACACAAGCGAGAGGCCGAACAGAATCATCCCGGCGCTTTTGACGCGGCCTTTTCCGAAAAAATAGAAAACTGCCCCTGCCCCCAAAAAAGGCAGGCTCAAAGAGGAGAAGTCAAATGTCAGCAATTCAAGTGTGAAAGTCGTGCCAATATTCGTGCCCAAAATGATTCCGATCGATTGCGAAAACGTCAGCATTCCGGCAGAAACGAGCCCGACAGTGATGACCATCACGGCGGAGCTGCTTTGTAAAAGCGCCGTCAAAACCATCCCGAACAGCATGGCGGACAGCGGCCGGCCTGCCAGTTTTTTCAGCATGTTTCCGGCATGGCCGCCGGATAAGGCAAACAGCCCGGTCCGCAGCCGGTGAATGCCGAATAAAAACGTCACCGTTAACAAAAGAAATGAAAGTAAATAAAGCATGTCCTTCCCCCCGTATGATCATATGGAAAGGGGAGAAGGAACATGCCTTTTTATTTGGGAATTCATTTAATACAACACACGAAAATCACGGTACTGTTCTTGTTGCTGTAAATAGTCAATATCCATTCCGGTTACTTTTGCAAAGCGCGACGGCCCTTTTTTCAGCCCGCGGATAAATTGTTCCATCTCTTTTTTCTCGCCTTGCGCCATCACTTCGACAGTGCCATCGTCTTTGTTGCGGACCCACCCGCATATATTGTATTGTTTTGCCAAAAATTGGGTGTGGTAGCGGAAGCCGACGCCCTGCACCCTTCCTGAAACAATGATATGTAGCGTCTCCTGTTGATTCATCGTCTCCCTCCAATCGTTTCCATCCATCTTTGATCTCTATTATACCAAAAGGAGGAACAGGCGGGGCAAATAAGCAAAAGCCAAATCACGAAAGACAAGGCGCAAATGTTGACCGGTTATGGAGGATATTATATAATAATAAAGTGCACGGGTTGCTCAACCTGACATGTAACCGTTTGTGTTCGGAGGGAGGGAAAGAAATGTCTAAAACTGTCGTTCGAAAAAACGAGTCGCTTGATGATGCGCTTCGCCGCTTTAAACGTACTGTTTCGAAAACCGGAACTTTACAGGAATATAGAAAGCGCGAATTTTACGAAAAACCAAGCGTAAGACGCAAAAAGAAATCAGAAGCTGCTAGAAAAGCTGCTAAAAAACGTAAGTGGTAAGAGAGGGTGGAATGATGAGTCTTCTCGAGCGTTTAAATAGCGATATGAAGCAAGCGATGAAGAACAAAGATAAAGAAAGACTCTCCGTAATTCGTATGCTTAAGGCAGCTGTTCAAAACGAAGCGATCAGGCTCGGAAAAGACGGTTTGACGAATGATGAAGAGTTAACAGTCCTTTCTCGCGAAGTAAAGCAACGGAAAGACTCCCTCCAAGAATTTAAAAATGCAGGTCGCAGTGACCTTGTTGAAAAAGTCCAAAACGAATTGGCATATGTGAACGCATATTTGCCGGAGCAGCTTTCTGAAGACGAAGTGCGTGAAATTGTCCGGCAGACCATTGAAGAAGTGCATGCCGGGTCAAAAGCTGATTTCGGAAAAGTCATGGGAGCCGTCATGCCAAAAGTAAAAGGCAGAGCTGACGGTACGGTTGTGAGAAATATTGTGCAGCAGCAATTATCCTGACCTTTCTCATATAAGCCGGAAATCATTATGATTTCCGGCTTTTCGCTATGTTTTTTGCGCCTCTTTGCCGTATCCTTGAGCAGGAAACGAGGGTTTCCAAACGGCCCTGGACGTTTCGGACAAAAAAACTGCAAATAAAGTGATGAACCCCTTTTTTGTTTCATAAATATGAGATGAAAGGGGGTTCTTTTTATGGCAAAAAAATGGCGGCAGCATTTGCAAAACTGGATGTCACAAAAAATGGACCTTCCGCAGGATGTCATGATGGACCTTCCGAGAATCACGATGATCGGTCAAATCCATATTTATGTTGAGAACCACCGCGGCCTTTTGACTTTTTCCGATAAAGAAGTCCGGCTGCTTTTAAAAAACGGGCAGCTGTTAATCAAAGGCCGGTCTTTTGTCATCAAAACGATCTTGCCCGAAGAAATTTTACTGGAAGGCAAAATAGATGAAGTGTTGTATTTGAACGGATAGGGGTGGCTATGGTTGAAAAATCATTGGGTAACTTTTTTACAGGGGTCGGTGGCTGTAAAAATTGAGGGAAAAGGGATCGAACGTTTTATCAACCAGCTGACAAGGGCCGGCCTCGCTGTTTGGAATGTCAGGCGGCAGGGCACTATGGCCGTCACGTTCGAATTGCGCCTTTCAGACATTCACCAGCTCAGAAAAGCAGTAAGGGGACAAGATTTGCATGTCCGCTTTTTAAGGGGGCGCGGCGTTCCTTTTTTATGGAAAAGGACGCTGAAAAACGCCGGATTCCTGTTCGGTTTTTTTCTCTTTCTTGCCGTGATCACGGTGCTTTCCAACATGGTTTGGGGCGTGGAGATCAAAGGTGCAACACCAAAAACCGAGCACGAAATCCGCAAACAATTGGACAAACTGGGTATTCAAACAGGGCATTCACAGTTTTTTCTCGATGATATTGAAACCATCCAGCGCAAGCTGACAAACAATCTTCCGGACGTGACATGGGTCGGCGTGGAGCTGCGCGGGACAACCTATCATTTTACCGTTGTGGAGAAAAACATGCCGGAACCGGTGAAACATCCGGGCCCACAGCATCTTGTCGCTTCACAGAAAGCAGTGGTGGAAAATATGTTTGTTGAAAAAGGTAAGCCGGTTGTAAAAATTAACCAGTATGTGAAAAAAGGCCAGCTGCTTGTTTCCGGTGTCATTGGGAATGATAAAGAAAAATACCCTGTGGCAGCCAAAGGGAAAGTATACGGAAAAACGTGGTATAAAACGGCGGTTGAACTTCCGCTTTCCTCTCGTTTTCAAGTCTACACCGGCAATGCAGCCCAAAAATATTATATTGGAATCGGGTCGATGAAGCTGCACGTATGGGGCTTCCGGAACCCCCGTTTTAAACAGTACCGGACATCGGAAGAAGCAGAAAAAGTCAAGTTTTTAAAATGGACATTGCCGATCCGCTTTATCAGGGAAACGGTCCGTGAGAAAGAAGAGCGGGACAGAAATTATACCAAAAAAGAGGCCGAAGCAGAAGCAAAAAAATTAGCAAGGCAGGATTTGCACAAAAAACTGCCAAAAGAAGCAACCGTTACGGATGAATATGTTTTGCAAGAACATGTCCGCAATGGTACATTAAAAATGATGATTTATTATGAAGTAGTAGAAAATATCGCAATCGCAAAACCAATTGCTCAAGGAGACTTAGAATGACAGAAGAAAGTACGGCAAAACTTCAATTGGAGAATACAAACGAAGCAGTGCTTTTATTCGGCATTTCCGACCATCATTTGAAAATGCTTGAGGATGCCTACGGGGTCCACATCCTCACCCGCGGCGAAACGATCCAGGCAAGCGGCAAAGAAGATGCGGCACAAAGGGTGATCGCCGTCATGTCCGAACTGCTTGGTTTGATTAAAAAAGGCATCCCGATCAGCGGGCGCGATGTGCTTTACGCTGTCGAAATGGAAAAAAAGGGCCATCTTGAATATTTGGCAAGCCTGTACGAAGAAGAAATTGCCCGGAATGCGAAAGGGAAAGCGATCCGGATCAAGACATTCGGGCAGCGCGACTATATCCAGGCAATCCGCCATCATGACCTTGTGTTCGGCATCGGCCCGGCCGGAACGGGGAAAACGTATTTGGCTGTTGTCATGGCGGTGAATGCTTTAAAAAGCGGCGAGGTAAAACGGATTATTTTAACCCGCCCAGCTGTTGAAGCGGGGGAAAGCCTCGGGTTTTTGCCGGGGGATTTGAAGGAAAAAGTCGATCCGTATTTGCGCCCGCTCTATGATGCATTAAACGATGTGCTCGGCGCGGAGCATACACAGCGCCTGATTGAAAGGGAAACAATCGAAATTGCCCCGCTTGCCTATATGCGCGGGCGCACGCTTGATGATGCGTTCGTCATTCTCGATGAAGCGCAGAATACGACACAGGCACAAATGAAAATGTTTCTAACGCGCCTCGGTTTTCACTCTAAAATGGTGATTACAGGGGACAGAACGCAGATTGACCTGCCAAAAGGCGCGGAATCCGGCCTTTTGACGGCTGAAAGAGTACTGGAGAAAGTCCGCGGCATTTCATTCGTCTATCTGGAAGAAAGTGATGTCGTTCGCCACCCGCTTGTTGCGAAAATTATCGAAGCTTATCAAAACGCATAACCCGGGCCGTGGCACCCGGGTTGTTTTGCCATGCATTTTTTCCAGAAAACTGATATGATGGTACCGTTAAGAGCGATTGCAAAAGGCGGTGTACGAAAAGCAAATGAAAATTCCCGGGCAAATGGGCAGGTTGCGGATGATGTTAAGCTTTAAATGGTTTACATTCGTGATCCTGTTTTTACTGGCCCTTATTTTATTCGGCATTTTTTATCCGAACATCAGGCCACAGACGTATGATATTAAGTTATTTTCAGTTGCGAACAATACGATCCGTTCTCCAAAAACGATCGTCGATGATGAAAAAACAAAAGAAGAAAAACAGCTGGCGGCCGCCAGTGTTGCGAAAGTCTATACGTTTGACAGCGGCCTGGCACAAAACCGGGTTTCGCTGATGGATTCGATTTTTGACGTTGCAGAAGAAGTGAACGCGGAATATAAAAATAAAAAACACGGCGGAAAAAACAGCAGCGGGCTGCAGGAAGAGAAGCTGGCAAAATTGAAGGAAATATTGTCTGAAAATGTGTCCGGCAATGTGACCGGTTCGATTTCCGACACAAGTTTTCGCGCGCTTTTGTCCGCTACCCCGGATGAATTGAAAGCGGCAAGAAACATTGTCGAAACAAATGTCAATGAGGCACTTAGCCAAAAAGTGACAGAAAACAATGCGGCTGAAGCCAAAAGCCGGGTGGCCTCGCAAATCGAAAGGTCGGGGTTAAAAGCGGGTATCCGGAATGCTGCGTCCGAGCTTGGTCAATATGCGATCGTGCCCAATTATGTGTACGATGCAAAGCTGACGGAAAAAAGAAGGCAGCAGGCGAGGGATAACGTTGAACCGGTGAAAATCCTGCAGGGACAGGTTATCGTCCAGGAAGGGCATCTGATCGACCGGGAAACTTACCGCGAACTCCAGCTGCTCGGGCTGTTAAAAAGCAGCGGATCGGTTAAGCCGTATATCGGATTGGCTTTATTTGCCTTTTTTGCATCTGGCGTTTTGTACCTCTATACGAGCCGGATGCGCGCAACGGAAGAAGAAAAGCAAAACCGGCTTGTCATGGCCGGGCTGATTCTTGTCATCGCCCTGGCATTGATGAAGCTGGCGGGTATTTTAACCCATCTTGAGATTCCGGGTATCGAATACGCTTATCCGGCCGCAATGGCGCCGCTGCTCGCTCGGATTTTGCTCAGGGACCGTTCCGCATTTTTGCTTTCAGCCCTGCTTGCCGCTTGTGCGAGCATCGAATTTCATGGCGACATTGCAGATACATTTAACGCCGAGATGGTTGTATACGCGCTTATTACAGGGACAGGGGGCATTTTGCTTTTACCGAAACGGCCGGAGCGCACCCGGTTGTTTCAAACCGGGATTTTTGCAGCGCTATTGAATATGCTTGCCGTCTGTGTCATCTATTTTTTGAATGCCGGCCAAATCGTAAAAGCGGACTTTTTATATACCCTTTTATTTGCGTTTCTTTCCGGCATTTTGTCCGCTGTGTTCGTGATGGGGCTGCAGCCGTTTTTTGAAGCAGCGTTCGGCATTTTGTCGCCGATCCGCCTTGTGGAGCTGTCCAATCCGAACCACCCGCTTTTGAAAAAGATTTTAACGGAAGCACCGGGCACGTATCACCATAGCCTGATGGTTGCCAATCTTGCCGAAGCGGCTTGTGAAGCGATCGGGGCGAACGGCCTCCTTGCCAGGGTCGGCAGTTATTATCATGATATCGGGAAAACAAAACGGCCCGCATTTTTTATCGAAAACCAGCTGAACGTCCCGAATCCGCATGACCGCCTTTCGCCTGAAACAAGCAGGGACATTATTATTGCCCATGCGAAAGACGGGTCGGAAACATTGAAAAAATATAAGCTGCCGAAAGCCTTTTCGGATATTGCCGAACAACATCACGGCACGACTTTGCTGCAGTATTTTTACCATAAGGCAAAAGCGCAAAACCCGGATGTAAAAGAAGAAGCGTTCCGTTACCCAGGTCCAAAGCCGCAGACGAAAGAAGCGGCTGTCATCAATATTGCGGACAGCGTGGAAGCGGCTGTCCGGTCCATGAACCATCCGACGCCCGATGATATTCAAAATTTAGTCGGCAATATTGTGCAAGGGCGGATCATGGATGGGCAATTTAATGAATGTGACATTACTTTGAAAGAACTGGAGACCGTTAAACGCACGCTTTGCGAGACGCTTAACGGCATCTTTCATTCAAGGATCCAGTATCCGAAATAAGGATCCCGTAAAAATAAGAAAAAGGATGGCTGACATGACATTATCACTCGATATGATGGATGAAACAAATGAGCTTGAAGCGGAGCATCTCGAGCTTGTCCGGACATTGCTCGATTATGCTGCCCGTCAGGAAGGGGTGGAGGACGGCACCGAGTTGTCGGTAACGTTTACGGATAATGAAGGGATCCGCGAAATCAACCGCGATTACCGCGGCAAAGACCAGCCGACCGATGTCATTTCGTTCGCGCTTGAAGAAATGGGGGAAGGGGAGATCGAAATTACTGGTGCAGAAATACCGCGCGTACTCGGGGATATCATTATTTCCGTGCCGCGGGCAAGGGAGCAGGCCGAAGAGTACGGGCACTCGTTTGAAAGGGAACTCGGCTTTTTGGCGGTTCACGGATTTCTTCACCTGCTCGGCTATGACCATATGACAAAAGAAGATGAAACGGAAATGTTCGGGCGCCAAAACGAGATCCTCGATCGCTATGGACTTAAACGATAAAAAAATCCCGAAATACCGCACCCCTTTCCGGCCGGCTGTGGAAGGACTGTTTGCAACCATCCGGCAGGAACGGAATTTCCGTTTTCATCTTCTGGCGGCGTTTTGCGCTTGTTTGCTCGGCTTTTTCTTCTCCCTTTCCAAAACAGAATGGATCGCCATTTTAATTTCCATTTTCGGCGTGATCGCAATGGAGCTGATGAACACAGCAATTGAGCGGGCGGTTGACCTGACTGTCGGGCAGAAATACCACCCGCTTGCCAAGCTTGCGAAAGACGCAGCGGCGGCAGCAGTCCTGATGTGGGCCGTGCTTGCGGCCATTATCGGCTGCATCGTATTTCTTCCAAAATTATGGCATGTATTCCAGGGAGCGGCTTTTTAATGCGGCTTCTTTTTTATGGCCCTCCCCCAAATGTCCTTACCTGCGCGATTTCGGCGTAAAAAAGCAGATGCCCTGCTTCAGCCGGACTGTCGTACAGAAACGGCATACGAGATCTGGTATGTGTAAAATTTTACTCGAAGGGCAGATGAGTGGAAAAAATGGGGAGACACTCTATTATCTAAATGTACACCGTTAAATGAACATCAAGAGAGAGGTCTTCCCATGGATATGCCGCAATTTGAAAGGCACAGGCCGTTGCGCTAAAATAAAGGTAATCACACTACTTGAAAACGGCCATGGCATACTAAGTGACGCTAAAATCAGTGTAAATTCACCACGAGTCGACAATATTTTCACGAACTTTTAAAATATTCAAAAGTGATGAAAAATACATTTTAACTTTCGGGTCTATTTGTAGTAAAATACAGGTAAGGGGAAAAGATATGGAAACAATGGTAAAGCTGCTTTCGGGCACTTATTCAACGGAGGATTTGCATGGAACAACCAACATATAAATCAGGCTTTATTTCTATCATTGGACGCCCGAATGTCGGGAAGTCCACTTTCATCAACCAGGTGGTCGGGCAAAAAATCGCCATCATGAGCGATAAGCCGCAGACAACACGGAATAAGATACAGGGCGTTTACACAGCTGATGACGCACAGATGATTTTTATCGATACACCCGGCATCCATAAACCGAAGCATAAGCTGGGCGATTTCATGGTAAAATCAGCCACGGATACATTAAAAGAAGTGGACCTGATTCTATTTATGGTCAATGCGGAAGAAAAACGCGGCCGCGGGGACGAGTACATTATCGAACTGCTTAAACACGTGCGCACGCCTGTTTTTTTGGTCATCAACAAAATTGACCTCGTTCATCCGGATGATTTGCTTGCCTTCATAGAACAGTACAAAGATTTATACCCGTTCCGTGAAGTGGTCCCGATTTCCGCACTCGGAGGAAACAACGTCAGCCGGCTGCTCGATACCATCAAGGCATATTTGCCGGAAGGGCCGCAGTATTATCCGGCAGACCAGGTGACAGACCATCCGGAACGCTTTATCATTTCGGAACTGATCCGCGAAAAAGCGCTGCAGCTTACAAGAGAAGAAGTGCCGCATTCGATTGCGGTTGTTATTGAAAAAATGGAGCGGGAAGAGAACAAGGATGTCATTCACGTGATGGCGACGATCGTTGTCGAACGGCCGTCCCAAAAAGGGATTATCATCGGCAGGCAGGGAAGCATGCTGAAAGAGATTGGCAAAAGAGCAAGGGCTGATATCGAAAATTTGCTCGGGTCGCAAGTTTATTTGGAATTATGGGTAAAAGTGCAGAAAGATTGGCGGAATAAAATCAGCCAGCTGCGCGATTTCGGTTTCCGGGAAGACGAATATTGATTTTGGCGCCCGCTTCTGGTTGTAAATTTTTACCCCGAATGTTTGCGTGTCCCCTGGTGAAGCTATAAAAGGCTTTTAAAGAAATTTCATGACCTACAACATGAAAGGCGTGGTGAATATGTTAGAATTTACCTGGAAAGTCTTTGCGGATACCGGCAATATTGATACGTACCTGCTTTTTAAGGAACTGGAAAGGGACCGGCGTCAAGACCGGTATGAACGTGAAGAAGATCCGGCAGATGCGGATTTTTCCATTACTTAAGGATAAGCCGTACTGCCTGTCGGGCAAGAGGTGGAGAGGTTGTTTGAAAAATGTGAAGGGATCGTCATTAAAAATACAGACTACGGCGAATCCAATAAAATCCTGCATATTTACACAAAAGAATTTGGGAAGCTAGGCTTTATGGCGCGCGGAGCCAAAAAGCCGAACAGCCGACTGGCGGCGGTTTCCCAGGTTTTTACATATGGGAATTTCCTTTTTCAGCCGTCGCGCGGTCTTGCCACCCTCCAACAGGGAGAGACCGTTTCACCGATGCGCCATATCCGCGAAGATATTTTCAAAACGGCGTATGCTGCCTATGTGGTGGAACTTTTGGGCCGGGCGGTCGAAGATAAAAAAAAGAATCCGTCTTTATTTGAGCTTTTGCTCCGGACGCTCGAATATATCGATGAAGGCTATGACCCGGAAATTATCAGGGACATCTTTGAAATGAAGATGCTGAATGTACTCGGTATGTACCCGGTGATGGACAAATGTGCGGTATGCGGCAACACGGAAGGGCCCTTTGCTTTTTCCATCCGGGAAAACGGCCTTCTTTGCCCCCGCTGTTTTGCGCGCGACCCGTACCGGCTCCCGTTGTCACAGCCTGCGATCCGCCTGCTCCGGCTTTTTTATTTTCTGGACATCAACCGGCTCGGCAGCATTTCTGTTAAAGACTCGACAAAAAAAGAGCTGAGAACGGCGATTTCCATGTACTATGATGAATATACCGGCCTGCAACTGAAAGCCGGCCGGTTTCTTAGCCAGATAGAGTCGCTCGAAAAAAGGCTCGGGCCGGACAATGCATAAGACATCCCCCTATCGAAGAAAAAGGGGGACTTTCCTTGCTGCCCGGGGCCGGATGATGCATCGCACGGCCCGCGGTTCTGCTTTAACTGTTTTTGCCCGGCCGAAAAATCATGACCCGCTATCTGAGTATACGCAGCTGTCTTCCAAAAATATCAATGGCATTTTTATGTATCATAGTGGCAGATAAGGACAGATTTCCGTAAATGTGTTATACTATTGTCTTGCATGGTTGTGTGAATGAAGGCGGTGATTACGATCGAATTAACGAAAAGGCAAGAACAGATTCTCGAGATCGTCAAAACGAACGGGCCGATTACAGGCGAGCACATCGCCGAAAAGCTGAATTTAACGAGGGCAACACTCCGGCCGGATCTTGCCATTTTAACAATGGCAGGTTACTTGGATGCACGCCCGCGCGTCGGCTATTTTTATACCGGAAAAACGAGCACGCAGCTTCTTACGGAAAATTTAAAACATATTTACGTAAAAGATTATCAGTCTTTGCCGGTCGTGGTGAACGAGAATATGTCCGTGTACGATGCCATCGTAACGGTTTTTCTTGAAGATGTCGGCACGCTTTATGTCGTCGACAATGCATCCCATCTGATCGGTGTTTTGTCGCGAAAAGATTTGTTGCGGGCAAGCCTTGGAAACAAAGACCTATCGGCATTGCCGGTGCATATCATTATGACAAGAATGCCGAATATTACCTGCTGTAAAAAAGATGATCTTCTGATTGATGTGGCAAAAAAACTGATTGAAAAACAAATTGACTCGGTGCCCGTTGTGAAAGAAACAGAAAGCGGGCTTGAAGTGACCGGGCGGATAACGAAAACGAATATCACGAAAGCGTTCGTTGAACTTGCAGACGGCGATTAAAAAGGAAGTGATCATTTTTGGCAAAACCCCATATTTATATTGTTTCAGACTCGGTCGGAGAGACGGCGGAGCTCGTCACAAAGGCGGCCATCAGCCAGTTTGAAAACCAGGACGCAGAATTAAAACGCTTCCCGTATGTGGAAGATACGATCCATATTGATGAAGTGGTTTCGCTTGCATCCATGAATTTCGGCATGATCGTCTATACGCTTGTGAAGCCGGAAATGCGGAAATACATGAACGACCAAGCCGTAAAACACGGCCTTGCTGCTGTCGATTTAATGGGACCTCTCATGGACCGGCTGCTCGAATTGTATGAATCCAAGCCGCTCTATGAACCGGGGCTCGTCAGAAAATTGGACGAAGCTTATTTTAAAAAGGTGGAAGCGATCGAATTTGCGGTGAAATATGATGACGGCCGGGATCCGCGCGGCATTGTCCGGGCGGATATTGTCCTCATCGGTGTTTCCCGTACGTCCAAAACGCCGCTTTCACAATACCTGGCGCATCACCGCTATAAAGTTGCGAATGTGCCGATTGTGCCGGAAGTGGATCCGCCGGAAGAACTTTTTCGTATTCCTTCCAAAAAATGTATCGGTTTAAAAATTGATCCTGATACATTAAATCATATCCGGAAAGAACGGCTGAAAACACTCGGGCTTGATGGTTCGGCAAGTTATGCGACCATTGAACGCATCAAATACGAACTGGATTATTTTAATCAGGTAGCGGAGCGGCTTGGCTGCAAAGTGATCGATGTCACCAACAAAGCGGTCGAAGAAACGGCAAATATTATTATGGATGAAATGAGAAAGTAAAAGCGGTCAAGGTTCGAGAAGCGCATGCCTTTTTGCGGCATCGGCCGGATGAAAATAAATCCAATTGAAACGGTGGAAGCAGGCTGAAACGGTCTTTGCTTCCACCCGTTTTTTTAAAAATTTTTCTTTTGAAAAAAACGAGGCATATTTTTTTCTGTTTTTCAGTATTTATTTATAGTCAAAATGGAGCAAGTGTACTATAATAAAAAATTGTGATAAAAATGTATGATACGGGTTTAGAGTAAGCTTTTAAGGAATAAACTATTTATGAGTAAATGTCAAGTCTGAATTTGAATAAATTTCGACAGGGCCAAAAAAATTATGGGAAGAAGCGCAAAACATGCAGGATTCTGCGGAGCAATGTAGAATATTTTAGGATGAAAAGAAAAACAGCAAACGAATAAGCATTGCCGTATCCCGGATGAAATGCTGTGAATAAAGGTGGAGCAGAAGGGATTGTTTGATGACAGGGATGATTCCAAATGAAAAAATTGATGAGATCCGCCGGTCTTCCGATATTGTGGAGGTCGTGAGCGAATATGTACAGCTCAAAAAGCAGGGCCGCAATTATTTCGGCCTGTGCCCGTTCCACGGTGAGCATACGCCGTCATTTTCCGTATCCCCAGATAAGCAGATTTTTCACTGCTTTGGATGCGGCGCAGGCGGCAATGTATTTACTTTTCTCATGGATATCGAAGGCATCTCTTTTCAGGAAGCGGCAGAGAAACTGGCACAAAAAGCGCATATCGAGCTTGGCGTCGTTTTACGGCACGAAGAGCAGAAAAACATCGATCCGAAGCGCCGGCAGATGCTGGAAGCGCACGAACTGCTGCAAAAATTATACCACCATTTGCTTTTGCATACAAAAGAAGGAGAACCTGCGCTAAAGTACCTGCGCGGGCGTGGATTTACAGACGAAGCAATCGAAAAGTTCGGGATCGGATATGCGCTGCCTGCCTGGGATTTTGCCGCCAATATGCTACAAAAGCGCGGTTTTCCCCTTTCCGTGCTGGAAGAAAGCGGGCTTGTCATCCGCAATGAAAAGGACGGCAAATATTTCGACCGTTTCAGGGACCGGATTATGTTTCCGATCATGGATGAAAAGGGAAACATGGTCGCATTTGCCGGAAGAGCGGTCCGGAAACAGGAACACCCGAAATATTTAAACAGCCCTGAGACGCCGCTTTTTAATAAAAGCAAGCTGCTTTTTAACCTGAACCGGGCAAGAGGGCCGATCCGCAAAAAACAGCAGGCAGTCATTTTCGAAGGCTATGCGGACGTGATCTCCGCCGACCGGGCTGGCGTTGAAAACGGTATTGCCACAATGGGCACTTCGATTACACCGGAACACGTCCGGATGATAAAAAGGCTCACGGACGGCGTTGTCATTTGCTACGATTCGGACCAGGCCGGCCTCACTGCTGCTTTCCGTGCGGGGAAAATGCTCAGTGAAAACGGCTGTGAAGTGCGGGTTGCGCAAATGCCGGATGGGCTGGACCCTGATGACTACATAAACCAGCATGGCGGAGAAAAGTTCCGCATGGATGTAATAGGGGCCAGCCTGACTTTTATGGCTTTTAAAATGCAATATTTCCGCATGAATAAAAATCTCCAAAATGAAGGAGAAAAGCTGGCGTATATAGAAGAAGTCATTCAGGAAATTGCCAAACTGGAGAATCCGGTGGAGAAAGACCTTTACTTGCGCCAGCTGTCCGAAGAATTTTCGTTGTCTTTGGACGCCCTGAAAGAGCAGGAAAGGCAATACGGTTCCCGTGAAACCGGGACCCGGAAGAGAAGCCGCCCTGCAGAGAATCCGGTGCCTGCACATGAGGAAGCCCGGATGCTCCCTGCCAATATGACCGCAGAGAGAAGGCTGCTTTGGCATATGCTGCGGGACGGGGAAATTGCCTATAAAGTGAAAGATTTCCTTGGCGAAAACAGCTTTTACGGGGATGAACACCAGGCAATTTTTACTTACCTGCTTGGCTGGTACGAAGAAGGGAATCCGCCTGATACGAGCGCTTTCCTGTCTTATTTGCCCGATGCAAAACTGCAGCGGATTGCTGCCGAAATCGAAATGATGACGGTAGGCGGGGAGCTGACGGATGAGGAATTGGAAGATTATGTGCAATATGTGCTAAAACACCAGAAGTTGCTGCGCATTCAGGAAAAACTGAGGGCACAAAAAGATGCCGAACGGCAGAATGATTTCCAAAAAGCGCTGCAATTGGCGGGTGAAATTGTGGCACTGAGAAAGTCTATGACTTGAAATCTCTGCTTTTTATAAATGATCAAGTTGCTGTTGGATCATTGAAAGTGTTGAAATTGTCGGAAGGAGGGGAACATATGGCTGAAAAGTCAGCACGTTCCAAAGAAGTAGAAGAAAGTGAGTTTACAGTAGAAAAAGCAAAAGAGCAACTCGTTGAACGCGGGAAAAAGCGGGGGTTTCTCACTTATGATACCATTTCCGAAAAACTCGGCCATTTTGATTTAACATCCGATCAGATGGATGAATTTTATGAATCGCTCGGTGAACAAGGAATCGATGTGACAGATGACACCAGCGACGAGGATGCCCCTTCCCATCTCGAACTGGAAAAAGAGAATGACGAAGAGTTTGACCTGAATGATTTGAGTGTTCCCCCAGGTGTGAAAATCAATGATCCGGTACGCATGTACTTGAAAGAAATCGGGCGGGTCGACCTTCTTTCCGCAGACGAAGAAATCGAACTGGCCAAAAGAATCGAGCAGGGCGATGAAGAAGCAAAACGCCGGCTCGCTGAAGCCAACTTGCGCCTTGTTGTCAGCATTGCAAAACGGTATGTCGGCCGTGGCATGCAGTTTCTGGATTTGATCCAGGAAGGCAATATGGGCCTCATCAAGGCGGTTGAAAAATTCGATTACAAAAAAGGCTACAAATTCAGCACCTATGCCACATGGTGGATCCGCCAGGCCATCACGCGCGCGATTGCAGACCAGGCACGGACGATCCGGATACCGGTTCATATGGTGGAAACGATCAATAAACTCATCCGTGTGCAACGGTCACTGCTCCAGGATTTGGGCAGGGAACCAACACCGGAAGAAATTGCTGAAGAAATGGATATTTCTCCGGATAAAGTTCGGGAAATCATTAAAATTGCCCAGGAACCGGTTTCACTTGAAACGCCGATTGGCGAAGAAGATGATTCGCATCTTGGAGACTTTATTGAAGACCAGGATGCCACATCACCTTCTGACCATGCCGCTTATGAGCTGCTGAAAGAACAGCTGGAAGATGTGCTTGATACATTGACCGACAGGGAAGAAAATGTGCTCCGCCTCCGGTTCGGGCTTGATGACGGGCGCACTCGGACACTTGAAGAAGTCGGCAAAGTATTCGGTGTCACAAGGGAACGAATCCGGCAAATTGAAGCAAAGGCTTTGCGGAAACTCCGCCATCCAAGCAGGAGCAAACGCCTGAAAGATTTTCTTGAATAAGCCGGAAAAAGAAACAGACATGGCGCTTGTGCATCTGTTTTTACAGGCGCCTTGTTTTTAGTTTACTTCCTCGGGAAGTAAACTTTTTTCTTGCAAAAAAAAGGATTTTCCGCCCGCTTGTCGAATAGGTTACACAGGATGTGTTGAAAAATGGACGATAAGAGAAAACAAATCATTGTCAACGAAATTAAAATGTGGAAAGAGACCAAAATGATTCCACAAGAATACTGCGATTTTCTACTCGCGATCTATACGGAGGGAAATGAGGCCAATACCCGCAAACAAAACGGCGCAGGGAAATCCGTTAAAAAACAAGCCGCGGTTTCTGTTTTCATTCTTGCCCTCATTGCAATCGCTGTATTTGTCATTTATTTTACTGAATTACATTTTATTTTGCAAACGATGATTTTGACAGCTTTTGTCGGATGCTTACTTTTTCTGGGAATTCATTATGCTAATAAAGAAATTTTTTACCCGGTTTTCTTTGTTGGCGCCGCGATTATTTTGCTGCTTCTCAGTGTGTTTTTGAATGAAAAGGTGTTTGGAAATCACCGCTATACTTTATATTTGCTGCTTCTTGTCAACTGCGGGTTGTGGCTTATCGCCGGAAAGGCATACAAGCTGCTGTATTTTACCTTATCGGGGTTTCTCGGCCTCGTCATCTTGCTGGTCTCTATAGTAATATAATGTATAATTTTCAGTTTTCCTGTTGCCCTTTTCCGGCCCGCCTGCAATTGTATCACTTTATTGAATTTTTTGCTGCTTTTATTATAATACAAGATGAAAGCGCATTCAACCGTTATTTTTAAGTGGAAAGGCTTTCTTTCAAAAGAATTTTCAGTTAAAATGGAGGAGATGGGCACGGTAAATACGCTGGAAAAGCGGAAAAACAAGGGGGGAATGTATTGAAAAGAAATCCTGTAATCCCATATGTGCTGATTATGGTATTCGGGCTTGCCCTTATCTTTTTTCTTTCCGTGAAAGGGATCGGGGATGCGAAAGAAGTGGCCAAAGAAAAGGAGCATCCGAAGCAAACCGAAACCGCCTCCTCGGAAAAGTTTGATCCGGAGAGCTTTGCCAAAAAGACTTGCGTGACCTGCCACGGAAATAATTTGCAAGGCGGGGCCGGGCCGAATCTCCACGGCATCGGCAAGAAATTGTCCAAAGATAAGATTAAAGATGTACTCAGGAACGGCACGAGCGGCGGTATGCCAGCCGGACTTGTCGAAGAAGACCATATTGATGAAATGGCGGACTGGGTATCAAAGCTAAAATAAAGGGCAGGTTCACCGTACGGGGGGCATCCCCCTTTTTTTTATGGCAAAAAGTGGCTACAATAGAGGTATCACATGTAAAGTGGTGAAGAAATGAACAGCGGGAAACTTTCAAGAAGGCTTGAATCGGTGGCGGCTTTTATTCCGGCCGGCACTGTATTGGCAGATATCGGGTCTGACCACGCTTATTTGCCCGTTTTCTGCGTGAAGGACGGTAGCGTAACAGCGGCGGTGGCCGGAGAAGTGGCGGAAGGGCCGTACCATTCGGCGCAAAAGCAAGTGGAAAAAGCAGGGCTGACTGAAAAAATCAGCGTCCGGAAAGGAGACGGGCTTGAGATCTTGGCTCCGGGCGAAGCGGGATGCATTACGATTGCCGGGATGGGCGGCGCATTAATCGCCTCTATCCTCGATCGCGGAAAAGCAAAACTAAACGGCAAAGAAACGCTCATCCTGCAGCCGAATACCGGGTCGCACATTGTCCGCGGATGGCTGGCGGAAAACGGATGGGCCGTCACAGGAGAAGACATTCTCGAGGAAGACGGGAAAATATACGAAATTATCGCGGCAGAGTACGCGGGCCGCCATGTGGTGCTCACGGAAGCGGAACGCCTGATGGGCCCGGTTTTAATCAAAAACCAAAATGAAGCTTTCCGGAAAAAATGGCGTAATGAAATCGAAAAATGGCAATCCGTGCTCAGCCATCTGGAGCAGGCAGACGCAAGCCCGGAAATTGAAGAAAAAAAGCGTGTATATCGCCATTTGATTGCTTTGGCAGAGGAGGTTCTAACATGAAGCATGCGAACGGGCATGATGTCATCCAGCTATTTGAGCAGTTCGCACCGAAAAAGTTTGCAATGGACGGGGATCCGGTCGGGCTCCAAATCGGGCAGTTAAACGGGCCGGTGAAAAATGTGCTGGTGGCGCTTGATGTGTTGGAAGATGTGGTGGACGAAGCGATCGAAAAGGATGTCCAGCTGATTATCGCCCACCATCCTTCCGTTTACCGGCCGTTAAAAAACATGGCGACAGATACCCCCCAGGGCCGGCTGATTGAAAAATGCATCCGCCACGGGATTGCTGTCTATGCCGCCCATACGAACCTTGATATCGCAGAAGGGGGTGTAAACGATTTGCTGGCGGAGGCGCTCGGGCTCCGCGATACGGAAGTATTATCGCCTCTTTATGAAGACAAATTGAGGAAACTGGTTGTTTTTGTCCCGGTATCCCATGAAGAAGCCGTAAGAACGGCGCTTGGAAATGCCGGTGCGGGGGCGATCGGGAATTATAGCCATTGTTCTTTCTCTGCCCGCGGTACCGGCCGTTTTCTGCCGAGGGAAGGGACAAACCCGTTCCTCGGGGAAGCGGGAAAGCTCGAAGCAGCAGATGAAACAAGGATTGAAACGATTTATCCCGTGTCGATTGAAAAACAGGTGCTTTCTGCGATGCTTGAGGCGCACCCGTATGAAGAGGTTGCCTATGATATTTATCGGGTCTTAAATGAAGGCCGGAAGTATGGGCTCGGCCGGATCGGCGAAATCGAACGGGAAATGGCACTGCGGGAATTTGCGGAACATGTTAAAAAAGCGCTCGAAGTTCCGGCATTGCGCGTCGTCGGAAATCTCGACGAAAAAGTGAAAAAAGTAGCTGTTCTCGGCGGAGACGGCAACAAATATTTTGCTGAGGCAAAAAAGGCGGGGGCCGATGTGTTCGTCACCGGGGATTTTTATTACCATAACGCCCACGATGCACTGGCGCTCGGGCTGAATGTTGTAGACCCCGGACATAACGTGGAGAAGGTGATGAAAAAAGGGGTCGCGGCTTATATGCAGAAAGCATGCAGGGAGCATCAGCTCGATGTCCGCTTTATTGCATCCGAAGTGAACACAGACCCGTTTCAGTTTCTTTAAAAAACGCCCGGGCCGCTCGAAGTAGGGAAAAAGACGGCCTTTTTTAACCCGGGTCCCGTTATCCTAAAAAGATTGCGATAGCTCATTTTCCTTCTTTTGGACGGGGCCCCGTTGCATCTCGTATGGACTAAAAATACACACCAATTGATTTTCATGATGCTGCATTTTTTCCAGCATGGATGATGAAAGGCAAAAGGGCGGAGTCCGGTGGGGATCCGCCCTTTTGCTTATATTCCATTCCGGCCGGAAGCGTTTCAACCAGGTTTCAAGCTTTTTGGCCGGAAGAACGGTGCGGCGCTTTCACTTTCGGCAAAATTTTGGTTAACGGTACGTTCCGCTTTCGTTCCCAGGTTGATTCGTCTTCCGGGTCAAATTTTTCAAGAAATGCTATGACTTCACGTACGATCGGCGTCGGTGTTGATGCCCCTGCCGTTACGGCAACTTTTTGTACACCTTCAAGCCACGCCAGCTCAATTTCTTCGACATCGGCAATCCGGTATGCTTTCGTGCCGGCAATTTCTTCTGATACTTGGGCGAGGCGGTTTGAATTGTTGCTGCGCGGGTCGCCGACTACAAGCAGCAAATCAGCCTCCCCGGCCTGCCTGGCAACGGCTTCCTGGCGAATTTGCGTCGCATGGCAAATTTCATTGTACGTTTCTGCATGCGGATATTTCTTTTGGATAAGTTCCATTAAATCCGCCACGTCCCATTGGCTCATCGTCGTCTGGTTTGTTACAATGATTTTATCATTGCGGATATCGAGGGCTTTAACGTCTGCTTCCGTTTCGACGAGATGGACAATCGCAGGTGCGACACCGGCTGCCCCCTCGGGTTCCGGATGGCCTTTTTTACCGATATAAATCACATCATAGCCTTCTTTTTCTTTTTCACGGATTAAATCATGGGTTTTCGTTACATCCGGGCATGTGGCATCAATGGCCGTCAAGCCTTTTTTCCGGGCAAGTTCGCGCACTTCGGGGGAGACGCCGTGCGCGGTAAAAATAACGGTGCCTTTCTCCACCTTTTCGAGAATTTCTTTGCGGTTTTTGCCGTCGAGCGTAAGGATCCCGTCTTCTTTAAAGGCATCAGTCACATGCTGGTTGTGGACGATCATGCCAAGAATATAGATGGGACGCGGCAAAGTTTTATCCATTGCGGCGTTGCGGGCAATGACCATTGCGTCAACAACGCCGTAGCAGTAACCCCGGGGGGAAATTTTCAGCACTTCCATCGCGATCCTCCTAACAGGGTGCCGGAACACCGGCATCCGGGCTGGGAAATGAGTCTATTACATTTGTATTATATCGGAATGCGGCAAAGAATACAAAACGGGTTTTTGCACAGCCGGCCGTGCCCGAAATATGGCGCGCTCCCGGAAGGATGGAAAAGCAGAGGCTAATGCCAGCTTTTAATAGAACGAACCGTCTATACGCGGGTGCAAACTTTTGGTGCGCCAGATACCGAATGGTTCCCGGCCACAGAAAAAACCGTCTGCACACGGGTACAAACGGTTTTGGCGCCTTAAATAAACAATTTCGGCACGGAGACTCCTTTTTCCGGGCGTTTTTCGTCATTTTTGCTTTCTGCGGCTTGAGATGCGGGACGCTCCGCTTGCCGGTTGCTTTTTTTCTCTTTTGCTGGCGCAGGTTTTTTGTCTTTGCTGCTTAATTCGCGATTTTCCTGCTCATCCTGCTCATCCTCATTCGGGGCATTTTTCAGGCCGCGGTACAGTTTCCACATCGCTGGCAGATTTTTGACGAGCGGGCCGACCTGCTGAATCTGCTGGATCATCGGGCCGACCTGCTGCGCGGTTTTTAAGACATTTTGTGTATTGTTTAAAAACGAACTGATCGAAGAAGGATTTGCGATGGATTTGAAAAGCGATCCGCCTCCCCCGGCGGCACCCCGCTGGAAGGCAGCTGCCGGGTTGGCGGCTGCGCTTTGTCCGCCCCTTTGGAACAGTCTGGATAAAAGCCCTCCGCCCCGTCCTGCAGTTGCGCCTGCTCTACCCGGAAATCCCGGCATTTGCCCTCCGGCTCTGAATAGCCCGGGCATGCCCGGCCCGCCCAGGCGGTTCCCGGCAAACGGATTTCGCTGCATTCCGCCGAACGGGGACGGACTTTGCCGGCCGAAAAAGGGCGACATATTTCTTGGCGGCATCCATTTGACCCCCTTTCTGTTTGGCTTTTTCGTTCAATATTACAATATGCAGGCCAAACGGAAACGTCTGGCATGCAAAAAAAGTTTCTTTCTGCCTGTAAACGGCACAAAAATTTCCATTTGCATACGGGGGCATGCGGAAATTGGCATTTTTCGCGGATGTCGATTATAATAACAAGACGTTCTGCTGCATGAGAGAAGGAGTGGAAACATGAACGGAACAAAATGGGAAGATTTCGGTTTTAAATCATTTATCGAAAAAGCGATCGAACATAAAGGCTTTGCCGAACCGACGGAAATACAGCGAAAAATGATTCCGCTTGTTTTGCGGGGGGAAAGCGCTATCGGACAGTCGCAGACGGGAACGGGGAAAACACATGCTTATGTGTTGCCGCTTTTGCAAAAAGCAGACCCGTCTCTTGCGGAAGTCCAGGCGGTGATTACGGCCCCGACGCGGGAACTGGCGGCACAGATATACCATGAAATCCAGGAAATTTTAAAATGGGAAGAAACAGGCCGTCTTACCGCTAAACTATTTATCGGCGGGACGGACAAGCAGCGGGATATCAGCAAACTGAAAAAACAACCGCAAATTGTAGTTGGCACACCGGGCAGGGTAAATGATCTTGTGAAAGAACAGGCGTTATTTGTCCATACAGCGAAAACGTTTGTTGTCGATGAAGCGGATATTATGCTCGATATGGGCTTTATCGTGGATGTCGACCAAATCGCGGGGAGGATGTCTGAAAAACTGCAAATGCTCGTGTTTTCGGCAACCATTCCCGAAAAATTAAAGCCGTTTTTAAAAAAGTACATGGAAAATCCGAAATTCGAGCAGGTAGCGCCGCGCCAAATCGCAGCGAAAAAAATTGAACATATTTTGATCCCAAAACGCGCGCGGGAGAAAATGGACGTGTTGCATGATGTCCTCGAGGCGTTTAACCCGTACTTGGCGATTGTATTTGCAAACACAAAAGCGATGGTGGATGAAATTGCAGCAGGGCTCTCAGCAAAAGGGATGAAAACGGCCCGCATCCACGGAGACCTCTCGCCGCGGGAACGGGCGAAAACGATGAAACAAATCAAAAACCTGGAATACCGGTACATCATTGCCACTGATTTGGCCGCGCGCGGGATTGATATCGAAGGGGTCAGCCATGTTGTAAACTACGAGCTGCCAAAAGATTTAACGTTTTACGTCCATCGCGCCGGCAGAACGGCCCGCGCCGATCTGTCGGGCATATGCGCGACCATTTACGAACCTTCCGATGAGTTTGCCCTCACCCAGCTTGAGAAAATGGGGATTGCATTTCTCTACCGCGATGTGCGCCGCGGCGAATGGGTGGAACTGGGCGATCGGAACCGCCGCAAAAAGCGGGTAAAAAAGGCGGATCAAACGGAGACTGCGGCGAGAAAGGCAATCGGCAGGCCGAAAAAAGTGAAGCCGGGCTACAAAAAGAAAATGGAACGGCAGATCGAAATGCTGAAAAAACGGCAAAGGAAATTGCAAAAACGGAAATAAAAGGGGAGAAACAGCATGCTTAAAATTGGTTCACATGTCTCGATGAGCGGCAAAAAAATGCTGCTTGCGTCAAGTGAAGAGGCGGTTTCATACGGCGCCAACACATTCATGATTTATACGGGCGCACCGCAAAATACAAGGCGGAAGAAAATTGAGGACTTGAACATTGAAGCCGGCCTTGCCCATATGAAAGAACATGGCATAGAGGAGATTGTCGTCCATGCGCCGTATATCATCAATATCGGCAACACAACAAATCCTGCGACATTTGAACTCGGTGTCCGTTTTTTGCGGTCGGAAATTGAGCGGACGGAGGCGATCGGAGCGAAGCAGATCGTTTTGCACCCGGGCGCCCATGTTGGTGCAGGGCCGGAAAAAGCGATCAAGAAAATCATTGAAGGGCTGAATGAGGTGCTTGTTCCGGAGCAAACCGTCCAGATTGCGCTTGAAACGATGGCCGGCAAAGGATCCGAATGCGGCAGGACGTTTGAGGAACTGGCGGAAATTATAGACGGCGTCAAATACAATGACAAGCTTTCCGTTTGCTTTGATACTTGCCATACCCATGATGCCGGCTATGATGTGAAAAACCGGTTTGATGAAGTGCTGGATGAATTTGACCGGATCATCGGCATTGGCCGCCTGAAAGTATTGCATGTCAATGACAGCAAAAATGAAGCCGGCTCGCACAAAGACCGGCATGAGAATATCGGGTTTGGCCATATCGGATTTGAAGCCCTTGACTATATCGTGCATCACCCGGCGCTTTCTGACATCCCGAAAATTTTGGAAACCCCTTATGTCGGCGAAGACAAAAAGAACCGCAAGCCGCCGTACAAATACGAAATTGCCATGCTTAGAAACAGGAAATTTGACGAAAATCTGCTGGCCAAAATTGTGGAGCAGCCCGCTTGAATCCTGGTCAGGTTTTAAAGCCGCTGAAACAAAACGGTGAGACACTACATTCTTAGTGTCTCATCGTTTTTTGCATCTGGACAGTTTCAGTGGTTTTCGTTTGGCCGGGATTTTTTAAAAATAAACCTCCATTTGCAAAATGAAATATAACTGTAATCTATTTATCAAACCATCAATGCTATAATCAGAAATATCAATAGATTAATAGAACGGAATCTACACATAATGAGAAAAAGCCGATACATAGCAATGGAGGCGTTAAGGTGAATAGGAAGTTTTTGTCGTTAACCGCTGCTGCAGTGATCGCAGGCAGCGCTTTCGTCCCGCTTAGCAAAGCAAATGCAGAAACCGCTGTCAAGAGCATTCAAAACGAGGAGTCGGCCGTTAAGGAAAGCATTTCCGGCAAGCAAAACGAGATTGCGAAGATCGCAGAAAACGCGAAGCAGCTTCAGTCGGATATGGAAAAAATTTCGGCTAAGATCCGCCAAACCAATCAGAAAATCAGTGAAAAAACGCAAGAAGTGTCAGAGACGAAAGACGAGGTCGCATCGTTAAATGAAAAAATGAAAGAAACGCAAAAAAGAATAGAAGAGCGCAACAACGTGCTTGCCCGGCGTGCGCGTGACATTCAACAAAAAGGCGGAGCGGATAGTTATCTGAATGTGCTGCTTGAATCCAGCAGCCTGAGCGATTTTGTCAGCCGAGCGCAAGCGTTAACAACGTTTGTCCAAGCAGACCGCGCCATTTTAAAAGCGCAGGAAAAAGACAACAAAACATTAAATACAGCAAAAGCTGAAGTGGAAAAGAAGCTTCAGAAAGTGCAGTCGGATTTAGCTGAGCTTGAGGAGTTGAAAGAAGCAAACAAATACCAGCTTGCGGACCAGAAAAGCTTAGAAGCGGCGCTGAAGGAGCAAAAACAAGCTGCTGCAGCTGAATTGGCGAAGCTGAAAGACAAGGAAGCTTCCTTAAACGCGCAGGAAAAAGCAGCGCTCGCTGAACTGGAAAGCAAAGAGACCGAGACCGCACCATCTGCTACTGCTGCAAAATCTTCCGCGCCTCAGGAATCGAAGCAGGATGATTCCGCCTCTACCGGCACGAGCACCGGAAGAGACGATTCAAATGGAGAAACTGCGGCACATACACAGAAGGAAAAGACAAAGTCCGGATCCCGCGCAAAACATGTGGCGCGCGTACCTTCCTTTTCTGATGACGGCAGCGCTTCAAACAACGGTTCCGGAACGGTTGAAAAAGCGATCAGCGCCGGTTCAGCTTTAATCGGGCACACTTCCTATAAAATGGGCGGCGGAAGAACGAAAAGCGACATTGCAAACGGGCTTTTTGACTGCTCCTCATTTGTTCATTGGGCCTACGCACAGGCAGGCGTGAACCTGGGTGGCTCCGGTGCGAATACGGATACGCTTGCAGGGCTTGGGCAAGCGGTCAGTGCTTCGCATATGAAACGGGGAGACCTGGTCTTTTTCAATACTTATAAGTACAACGGCCATGTGGGCATTTACCTGGGCGGCGGCAAATTTCTCGATTGCAATAGTTCAGATGGCGTTTCCATCGACACCATGAGCAGCGGTTACTGGAAACAGTGCTTTAATGGCGTTGTCAGGCGCGTAGTGAAATAAGGAAGAACCGGCCGAAAAGCTTTTTCCGGCCGGTTCTTTTTCTATTTTGCCAATAAGACAAACACCCGGTTGATTTCTTTTGCGGTGAGCGGGCTTGTAATTTTTGCAATGTCTTTCAGTGCTTTGCTGCGGGCCTCGTCATCAAAGATGTCCAACTGTTTTCCCCGCACATAATCCGCGATTTTTTCCGCATCTTCGCGGCTGATTTTCACGTTAAACTGCCGCGCGTATTTAAAAAGTTCCGCGCCGGTAATGATATTCACCTTATAATTGACCATATTTTGAATCAGTTTCAATATCCATCACTCTCCCCGCTTCATGTATATGCGGGCCGGGAAGAAATGTTTCAGATGCTTATGGAAGGGGATATTGCCGCGGAGGAAGAAAAGCGATAAGAAGGCGGCAATTACCGGCATTTCCACGTGAACCCCTCCGCGCTTTACAATCTTTCGGAAAGAAGGTATAATGTTTAAATCGGAATGATTCTGATTGAGGAGTTTGCGTATGGAAGAATATGTTGTAGAAGTTTCTGGCCTCTCTTTCCGTTATGACCGGCAGAATGTGCTGGAACAGATCGATTTAAACATACCAAAGGGAGCGTTTCTCGGCATCATTGGCCCGAACGGTTCCGGAAAATCAACCCTGCTAAAGCTCATGCTCGGGCTGTTAAAACCGCAGGAAGGGGAAATCCGCCTTTTCGGCACGCCGCTCAGCCGCTTTAAAGACTGGAGCCGGATCGGTTTTGTCTCGCAAAAAGCCAATGCATTTAATACTGGTTATCCTGCGACCGTTTTAGAAGTGGTCGAAAGCGGCCTGGTGAAAAAAACCGGCCTGTTCCGTTTCCTTGGCCCCGGCGCCAGAAAAGAAGCAATGGAAGCGATCCGCTCAGTCGGGATGGAGGCGTACGCCCATCAAAATATTGGCGAGCTAAGTGGCGGCCAGCAGCAGCGCGTGTTTATCGCGCGGGCCATTGTCAGCAAGCCGGAGATTTTGATGCTGGATGAGCCGACAGTTGGTGTGGACCAGCGCCATGTCCGGTCTTTTTACGAAATGCTGGAGCAGCTGAACAGGGAATGGGGCATTACCCTGATTCTTGTCACACATGATATCGGCGCCGTTTCCGACAAAGTGACGCATGTTGCATGCTTGAACCAGCATTTATATTTCCATGGCGACATCCACGCGTTTCAGCAGTTGGATGAAGAAAAACGTTCATCCTGGTATGCCCACGATGTCCGGTTGCTGGCGCATGAACATGGGTGAGAAGGAGAAACCGAATGATTGCTGCACTTTTTCATTATCATTTTTTACAAAATACATTTTTGGCCGGCATTTTAATCGGCCTGATTGCCCCTTTGATCGGTAGTTTTATTGTCGTACGCCGTTTGTCGCTGATTGCGGATGCGCTCAGCCATGTCACATTGTCCGGGATTGCGATCAGCCTGTTTTTAAGCAGCAAGCTTTCTATTCTTGCCGGGTTGAACCCGCTTTATATTGGCACCGGCTTTTCCGTGCTCGGATCCGTGCTGATCGAGCGGTTGCGCGGGGTTTACCGGCATTATGAAGAACTTGCGATTCCGATTATCATGTCGGGCGGGATTGGCATCGGGCTGATCTTTATTTCTGTGGCCGGAGGGTATAATGTAGATTTGATGAATTACCTGTTCGGCAGCGTAAGCGCGGTAAGCCAGGCTGATCTTTGGCTCATTCTGGGGATTGCCGTCATTGTGGCGGCTGTGATCCTTTTGCTGTATAAGGAACTTTTCCTGCTTTCTTTTGATGAAGAATATGCAAAAGTGTCCGGTATTCCTGCGAAAACGATCCATTTGCTGTTTATGGTGCTGATTGCGCTTGTGATTTCGGCTGCGATGCGGATCGTGGGGATTATGCTTGTATCCGCGCTGATTACGCTCCCGGTAGCGGCCAGCATCCGCATCAGCCGGGGATTTAAACAGACCATTTTGTTTTCCGTTCTTTTTGGCGAAATTTCCGTTTTGGGCGGGCTGGTTACGGCATTTTATCTGAATTTGCCGCCCGGTGGTACAATTGTGGTGATTTCCATCGTCATTTTGCTTTTGGCGGTTTATATGAAACGATTCCGGCCCGGTGCCGGTTTGAACAAAAAGAAGGTGTGAACATGCTTTTGGATGAGGCAATTGAAATCTTGAAGGAAAACGGCTATAAGCATACAGGAAAAAGGGAAAAAATGCTCGATTTGTTTTCGGAGAGCAATAAGTATTTGACGGCAAAAGACGTGCTCGAATGGATGAAAGATGCGTATCCGGGCCTCAGTTTTGATACGATCTACAGGAATTTATCGCTTTTTGCTGAACTTGGCATACTGGAAGTGACAGAGCTGTCCGGTGAAAAGCATTTCCGTTTCAAATGCTCGACAAACCACCACCATCACCATTTTATTTGCCTGGCGTGCGGGAAGACGAAAGAAATCCCGGATTGCCCGATGCCAATGGTGAGCGGTTTGGAAGGGTATGCCATTTCCGGCCATAAGTTTGAAATTTACGGCACGTGCCCGGAATGCATGGCAGATGAAACGCGGCAAAATATTTAACAAACCCTGCTTCCGGCAGGGTTTGTTTTTGCTAGTGCGCCGTGCATGGCGATTCGCTAGGCGGTGTAAGTCCGCTATGGGGGTAGGTAGCGACCAACCATTAGCCAAGAGCAAGGGTGTCCATCGTGAGATGGAATCTGAAGGAAGCTGGAGGCAAAATTCTGACCCGAGGAACACGAAC
>SNQY01000017.1_pt1 | contig 160001 bp, 142 predicted proteins | sample 2580551 | NCBI WGS metagenome assembly SNQY01 (sample SAMN10953785, study PRJNA522744) | food fermentation metagenome | isolation source: 144-hour incubation of native-enriched microbial consortia from nixtamalized... | place: Mexico | collected 2017-09-24 | reverse complement strand
AGAGCTCTCCTTGACGAAGGCATAACATGTGGTACCAACCCACGGATAGCAGCGTGCCGACCGTCGCTCGCATTTTTGCTCTCGCGCCACGTGCTCAGGCACCTCTCACACGGAGGGCTTGACAAAAACGTTCATAGCAACGGTTGTGAGCGACGCTATTCGGCTAAAAACGAGGGGTTACAAGATGTAACGGTTGCCAGCGAGCCTATTTTCCTTTTTTTCGCAGGTAAAGGGGCTGTTTCGCCTAAATAAGCGCGCCTACAACCTTTAGAAAAGAAACCTTCGTTTTTTCGGCCAATTAAGCGCTATGACAACTGTTAGCAAGCGCGATTTCTCAAGCATGCTTCAGCTCTCCAGCGCTTCCTGCGTGATCCGTTTGATATCGATCGGCGACATGCCACCCTCATTCACCATGTCGGTTAAAATTTCGCTTAAGAAATAATCGACGCATTTCAGCTTGATGTTTTTGATTTTCATCAAAGCTTCGCGGTACATTTTGACGAACTCTTTTTCCGTATTCCCTCTTTGCATTTCGGCAAACGCCTCGTAGAATTGCGATAGGTAAGAGTTTGATATGATCTCCGTCTTTTCCCCCGCATCACACCGTACATGCGACTTTCACCGCATACGGCGTTCCATCGTACTGTAACGCTGTCAACTATTCACATACTGTTTGCATTGCCTTTCTGCCATAGCGAGTCAAGGGCTTATCTTCGCTCGAAGTTTGATTTATGCTACCTGTTGATAGTAGTAAACCATCTCCAAGTTCATCAGATTCCGAAGCTTGTTGATTTTGTCCAAGGCTTTCCCTGTAGGTTTGATCCAATCCAAGTATTTCCGTATCGTATCTTCTATGGTAGCGTGGAGTAGCTTATGCACTTGATCGTTAATGAGGATCAAATTGCTGTATTCATCAGTTCCGCCAATCGATTTAGGCTTTTTGTGATGAACGTGCATACTTCCGATACTCAGTGGTTCACCTGTGATTGCACATTTCCCGTTTTGTCCCACATAAAGTGAGATTCGATTGTCATTGAACTCCGTTGATTCCCCTGCCACTGGATTCCTGTGAAGGTATCCGATAACCCGATTGTCCACGCATACCAGCTTGGCGTGTATTAACGCCCTGCCTTTTTCCGTGTAGTCGCAAATGTCCTGCGTCATCGACATAGGGTGATCTGTTTTGACATGTGAGATGGGGTATAGGCAAGTATTTCTTACCCTGTAGATCTTCCCCTTGAAGTCCTTGTAGTATTTTAGGAATGTGTTTGAAATCAACCCATGTTGGGTAGCTATGTCATCAAGTCTACTTTTAAGGGTCTTCCTGACTAAGAAAGCGATGTTGTTGAAGTCCAACGAAACGTGTGTAGCCACCTTGTAGTAACCATGAAGACCAAGAATCAGCGAGTTAAGTCTGCCGACCGCTTTGTTAATACGGGTATCATTAAACCCCGCATTCTTCTGAATGTCTATGATTGCGGTTTTCAACTTTTCTTTGGCTGACTTTTTGGCTTTGTCTGACATGTGGGATTTGACAGTAAACTTGCCACCCTTTGGTCTGACCTTCATCTTGAATCCTAAGAAGTTGGTGTAGTTTTTCTTGAGATTGGTTATCTTCGACTTTTCAGGACTGATTTCCAGTCCCAATCGTTCCTTCAACCATTTTTCCACAGCGATGAAGATTCGTTTTGCCGTGTTTAGGTTTCTACAGAAGATTTTGAAGTCGTCTGCGTAACGGACGATGTGCATTTCTTTCAGTTTCGTGGTACGCATAGCTCTGTATTTGTCACCACGATCTCTTATCTCGTTCCCATTACGTATTCTAACCTTCTCGTAATTCTTTTCCGTTTCGAATTCCGCCCATTGGCTGGCAACCCACCAATCCAATTCATTAAGCACGATATTGGACAGTAGGGGGGAGAGTATCCCGCCTTGCGGGGTTCCCTTCGTAGGTATGCCTTCGCCTTCAATCTCAGCTTTGAGCATTGCCGATATGATGCTGATGAGCTTCTTGTCTTTAATTCCTAAGTGCCAAATCTGTTTCAGGAGTTTCCCTTGATCCACATTATCGAAGAAACCTTTTATATCGATGTCTACGACATAGTGGAGATTCTGCTTTTGCATCATGTAGTAGGCTCTTGCTACTGCATGGTGCGTACCACGGTTCGGTCTAAATCCGTAGCTGTCCTGATGGAACTTTGCTTCGCAGATAGGGGTGAGGACTTGCAATATACATTGCTGTATCAACCTGTCCTCGATAGTCGGGATTCCCAGAGGTCTGAATCTTCCGTCCCCTTTGGGGATTAGTTTCCTTCTTACAGTGTGAGGCTTGTAGAATCGAAGACGATCTCGAACGTACTTTACCAACCGTTCAGGTTCTTGCTTTGCTACGTCAAGGATGTTCGTTTTATTGGTTCCATGCGTTTTGCTCCCCTTGTTTTTCTTGATGTTCCTGTATGCCAGCAGTATGTTTTCCTGACTTGTGATCAGCTCTATGAGATTTGCAAAGGTTTTACCTTCTTGACTCATAGCATACAGCTTGTCATACGTAACTTGAAGGGAGTAGTATTCCGCATTCCTGAGTTTCTGTTTCTTCTTAGTCTGTTTCACTTTTGGCAGTTGGGCAGTTGTCAAGGTCAGCGTCACCTCCGTTGAGAGATTTCGCTTTTCTTAGTCGTACCCGAACCCTTGTTTACAGTTGTGATGTGTTGATTTTGTGTTACTGTACGACTAAAGGCTATCCCTCCATCGTGTTTCCACGACTTCTACGGTACTGTGCCTTCACTCTCACTTGGATACGATGATTTAGTATGGGATTTCCCAATTTATATTCATCTACGATTCTTTGTGTGCAATCACTCCACGCTCCAAGCTTTCCACGTTTCAGTATCCCTATCTGTGCATCTACCTTTAGGTTTCCTCTTTAGACCTGTACGCTGGACACCGCCTGTAACGGTGTAAGGATTTTCATAACCAAGATTTTTACTCGTCCTCACGTACTCCACATTCAGTGGCAACAGCATTTCTACTGTTTACTTGTTTAGGCCCTTTCATTCGAGGATTCGTCAGTCTTATATGCCTATTTGACATTCTAACCGTGGGTAGTTTATAGACCCCCGACCTATCAGACACACCATCCATTCCTGGATAGGTTTCGTTTTGAGTCAAGTAGACCTCATTTACGGTGACTTTCAGCCGACTTCACCGAGCTTTCTACACTTCCACTATTGCAAGCTTTCGTGCAGATCGGAGTATTAGGGTAAGCGTTTCGGGGCGTTACCCCCTCATTCCACCTATCGGAATACCAATTCTACTTTTCCCTTGGGCTTTTGCCTTTTGGGTTAAGCGACTGACCTTTTCAGCCAATAACGTGTCACACCTTGATCCAGCTTGTCGGCGACCTCCAGAATCAGTCCCTCGACCGAATCGTCCTTGCCTTCGCGCAATTGGTTGCGGAAAATATCCTTAAATTCCTCGGGGATATGTTCTTCAATAAAATGGTGGACCATGCCCTCCTCGACTTGCAGGATCAGATTGCGCAGCTCCTCCGAGGAATGTTTGACCGGCGTTTTAATATCGCCGATAAAAATCTCTCCGTAATCGTGGCTGCTCGTGATCTCGTAAAGCTTTTTCCAATCGATTCGCGCGCCATGGCGCTCTTCGATATCGGCCAGTGTTTTGGCGTACTGCACAACTTTCCAGGAGTGCTCGGCAACGCTGTGTTCCTCGAACTTGAATTTTCCCGGACAGCGATAAATTCGCTCCAATTCGTTCAACGACCGAAAATAAGTATGAATGCCCATCTTATCAGCCATCCTTCTTTTTAGAGATATGTACTCCTAGTATAGACAGGGAATGTTAACGAATAATCAACTCCGGCATGCTTCTAAAAAAAAGAGCTACGCTCCGGAGACAATTGTATCCCCGGAACATAGCCCCGATATGAATGCATGACATCGATCATGGCCGCTGCCATTTCAAATACGGATAGCCGCCCGCGTCGATCGCCCAGGTCGAACCAAAATTCCAGCCCGTAAAGGTTGCCTGCTGCTGCATTTCCACCGTCGTTTTGGGCATGCCTTTGCCTGTGTCGGTTTGACCGGTGGTGGCCGAGTCGTAATAAGAGCTCATTACCGTACCGAAGTTCTCCCCGATGAGTCCGCCAAGAGTAACAGCGGTGCTGTTGATGCTTCCGGCAGCATAGGAATTGAATACTATGCCTCTGCCTTGGCCAATCAGACCGCCCACGGCGGAGCTTCCTCCCGTAATGTTAACCAGCGAATAAGAGTCGGTGATCAAACCGTAGTTAGTGCCAACCAGCCCGCCTAAATTTTGGCCGTTTGCCATCACTTCCCCGGTAGAATACGATTCCGATATCGAGGAACCAGCATTCGTCGCGCCGACAAGTCCACCCAAATCGAAAGTGGCGTTGAGGTTCACATCGGTGGCCGAGGACCTGCTGAGCGTCCCGCCTTCCAATCTTCCAAGAAGGCCGCCGGCATACTGTACAAGATTTCTAGCTCCGTTAATGGTTACATGTTCCGCATGAACTCCGCTTATCGACCCGGATTTCATAAACCCAACCAACCCGCCCACGTTCATAAAACCTAAAACAGTTACGTCGCTGAGGTCCAGATTCGTGATGTTAGCCCCATCGATATAACCAAACAATCCGATCATCATTTCAGCCGGACGAAGAGAGGTTAAGTGGCGGATCGTATGCCCTTGACCGTCTAATGTCCCCGTAAACCCGGCTCCATTGGTACCAATCGGTACCCAACCTTGACCGCTGCTGTAGCCGCTTAGATCGATATCGCCGCCCAAGATAAAATGGCCGTTTAAGTGGTTCCTAACGTTATCCAATTGGGCCGCCGAGGTAATCACATACGGTGAACCGGCCGTTCCGTCGCCCGACCAAAAAGCATGGACCGCAATCGGCGTGCTGGAGACCGCAGGCAGCGAACCCGCCGTGAATTGCAGCGTGATTGCGGAGTTGTCCCCGGCCAACTTAAGATCTGTATAGGAGGCAATTCCGTCTACCGTTTGGACGGCCGCTGTCCCCATAAGCGTTGCCGCCCCGTTGTTGCCTACGCTGGCGGTGACGGTCAGAGACTCGTTCGTCAAATTGCCGAAAGCATCCAGCACACGGATGACTGGCTGAACCCGGAAGATTTCCCCGCTCGCGACAGAATCGCTTGGCTGAATCACGATGCGAAGCTCTGCCGCAGCCGCAGGTACAGGCGTAATCGCGAGTTCCGCCGCCGGCTGAGCCACGCCGTCCACCGTAAGCGTCAGCAACTGTGCATCCGCTTTGTTCAGGGTGATGGCGATTTGTGCTTCACCAGCTTCGAACTGAACGTCCGCTTCGCCCGTAATGTCAGTCAAAGATGTGCCGGCCAGGCTGCCGTAATTGCCGTCCGGCGCTTGCTTGACCCCTGTGAGCGTCAGCTTTTTCATGCCGGAGAAGTCCGTGTCCAGGCTGCCGTCGGATTTTTCCACGCGCAGGGTCACATTAATGTCCGAGCCGGCAACCGGGCCATCCGGCGTGCCGCTCAGTGTTACCCGATAGGCCGGCGTAACTTCCGGCACAACCGTCACCTTAACCGGAATCCGCATCGTTAGCCCGCGGTATTCGGCGCCGATCCAGGTTTCGCCTTGGCCTTGCGAGGTGACGGTCCCGTTTATCACGGTAGCTACCGTTTCATCCTCGGTGAACCAGTTGGACGCTCCGGTCACTTCCACTTCCGTGCCATCGCTCAGCACCGCTTTCAGCGTGACGCCGACCTCTTCACCGGCATCATCAAAGTTCAACTCGTCGGGACTGTATACGAGTTCCGTCACCGTCGGCGTTGGCGTCGACGCTACCTCAACCTTGACCGGAATCCGCATCGTTAACCCGCCGTATTTGGCGCCGATCCAAGTTTCACCTTCGCCTTGCGAGGTGACGGTACCGTTAATCACGGTAGCTACCGTTTCATCCTCGGTGAACCAATCGGACGTTCCGGTCGCGTCGATTTCCGCGCCATTGCTAAGCACTGCCTTAAGCGTTACACTGGCTTCCTGCCCTACACCATCAAAGTCAAGTTCCCCGGGACTGTACACCAACTCCGTCACCGTTGGTTCCGGGTCGGGCGGGTCCGTTGGGTCTGTTGGGTCTGTTGGATCCGTCGGATCTGTCGGATCCGGATCGGTTGGATCGGTCGGATCGGGGTCGGTCGGCTTGGTCGGCGTAGTCGGCGTTGTAGAACTGCCGCCTCCATGCGACCGTCCGCGATCTACAAGTACACCGTTACCGAATTGCTTTTGCAGAACCTGGCCCGGTCCCTCAAAAGTAACCGCGCTATTCAGCTCGGCTACGATCACTTTCGTGCCCTGCGCCAAGTAAATCACATTGCTCACGGCTCCGCTTTCCACTTCAAGCCTGTCGATTTGCCCGGACAGCAGTTCGAAACGAATACCGGACGCCGAGATCCGAACGGTTTCGGCATTACCGTGAAGCCGCACCACAGACGACTTCGGCACTTGTGAGGAAACATCGATAAGCACGAAACCTTTGCCTTCTCCGGTCAGCCCGCTCTCTTCAAGAACGGCTCCCGAAGATAACACCGCCGTATTCAAGGTCGTATTGCCGGTGGCCACGATCCGGACTTGGCCATCCTTTTTGCTCACAGTCAGCCGTTTGGCCGTGGTGTCCTGCAAATAAACACTGTTCGGCCCGCCGCCGTTTACGCGAAGTTCTCCCTCAACGGTGACACCCGCCAAACGGACTTCCCCGGAGCCGATTTCCTCCATTAAAGTCAAATTGCCTTTAATGACGGTATTTTGCAGCGTGACCCCATCCGCTGTGATAACCGCATCGCCGGTGATTTCCGCGGTTCCTTCGGCCGGGCCGTAAACGCCGGGCCGGTCCATATCGCCGGCTAGGCTTTCGCTCTCCGGGCCAATATTTACCCCGAGCGTTCGATCCAATGTAACGACCGCCTCAGCCCGGGTAAGCGCCTCTGCTCCGCGGAACGTGCCGTCGGGATAGCCGCTCATCCAGCCGGCACCGGCGACGGCGCCGATCGCACCGCTGCTCCATGCCGGAAGCGCGTCCTTAAAAGACGCCAGCTCGGCCGCCGGCTCAAGCTTGGCTAACCGGCTGAGCATCACGGCCGCTTCGGCTCTTGTTACCGGGGCGTTCGGCCGGAGGGTTCCATCAGCGTAGCCGTTGATGTACCCTTGCCGGACTGCAGCGGCGGCAGCGGCGGCAAACCATGCCCCAGGTTTCACATCGGAGAAGGATGCCGTTTCCGTCTCTGCTTCGGGGGCAATGCCCAAAAGCCCGTTTACCATCGTCATCCACTCCGCCCGCGTCACCGGCTGATCGGGTTTGACCCGCCCGTCCGCATAGCCGGAGATGAGTCCTTGTTCAAGCCAACGGGACAAGACGTCCCCGGCCCAATGGCCCTCAAGGTCGGCCGCAAGGCTCGGCGGCGAAGCCGCAAACGCCCGCCCGGAGCCCGCCAGCGGACTCGCCGGAATCATCAGCAGCACGGCAAGCAAGACCAATGCCGCCTTATCTTTTATACCTGTACCCATCACTTCTCTCCTTCTAGATAACTTGTATCTATTAATAATGACTATCAAATAAGAATATAAAAAAAGAGGGTTGGCAAAGTAAACCACCCCCACAACATTTGAAACATTTTTGAATCATTGATGCGAATGGCGGCCTTCCATTGGAAAAATCCAATAAATTGACGTAAATCGCACACAATTTAGAGTGCTCATTGGAATATTCCAATAGATTTCGCTCAAACCGCCCATTCCGAGCCCTCCCGAACCTCATCTATTGGAAATATCCAATCACACCACTGTGTTCCCCACTCATTTTCAATTCTATTGCAAATATCCAATCAAAACGTTTATCAACCCGCGGAAATCTGTCAACCCCCCTGCCCGGTATGCGAAGCCTCGACGGAGGCCACGGTCTCGGGGGCCCTTCCGCAACGGCTCGGCCGCCCCGGAAATCGAATAAATCATTCATCAATTCCTCCCGAGTTCAAATTATTCAAATGCTTTTCGTCTGTACTGCCGGAAGGTGAGCGGAGCAAACACCAGGATGAGCAGTGCCATCCCCACAAACGCCGGAAGCAGATCCGCTCGGCTGGCCGTTCCGTGCATCAGCCCCCTGGCGGCCGTAGCCGCGAGGCTGACCGGATTGTAAGCGACGATTCCGCCGAGCCAGCTCGGCATCGTCGATGTGTCCGCAAACACGTTGCTCGTGAACATCAGGGGGTATAACACAACATAGGTCATGCTGCTGATCGATTCGAGTTTTTTGGCGATGACCCCGATCCAGGCAAAAATCCAGCTTACGCTAAAGGCATACATGACGACCAGGAGCAGAGCCAGAACAGCTCCAGCCATGCCACCCTCCGGCCTGAATCCGAGGACCATGCCGAATACGACCGTCGTCACCAATGCGGCGGCGTAAGTCAGCAGGTGGACCAGCATCGTGCCGATAATCGCAGCCGGCTGCCAAAACGGCAGTGTTCTGAACCGGCTAAACACCCCGCGGTCGATGTCTGTTTTTATCCCGATGCCGATGTACACCGTCATCGTCGTCACGGTATATACGAGCATCCCGGGCAACAAGAACTGCAGGTAATTTCCCGTGGAACCGGAGATGGCCCCGCCGAACATAAAGGTGAAGATCAGCAGAAAAATCACCGGGAAAATCAGCACGTCGATCGCCATATACGGGAGCCCCGATAAAGTTCCCTTCATCGCCCGCCACGTAAACGCCGCAACGGCTTGCAGCGCATTCGGCCGCTTGGGCGGAACGCCTTCGGACAGGACCTCCAGCAGCTTGGACTCGCCAAAACCCAGCAAATATTTATCCGCGTTCAAGTTCATCATACGTTCTCTCCTTCCATCGCTTCTTCGGCGGGATGGCCGGTCAAGGCCAAAAACACTTCATCGAGGCTGGGCTGACCAAGCGAGTACTGAATCGTCTGAATCCCCGACCGGGACAGCTCGGTCAAAGCGGCCGCCGCCAACGCCTGATCCGCTATCGCAGCCGATAACGCCGCCGGATCGGGATACCGCCGTACCGCAGCGCCCCCCAACGTCCGCTGAAGCACCTGTTCGGCCTCTTCCCGTTGATCCGCTTTCGCCAGCCGGATATGGACGGTCCCCGTCCCGACCGAGGCCTTCAATTCGGCGGCCGTGCCTTCGGCGATCACGATGCCGCGGTCGATAACGGCCAACCGGTCGGCCAGTTGATCCGCCTCTTCCAGATACTGCGTCGTCAGCAGCACGGTCGTCCCCCTGGCCACCAAGGCGCGGACGATGCTCCACACCTCGTTTCGGCTGCGCGGATCAAGCCCTGTCGTCGGCTCGTCCAAAAACAGCAGATCCGGGGCGGCCAGCATGGCCGCGGCGATATCCAGCCGCCTGCGCATGCCGCCGGAGTATTTACCGGCCGGCCTACTTCCAGCTTCCTCCAGGCCAAATGCCTCCAATAACCGGGACGCCCTCGCTTTTGCCTCGTGCGCGCTATAGCCGGCCAGCCGGCTGAACAGCACCAGATTGTCCAGGCCGCTAAGCCCTTCGTCGACCGAGGCAAATTGTCCGGTGAGGCCGATATGCCTGCGGACGGCGTCCGCATCCCGGCCGGCGTCGAGTCCGAAAATTCGCACCGAACCGGCATCCGGCCGCAGCAAAGTGGAGAGAATGCGGATTAATGTAGTTTTGCCCGCCCCGTTCGGACCCAGGACAGCATACACACTTCCCTCCGCCACCCTCAAATTGATTCCGCGCAGCACCTCCACATTCCCGTAAGATTTTTTCAAACCGCCAACTTCAATTGCATTTTTGATCAGTCCCATTGCTTCCTCCTTTTGCCTTTGATACACTCAATCTTATTACATTGATGCAAGTGCTAAAGTTATTGTTTAAAATCCTTATTATATTAAGACTTAAGGGGAAATTAGATTTACCAAGTACTTTAAGCTTTTTTGTTAAGGAGGCGAAAGCTCTTGAACATAAGGCCAATCGATATCGCCAATAAGCTGGAAATCAGCACCAGCGCACTGAGGCATTACGAGGATTGGGGCATTATTCCGCCCGTAGAGCGGGGTCCTAACGGTTACCGGCTCTATACGGAGCTCCATGTGGCGTATTTCGAATGCCTTCGCGCCATGAGCCTCGGGTTCGGCATGGATACGACGAAAGCCGTGCTCAAAAAGCTGCTCAAAAAGGAAGTCGACGAAGCTTGGTGGATGGTGAACGCGGCGCAAGCGGAGCTTCATAAGGAGAGGTTGAAGGCCGAGAAAACGATTCAAATCCTGGACACGAAGGAACTGGATCATCTGGATACCCGGGGAAAAAAACGCTGGATGACGATCGGGGAGATCGCCAAAGAAACGATGATCCCCGCTTCGGCCATTCGCCATTGGGAGAAGCGAGGCCTGATTGAAGTGTCGCGCAACCCGGATAACGGATACCGTTCTTTCAGCCCCGCGCAGATCCGCCGGATTCTTATCATCGGGACGCTGCGCGCAGCGGTGTGGTCGCTGGACTTCATCAAGGAAGTAATCCGGGAGCTCGATCACAACAATCTGGAACAGGCGCGGCGGATGGCCAGGGATTCGTTGCAGTACCTGGATGGGGTAAATCGCATGCGCATGCGCGGCATCCGGTATCTGGACCGGCTGATCGAGCTGCAGGAAGACGGGGATCGTAAGGGAACTGCGGGCGATCCGCAGGGTCTTTAAACCGATCATGCGGATCGCCCCGCAGCCAACGCTTATTGCATCACCGCGCTCAGGGCCAATACCCCCAGCAGTCCGCAGACCGCCAGTATGGTCGTATAAACGGATCTTGATTTGATCGCATCCAGCAGCGACAGGTTAAAGTATTCCTTGTACATCCAGAAGCCCGGATCGTTGACATGGGAAAAAATCACGCTGCCCGAGGTCGTAGCCAGCACCATCAGCTCCGGACTTGCCCCGCTCATGCCCAGCAGCGGCAGCACGATGCCGGAAGCCGTCATCACCGTAACCGTGGCCGATCCCAGGGCCAGCCGCAGCACGGCGGCGATAATCCAGGCAAGAATCAGCGGCGAAATGTTAAGGCCGGTCATCATATCTTTGATATAATCGGCAACCCCGCTGTCCACCAGCACCTGCTTGAAGGCGCCCCCGCCGCCGATGACGAACATAATGGTGGCGATCGATTTCAGCGAGGCGCCGACGCTGCCCATGATCTCCTTCATTTTGCGGCCGCGGGCAATGCCGAACGTATAGATGGCGATCAGCACCGAAATCAACAGCGCAATCCCCGATTCCCCAAAGAAAGCGATGATTTTAAAGGCGCCGGAATCCTGCGGCATCGCCATTTCGGCCACGGCCAGCACCGCCATGAGCACGATCGGCACGAGCGCGGTGAACAGGCTGACGCCAAAGCTCGGCATTTCCTCCTCCGTAAACTCCTTGGCATTGTACAGCCCCTCCGGAATTGCGGGATTCATGGCGCGGATCAACTTCGTTTTCGAGAAAAATATCCCCGCGATAATCGCCGAAGGGATGGCGATAACCAGCCCGAGCAGCAGCGTCTTGCCCATGCTGGCGCCAAACACGCTGGCCACGGCCGCCGGTCCCGGATGGGGCGGTAGAAAGCTGTGCGTTGTGGACAAAGCCACCGCCATCGGCAGGCCGATATACAACAGATTCACTTTCATCCGCGAAACAATCGTAAAGACAATCGGAATCAGCAGGATGAAGCCGATTTCAAAAAACAGGGTAACGCCAAGCACAAAAGCGGTAATCAGAATCGCCCACTGCAATCTTTTTTCGCCGAATTTGGCGGTTAGTGTCATGGCGATCCGCTGCGCGGCGCCGCAGTCGGCCATCAGCTTGCCGAGCATCGCGCCAAAGCCGATGATCAGCGCCAGATGGCCGAGTTGCCCGCCGATCCCCTCTTCCACCGAATTCACCACGTCCGACAACGTCAGGCCGTTCAGCAACCCGACCACAATCGCGACAAGCACGAGCGAAATGAAGCCTTCGAGCTTAAAACCCACCATCAGCACAAGCAACAGCGCCACCCCTAGCGCAACGATTAACAACGGCATCGTCTATTCCTCCAATCATCCATTCTGTGTGGTTATCCGGGTCAAGCCGGGTTAGACATGTAAGAACTTTCCGGTTTCATAAACACAAACGCAGCTCCTCCTTATGCCATAATCGAAATTTATTAGTAAGCGCTTTCAATTGGATACCTGGACGACACGAACATTTCCTGAACATTTCCGCTTCTTCATGGTTGCCGCTTTTCTCCGGAATATTATCATGATGCGCATGCGCATACCTCTAGGCAAAATGGGCTTGATCGCTGCCGCTCCATGGTCATCCCGCCCTCAGGTATAGTTAAAATATAACAGTATGTTCCTTGGTTCACATTGTTTGCCCATCCAAAATCGGCGGCGCATTTCAACGCGAAAATTGTGCTGCGGAACAAGGGTTTGCGGGGCCGTTCAGGCCGGAAACAGCCGAGAGCGGACCTGAGGCTCTTTCGTTACTCCTGCAGCCGTTCGAAAGTAAGCAGCAGCTTCATTTTGACGAGATCGTTGAATTTGCGGTAATCCAGCTGCAGCAGTTGGGATATTTTATCCAGCCGGTAAAACAGGGTGTTTCTATGTACATGCAGCAAGCTCGCGGTTTGCTTCACATTCAGGTCGCAGTCCAGAAACGTGCGCAGCGTCAGCTTATACTCCTCGTTAAGCGTTTGGGGGAACAGCCCGTATTTTTGCAAAAATTCCGTCCTTGCTTCCGGCGGTACCATCTCAAGGTACGGAACGATTCCCCAATCGTCGATAAAGCTGGCGCTCTGCGGCGGCTGCCCGAATTTTCGGCTTAGACGGATGCAGCGGCGGGCTTCGCCGTACGATTGCTTGTACCCCGCAAGACCGCTGCGCGGACGTCCGACACCGATACAGTAGCGGTAGCCCCGCCGGCGCAGACAAGCTTCAATTTTGCCGACCAGGGGCTGGAGGAAATCGCTTGCAGGAATGGCGATAAAAAAAGCGCCGTCCTCCACATAGGCGTACAGCGCCTGCATGCTGACCATCGCCTTCAGATCGTTCAAAAACCGCTCCTTGCGCTCACCTGTTTTCTGCAGCATCTCCCCGCTTATCGTCTCCTCCGGCCATTTCATCTCTTCGATTTCCACGACCATGACGCTGCGTTCGGCGTTGACGTCGATCTGCAGCGTACGGGCCGTCATCCGCAGCTTCTTTTCGGAGAATTCATACGGGCTGATCAGTTCCATGATGAAGCTTTCCAGCACCATTTTGCGGAAGTGCAGCTGCTTGTTCATATGAATCTGCTGCAGGAGCGCTTCCACGTTCATCTTGATGATCTTGCCGAAGCGGTACACCTCGTCGGGATTGCCGGTGATCCCGACAACGCCGACAATGTTCTCCTGAAATTCTATCGGCAGGTTGACTCCGGGCTTGGAGCCCGGCAGACTCAGGCATTCCGCTTCGCCGATCAGCACCTGCTTCCTTGAGCCGAGCACCTGCAGCGCGCCTTCATGCAGACTGCCGATCCGCTCCGTCTCCCCGCTGGCGACGATAACCCCCTGGTCGTCCATAATGTTGATATTGAACTCCATGACAGACATCAATTGGACCACAATAGGCAAGGCCAGCTCGGTCGTTATTTTCATCCGAATCCCCTCCAGGCGTAAAAATAGCACAGGCCAACTATTGTTGTTACAATAGCTGGCCCGGCTCCCTGCATGATTCATCATCACAGGCAGGTTCCATACCTAAGTGTTTGATTTGTTATTGAGTTTGGCTTGACCGAATAGCCCCAAGCCCTTCCAAAATTCCCCTGATTTTACCCAGGTTCTCCTCCGAGCAAGAAGTATTGGGCAAAATCGGCTTGCCTGCCTGGAGTCCGATCAAATTGACCGCATCCTTCGTCGCCACCGGGAAGCTTCCGAGGTTCCAGGCCATCCGCAGCGGAGCCAGCCTGTACTGCGCCTCCAGGGCCCCCTGGATTTCGCCCGCCATGAACTTGTCGTAAATTTCCACGACCAGCCGCGGCACCACATTGGCGGTTGAGGCCACGCAGCCGGCGCCCCCGTAGACAAGCGTGCTTAAAATCATGATGTCCCTGCCCGCCAGCACCTTAAATCCCTTGGCTCTAGTGCGGCGGATGTATTCGGCGGTCAGCGTCTGATCGCCGCTGCTGTCCTTGACTCCGACGATATTCGGAACTTCGGCCAGCCGCTCCAGCAGGGCGGGGGTAATGTTGTTGCCGACTTTGTCCGGGTTGTTGTACAGCAGTACAGGCAAGGAGGTTGATTCCGCAATTTTCTTAAAATGGTCAAACAGTTCATCCTGTGTCGGCGTAATAAACATCGGGGGCAGGATCGAGATCGCCCGCGCGCCGAGCTCTTCGTATTTATGGGCCTGCTTCCTGCCCTCCCGCGTGGAGATCGCCGCGATTCCCGCATAGACGGGAACGCGCCCCGCGCTTTGCTGGACTGTAACCGCAACTACCCGCTGTTGATCCTCCGGGTTCAACCCGAAAAATTCGCCGTTGCTGCCCAGCGCCAAAATGCCGTGTACGCCGCCTTCGATCACATGATCGACAATGCGGCGCAGCCCCTGTTCATCGAGCCGCTCTTCGTCGTCGACCGGCGTGACGATCGGGGGAATCACCCCGCGGATAAAACTCGTATCCATGTCATCGCTCACCTCACTAATCATCGTTTGACTTCGGTATGGGCCAGCTTCTCATAATGGCGGATCAGCGCCCCGTGATCGGCGGTCCCGAGGCCGTCGGCTTTGAGTGCGTGCATCATTTCCAGCACCGAGGCCGTCAGCGGCAGCGGCACCCCGATTTCATGGGAAGTTTCCAGCGCGTTCGTTAAATCCTTGATATGCAGGTCAATGCGGAAGCCCGGGTCAAACTTGCGGTCCATCACCAGCGGCGCTTTCGCCTCCAGCACCGTGCTTCCCGCCAGGCCGCCGCGGATCGCCTGAAATACCAGCTCGGGTTCCACGCCGGCTTTGCTTGCCAGCACAAACGCTTCGGACATGGCCGCAATATTGAGAGCAACGATCACCTGGTTGGCCAGTTTAGTGATATTGCCGGAGCCGGCGTTGCCCGTATGGACGACCGAGCCGGCCATCGCCTTGAGCAGCTCATAGTTTTGCTCGAACACTTTTTTGTCGCCGCCGACCATGACGGACAAGGTGCCGTCGATCGCCTTCGGCTGGCCGCCGCTGACAGGAGCGTCCAGGAAAGGAATGCCCCGCTTCGCCAGCGCCGCGGCCACTTCGCGGCTGACCAGCGGCGCGATGGAACTCATGTCGATGACCACGGCTCCGGCTTTGATCCCTTCGATGACGCCGTTTTCCCCAAGCACGACCTCTTTGACCTGCGGCGAATTCGGCAGCATAGTGATGACGGCATCCGCCTGCCCGGCCACTTCTTTGGGCGAAGCGGCCGCCTTCGCTCCGGCCGCTTGCAGCTCCTTCACCGCCTCTGGGTTGCGGTCCATCACCACCAGGCTGTAGCCCGCCTTGATCAGGTTGAGGCTCATCGGCTTGCCCATGATTCCCAGTCCGATAAATCCGATTGTCTTCATCTTTGTTTCTCCTCCCGTTTTATAGTCAGCCTTCCTATCAGTAAGCTCTTTTTACAATCATCGCACCAGACAAGGACGCTTGTTGTCGAATTTCCAGCCCGGTACAAGGTACTGCATCGCCGCGGAATCGTCCCGCGCGTTCAAGCCCATGCTGTTGTACAGGTTGTGGGCCTGCTCGATCCGCTCCATATCGATCTCCACGCCAAGCCCCGGCTTCTCCGGCAGCTCGATCATGCCGCCGGCGATTTGGAACGGTTCCTTGGTAAGACGTTCGGCGCCCTCCTGCCAAATCCAATGCGTGTCGATCGCCGTAATTTCACCCGGAGCCGCCGCGGCTACATGCGTGAACATCGCTAGTGAGATGTCGAAATGGTTATTGGAGTGCGAGCCCCAGGTGAGCCCCCATTCGCGGCACATTTGCGCCACCCGAACCGAGCCCTGCATCGTCCAGAAATGCGGATCGGCCAGCGGGATGTCCACCGACTGCAGCGAGATCGTGTGCGCCATCTGCCGCCAATCCGTGGCGATCATGTTCGTGGCCGTCGGCAGGCCGGTTTGTCTGCGGAATTCGGCCATAATCTCGCGGCCGGAATATTCCCCTTCCGCGCCGCACGGGTCCTCGGCGTAGGCAAGCACATCGTGCAGGTCGCGGCACAGGCGCACGGCGTCCTTCAGCAGCCAACCGCCGTTCGGATCAAGCGTAATGCGCGCATCCGGGAACCGCTCCGCCAGCGCGGTGACGGCCTCGATTTCCTCCTCGCCGCGCAGCACGCCGCCTTTGAGCTTAAAGTCTGCAAAGCCGTATTTGGCGTAAGCGGCTTCGGCCAGCGCCACGATCGCTTGCGGCGTCATCGCTTCTTCATGGCGCAGACGGTACCAGGCCACCTCGCTGTCCGGCTCGGAGGCGTATGGCAGATCCGTTTTGGTGCGGTCTCCCACATAAAACAGATACCCGAGCACATTCACACGCTTGCGCTGCTGGCCTTCGCCGAGCAACGCGGCGACCGGAACGCCCAGGTACTGGCCAAGCAGATCGAGCAGGGCGGCTTCCACGGCGGTAACGGCGTGAATGGCGACGCGCAGGTCAAAGGTTTGCTGCCCGCGCCCGGCGGCGTCCCGGTCCGCAAACGCCGTCCGCATCCGGGCCAGGATCTGGTTATAGGTGCCGATGGACTGCCCGATCACCAACGCGCGCGCATCCTCCAGCGTCCGGCGGATGTTCTCCCCGCCCGGCACCTCGCCGGCCCCGGTATGGCCGGAGCTGTCTTCCAGGATGACGATGTTGCGGGTAAAATAGGGGCCGTGCGCGCCGCTTAAATTCAGCAGCATGCTGTCCCGGCCGGCGACCGGAACCACCCGCATTCCGGTAATGACGGGTGTGCCATGCAGTACCGGATTTTCTTGTTTGGCTGTTTGATTCAACATCTCGATTCTCCTTTCAAGTGATCAGAGCTCCCCCGAAGCGCGCGCTGCCTCTCCCCGGATTCCGGAGCCGTAACGCTGCGGAATGAGCATGGCGCGCAAAACGGAGGAAACGGCGTGGCGGATATTGGCCGGCGCCTGGGCGATGGCCTGGGCAAGCGTCATCGGAGCCTGAGTGGCTCCTACCACCACGTCAATGCCACTGTCGTACATGCCGCGGACTTCCGCGTCAATTCCGCCCGAGACGCAAATCACCGGCTTGTTGTGCAGCTTGGCCAGTTTGGCCACGCCGGCGGGCGTTTTGCCGAACGCCGTCTGGGCATCGGTATGCCCTTCGCCCGTCAGGACGAGATCGGCATCGCGGACCTCCTCCGCAAATCGCGCGGCTTCCATCACAATGTCAATTCCCCGGGCCATGCCCGCGTCCAGAAAGGCGATCAGTCCCGCGCCGAGACCGCCCGCCGCTCCGGCGCCGGCAACACAAGCGATATCAACGCCAAGCTGTTCGCGAATGACCCCGGCCAGATGCCTCAGGCCATCGTCAAGCCTCGTGACCATCTCCGGCGTGGCGCCTTTTTGCGGGCCAAAGATGCGCGCGGCTCCCTGTTCCCCGCACAGCGGATTAGTCACATCGCTGGCAATCGTAATTTCGCAGCCGGCGACGCCGGGATGGAGCCCCGCCGTATCGATCGATGCGATCCGGTGCAGTTCGCCGCCGCCAAAGCCGATTTCCGCGCCCGCTGCGTCCAGAAAGCGCACGCCCAGCGCCTGGGCCATGCCGACGCCGCCGTCATTGGTGGCGCTGCCCCCGATGCCGATGATCAGCTGCCGGCAGCCGGTGACAAGCGCGGCCTTGATGAGCTGTCCGGTGCCGTAGGTTGTGGCCGTCAGCGGATTCCTCCGCTCCGCCGGAACCAGCGTCAGCCCCGACGCGGATGCCATTTCAATGACGGCGGCATGCCCCTCGTCGAAGATGCCGTACTCGGCGATCACGGGATCGCCCTGCGGGCCGACTACCTCCAGCTTTCGGCATTCACCGCCGACAGCGCTGAGCATCGCTTCCACCGTGCCTTCGCCGCCGTCGGCAATCGGAATTTTTCGGATCACCGCTTCGGGCAGCACTTCCAGTACGCCCTGTTCCATACAGTCCGCTACCGCCTTGGAGCTGAGACTGCCTTTATACGAGTCGGGCGCAATCAAAATTTTCATTCCATCACTCCTACCGTCTCTCTTTGCCTGCAATCAAAATCCACGCGGCGAAAATAAAAGCCTAAGCTGATGACGCTTTCATTTTTGCCGCAAAAACACGGGACAGACGCTATGTAGCTTCGGATTGGCAGCATGGCTCGGTCCGCGCTTGCCTTACTTTGCCGGGAATCCCGGCGCTGCCCGGACCGCCTTGCTTTATCCGCATGACTTCACTATACACTCTTGTACTGTTTTTCACATTGGTCCGCACTCACAAAGTTTTTTCGCTTTTTCCCGGTAAAATTGGGCTTTGGCACAATGCCTCGCCGGCAAAAAATAGGCCGCCTATCCCGGATAGTCGGCCCTGTTCAGGTGAATAAAGACGGCTGTTCATGTAACGGGCGCAGGATTGAACAGGCTTATCGCGTTATGCAGCCCCCAGTGCTCGGCCCAAGTTTGCTTGCGCCCGCTGGCTACGTCCAAGATGAATCTGAAAATCTCCCAGCCGACGTCCTCGATCGTGGCCTCGCCGCCGGCGATCCGCCCCGCATTGATATCGATCAGGTCAGGCCATTGTTCGGCCAATGAGTCGCGGCTCGCCACTTTAATGACAGGCGCCATCGCCAACCCGTAAGGAGTACCCCGGCCGGTCGTAAACACTTGCACATTGATGCCGGAAGCGAGCTGCAGCGTGCCGCACACAAAATCGCTGGCCGGCGTCGCGACAAAAATCAGCCCTTTTTGCGCCGCCTTTTCGCCGGGCGCCAGAACCGCCGTGATCGGGCTGCTGCCGGATTTGACGATCGAACCCAGCGATTTTTCCACAATGTTCGCCAGGCCTCCTTTTTTGTTTCCGGGCGTCGGATTGGCGCTCCGGTCGGCCTGACCGCGCTGCAAGTAGGCGTCGTACCATTCCATCTCACGGATCAGCGCCCGCCCGACTTCCTCGTTTACAGCCCGCGGCGTAAGCAGATGAACGGCGTCGCGAACCTCGGTGACTTCGGAGAACAGCACCGTCGCCCCGGCGCGCACCAGCAGATCGGCGGCATAACCGACGGCCGGATTCGCCGTGATGCCCGAGAAGGCGTCGCTTCCGCCGCATTGCAGGCCGACCGTCAAACCGGAAGCGGGACAAGTGACGCGCTTGCGGCGGTTTAATCTTTCCAGCCGTGCTTCCGCCATCTCCATAATCGCTTGAACCATAGGAATAAAGCCTTGATAATCCTGGAGCGAAACTATTTTGGAAGCGTTGTCTTTATCCGGTATAAGACGATCCGGCTGCAGCTTCTCACAGCCTAAGCCGACAACCATCAGCTCACCGCCGAAATTCGGATGAGCCGCGATGTTCCGAAGGGTGCGGATCGGGATTTCCGCATCAGGGGCCTGGATCGCCACGCCGCAGCCATACGTATGATGGATCGCCACCACATCGTCTACCTGCGGATATTGGGGCAGCAGCTCTTCCTTAATCCGCTTTACCGCATAATCGAGCACCCCCGACACGCACTGTACGCTCGTCGTGATCCCGAGGATATTTTTGGTGCCGACGCTGCCGTCCGGATTGAGGTATCCCTCGAACGTAAAGCCTTCAAGCGGCGGCTGGGGCGGCGGCACTTTGGTGGCGAGCGGCAGCTCGCGGAGCAACGGCGGCGTCGGAAGTTCGATGAACGACTCGCTCACCCAACTGCCTCGCGGGATAGGGCGCACCGCGTAGCCGATGATTTCACCATAACGAACGACAGCTTCTCCCTGGGCCACATCCGCCAAGGCAACCTTATGCCCCTGGGGGACACGCTCCGTTAACCTAAGGCCGCAAGGAAATACGGTGCCTTCGGGCAAACCTCCCGCATTCACAATGATCGCCACATTATCTTTTTCATGAACCTTAATGTACAAAGGAGCATCACTATGTAAATCATTCATCTGAACAGCCTCCTTACTCTTCCGCATGACTTCACTATACTCCCTTGTACTCTTTTTCACATTGGCGCCCAACCCAAAGTTTTGCGGTTTTGACCAACAAAAATTTGGACTTCCGCACAATAATTCGTAATCAGCAATTTGCAATCCGCGCCCGTTCTACGTTCATCCTCCCGCGTTCTGCGTCCCGGCTGCCATAGTTTATCGGTTTTCATGGAAGAAGGACGGCCCAATGGGAGCAATTCGCATGCACATTTGCACTTCTTGGGATTTCCCCCTCTTCACCCGCATCTGAATTTTATATCTCAAAAAAACCGCCAGAGCGGTTTCGTCCGTCCGGCGGTTTTCATTAAATAATATCCAGCGGGACCTTCCGGTCCGGCGGCGGAAAAGCTTCATCGAGCGCGGCGATTTCCTCGTTGCTTAAGGTAATTTATCCCGTTATTTTTCCCTACCGCAAGAAAATGACTTGTTCCGGACCATTCATAGGAAAATAAGTACATAAAATGCCGCTATTTTGTAGGCTGAGCGGTTGGTCGTTCCAATAGCCGGCTGTAGAGCGCCGATCTCCAGGTTGAGCCTGCGGTTGGCGGTAGTATTTATTGCGATAAGAACGTCTATCCCTATCGGCCGCTTCTTTCGGCGTCAAGACATTTTAACAAGGACAAGCGCAGGAAAATGTCAGCTAACCTCTTCCTCCTCCCGGACCAGCGGAACAAACCTACCGTTCACCTGCTCGGCCAGCGAATGCGGATCCAGTTCCATCTGCAGCCCAATTTTGCCGGCGCTGACCAGCATGGTATCCAGGCTTTCGGCCGAGCTGTCCAGGAAGGTGGGATACAGCTTCTTCATCCCTACCGGCGAACAGCCTCCGCGCACGTAACCGGTCCGCTGCTGCAGGTCCTTTAGCGGCAGCATCTCCACCTTTTTGACCCCGGCGGCTTTGGCCGCCTTTTTTAAATCGAGCTCTGCGGCGACCGGGATGATGAACACAAAAATCGCCGTCCCTTGATGGGCGACCAGCGTTTTATAGACCTTCTCCGGCGGCTTGTCGATTTTGTCCGCGACTGCGGTCCCGTGAATCTGTCCGTCTTCCGGGTCGTACGCGTAAACTTTGTATGGCGTTTTGGATTTATCGAGCAATCGCAAGGCGTTCGTTTTGACGTCTGCCATACTTTTGCCACTCCTTTTTCTCGTTTTCTGTCTTAACTATATATCCTACCACCCTTAGACGCCGATAAACAGGTAACGATCGATTATAATAGAAGGCTCTGTTAAATTTAAATGTTGGGCTTTCCAATTTTAGTTAGAATATAGCTTTAATAGTTCTTGTACTGGAAAACTATTTGTTTTGTTCACCTCAACAAAATATGCTAACTGCCATTTTTGTGTTTCGATAGCTTGTTTGCTAGTGGGATTTTCCCATCCAGGGTATACTCTAATAGCCATTTTTCCTTTTGTAGTGGCTGTTTTAAGGATATTTTGTTTTACAAGAACTTCTTTTGGAAAAACGAATTGTCCAAAATTATTATTACTAGTAAAAGTATTGATAACCAATAAATCAGTAGCCTTTTCATTTGAAAAGGCTTGGTTTTTATGATCTCCATCTTTTTCCCAAAAAGCAACAAACTGCCCTATCTTGTTAGGTGTTATTTTTGCGACTCTAAATCTAACCGATTTTGAATTTAGTTGAAACATACCAGCCCCATAATCTGAATTTTGAGCTTCTTCTCGAATAGCACTTATAGTTAAGTGATTTGGTTCATAAAAAATTTTATTTACATATGTTAACGCTTTATAAAATTCATTCACTGCTTTGTACCCCTTATTTTTTATACTACGTAATCCAGTGCCTTCTTGAATAGAATAGGCTAATCATAAAATACCGTCAAAATTTTCTTGTTTTATCACGTTTCTGATCTAGCTATCCTGCTTTGTTTGGTAAAGCGAGAGTGACAAGCTTCTACGTCAGACAGAAGTGGTGTTTCATTGTTATAGACCATCAGCCCGACCTAAATCAACTGCCAGATCAACACTTACTGTCCGGGCGCTTTGCACGATTATCCCGTTTAATCAGGTAGCAGAGAGAAAGACAAGTTTGGGAGAAGAAAATATTTGGTGGAGAAGCAGATAGGTTCGAGATAATTTAGACGGGCTTAGGAGAAGAAATCAGGTTTAGGGGAGGTGAAACAGACCGGGCAAGAGATCAAGACAGGAGTCAAGGACAAGATGCGAAGGAAACGAAAAGACCGTGATTTTGCTGTAGCCTAAACCCTCCCGTCTGCAGCAACGCCCGCACAGTTCATACTAACCCCTACCCATTAAGTTGATCCGCATCAAACTCCCCTCATCTTTTCAAGCGCCACGATCAGGCCGCAGCCGCAAGGGGCTGGTACGGTTGGCGCGCGATTAGCTGGCGGTAAGGAATCGCCGGAATTGCCACACACATGCGCAGTAATTTCTGCCGCATCGTTTCTTCCGCTCCGGATAGTCCTCCGGACAGGCGCAGCCGGCGGCGTACGGTGTATTCGTTCAGGTACGCCTGCAGATGCTTCATTCCCAAGGCTCCATACGTACTCTTCAGCGATTCCCACGCCTCTCTCACCACTTTCCGCAAGGGAGTGTACAGCCGAAAGGCCTGAGGGAAGGACTGCACCGTCGATGTACGGACATCCACATGCCCGCCAATAAACGCGGTTAGATCGTGACGGTTTGCCCTCTTTTCGCCTCCCCGCTTATACGGCACCAGGCGAATTTTGACCTGCTCCGGCTCGCCCGACTCCGTGACCGTGCATCCAGCAACGACCGCCGAGGCGTACGGATGCGTAAGCTGACACCGGGTCGGATTACGCCCATACTGATCGCTGTTCACTTTCACGTCTCCGGAAAGCAGCTCTCGGGCATCGAACTCCCCGACGGCATGGCGTATTCGGTGCAACATTGACCAGGCGGTCTTGTAGGCGACCCGGATCACCTTGCTCAGCCGCAGCGCCGAGATGCCGTCAGGGAGCAGGAACAACTCCAGCGCCTGGAACCACTTGAGCAAGGGTAGATGCGTTCCTTCAAAAATCGTGCCGACCAAAGGCGATGTTTGATGCTTGCACTTTCCGCACTCGAACAAGGGGATATGCCGTGAGGTCAGGCGGCTGCACCGGGTGTGAGCGCAGCGGGGGCAGACAAAGCCGCTTGGCCACTTCATCGCGATCAGCGCCTCCATGCAGTCCTGCTCGCTGTTAAAACGGCTGCTGAATGATTGAAGTTCCGTTCCCGTATTGACCTCCATGTTTACTCGCCCCCGAATCAAGAATAAACGAACATAAGTTCCATTTATTTCATTATACCAAACATGCGTTCCCTTATCAAGCCAAAAATCTCACCTGAACCGCCTCATTTTTTCCTCATCTTTTTGTTTTTTTCTTCTCTCTTTTTTTGAATCCTTGCTCTAACCCCACCCCCTGCTCCCTGCCTGAACGAAGGGGATAATCGTGCAAAGGCAGGCAGCAGGCAGGGACACCACGACACGAACCCTTTAGACAGTCCCTTTAAGCAGCCCCTTTAAACAGCCCCTCACCTGGCATCGACTTGTGACACAACTCGAAACGGCCACGGTGCAAAAGGTAGATCCGCTGACCCCGCAGGATCGTGACACCTCTACATCGTTGACGCTTCCTCAACTGTCCGTCTTTGATTCAGCGTCAACTCCAGCAATGGGTTGCTGCTTTACCCAGCTACATCAAGGCTTGTCTGCCGATTTTTTGCTGCGAAAGTTGAGTTATTTAGTAGTCACACCTTTAAAACGTTTTTAACAGGGCCTAATAGAAAAACACACCCCCAATAAGGTGTGTTTTCTATATCGTTTCATTTGCCAGAATTAAAGCGCATCCTTCCCGAAGGAACCTTCAAACAGGGACTCCTTCAACGGACGGCGGTCGTTCGGTTGTTCGCGCTCCTGCAGGTTGTCCGGAAGCACTTCTTTTTCGCCTTGATAGCCGATGGCGATCACGGCTTGAATCGCATAATCGTCAGGCACATTCAGCACTTCGCGGGCTTTCTCTTGATCAAAACCGCCCATTGCATGGGTGATCAAACCTTTGTTATGGGCTTCTAAAGCAAGATACCCCCAAGCGGCGCCCGCATCAAAAGCATGCCACCCGTTGGCTCCGCGCTCGGTCGCCGTTTGGGACAGGATGACGGCCAGGACAGGGGCTTTTGTGCACCATACGAGGTTTCCAGGCAAAATAAAAGAATGGAATTTCTCGCGATCCTCCGGCGTACGGGCGATAACAAACCGCCATGGCTGCACGTTCGATGCCGAGGGAGCCCAACGCGCCGCCTCAAACAGGCTAAACAGGACATCCTCGGGGATTTCTTTTTCCAAAAAAGACCGCGGCGACCAACGATTGATAAATTGAGAGGATACTTCAAAACCAGGTTTGCGCAGATCTGCGGCGTTAGCCATTTTGAACACTCCTTAAGTTTAAACTAGTTTGTTTTTTAACCGTCCGATGCCTTCAATCGTCACTTCCAGCTCATCTCCGGACTTCAGCCAGGTCTGGCGGTCCGGCGGATCGCCGAGGATGACGCCTTCGGGCGTTCCGGTAAAAATACAATCGCCCGGCATTAACGTGATGTACCGGGATATGTAGCTGATTAACTCAGCACAGCCGAATATCATATTTTCCGTATTGCCGGACTGCCTTAACTCTCCGTTCACTCTGCATTCGATGGATAAATGCGCCGGGTCCAATTCATCGCCGGTGACAAGGTACGGTCCGACGGGCGCGAAGAAATCCAGCGTTTTGCCAAGCAGCCATTGGCTCGTTTTCATTTGCAGGTCGCGGGCGGAAATATCGTTTCCGGCGGTGTACCCGTAAACATAGGATAACGCATCCGCTTTGGAGACATTGCGCGCCTCTTTGCCTATAATGATGACAAGCTCGGCTTCATAGTCCACTTGCTGCGCCGTTGCCGGCAGGACGATGTCCTGCTTGTGACCGGCCAAGGCGTTGTTGAATTTACTGAACAGCACGGGCGAATCCGGAACCGCCATGTTGGACTCTTTGACATGGGACAGATAGTTCAGGCCCACGCACAATATTTTCTCCGGATTCAGCACGACGGGCGCAAACTCAATTTCATCCTCGTCGACGCTAAAATCGCTTTGTTTGTCCTTCCCGTTCATCGCTCTCAGAACTGCGGCTAATTGCTCTGTCCCTTCGCTTCCGGAACGGATAAGCAAATCCAGCGAATCGGGGAATGGCAAGCCTTCTTTAGCGGCAAAACCGCTTAAATTATAGACGGCATCTTCCGTTTTCCAGCCGATGCATAACCCGCCGCCGTTCCTGAAATGCAGCAATTTCATGTAACGTCCTCCGGATTTGTGCAGACGCGATTCAGGCCTCTCCGGCCTTGCTGCACGTTGTAGACAAGGCTATACTGATACATTAATATTAATCCAGACAGAAATATTTTTCCAGTATTCAAGGAAGAACGGAAATTAACTCATGGCTGATACATTAAAATCAATTTATAATGAAGCGTTTTTGCGGGAATTTGGCGAAAAAGTTCACGCGGCGTACGCTCCGTTCGATCCGGAGAAATTCGTGGCCAATACGATGGATGAGACGTGGGATGCTCTGGAACTGAAAGCCAGAATGCGGAGGATTTCGCTGACCCTGGGCAACCAGCTGCCGGCCCGTTTTGAGGAAGCCGTGTCCGTGCTGTTTGCCATCGACGAATCGTGCGTCGGCTTCCCCTACCTGTTTTTCCCGGATTTCGTGGAGGTATACGGCAGCGCGGAAGAGGATTGGCCTTTGGCCATGCGGGCGCTGGAGCGGTTCACGCCGAAATCGTCGGCCGAATTTGCCGTCCGCTCATTCCTGCTGCGCAATCCAGAGCGGATGATGGGGCAGATGGCGGCGTGGTCTCAGCATGAGGATGAGCATGTGCGCCGCCTCGCCAGCGAAGGCTGTAGGCCCCGCCTGCCCTGGGGCCAAGCGCTGCCGATGTTCAAGCGCGATCCCGCGCCGATCCTCCCGATCCTGGAGACGCTTAAGGCGGACCCCAGCCTGTACGTGCGCAAAAGCGTGGCCAACAACCTGAACGACATCGCCAAGGACCACCCGGAGCTCGTGCTCGAACTTGCCCGGCGCTGGAAAGGCGCGGCGCACCCCTACACCGACTGGATCGTGCGCCATGGCTGCCGCACGCTGATCCGCAAAGGCGGCCCCGCAGCGCTGGAGCTGTTTGGTTACGCCGCGCCGTCGGCCGCCAAGCCGGTGGTCTCGTCGGCGTCGCTCACGGTGGAACCGGCCGCGCTCAGCATCGGTGACAGCTGCGAGCTCCGCTACGAGTTGACCGTGCGCGAAGGCGAGCCGGTGAAGGTACGCGTCGAATACGGCATCGACTTCGTCAAAGCCGGGGGCAAAACATCACGCAAGCTGTTCCTGCTGGCGGACAAAACCGCCCCCGGCGGCGGCGCCGTCAGCGGAGCCCGGCGCCACAGCTGGGCGGATCTTACGACCCTCCGCCACTATCCCGGCGCGCACCGGATCGCCCTGCTCGTCAACGGTGCCGAAGTCGCTTATGCGGTGCTGCAACTGGAGGCCGCAGCAGCGAACGGTTAGCTGATCGGCTGCGTTCAGTCGGCTTCTTTCGCTTCAGGCGCGGCCGAAGCACCGATCAGCGCGCCTCCAACCCTGTCCAGATGGGTGCTCATAATGTCGGCCGCCCCGCGCCGGTCCTGGTCCCGAATCGTCAGGAGCATTTGATAATGCTCCTGGAACAGGCGGTGCGCCGACTCTTTTTCGCTGAACAACCACAAGCTCCTGCTGTCCCGGATTGCTCGCATCATCATCACCGAAATGCTCTCCATCATTTGCTGCAGCAGCGGATTTTGCGTTGCTTTGGCGATCGCGAAATGGAAATTGGCGTCATGCACCCGGCTGATTTCCTCATTGCCGATCGCTTCTTCCATTTGGCTCACAATCCGGGCAAGCTCGCTTAGGTCCGCTTCACGCCGGTGCTCGGCAGCCAGCTCAATGCACCCGATTTCGAGGATTTTCCGTACCTGCAGCAACTGGATCAGTTCCTGACGATTCGCGGTTTGCCGGGCTTTCATCGTCTCGAGCGCCTGGGCCCTGACATAAGTCCCCCCGCCTTGCCTCGTTTCGATCAGCCCACGGGCTTTCAGATGGCTGATCGCTTCGCGGACGGTGGAGCGGCCGACGTGATAACGCTTTGCCAAGTTTTCGATCGTGTCCAGCTTTTCGCCGGGCTTCACAAGCCCATTTTCAATAATCCGCTGTAGTTCCTCAATCATAATATTGTAATTTTTTCGACCTAAATCCATATTTATTTCCCTCTCCAAAACTGACTTGTTCTCCGAAATGCTTGCTAAATAACAGTCTATACAATTATCGTAAATTATGGTAGATTTATTTTAATTTTTAAATTCATCTGATGACATGATTAATTTAAAGATGCCATAGATCGTGGCAAGAAATGCCGGAAGAGCGTTGAAAGCGTAAGGACAGGGAGGGCCGATGGGTTGGTCGGCAGATCAACATCCGCTGTCCAGACGCTTTGCACGATTATCCCGTTTGATCATGAAGCAGAGAAGAAGATAAATTCAGGAGAAGGAGATATATTTAGGGGAAGCAGACATGTTCGAGATTTTTAGACGGATTTATGAGTAAGGGGCAGATTTAGAAGAAGTGAAGCAGTCCTGACGGGAGGGACGGGGCAAGACACCGGGAAAAATGAAAAGATCGTGATCTTGCCGCTGCCTGAATCCGTTTGCAACACGTTCAAGCATTTCTATCAAGTTGCAGCCGCAAGGGGCTGGTTCGGTTGGCGCGCGATCAGTCGGCGGTAAGGGATCACCGGAATCGCCACACATGCGCAGCAACTTCTGCCGCATCGTTTCTTCCGCTCCGGGCAGGTACCCGGTATACTCGTTTAGGTACGCCTGCAGATGCTTCAGTCCCAAGGCTACATACGTACTCTTCAGCGATTCCCACGCCTCTCTCACCACTTTTTCCTTATCTCTTTTTTCTTTATCCCGTACATTAGCCCCCCTCCCCCTCCTGAACGAAAGGGATAATCGTGCAAGGGAGCATGCAGAGACACCAAGACACGAACGCTATAGACAGCCACCTCAACCACTCACATCAGCCACTTCAGTCCGCCATCCTGGAATTAATAGAGCCAAAGTCATTATTTATTTCTTCATGCACTGATCTCGGTTTTGAGCCTATTTTTGAAGAGGGATTTTTTACATATTGTACCTCAAACCCTATATTATCCTTTTTTTGTCATATCTCAGCTCGTTTTTCAGCATAGTTGCGTGCTATAATTTTCCTGAAAATCATTAATTAATGCTATGAATAAGGGGATGGCTGGATATGAAAAAGCTCTATTACACTTCTTTTTTCTATGCGATTTTGGGTTTGCTGGCGGGGATTTTTTATCGGGAAGCGACCAGGCATAACGGGTTCACCGGCGAGACCGCGCTGGCTCCGCTGCATACCCACATTCTGGTGCTCGGGTTTTTATTTTTTCTCGTCGTGTTATGTTTGGGCAGGCTGTTCGGCTTGCATGAAGCCAGGTCGTTTGGCGCCTGGTATCTTGTTTACAATCTCGGTTTGCTGATCACCATCGGGACGATGGCCGTTCGGGGCATGCTGGAGATGAAGGGCAGCGACATTGCATCCCTGCCCTATATCGCCGGACTGGGCCACATGATACTTGGCGCTGGGGTCATCTGGCTGCTTGTTTTGCTCGGAAAACGAATACAACGGGGTTAAGTGCAACCATAAAGCCAAGCCTAACGGACCACAGCGCCATTATTTCGCCGGAATCTGCATTTTTTGAAATGTAACGGACACCACAGACCTTATTCGCCATTTAGGTGCACGTATCCGCCATTTTCGGGCAAATAAGGTCGTTCAGGTCCGTTAGCCTTCGGCTTCAGCTTTATCCCGGCAATTCAAACCGGATCTCTACGGGAGCAGTGGCGGATGCAGCTTGCGGCGTACTTTCTGCTATTCCCAACTCCAGCACCGCCGCAATCCGCTCCTGCGGCTTGACGCCAAAGCTCCGGCACCGCTCCAGATCGTAGATCCACTCGGGCCTGGTTCGGCGTACGCCCCAATATTTCGCTTTGGCCAGCAGTTGAAAGTTCTGCACCAGACAGCACGCCGCGGCAAAATCCTCTTCCCGTTTGTGCGGGTCCGGCTCTTCTTTCACCACGACGAGCAGGCGGGGGGCATTGTGCCCGGAACAACAACCGTTTGTGCATGAGCCTCATTCATACCGCCGGTCGCAAAAATAAACCGCCAAGGCTCTCTTAACCGGTCATTCGGCGCCCAAACGGCATCGTTCAGCAATTCCAGAATGTTCTGTTCGGAAATCGGGGGTTGCAGCCCCCTCTCATGAGGCGCGCCGCCGAGGAGGGCGGTCCACTTCTGCTCCGCCGGCGTTCTTTTCCGGGCCCTTGGAGCCTTATCGAAATAACCCATATGTAAAATGCCTGCGAATCTTTCCCCTTCCCGCAACCCTATTTCCTTAAAAAACAGTTCGCTTTGAAATAGCGGGTCCGTATCCCATAACATGCCCAAACCACGCTCCCAGCCCAGCAATTGAAAGTTTTGCATGACGCCGCAGGCGGCCGCGAAATTTTCGTCGCTTTCCCGCTCATCGGCTCCGGATTCCACCATTACGATCAGGTGCCCCGGGATATCCGCCACCCTCCTGCTCAGGATATCCAGCATTTTGGAAGGAATCAGCTTGCCGAACCTGCTCTCTTTTGCCTTGGCCAGCATGGTCTCCGCCAAATGCCGGCGCGACTCCGGCGTTCCGATGTAAATGCAGCGCCACCGCGGAGTGCCATCGGTTTCATACAGACCCGCTGCCTGGTTTAATAGGGACTCCACAAGTTCCCGGGATACCGGAGAGACATTGAAATTCCGGATCGTTCTGCGCTCCCGGATCGTTTTTGAAGAAATCATAGTCTTACCCCTTTCATTTTTTTGTTTACTAATTAACAAAATAATCAAAATAAACTTAAGAAACTGTCTAAAAGCCTGGATTATTCCTAGATATAATCAGGTGAAAAAATATTATTTCCCCATAAACTAAAATATCACAATTTTCTTGGTTCGGCAAAATAGAGAGCGGATGGCCTGCCGGACAGCCGGCGGTTATCCTTCCCTTTGCTTCGGAAGACGCGCATAATCCCGGCGATCCCCGCTAACACTACTAACGGTTTTTTTATCAAAATGAATGGTGAATAAAAACGATGAAAAATAAAACATTGTTCATCCGGGCGGCAATTTTAACGTGGCTGCTTGGATTTACGGGAGCTTGCCATGCCGGGCCCGCCGGGGCCGATCCCGCGCTTCCCATCATCAAGGAGGAGGGGATCTATTCGCTCGAGATATATCCCCGGGAGCATCGGTTAATCGTCAAAATCCAAGGCCACAAATATAAAACTTACCCCGTTGCTGTGGGCAATCCGTCTACCCCGACGCCTGTCGGCGAATACCTGGTGACGTATAAAGGCAAGAATTGGGGTCCGGCATTCGGCCCGAGGTGGCTCGGGCTTAACGTTCCTTGGGGATACTATGGAATCCATGGCACGAACCGCCCCGACTCCATCGGCCGCCACCTCAGCCACGGCTGTATCCGGATGCGCAATAGAGACGTGATCGAGCTTTACGATCTAGTCCCGGTCGGGACCAAGGTTACCATATACGGCCATCTTCTCGGAGATGTCTCGGAAAATCCGCGGGATTTGGCAGAAGGCGACGTAGGGGGAGACGTGCAGTTGATTCAATCCCGCTTGAAAAGCGCCGGCTATTTCCAAGGGGTATGCAACGGCCGGTTTCGCGCCGACACAACGGCGGCCTTGAAAAGGTTCCAGCGGGATCATCGCTTGATACAAAACGGCGTTGTTTCCAGGAAGGTTTACGAAGCTTTGGGGCTGTGGGAATAAGGGGGACAACCGTGAAAAAAGACCCCCGCTGGCATACCAGGGCGGCCTTTGCAATTATGTTTTGTTAAATAAAGACCTGCTCCAGCTCGATCTTCCGTTCTTTCGATAAATCGCGGAAACGCTCCTCATCGATCCGGACCAGCGGCTTGAAAATATCCGCCGGATTGTTCCATACGATCGTGACCGTTTCCCCGTTGCTCAGCCGGGCTTTCTTGCCGATGAAATTAGGAAGCAGATGGCGGGTTAACGCCTGCACCGCTTTTTCGTTCAGCTTGCCGAAACCAAGCTCGTAAGTTTTGCGCAGCACGGTCAGAAGATCTTGCCGCGAATGGCTTCCGTTCGGCTCCGTCATCCCGACGAACACGTCGGCCACGGCGACGATTTCCGCGTACGGATGAATTTCCGCTTTGCCAAGGCCTTGCGGATAACCCGAGCCGTCTTCCCGCTCATGATGCTGAAGCGCCACCAAAGCCGTCTTCTCTTCGCCCGTCGAATTCAGGATAATTTCATAGCCGTAGGACGTGTGGCGCTGCAATTCCTCCAGCTCTTCTCCCTCCAGTTCGTGCTCGCGGTTGCGGAGCGACTGCCTGATCCGGCTTTTGCCGATATCGTGCAAATACCCCGCTTTGCTGATCTCGTGGCATTCTTCGGCGGAATAACCGAGCCAGGTTGCTATGTAATAGGATAATAGCCCCACCTGCAAAGAGTGGTTATAGACATTGACATCGTCTTCGGCAAAAGCGATAAGCAGCGAAACGACATCTTTATTGCGGTCAAGCACCTCGAGCATCGGCTCCAAGTGCTGATCGACAAGCGATTGGTTGAACTTGCCCGTCGTCAGCGCCTCCAGGAATATCGATTGGAAGCCTTTCAGCGTAAAATCGAAATTGTCCCTGATCCGCTCGGACTCGGACGCTTCGTTGTCTCGCAGCTCGATATCGACATAGTCGATGCTTTGGCGGATCAGAAGCGCGATTTCCTCGGTGCGAATGCTCGTTCCTTTGGGAAGAACATGCAGTCCGGCCCGGTTAAACACATCCGTTCTGAGCCGGTCTCCTTCCAAAAGCTCCATAACGTGGATTCTCAATTTTTCCCCTCCTTTCCCCGCTCATGAAACGCCGAGTATTTAAACTCAATTAACTTTAATATCGTTCGTGAATAACGTTTCATAAATAGTGCTTTAGGAGGGATTTATAAGACGATACCGCTACGGCCGTTCCTTTTTCCAGGGGGGATCCCCGTAGCGGTGAAACGCCCGGTTGACGACATAAACTCCCCAGGGAATCGCGGCCGAGAGAGCTGCGCAGACCCATACATGGACAGACGGCAAACGGTCCAGCACAAAGTGTTGCATGTTCATTTCCCCTTCTCTATTTCGTCTCGATCGTCGAACCGAAAATCCGCACTTTGACCCGTGCTTCCAGCTCGATATCGGCCTGTGAAAAGTAATTTCCCCCCCGGTCCCAATCGTTTTGGATCTTTTTCCACGCCGCGGGATACCCCTGCTTTAAATAGGTCCCAAGACCGATGACATCGGACTTATATTCGAGCTGAACTTTTTCCAGCGTTCCCTTCATCATGGCGGTCAACCGCTCGGCCGCTTTCCCTTCGATCCCGGCAAGCTGGGCCGGGTTCATTAAATCAAGCCGTTCCTGCGTCTCCCCGACATTCCCTTCCATATTGACCTGAATTCTGAAGCGAATATGCTCCGGGTTGGAGACGTCCGCATAAATTCGGCGCCGGGAGCCCTTGATTTCATAAGCCACGTAATCATTGTCAAGCTTAAACTCCAGCACCCCGTCCTGCGCGGTTCCTCTCAACCGAAGCAAAGACTTCGAGGGTTCCCACTTCGCGATCCCCGTATTCGAAATGCTTCATTTGCCGGTCCTTTCTTTGCTTATCCGCTCCTCGTCCAAGGTTTGCATAAATTGGGGCCGTTTCGACAACATCATCAGCGGCGAACGGACGATGAGATCCTGCCAATCATGCGTAAAGCTTGGCGCGATCGGGGTCAGGTAAGGAATGCCGAAGCTTTGCAGCCGGGATAAATGGATGCTGAGCATAATCAGCGATAAGACGATCCCGTAGAGTCCGAACAGCGCCGCAGCGATCATGGTGACGAACCGCAGCATCCGAAAGGCGATCCCTGCGCTGTAAGACGGAATGGCGAAGGAAGAAACCGCCGTGACCGCGACCACGATGACCATAATCGGGCTGACAATGCCCGCCTGCACAGCTGCGTCTCCGATAACCAAGCCGCCGACAATGCCGATCGTTTGCCCGATCGGTTTGGGCAGGCGAACCCCGGCTTCACGCAGCAGCTCCAGCGTCAATTCCATAAGAAAAGCCTCGACGACGGCCGGAAACGGAACGCCTTCCCGGGCGGCGGCGATCGAGAAAGCCAGCTTGGACGGAATCATGCCCTGATGGAACGACACCAGCGCAATGTATAAGGACGGTAAAATTAACGAAATCCCGACGGCCACATACCGCAAAGTGCGGATCAGCGTGCCGATCTGCCAACGTTCATAATAGTCCTCCGGCGATTGAATCAAGGAAACGAAAGTAGTCGGCAAAATCAGGGCAAACGGCGTACCGTCGAGCAAAATGATCACTTTTCCCTGCAAAATGGCGGCGGCGACCTTGTCGGGCCTCTCCGTATGCAGGATTTGCGGGAAAGGCGACAGAAAGCTGTCCTCGATCCATTGTTCGATCGTACCGCTTTCCGGAACATCGTCAATCCGGATCGTGGAGACCCTTCGCTTCGCTTCTTGCAGAATTTCCGGATGAACGATTCCGTCGATATAAACAAGCATCATTTCCTTTTGCGCGCGCTCGCCGATCCGGTACGAATCAAAGCGCAGATGCGGATCGCGAATGTTTTTGCGGATCAAAATGATATTGGTTTCAAGGCTTTCGTTAAACCCTTCGCGCGGGCCGCGCACCAGCGCTTCCGTCTGGGGCTCTTCGACGCTCCTCCCGGTCCATTTCCTGCTGCCGATGAGCAGCGCCTGGTCCGAGCCGTCAATGAGGAGCGCGGTGTCCCCGGATAATACCGCAGCCATTATTTCGTGCAGAGAAGCGGTTTTCGTATATTTAAGAACCGATAAAAATTCATTTTCCAAGAGCCCGAACAATCGATCGGCGGAGGTCTCCTTCTTCCGCCTGGCGGCCGTAATGGCCCGCTGCAGCCCTGGCACGATCTGTTCGTTGATCATCGCCGCATCCGACAGTCCCGCGATGCACAGAATCGCGCACTGCTTCCCTTCATCCCCCATGGCGAAAAATCGGCTGACCAAATCGCCCGGGGAGTTTAGCCTCTTGGTAATATGATCGACCGTCTCCGCAGCTTTGCGGGAAAGAGAAGACCAAGCATCGCCTTCCGGCGGGGATTCATTTTTCCTGTACGGACTTAATTTCTTGATAGGCTTTCTGAACATAAATCTAGGCATGCCGGCTATCATCCTCACATCTCTAGTTGACTGAAAATATGTTTGTTACCCTTTATTGCCATGTTGCTCCGAAATTAATCCCTCAAAAAGCGCCGCGGGACTCGCACGGTCAGAATATTTTTCCTTTCTCAAGCAAATCTTAATAGGCAAAATCGGGTTTTAGGAAGGAGGAAGCACCCATGCCGTTTTGGAGAAAATTCCTGCGCACGCTTCATGCCGGGAACGGCAAAGCCGCCGGAAATCCGGCAGGAGATCAAGGCGGGCCGGCGGCGAACGGAATGGCTTTAACCGGCAGTCTGGCGATCCGGCTCGCCTGGCTTAAGGAAGAGCTGAAAAACAGCTCGGATATTATCTACCGCGAGTTCGTGATCAGCACCGGCCAACGCTGCGCGCTCATCTACGTCCGCGGCATGATTGCCCAAGAAACGGCCCAGCACTACATTGTCAGAAGCCTGCAGCGGGAATCCGCGCAATTGCAGGACAGGAACATCTATCAATTCCTGTTCGAGGACGAAGGCCTCACCGTTTCCCAAACCAGTGTTATCAAAGATCTGAACCAAGGCATAAATGCCGTCCTGGACGCCGGGGCTCTGCTTTTGATCGATGGAGATGCGCGGATGCTGACCTTTTCCATCTCCTCATACCCCACCCGTTCCATTGAGGAGACGCCCAATGAGTCGGTTATCCGCGGGCCGCGGGAAGCATTTATCGAGGATCTGGAGAAAAATCTGACCTTGCTGCGCAGACGGATCAAGCACAAAAATTTCAAAACGCAGGCTATCACTACGGGGCGGTACACGCAAACCGATATCGTGCTTGCCTACGTTGAGGGCGTATGCAAACCCGAACTGGTCAAAGAAGTGCAGCGGCGCCTGTCGTATCTCAAAATGGACGGTGTGCTCAGCTCTTCCTATGTGGAGGAATGTATAGAAGACAGCCCCTACTCTCCCTTCCCGCAATTGCAATACACGGAGAGACCCGACGTCGTCAGCGCCGCGCTGCTCGAAGGCCGGATCGCGATTCTCGTCAACGGGTCGCCCATGGTGCTGATGGCCCCGGTCACGTTCCCGATGCTGCTGCAATCGGCCGAAGACTATTACCAACGGTATGTGGCGGCGAACTGGATTCGCTGGATCCGTTATTTTTTCGTACTGGTGTCTTTGCTGCTTCCATCGCTGTATATTGCCATTACGACGTTCCACCCGGAGATGATCCCGGCCCAGCTGCTGATTGCCGTAGCCTCCTCCCGGGAGATCGTCCCCTTCCCGGCGCTGCTCGAAGCATTTGCGATGGAACTGGCCTTTGAAGCGTTGCGCGAAGCTTCGATCCGGATCCCGAAATCGATCGGGCAAGCCGTATCCATTATCGGGGCGCTGATCATCGGCACCGCCGCCGTACAGGCTGGCATCGCCTCCGCGGCCATGGTCATTATTGTCTCTCTTACCGGGATCGCTTCCTTCATCATTCCGCACTTTGATCTGGGGCTCTCTTTCCGGCTGCTTAGGTTCCCCATCATGATCCTGGCCTCGTTGTTCGGGCTTTACGGCATCGCTTGCGGGATGATCCTGATCTACATTCATTTGGTGAACCTGCGATCCTTCGGCGTTCCGTACATGTCGTCCATCGCACCGCTGGTTACCGAGGATCTGGCCGATACGCTCCTCAGAGTGCCCTGGTGGAAAATGTACAAACGGCCCGTTCAAATCGCGGATCAAGAAGTTCGGCAAAAAAACAATTCCCGCGGCTGGGAGACGGAAAAAAGTGAACTGGAGTGAACAAAAATGCGCAGAGCGATATATACCGCCGCGCTGGCGGTCCTGCTTTTGACAGGCGTTGGCGGTTGCTGGTCTTCGCAAGAGCTGAACAATCGCGCGTTTGCGAATGCCGTTCTCATCGATTTGACCGAAGACGGAGAGATCGAGCTGTCCATCGGGTTTCCGCTGCCCAACCGCATGATCCCGGCGCAAGCCGGCGGCTCGGGACAACCCACAGGCAGTCCGTACACTTTTGTCACCAAACGGGCAAACAATATCAGCCAGGCGTTGCGGTTGATTCAGGTCGATCTTTCGCGAAACATTTCCTTCGGCCAAACGCGCTCCATCATCGTCGGCAGGAGACTTGCTGAACAAGGGCTCGACAGGGTCGTGGAGTTCGTTTTCCGCCAACCCTCCTTTCGTCTGAGCGCCAATCTGTTCGTTACGCCCAATAAAGTAACGGAGATCACGCGAATTCCGTTGGTGTTTGAAAGAGTCATCGGCGATATTTTGCGAAAATACATCAACAACCATTTCACCTTAGATACGACGGTCAAGGACTATAAGCTCGCTTTGTACCAGGGCGGAGACATTCTTATTCCTTTGCTGACTTTCGGGCAGCAGCCCGAGGTCGCCGTGGAGGATCCTAAAAAAGACCGCTGGATGAGGACGGGAGGCGCAGCGATTTTCAGCGGCGGAAAAATGACGAAAACGGAGCTTTCCATAAAAGATTTAAGAGGCGCACTTTGGATCAGCTCACAGCTCAGCACCACCACCATCACCATCGCTTCCCCAAGCGACGGCAAAGAAATCAGCTGTTTCATCGAAGGGATCAAAACAAGCATCAAACCTAACGTCAAAAACGGCAATGTCTCCTTTCAAATTACCAGCAGCGCGAGAGCTTTCGTGCAGACCTCCATGTCGGAAATCGATTTGAAAGATCCGGCCGTCGTTCAACAATTGGAGGTCATTTTGCAAAAAGATGTGGAAGAACGGTTGAATAAGGTGCTCGAAAAAACGCGCAAAGCCCGTTCCGACGCGTTTCTAATGAGTCAATATCTCGATTGGAGATACCCGAAAATATGGCGAAGCATGCGGCCGCAGTGGAAACATTACTACGCGGAAGAACTGCCTATTGAGGTTAAAGTCAAAATCCTGCTGAACCGCACCGGCGGCGTGTACCGTTCGGTGGTTCAAGAAACTCATATATAGTGAGGAAACGCGATGATCTGGATCGGAACGATGTATGCGATTATTATGCTGTTCGATTGGTTTGGGCAGCGCAAAAAGCAGGTAAAGCTTAAAACCCGCCTGCTTGTGCTGCTCATATCGCTTTGTTTTTTCGCTTGCGCGGAAGTGTTGTTTCTGTTGAAAGAACGTTGGAATGTGCCGATGTTTATTCAATATGTCAGGGAGTCCATCCAACATTGGTTGTTTGGATAATTGCGACAGGGGGCTAAAATCATGCTAAAAAACGTAACCTCTTCTCAAGTTTTTTCGCTTTATAACTTGCAGATTTTCACCACCGTCATCGCTTTTTTCATCGGAATCATGATTGCGGGCAGCAAGTACTCCACTCCCGTTGCCACTTTGATTGGAGGCTTTCTGGCGCTGGTGCTGGTATACCCTGCCTATAAGGTCGGGGCTTCGCGTCCCGGCGAATTCCTCGTGCAATACGGCGGCGAGCTTGTCGGCCGGCCTTTGCATTACTGTTTCATCCTTTACATCGTGCTGGCCCATATCCTGCTCGCTGCGCTCAGTCTGAGGGAACTAGCCGACTATTTGCTTTCCGAGTATTTGATCGACACTCCCGGTTGGGCCGTTGTGGGCATCTTTGGCATTTGCGTCGCTTACGCCGTGCGCTGCGGATTATATACGATTTTCCTTGCAGCCGAAGGCATATTCCTCGTCACCGCACTTGTCTTCCTGTCCATACCGCTGATCGGGTTTCAGGAAATGGAGGTGGACATGTTCATCGCGCTGGCGACTCATTTGACATTAAAGGATTTGTGGGATGGCATATATCAGACCATGTCCATTTTCGGCGAGCTGGCCTTCCTGTTTTTGCTGTTTCCTTATTTGAGAAAACCGAAAAAGGTTTACCGGACCTATTTTTTCATCACCTGTACGTCACTGGCGATCATCATTACGCATACTATCCCCGTCCTGCTTACCTTCGGCCCGAATCTGGGGGCCAACCTGGTGTACCCCGATATGGAGTTGGTGCGCTTCATCCGGGTCGGGTCGTTCATTGACACGATGGACCCGATTCTGATTATTCTTTGGCTGACGAGCATTTTCGTTAAAATCTCGTTTATTGTCTTTACGGCGGTAACCTGCCTGTCTCAGTTGACCCGCGTGAATGACCATAAGCCCTTTACACTGCCTATGGTCGCCTTTATTTTGGTGTTCTCCATATGCATCGTAAGAACCCCGCCCGAATTGACTCGTTTTCTGTCCGACGACTGGCCTGCGCTGATGATCTTCGCCGAATTTCTGATTCCGTTTGTTTATTGGATGGCGGGGATCGCGCGCGGCTCGATCAAGAAAGCAAAAGCCGAAGGGCCTTAACCCGGCTTCTATTTTCTCGCCAACCAGGCCCGCTCCTGGTTCCAGCGCAAGCTGACCGGAATTTCAAAAAAGTCGGACAAAAGGGGCTCGGTCAACACGTCCCGGCTGTTCCCTTGCTTAAACACTTCGCCCCGCCGCAACAGCAAGGTTTTGCTGAAGATCGGCAAAATTTCCTCCGTATGATGCGTCACATACAGCATATGCGGCGCCTGCGGTTCGGCGGCCAATTGCGCGATGCTCTCCAGCAGTCCTTCCTTGGAAATAAAGTCGAGTCCGTTCGTCGCTTCATCCAAAATCAGCAGCTTGGGCGAAGCCATCAGCGCCCGGGCGATGAGCAGCTTTTGCTGCTCGCCTTGGGAGCAGGTCTGGTAGGCGCGGCCCTGCAGATGGCGGCAGCGGAGCTGTTCCATCAATGCCGCGGCGCGGTCGTAATCCTCGGCTCCGGGCTTGTCGTACAGACCGATTGAGGCGTATTTGCCGCTGACGACCAGGTCCTCGGCTTTTTGTCCGCCGTGCAACTTCTCCTGCAGCGAAGAGCTCACCCATCCGATCGATTTGCGCAGCTCTCTGAGATCGACTTCGCCAAACCGGTGTCCCAAAACGCTGATTGTTCCCGACGACGGCCACAGGTAACCGCTGATCATATTAAGCAGCGTCGTTTTCCCGGAACCGTTTAAGCCCAGCAGGGCCCAATGCTCGCCCGCGCGGATCGTCCAATCCACCCCGTTCAAAATCGTCTTCCCTTCCCGCTGCCAGGTCACTTGCTTCATTTCGATAATCGAGTTCATACATGAGTTCCTCCCGAGTAGGTTTACAGTACTCTCAAGCTACTCCCGCACGCAAGGTTTGTCAAGCTACGCGCCGGCGGACGGCTGTGGAATACGGATTCGCCGGCGGACGGCTGCAGAATAGGGATTTGCCGGCGCATGGAAATTCGGCATTAGTTCGTGCCTATTTTGCTGAAATCAGCTAGAATACTAGCGAAGGGAAGTGAGATACCATTTGACTTATACATTTACTTGGGACGATGTTGCGGCGCTGCAAAAAAACGTCGAGCAGCGGGACGGCATTTCTTTAAAGCTGAACTGGGACACCCTGCTTGCCGGCAAAGAAGACGACGGTGTGCACTTGGCCGATTTCAGGGACGGGAAGCTTGTGGCTTTTCTCGGAAAATATTCGTTTGGCGGCAGTCTGGAAATTTGCGGCATGGTGCATCCGGATTACCGCCGGCAGGGGATTTTTACCGGCTTGCTGGAGCGGGCCCTGGATGCGCCGACGCGGCAAGCCCACGCGAAAATTTTGCTCAATGCCCCGGGCGATTCGCAAACCGGCAAGCGGTTCCTGGACAGGGTGAGCTGCCGCTTTGCGTTCAGCGAGTATCAAATGCGGCTGGAAGCCCCCGAATTTGCCGGGGAACACGCCGCTCGTACCAATAGCGCCGATGTCGCCTCGATCTCGCTTATGTCGGCCGGAGAAGCCGATAAAGCCGATGATGTCTTGATCTCGCTTGCACCAGCCGGAGAAGCCGATGATGTCTCGATCTCGCTCGCACCGGCCGGAGAAGCCGATAAAGCGGTATTACAGCAGCTCGATAGCGAAGGGTTCAAGATGGAGCCGGAAGAGGCCCGGCGCTTTTATGAGGAAATGTCCCCCGCGGAATTGGCCCAAAACGAGCTGATTTTACTGGGCGGAGAACCGGCCGGGAAAATCCGGGTTTCCCGCCATGAGGGGGAAGCGTGGATTTACGGGTTCGTCGTCGACGCGAGGCTGCGCGGCCAGGGCATCGGCAGCGCAGCCTTGCGCCACGTCATCAAGCGGGAACAGGCTGCCGGTTACGATGTTTGGCTTGAGGTCGCCCTGGATAACCCAAACGCCAAAAAGCTCTACGAAAACGTCGGCTTCCGCGTTCAGCGGTCCCAGGATTATTATGAATACGAGCGATCGTAAATCGCTGAAGTCTGAAAAGCCGCCAAAGCAATTAGCTCTGGCGGCTTTTTGATGAGGCACTTTGCCCGTCTGTCGCGGTCTGCCACTGTCCGCCGCGGTCTGTTACTGTCTGCTGCTGTCTGCTGCTGTCTGCTGCTGCCTGTTTACTGTCTGCCACTGTCCGCTGCGGTCTGTTACTGTCTGTTGCTGTCTGCCGCTGTCCGCTGCGGTCTGTTACTGTCTGTTACTGTCCGTCACTGTCCGCTGCGGTCTGTCACTGCCTGCCGCTGTCGCTACTGTACTGTCTGCCGGAAATAAAGGTAAATTGTGGCGCTAATTTTGAGTTTTTGCCCCGCGCTCGCAAAATAGCGGAACTTTTAGCACCTATTTCTGCCAACCGTCAGGGGAATACGCCTCTTTGCTCGCATTTTCCAAACATAGCGGTAAAAAATTCCCTTAATATAATAAACTTCTCTTTTTAGAGAAAATAAGGCCATTATTTACCTCTATTTCCGCGGCTTCCGCAAACTCAGCCCCCTGGCAGGACCCCGCTTCATTTTTTGGCTCAGCCGCGCGAGACCGCCGAAGCCGAAGCCGAGGCGTTGATCTCCCCGAACTGCGCCCGGTGCAGCCGGCTGTAATGGCCGCCGGCGGCGATTAGCTCGTCATGGCGTCCCTGCTCCGAAATGCCCTCCTCCGTTACCACGACGATGCGGTCGGCATTTTTGATCGTCGCCAGCCGGTGCGCGATGACAAGCGTCGTCCGGCCCGCCGACAGTTCGGCCAGCGACTGCTGGATCGCCAGCTCGGTTTCGGTGTCGAGCGCCGACGTCGCTTCGTCGAGGATCAGGATCGGCGGATTTTTCAGGAACATCCGGGCGATCGCGAGCCGCTGCTTTTGTCCGCCGGACAGCTTCACCCCTCGCTCGCCGATCACGGTGTCCATACCCTCCGGCTGGCCTAGAATAAAACCCTCCAATTGGGCGCGCCGGGCCGCTTCCCAAATTTCCTCCTCGCTTGCCGTGAGCTTGCCGTAGGCGATATTTTCCCGTATCGTGCCGGAGAACAGGTACACTTCCTGCTGCACAATCCCGATGTTGCGGCGCAGCGAGGCGAGGCTCAGGCCGCGGATATCCTTGCCGTCAACGGCAATCCTGCCTCCGTCCACTTCGTAGAAGCGCGGCAGCAGGCTGCAGAGCGTCGTTTTGCCCGCGCCCGACGGCCCGACGAAGGCGACCGTTTCCCCGGCCCGGATGGACAGACTGATGCCGTCCAGCACCTTATCCTTGCCTTCATAGGCGAAGGAGACGCGGTCGAATTCGATGTCGCCCTTCAGCTTTCCGGCATCCGCCGCATCCGGGGCATCCGCCACGTCGGGCGCGGTGTCCATAATCTCCACGTACCGTTTGAACCCGGCAATCCCTTTCGGATAACTTTCGATGATCGCGTTGATTTTTTCGATCGGCCGGATAAACACGTTGGCGAGCAGCAGAAATCCGACGAATTCGCCGTAGGACAGCTCGCCGCGGATGACGAACCAGGTGCCGCAGACCATTACGAACAAAGAAACGAGCCGCATCAGCATATAGTTGACCGACAAGCTGCCGGCCATGATCTTGTAAGCCCGCAGTTTGGTCGCGCGATAAGCCTGGTTGTTTTCGTTGAACAGCACCTTTTCGTGCTCTTCGTTGGCAAACGCCTGGACCACGCGGATGCCCCCGATATTCTCCTCCACCCGGGAGTTGAAGTCGGCCAAGGCCGAAAACAACCCGCGGTACGTTTTGGTCATTTTCCCGTTAAAATAAAGCGCGGCCCAGACGAGCACCGGCACAACCAGAAACGTAAGCACCGCCAGCTTCCAATTGATCGCCAGCATGAGCAGGAACGAGCCGACCAGCGTCATCCCGGCGATAAACAGGTCCTCCGGCCCGTGGTGGGCGACTTCCCCGATATTGTCCAAGTCGTTGGAAATGCGCGACATAAGGTGCCCGGTTTTATGGTTGTCGAAAAAGCGGAAGGATAGCTTTTGCAGGTGGTCGAACATTTTTTTGCGCATATTCGTTTCGATGTTGACCCCGAGCATATGCCCCCAATACGTCACGATATAGTTCAGCACCGTGTTGAGCACGTAAATCCCGAGCAGCGCTGCGGAAGCCCATACGATCAGGGACCAGTCCTTTCCCGGAAGCAGCTTGTCGACGAACTGGTTCACGGCGATCGGAAACCCCAGCTCCAGCAGCCCCGCCACAACCGCGCAGGTGAAATCCAGCAGGAACAGCTTTTTATATGGCTTGTAATACGAAAAAAAACGTCGCAGCATCTTTCTCTCTCTCCCCTATCAATACTGAATGAATTCAAGACATTCGGCACGGTTCGCCTAATCCGGGGGCACTTGGAAAAAAGAGTATCATAAATAGTCTATAAAATGAAGAAGTTTTCATGGACGCTGGCATGCGGACAGAAAAATAAGGTACAATAACTACCGAATCAACACGTAATAAGGACATGTTTCCCAGGAGGGAAAGCCGCTTAACGGCGGCGGAAGGAAGGATCGTAACCATGTACGTAGCAAATGACTGGAAAGATTATGAAGTGATGGATACCGGAAACGGGGAAAAACTGGAGCGCTGGGGCGACGTAATTTTGCGCCGGCCCGATCCGCAAATCATCTGGCCGATCGAGAGCGAGGACAAACGGTGGCGTGACGTGCACGGCCATTATCACCGCAGTTCCTCCGGCGGCGGCCAGTGGGAAATGAAGAAGCAGATTCCCGACCGCTGGACCGTTTCCTACGACCGGCTGAAATTTTATATTCGCCCCACCAACTTTAAGCATACCGGGCTGTTCCCGGAACAAGCGGCCAACTGGCGCTGGATGATGGACAAGATCGCCGCGGCGGGCCGGCCGATTTCGGTGCTCAATCTGTTTGCTTACACCGGGGGCGCTTCGGTCGCGGCCGCTTCCGCCGGCGCTTCGGTCGTGCACGTCGACGCGGCCAAAGGCATGGTCCAATGGGCCAAAGAGAACCTGACGCTCTCCGGCCTTGGCGACCGGTCGGTCCGCTTCATTACGGACGACGTGTTCAAGTTCGTGCAGCGGGAGCAGCGGCGCGGCAACCGCTATGACGCGATCATCATGGACCCGCCGTCCTACGGGCGGGGCCCGGGCGGCGAGATGTGGAAGCTGGAGCAAAGCCTGTATCCGTTTGTGGAATCGTGCCTGTCGATTTTATCGGATAAGCCGCTGTTTTTCCTGATCAACTCTTATACGACCGGGATATCGCCAACCGTGCTGCACAACATCTTATCGATGACCGTGAAGCGCCGGTTCGGCGGGCGGATTTCCGCCGGGGAGCTGGGCCTGCCGATCACCGCATCCGGGCTGCATCTGCCCTGCGGCATTCTCGGGCGCTGGGAGGAATAAACGATGATGGATGCCGGAGCAAAACGGACGACGGGACAGCCGGAGATGGCCATCCTGTTCGAGGACAACCATCTGCTCGGGATCGAAAAGCCGGTGAACGTGCCGACCCAGGAGGATGCCAGCGGCGATCCGGATCTGCTGAACCTGCTGAAGGAGGATCTCAAGCGGCGCTACCGGAAGCCCGGCAACGTCTACCTGGGGCTGGTGCACCGGCTGGACCGCCCCGTCGGCGGCGCGATGATCTTCGCCAAGACGTCGAAAGCGGCCTCGCGGCTGGCCGAAGCGGTGCGCAGCCGCCGTTTCAGCAAAACGTACGTGGCCATCGTGCACGGCACTCCACCGCAGCGCCAGGGGCGTCTGACCGACACGCTGCTGAAGGACGAGCGCACCAATACGGTGGCCGTCGTTCCGGCCGGGACGCCGGGCGGCAAAGAGGCGCGGCTCGATTATAAAGTGCTCGGCGTGTCGGCCGAGGAGCGCCTCAGCCTGGTGCAGGTGGAGCTGCACACCGGCAGGCCGCATCAGATCCGCGTGCAGTTAAGCCGGATCGGCTGCCCGCTGTACGGCGACCAGAAATACGGCGCGGCCTTGAACAAACCCGGCCAGCAAATCGCCTTGTGGTCGCTGTATGTAGGGTTTTTGCATCCGGTCGGCAAGCAGCCCGTCGACCTGGTCTCGCTGCCGCCCCGCCAGTATCCCTGGCAGCTGTGGGAGGAGCGCGTATACACCAATCTGGCGGCAATGCTTCAGGCGGGAGATAACGGTTTTTGAGGTTTGGACGGCAACAACAAGACGGCGGGATGTTTGGATTACCGGAAATCCAAACATCCCGCCTCTATTTGGTTTGCTCCTTGGTTTGGCTCCTTAATTCGCGCCTCGGTTCGCGCCTGATTTGCCGCTGTTATGCCGTTATTTCGTTCCGGAAATTTTCCCCAATAAATAAACAAGCAGCTGCTGATTGTGAGTCGAAATGCGGTCAAGCACGCCGCTCAAATAATCGTTCCTAACGGATACGCCGCGCTCTACCTCTTGCTGTCCTTTTTCCGTGATCGATATCCAGACGTTGCGCCGGTCATGTTCATCGCGGTCGCGCCGGATCAATTCGCCCCGTTCCATCCGGTCCAGCAGCATCGTTACCGCCGCCGGTGTCGTCGATAAGTGCGGGATCAAATCGGATGGCTTCAGATTGCCCTGCTGCGTGAGCAGCTCCAGCACGTTTAATTGCGACATCGTCAGCGTCGGAGCCAGTTCCTCCTCCATATGGTCCTGATAATCCTTCACGATGAGATCCAGCAATTTGGCAAATTCTGCGGTATGCAATCCTATCCCTCCCTGCTTCACATCATAAAATAAATTCGCCCTTAAAAGTGGAAATTCCTGCTTGTCCGCTCCGCCGATTCAGATGAACGCCAAAAACGGCCATCCACGGCCGGCGGCTGGCCGGGCGGATGACCGTTTTGATTCGGTTTCTCTCAGAATCATTTCACACTCTTGCCTAACTCTCGCATTTCTTTAATTCAACTTATATGGCTTAAACCGAGATCAGTGCTTGACAAAATAAATTATGATAGCGTTCGTGTCTTGGTATCCCTGCATGCTGCTTTGCATAATTATCCCTTTTGTTCAGAGGGCAGAGGGTGGGGGATAATCACGGTCCTTTCATTTTTCTTCTCCTGAATTTATCTTCCTCTCTGCTTCCGGATCAAATGGGATAATCGTGCAAAGCGTCCGGACAGCGGATGTTGATCTGCCGATATTTCTTGCCACGATCGGTTTTCGGCCTCCCTGTCAAGCGCTGATTATTAGGTTGAGCCACTTATATAGATTCGTTTTATTTAACAGCATGTCTCCAGCCGTAAGGATCACGGAGCAACCCCCGCTGAATTCCGGTGAGCTCGTTGTACAATTTCTCGGAAAGCGCTCCCGTTTTGCCCCCGGAAATTTCTATTTCACGGTCTTCCCATTTCATCCAGCCGATCGGAGAAATGACCGCCGCCGTCCCTGTCCCAAACGCTTCTTCCAGCTCGCCCCGGCGGCCGGCTTCAAACAGCTCGTCGATGCCGATGCGCCGCTCCTCCACCGGAATCCCCCATTCGCGCAGCAAATGCAGCACCGAATCCCGGGTAATGCCCGCCAGGATGCTTCCGCTCAGTTCCGGTGTAACCACCTTTCCGTTCACTTTAAAAAACACGTTCATGCTGCCGACTTCTTCGATGTATTTTTTCTCCACCCCATCCAGCCAGAGCACCTGCGAAAATCCGAATTGCTTGGCATCCTCCTGGGCTTTGAGCCCGGATGCGTAATTCCCCGACGTCTTGGCCTCGCCGGTGCCTCCGCGCACAGCCCGCACGTATTGATCCTCTACATAAATCCGCACCGGATGGATTCCTTCCGAATAATAGGCCCCGACCGGCGTTAAAATCACGATAAACTGATATTCCCGGGCTGCCCGGACCCCGAGGCCCGCTTCCGTCGCGATCATAAAGGGACGAATGTACAGCGAATTCCCTTCGCCTTCGGGAACCCAGGCCTCATCCAGCTCAATCAGCTTGCAAATCGCCTCCAGGACCGGGCCGGCCTCGAGTCCGGGCATACCCATGCGGACGCACGATGCATTCATCCGCCGCAAATTCATCTCGGGCCGGAACAAAACAACGTTCCCTTCCGGTGTACGGTACGCCTTCATGCCTTCGAACACTTCCTGACCATAATGAAACACCATGGCCGACGGGTCCAGCGATAGCGGTCCGTAAGGCACGATTCGCAGGTCGTGCCAGCCCTTTTCTTCCGAATAATCCATCAGCAGCATATGATCGGTAAAATACCGGCCAAAACCAAGCTGATCCGCAGGCGGCAGCGGTTTTTTGTTTGAACTAAGCGTAATTTTCAACTGATCCATGTTCCGCATCCTCTTTTCTTCTCCAGATGTATTGCATTTACTATAACGATATCCCTTTCATTGATCAATGACATAATATCGATTATAATCATAGAAATTATCTATTATTACGATGGAAAATCGGAGGTTGCATTGTGGAGCATCGTTTGCTGGAATACTTTATCGCCTTGGGGGAAGAACTGCATTTTACCAAAGCCGCGGATCGGCTCGGCATTAGCCAGCCTACGCTCAGCCACCAAATCCGGCTCCTCGAACAGGAGTTGGGCACGCCTTTGTTTCAACGCTCCGGCAAAAAAAATTACTTGACCCAAGCGGGACAAGTACTAATGGAGCATGCCCGCCGCGTCATTTACGAGCTGGAGCAGGCCAAGCTGGAAATCGGCCAGCTCAGCGGCATGAAGCGCGGCCGCTTGAGGATCGGCTGCTCCGGCAACCATCTGCTCGAGAGCAAGCTGATCTCGTTCCATCGGCAGTACCCTGACATCGAGCTGTCCGTGGTCGAGCTGGCCACCGAAGAAACGCACGCTGGTCTGCTCGGCAACCAACTCGATCTTGGCGTCGTGTTTCTGCCGCTCGAGGACGAGCAACTCGTCAGCCGGCCGCTGTTCGACGAAGAGCTTGTGCTCGTCGTGTCCCACCGGCATGAACTCGCCGAGCTGCCCGAAGTGCCGCTCGAGTGGCTGAGCCGCGTTCCGCTCATTCTGTTCCCGCCCAAATTTTTCGTACGCCAGCTGTTTGATGCGGCCTGCGCCGCCGACGGCATCTCCTTGAAACCGGTGATGGAGCTGTCAACCATGGATTCCCAGGTGCGGATGGCCCGCAGCAATGTCGGCGGAACGATTCTTCCCGCTTCTTACGCCTGGACGCTGGACGGTACCCTAATGGGGAGATTGGGCGATGGCTCCGGCGATGGGTTTGGCGATAGGTTTGGCGATATCGCCATCATTCCGCTTGCCGAGCCGGCTCCGCGCAAACAAGTCGGTTTGGTCTACCGCAAAAATATGTTTATGGACGCCACCCTGGAGGCATTTATCCGGCATCTGAGCGGGTAGGCCGAAACGCTTCACGCTCCGTTCACGAAAGGCACGATGCTCTCCTTTAAGGACATAACCGGACGCCCCGTCAAAGCCTCCAAATCGCCCGAGATGGACGAAGTGTCCATTTTCCCAAGAAATCCATACACCCAGTGTTGAATTTGAGGGTCCTCGCGGTGAACGACGGGCTTCCCGGCCAGTTCGGATAAAGCCGCAGCCAATTCGCCAAACGTCCACGGTTTTGGTGCGGTCAGTTCATACGTGCGATGGCGGTGCCGCACATCGGTATCGGACAATACGGCGGCGATCGCTACCGCCAGATCCTCCCGGGTAACGGTGTTAAACCGCCAATTTCCCGGATAAGTGACCAGTTCCCCCGACCTTATGGCCGCATCAAGCTCAAACAGGGCGGCAATATCCGTGTACAGGGCGTTGCGAAAGAAAGTATACGGAATGCCCGAGGCCAGGATCGCGTACTCTGTAGCCAGATGAAGCTGGGTAGGCGGCACTTGGCCGGATCCGGGAAAAGCGATGCCCGTGTACAAAATATGCTCCACGCCCGCTTGCTTGGCCGCTTCGATCACATGGGCGTGCTGGCGGATGCGCACCGTATCGTCACGATGGGAGCTGGATATCAGCAACAGCTTCGTTATCCCGGCAAACGCTAAAGCCAATTCCCCCGGCCGGTCGTAATCGCAGCGCCTCACTTCCACTCCCCATTCCGCCAAAAACACCGCCTCCTCCGGCCGGCGTACGCAGGCAACGACTGGCTCGTTCTTGCTTTGTTGACGCAGCCGCTCCATAATTAAACGTCCTAATTTTCCGTTTGCTCCGGTTATCGCAATTGACATAAATCATCCTCCGCATCTCGAAGTTTATCCACGACATAAAGTTAAGCGCTTAACTAAATAATCAAAAAGATAGCCTAAAAAATCAATCTTGATTTTTTAGCTTGTTTAACAACGATGCCAGCTGCTCCAGTTCCCCATCCGTAAGCACCTGCAGCCGGCCGGCAATGGAGCGGCGGTTTCCGGGCAAATGGTTCAGCAGAAACGTTTGACCTTCGCTCGTGATGGAAATGACCGCTTTCCGTCCATCGGTAGGATGGCTGTCCCGGCGGATGAACCCGTCCTTTTCCAGCGGTACGAGCAGAAGGCTGATATTGGCTTTCGTCACGCCGATTTTTTGCGCGAGCAAGGAAGGCAGCAGGCTGCCTCCTTCCTTCATGATTTCGACCAGAATACGGATTCTGGCCCCGTTTTGTCCTGTAGACTGCCAGTATTTTTCCGAAACGTCCACAAGCTTTGCGGTCGCTTCAACCAGAGCAAAGAAAACCTGCGTATACAGCGGCTGATCCCATACGTATTCCTGCAATTTTTCCATAGAACAGACACTCCGATCAAACCATTTAATTAAGCACTTAACTACCTTTTACTACATCGTTGCCTAAAAGTCAAATGAATCCAGCACGTCGAGCCGAATGATAGCTAACTGCCGGCCGGTTTACTCTACTGCCAAACCCTAACGGACACTATAGACCTTATTTGGCATCTTAGTTCCACTTTTTGCACAGGCGGTGCATGAAACTTTTGCTCAAGGTTTCTTTACAAGCGTTGGCTTTTGAATCGATACTGCCCGCCCGCTGGAAATCTAACGGTTGCAGCAGCGGTTATTTGCCGAAAAAAGAACTTTTCTAAATTCTAACGGTTGTGAGCGACGCTATTTGCCTGAATCCAAGCAAAGATTACCGGTTTTCAGCGAAATAAGCTCCATGGCAACAGTTACAATTTGAAATCAACAGTATTGGAACAAATAGCGCTTGTGGCAACCGTTAGAATATTGGTGTGCCCAGAAAATGTATTTTGTCAGATTTAAATGCAACGCTAGTGGACTTTTCGGCCTTTTTAGACAAATAAGAACGCACCTGTCCTTTTAGAATTTGAAACGCTGTCTTTTCGGGCCAATAAGGGCGTTCATGCCCGGTAGCCGCCTCCCGGTGTCTGGGCCTGGGTTGGACAGTGTTGGTTGGAGAAATCCAATAGATTGCCGGAAACCGCTCGCAATCAGGCGGCCCCTATTGGAAATATCCAATAGATTTCACTCAAATCACCCGTTTTGCACCTTCCGAGCATCATCTATTGGAAATATCCAATCAGTCACTATATTTGCCACTAAGTCCACGATTCTATTGGATAATTCCAATCAAGCATCCGACTTATGGAGTTTGTCCGTTGTCCGTTGTCCGTTGTCCCTTGGCACTTGTCCCTTCCACTAATCACCAATCACTAATCCCAGTTAGCCGCATCCGCCCCCAACGCAAAAAGCTTCGCGCACGTTGCACAGAGAGTACATCCGCGCGCGAAGCCTTTTTTGCCATTCCTCCAACTGGTTTGCACCTTAGTCCTTAATGAAGAAATCGACGATCTCATCGTTTTTGTCGATCGGCGCCAGCGCTTTGCCAATCGATTTCCGGTCAGCGAGCGGCGCGTCTTCCGAACTGAAGTTATGCATTTGGCCTTCCTTCGTCACTGCCGTAAGCGTCGCCGGCTCTTTGCAGTGAATGCCGCCGACCAGCCGGCTGCCGTTTGGCTTGACCCGCTTGCCTTCCTTGAACTCGAACGTCTGCAAGCCCTTGCCGCCCCGGCTCTGGAGCGGGTAATCGAGCAGCAGGCTGCGTTTGCCGTAGCCGAGGTCGGAAACGACCAGAATTTCGCCTTCCTCGCCTTCCACCCAAAGGGCGGCGACGACCTCGTCGTCGTCCTTCAGGTTGATGCCGCGCACTCCCGCAGCGACGCGGCCCATCGCATTAACTTCGCTTTCGGCGAACCGGATCGCCATCCCCTGCTTCGTCAGCAGCACAATTTCCTGCCGTCCCCGGCTTACCGTCACGCTCAGCACCTCATCGCCGTCGCCCAGCTTGCAGGCCGCCACCGCGCCGGTGCGTTTCGTTTCGTAATCCTTCAGCTCGGTGCGCTTCACCTGCCCGCGCTTCGTCACGAACACGAGGGTGAGTTCCGGATCTTCTTCAAAGCCGCGCAGCGGTACGACGCTGACGATCCGGTCTTCCTTGGCCAGCGGAATGACGTTGACGAGCGCCGTGCCGTTGTCCTTCCATTTGAACTCCGGAATTTGATGGACCGGCAGCAGGAAATACTGCCCTCGCTGCGTAAAGATCAGCAGATTTTGCAGCGTATCGACTTCAAACAGATGTTTGATGTAGTCGCCTTCCTTCACCCCGGAGCCGTCCCGCTCGCCGCCGGAGCGCGTAAAAGAAAGCATGCTGGTCCGCTTGATATAACCTTCGTTCGAGAGCGTGACGAGCACGTCCTCCTGCGCCACCAGCACCTCCAGGTTGACCTTCAGTTCCTCCACTTCGTCCTGGATCACCGAACGCCGGTCGATTCCGTATTTCTCGCGGATTTCCAGCAGCTCTTTTCTGATCAGCGCGATCAGCTTCTTGTCGCTCTCCAGAATGCCGCGCAGCACCGTGATTTTCTTCTGGATCTCATCCAGCTCTTTCTGCAGCGATGTGATTTCCAGATTGGTTAAACGGTACAGCTGCAAGGTCAAAATCGCGTCCGCCTGGCGCTCCGTAAAGCCAAACATCCACTGCAAATTGTTTTGCGCGTCCTGGCGGTTTTTGGAGGCTTTGATCGCTTCGATCACCTCGTCCAAAATGTTCAGTGCTTTGACGAGGCCTTCGAGCACATGGGCGCGGTCCTCCAGCTTCTCCAGCTCGTATTGCGTGCGGTAGGTTACGACCTCGCGCTGGTGGGCGATATAGGCTTCCAGCATCGCCTTAAGGCCAAGCTGGCGCGGCGCCCGGTTGACGATCGCCACCATATTGAAATTGTACGTCACCTGCAGATCGGTTTTCTTCAGCAAATAGGCGAGAATCCCCTGCGCATCCGCGTCCTTCTTCAGCTCCACGACAATGCGCAACCCGTTCCGGCCGCTTTCGTCGCGGACCTCGGCGATCCCGTCCACCTTTTTCTCCAGCCGGATGTTCTCCATCGCCGACACCAGCCGGGATTTCACGACCTGGTAAGGAATTTCCGTGATGACGATCTGCTGCTTGCCGCCGCGCAGCGTTTCGATCTCCGTTTTCGAGCGCAAATAAATCCGGCCTTTCCCGGTCTCGTAAGCCTCGCGGATGCCCTCTTCGCCCATGATGATTCCGCCGGTCGGGAAATCCGGGCCTTTGATGAACAGACGGATTTCCTCCAGCGTCAGCCCCGGCTTTTCCATCAGTGCGATGCAGGCATCGATCACCTCGCGCAGATTGTGCGTCGGAATTTCCGTCGCAAATCCGGCCGAAATGCCGCTGACCCCGTTGACCAGCAGGTTCGGGAACCGCGACGGCAGCACTACCGGCTCCTTCGCCGTGTTGTCGAAGTTATCCTTGAACGGTACCGTGCGTTTTTCGATATCGCGCAGCATTTCCATGGCGATCGGCGACAATCTCGCCTCGGTGTAACGCATCGCCGCCGCCGGATCATCGTCCTGGGAGCCCCAGTTGCCGTGGCCGTCGATCAGGACATGGCCCATCTTCCACGGCTGCGCCATTCGCACCATGCCCTCGTAAATCGAAGAATCCCCGTGCGGATGGTAATTCCCCATCACGTCCCCGACCGTTTTGGCCGATTTGCGGTACGGCTTATCCGGCGTATTGCCGGCATCGTACATCGCGTACAATATCCGCCGCTGCACCGGCTTCAGCCCGTCGCGCACATCGGGGATCGCGCGGTCCTGAATAATATATTTGGAATACCGGCCGAAGCGGTCGCCCACAACCTCTTCCAGAAACGCCGGCAAAAAATTTTCCAGCATGCTCACATCAATTCACCTTCTATTCCTCAAACTCCGTGAAATCCACGTTTTCCACGATCCAGCGCTTGCGCGGATCGACCTTGTCCCCCATCAGCGTGGACACGCGTCGCTCCGCTTTGGCGGCGTCTTCGATCTGCACCTGCAGCATCGTCCGGGTTTCCGGATTCATCGTCGTTTCCCACAGCTGCTCGGGGTTCATTTCCCCCAATCCTTTGTAGCGCTGCAGCTCGAAATTTTTGCCGAACTCCTTCAAATAATTTTGCAGCTGTTCGTCGCTCCAGGCGTACCGCACCGTCTCCAGCTTGCCGGAACGGCGGGTGATTTTGTACAGCGGCGGCTGGGCGATATACACCCGGCCCGCATCGATCAGCGGCTTCATGTACCGGTAAAAGAACGTCAGCAGCAGCACCTGGATATGCGCTCCGTCCGTATCGGCGTCGGTCATGATGATGATCTTGGAATAATTGCTGTCTTCCACGGCAAATTCCGTCCCGATCCCCGCGCCGATCGCGTTAATGATCGCCCGGTACTCGTCGTTTTTCAGGATGTCCGCCAGCTTCGCTTTCTCCGGATTCATCGGCTTGCCCTTCAGCGGCAAAATTGCCTGAATCTTGGAATCGCGGCCCTGCTTCGCCGATCCGCCGGCGGAGTCGCCTTCAACGATGAACAGCTCGGTGCGCGTAAAATCCTTCGATTGCGCCGGCGTCAGCTTGCCGCCGAGGTTCGAGCTCTCGCTCTTCTTCTTGCCCGAGCGCATTTCGTCGCGCGCCTTCCGCGCCGCTTCCCGCGCCTTCGAGGCCTGGACCGCTTTTTTGATCAGCGTCTGGGCGACCTGCGGATTCTCCTCCAGGAACAGCGCCATTTTCTCGCTGACCACCGCATCGACCGCGCTGCGCGCCGAAGCGCTGCCGAGTTGGTCTTTCGTCTGACCGACGAACTCGACCTCGGACATCTTTACGCTGATGACGGCCATCATGCCTTCGCGCAAATCGTTGCCCTCGAGGTTTTTCTCCTTCTCCTTGAGCAGGCCGTTTTTCCGCGCATACTCGTTCATCACCCGGGTATAGGCCGTTTTGAAGCCCGTTTCGTGCGTCCCCCCGCCACGTGTCGGAATCGAGTTAACGAAAGAGGCCAACGTTTCGGTGTAGCCCGAATTATATTGGAGGGCGACCTCCACCTCGATGTCGTCCCGCTCGGCGTAGAAATGCACGACGTCGTGCAGCACGTCTTTGCCGTCGTTCAGAAACTCAACGAACTGGCTCGCTCCGCCTTCATAAAAAAACTCGTCGAAACGGTCGGACCGCTCATCTTTTAAAGTTACCTTCAGGCCCGAGTTCAGAAAAGCGATCTCCTGCAAACGTTCCGCGAGCGTATCGTAACTCAGGCCGATCCCGCCGGTGAACACGCGAATATCCGGCTTGAATGTCACCTTCGTCCCGGTTTTGTTCGTATTGCCGATAACCTCAAGTCCGGTAACCGGTTCGCCGACATGTTCAATTCCTTTATCGTCGACCCAATATTCAAACCGCATCCGGTGGATTTTGCCCTCCCGGTAAATATGAACTTCCAGCCACTCGGACAACGCGTTGGTCACCGATGCACCAACCCCGTGCAAACCGCCGGACTTCTTGTAGCCCGCCCCGCCGAATTTGCCGCCGGCATGCAGTATCGTATAAACGACCTGCGGCGTAGGAATGCCGGTTTTGTGCATCCCGGTCGGGATGCCGCGCCCGTTGTCGACAACGGTCACCGAGCCATCCTTATGCAGGGTAATGTCGATTTTGGAGCAAAACTTGGCCAGATGCTCGTCGACGGCATTATCCACTATCTCCCATACCAGATGATGAAGACCCGACGAGCTCGTACTGCCAATGTACATACCTGGCCGTTTGCGTACCGCGACAAGCCCTTCGAGCACCTGAATGTCGTCCGCTTCGTATCCCGAAGACGGCTTGCCGGAATTCGGTCCGGCGACGTCCTCGAACAAATCGATTTGTTCCGCCATTCATGCTCCCCCTTTAACTTCTTTTATGTAATCTTCTTTTAAGATCAACTTCATGATATTCTTCGTGATCAAAAGATGACTTTCTGAACTGCCTCTTAATGCATGAAATGCAAACAGATGTTTTGTGGTCCTTGTCCATTTTAATTCAACATATCCTGTTTCGTAAAGACGAGGAATGAAACTAGGAGCGCCGCGCCCCCCCAAACGGCAAGTACAATCAGTGAAAATCCGAGTGTCATCCCTTCGATTGGCGCCGGCGTCCCCGACAAATAATTCGTTAAGCCAAGGTTGACCATAAACAGATATTTGGCGCTCGTCCAGGCGGAAGCCATGTTGGATAAAATGTTCCCGGCGATCAGCGCCGCCATCATAATGACGATGCTCGCCGAAGTGCTGCGGACCAGCACCGACACCATAAACGCCAGACAAGCGACCACGACGCTGACGAACCAGATTAATCCGGTCTGCATGAGGATATATTGCCACTGCGGCACCGCGTGTACTCCCGAGATGTCCACCTCCGCACCGTGCAGCTGAAACCCGGTAAATACGGGCATGGTAAGCCCGGCGTATCCGAAAAACAAGCCGGAGATCAGATAGCAGATGATGCAGGTCGCCACGATGATCAGCGACACGAACATCAGCAGGGCAATCAGTTTGCCGAGCAGGATTTTCCAGCGGCGGATCGGCCGGGTGAGCAGCATTTTAATCGTCCCGCTCGTTCGCTCCGAGGACACGATATCCGACCCGACGCCCATAATCAGCAGCGGAATGAACAAGGTCGCCGCATTGTCCAGAAATTCCCGGGTAAACGTCACCCCGCCGGGTTCCTGCGGATTCACATCATGCTCCAAGTAATATTTCATCTGCTGAATATAGATCTGGCGGTATTTTTTCCACTCCTCCGGCACCCGGTCGCTGCCCAGCGAGTTTTGGTTGTCCGTAATCGCCTGCTGCACTTCCCGGCGCCAGTCGCTGCCGTATTTCTCCCGCTTCTCCACGGACTCGCGCAGCTGCGCGTAAGCAAACATCGGCACCAGGACGAGCAGAACGAGCAAAATAACATAAAACCGCTTTTTACGGATCATCTTGATCGTTTCATTTTTCACCAAAGGAAGAATGTTATTCAAAGCTCTCACCTTCCGTCATTTGCAAAAACAGCTGCTCCAGCGTCGGATTGATCTTTTGTACGGCGCGGACCCGCACTCCTTCCCGCACCAATAAAGGCACAAGCTCAGCTGACTTCTCCGGCTGCATCCGGGTGACCAGGGCCGACTTCCCGATCCCCGCGATAATGGCGTCGTCGAGCACGTTCTCGGCCTCCTCGAAAATGTCCACCCCGGCTGCCCGCAGCAGCTTTGCCCCCCGCTCGCGCGGTTCAAGCTCCCAGACGACATAGTTGGTGCTTTCCTGGATCAATTCTTCGACTTTGCCGACCGTCAGCACGCGGCCCCGGCTAATGATCGCCACCCGGTCGCACAACAGTTGAATTTCGCTCAGCAAATGGCTGGACACGAACACGGCCAAGCCTTCCGCCGCCAACCGCCGGATAAAATCGCGCATCTCTTTGATCCCTTTGGGATCCAGCCCGTTGGTCGGTTCATCCAAGATAAGCAGCTTCGGCTTCCCAAGCAAAGCCTGGGCGATCCCCAGCCGCTGCCGCATCCCCAGCGAATAGGTCTTCACCTTATCATTGATCCGCCCGTCCAGACCGACGATGCGAACTACCTCGCCGATCCGCCCTGCGTCTACACCCGGCATCATCCGGGCAAATTGCTCCAGGTTTTCCCGGCCTGTCAAATAGGAATAAACCTCCGGATTCTCCACAATGGAGCCGACATACCGCAGCGCGAGCTCGGGCTCCCGCTGCACGTCGTATCCGCAGATGGAAACTTTGCCTGCGGTCGGACGAATCAGGTCGACCAGCATGCGGATCGTCGTCGTTTTCCCGGCGCCGTTCGGACCGAGAAAGCCAAAAATCTCCCCCTCTTTAATGTCGAACGTTACCTCATGAACAATCCATTTGCGGCGGATTTTTTTCTTAAGACCCCGTACCGACAGGACCACTTGCCGCTCATCCAACGCCGCTTCCCGATGCTGTGCCATCGCAGTAGCCCCCTTCGTTGATGTTCCGTTTATTTTTGCCCGATGCTCTGCACGATCCGTGCGGCGATCGCCTCATAGCCGTCTCCGTTGGGATGAAAATGGTCGCTCGACAAATACCGGGCCGAGTTGTGCGTAAACAAATCATAGGTTGGAACCACCAAAGTTCCATTATAGGGAGCCAACACTTTTCGCGCCATCTCATTCCAGCGCATGACCGCGTCGTCTCCAAGCTCGCGCATCTCCTTCAGGTCGGAAAACGGGTTGTACAGGCTGACATAAACCAACGCAGCCTGCGGGTTGATTTCATGCAGCTTCCCTACCGCCTCCCGGAAGAAATCCGACGCTTTCGAGATCGAGGCATCCAGTTCCGACGGCGTGGGCAGTTGTTCCCCCGAGGTCAGCTGCTCCGCCCCATTAAACAGATCATTGCCGCCTATGGAGAGCAGGATGATCCCCGACTGGCCCAGCGCGTACCTAACGCCCTGATCGTCCAGCGACGCAAGCAGTTCCTCCGTCGTCATTCCATTGATCCCGAGATTGTTGATGAGCATGGAGGATGTCCCTTGCTGCTTCAGCAATTCCACCGTTCTGCGGGCAAATCCTTTCCCGGTGTCGTCGCCGGTGCCCTTCGCCAGCGAATCCCCGATGGCCGTCACATCCCAGCTTCCGGCTGCGGCGGGCTGCTCCGTTTTTGACGGCGCAGTGCTTTCGGGAACGTTCCAAAACGCCGGCTTTACGATATTCAATACGGCAAAAAGGAAACCAAACAGCAGCAGCAACGTGGAGATAGCGGAGAAAAGTCCGGCGACCCGCCAAATCCGAGAACTCGATCCCATCGTTATCCTTCCTCCCGCTTTCGTCATATTCCGTTATTAACCTATCCAACTTATGTAAATAAGATAAAACTTCTTGTTGGAAGATGCAAATGACCGCGGATCAACATTTATTTTATTTATTTCGAAAAGTATTTTGATCCTCCAACATGGCTAGAGCCGCTGTGCCTTTCCGTTCAACATCACAGGAAAAGCATCGCTATGGGTCCCCATTCGACGATAAAAAAACTGCCGAGATTATACTCGGCAGTCTGGGCAGTGCCTCGCGCACTGCCTGAATTTTTGCCTGCTTTAGCCTCTAACTGCCCCGAATGACCTTCACGTCGGCCGGAATCACTTTGGTTCCTTCATACAGCATAAACCGCCCGTTTTGCCATTCGATGCGCAGCAGCTTCCCGTCGTCGGACTGGTACTGCCAGACATGCTGCTCGCCGCCCTGCATAAAAGGCGTTCTGCCGACGACCGCAACGTATCCGCCGTACTCCTCCTCGAGATGATACAGGGTGCCGTCCAGCTCCATTTGCCCCGGGACCTCCGACGGATCGTCGAGGCGACCGTCAATCGGCTGATAGAGCTGATATTGCAGCGTCTCGCGCTCCTCGATGAGCAGGTAGCCGATCCGGCTGCCGTCCTGCAGCGTCAAAACGACGGCGTTGCGGCTGCGGTTGTTTACCCGCCCGGTCACTTCATAAGATACGAGCGAAACCTCGCAAATATCTCCCGGAGCCAGCGACAGCATGCTTTTCTCCGCCAGCGGCGGCTCCGGTTTGGCGAACAGATTGCCGATTCTCTTCCAAACGCTCATCTTCGGTCAAGCCTCACTTCTTGGTTCGTCGTCGTTATTTCTTGTCCTCGTATTGCTTCATCAAAGCGGCCAATTCCGCTTCTACCTCGCTGTCTTTGTTCAGGCTGGCGAATTCCTCGTCCAGGGACTTGCCTTTCGAGGCCAGCTCGTTGCTGGCTTCCGCCTGCGCTTCCATCTGCAGCATTTTTTCTTCCATCCGCTTCAGGCCGCTGGCCGCGGTGTCCGAATTGAAACCGCCGATCGCCTTGTTGATTTCGTTCTGGGCTTTGGCCGCGTTATAACGCGCCACCAGCGTCTCGCGTTTATTTTTCATTTCCGTCAACTGTTTGCGCATTTCGTCCAGCTTGGCGCGGAGATTGTCGGCCGCCGCTTTGTTTTGCTCATAGCTGGCTTTGTATTCCGCCGCCTTCGCTTCGGCCGCTTTCTTCTCTTCCAGGGCGCGGCGGGCCAAATCGACGTTTTGCGCCTGGGCCGCCGTGTGAGCTTGCTGGGTACGTTTTTCGACGAGCGCCTGCTGCTCTTCATACAAGCCTTTGAATTTCTTTTCGATGGCGATTTGCGCGGCTACCGCTTTTTCCGCATCCTCCAGGTCCTCCTGCATGTCACGGATATATTGGTCCGTCAATTTGACCGGATCTTCCGCCTTGTCGATCAAAGCGTTAATATTGGACATCGTCAAGTCGCGCAATCTTTTAAAAATCGACATGGTTAAATTTCCTCCCCAAATGGTTTTGCTTGCTTGATTAATGTTTACGTAGGGCGAAGGAGGAAGGTTTCGCGTTTATTAAAAATTTTTAGCACAGGGATGAAAAAGCCGCCAGAGCAACAGCTCCGACGGTCTTGTTTCGGCAAAACTTCATGCTTGCTTCAGCGCTGCCGCGAGCTCTGTGAAAATAACGCCCAACGCGTGAGCGCCCGCGTCCGGATAACCGAGGCTGCGTTCGCCTACCGTGCCCGCTCGGCCCATGCGAGCGACGATATCCGCCGTTTGCCGCGCACCGCCGGCTACTCGATCAAAAATATCGAATCAATCAAAAAAGAGATGACCAACGCCATCGCTGACGCCTATTTGAAAAATGCGGACTCCGAATCCTATGTTTGTGCGAGCAAGGCGCTCAAGCCCGCTTTCGCCTACATCTACCGCAACAAAAGCGAGCAGGTCACGCTTTAGCAAATGGCGGAGCTATGCCACCTCAGTCCAAGTTATTTCAGCAGATTGTTCACCAAAGAGACAGGCGAGAATTTCACGACTTATCTGGCCAGATTGAAGATCAGTTGGGCCAAGCAACTGCTGGAGGTCACCGATATGCCCGTAGCTCAGATCAGCGATGAGCTGGGCTTTAATGAACCGGGGTATTTTATCAAAACGTTCAAGAAGTTCGAGGACATCACGCCGGCCCTATACCGAAAATATTACAAACCTCCGGTATAGAGCAGCGACGGGGTATTGCGATCATTTGCCGATAAATTCCTGCACCCAATACCCGTTGTAGTATCCGACGCCGATCAGCTTATAATTCGGGTTCAGTATGTTCGCTTTATGTCCCGGACTGTTCATCCAATCCCTTACGGCTTCCTTTGCCGATCGCTGGCCTTTGGCGATATTTTCTCCGGCATAAAGGAACGTGATATTGGACGCGTCCATCATGTCGAAGGGCGAGCCGTATTTCGGGGAAATATGATCGAAGTAATTGTTTTTGTACATATCGATCGCTTTGGTTTTGGCCATTTTGGTCAAATTGGTATGTATGATGAGCGGTTTCAGCCCCGCCGCGATTCGTTCTTTATTGACAAGCGCCACGACCTGGGACGCGTTTTCCGTTTGTATGCGGGCATAAGCCGCTGCCAATGATTGGTTGTTGGACACAGCCGCATGAGCCGAGTTGCCGCCTCCGTGAACTGGCCCCAGCAGCGTGGTCAGGAGGGAAATAAACAGCCCTGCCGTTACGATTTTTTTGCTCCGTTTGCCCATGACGTAAAACTCCTTCTCAGCCGGATGGGTGCCCGGCTTTTTTCTCTGTTCTTGTCACATTTTAACATATAGCCGGTCCTGATGCGCGTCCAAAACATGGAAAAATTGCTTTTTTGACGCCTATCCGATTAAACGATTGGTTGGGTAAATAGATTTAAAGTTAGTTGTATGATTTACACTTTTGCCAGCCAAGTCGCAAACCGATCGTAGGCAAGAAACGCGGAAGGGCGCCCGAAAGCTTGAGGATAGGGAAGTGGGGGGAGGGGGGAGCAGATCAACAGATCAACACTTGTTGTCCAGAGACTTTGCACGATTATCCCGTTTGATCAGGTAGCAGAGAGAAAGACAAGTTTGGGAGAAAAAATATTTGGTGGAGAAGCAGTTAGGTTCGAGATAATTTAGACGGGCTTAGGAGAAGAAATCAGGTTTAGGGGAGGTAAAACAGACCGGACAAGAGATCAAGACAGGAGTCAAGGACAAGATGCGAAGGAAACGAAAAGACCGTGATTTTGCTGTAGCCTAAACCCTCCCGTCTGCAGCAACGCCCGCAGAGTTCATACTAACCCCTACCCATTAAGTTGATCCGCATCAAACTCCCCTCATCTTTTCAAGCGCCACGATCAGGCCGCAGCCGCAAGGGGCTGGTACGGTTGGCGCGCGATTAGCCGGCGGTAAGGAATCGCGGGAATCGCCACACACATGCGCAGCAACTTCTGCCGCATCGTTTCTTCCGCTCCGGATAGTCCTCCGGGCAGGCGCAGACGGCGGCGTCCGGTGTATTCGTTCAGATACGCCTGCAGATGCTTCAGTCCCAAGGCTCCATATGTACTCTTCAGCGATTCCCACGCCTCTCTCACCACTTTCCGCAAGGGCGCATACAGCCGAAAGGCTTGAAGGAACGACTGCACCGTCGATGTACGGACATCCACATGCCCGCCAATAAACGCGGTTAGATCGTGACGGTCTGCCCTTTTTTCGCCTCCCCGTTTATACGGCACCAGGCGGATTTTGACCTGCTCCGGCTCGCCCGACTCCGTGACCGTGCAGCCGGCTACGACCGCCGAGGCGTACGGATGCGTAAGCTGACACCGGGTCGGATTACGCCCATACTGATCGCTGTTCACCTTCACGTCTCCGGAGAGCAGCTCCCGGGCATCGAACTCCCCGACGGCATGGCGTATTTTGTGCAACATGGACCAGGCTGTCTTGTAGGCGACCCGGATCACCTTGCTCAGCCGCAGTGCCGAGATGCCGTCAGGGAGCAGGAACAACTCCAGCGCCTGAAACCACTTCACCAGGGGGAGATGCGTTCCTTCAAAAATCGTGCCGACCAAAGGCGAGGTTTGATGCTTGCACTTTCCGCACTCGAACAAGGGGATATGCCGGGAGGTCAGACGGCTGCACCGGGTATGAGCGCAGCGCGGGCAGACGAAGCCGCTTGGCCACTTCATCGCGATTAGCGCTTCCATGCAGTCCTGCTCGCTGTTAAAACGGCTGCTGAATGATTGAAGTTCCGTTCCCGCATTGGCTTCCATATCCGCTTACCTCCCGAATCAAGAATACACGAACATAAGTTCCATTTATTTCATTATACCAAACGTACGTTCCCAAATCAAGCCGAAAATCTCACCTGAACCGCCTCATTTTTTCCCCATCTTTTTTGTGTTTTTTCTTCTCTTTTTTTGGAATCCTTGACTTGCTCTAGCCCCACCCTTGCTCCCCGCTCCTGAATGATGGGGATAATCGTGCAAAGGCAAGCAGCATACAGGGACACCAAGACACAAACGCTTAAGACATTCCCCCTCTAGACAACTCCCTCACCTGGCGTCGATTTGTGACACGGCTCGAAACGGCTACGGTGCAAAAGGTAGATACGCTGGCCTTGGTGGATCGTGACGCCTCTATATCGTTGACGCTTCCTCAACTGTCCGTATTTGATTCAGCGTCAACTCCAGCAATGGGTTGCTGCTTTACCTGGCTACATCAAGGCTTGTCTGCCGATTTTTTGCTGCGAAAGTTGAGTTATAAGTTTATAATCTAAAAAAACCGCCGGTACCAAAAACCGGCGGTTCAAACATTTAAGCGACATCCTCAGACGTACGCCTATTCCACTTCTCTACTATTGTATATGTTCATCTCCAAATCAGTTATACAAGATGGCAAGCGGCCTGCCGGCCGGAAGACACGTCCCTTAACGCGGGCGTCTCCTTGCGGCAAATGTCCGTCGCCAGCGGACAGCGCGTATGGAACGCGCAGCCGCTCGGCGGATGCTCCGGATTGGGAACATCGCCGGTAAGAACGATTCTTTCCGGACGCTGCTCCGGGTTCGGCACAGGCACGGCGGACATCAGCGCCTTGGTATACGGGTGCAGCGGGGCCGCAAACAGCTCCGCCGTCGGCGCCAGCTCGACCACTTTGCCCAAATACATCACCGCGACACGGTCGCTGATAAACTTCACCACGGACAGGTCGTGGGATATGAACAGATAGGTCAAGCCAAACCGGTCCTGCAAGTCCTGCATCAGATTCAGCACCTGCGCCTGAATCGACACGTCCAGCGCGGATACCGGCTCGTCGCAGACGATAAACTTCGGGTTCAGCGCCAGGGCCCGGGCGATGCCGATCCGCTGCCGCTGGCCGCCGGAAAACTCGTGCGGGTAACGGTCAGCGTGATAAGGCGACAGCCCGACGACCCCCATCAGTTCGGCCACCCGGTCCTTCAGCTCGCTGGCGCTGCCGGGACTGTGCGTGCGGAGCGGCTCCTCCAGCGTTTGCCGCACGGTCCAGCGCGGATCCAGCGAAGCGTAAGGATCCTGGAACACCATCTGCATCTGCGTGCGCATCTGCCGCAACTGCTCAGGGTTCAGCGCCCGCACATCGGTGCCGTCAAACCGGATTTCGCCGTCCGTCGGCTCGATCAGGCGCAAAATCGCCCGCCCCGTCGTCGATTTTCCGCAGCCGGACTCGCCGACAACGGCGAGCGTTTCCCCCCGCTGCACCGACATCGTGACTCCATCGACCGCCTTCACCGAGCCGACCTGTTTGGACAGCAGTCCTTTGCGGATCGGGTAATGCTTTTTCAGGTTGCGTACTTCAAGCAGCGTACTCATAGACTGGCCTCCTGTTCAAGCAGACAACGGCACAGATGTCCGGGGGCGATCTCTTTAAGTTCCGGCTCCGCCTGTTCGCAGCGTTCGACCCGCATCGGGCAGCGGGGCGCGAAACGGCAGCCCGAAGGCATTTCGAGCGGGTTCGGAACCTGCCCCGGAATCGACTTCAGCCGGTCGGCGTCCCCCGCCAGCTGCGGCAGCGAAGCCAGCAGGCCGCGGGTATAAGGATGCCTCGGCTCCCGGAACAGCGTCTTGACGTCCGTCTCTTCCACGACCTGGCCGGCATACATAATGACGACGCGATCGCACATTTCCGCCACGACCCCAAGGTCGTGGGTGATCATCATGATCGATGTTCCTTCTTTGCTCTGCAAATCGCGCATCAAATCGAGGATCTGCGCCTGAATCGTCACGTCGAGGGCGGTGGTCGGCTCGTCCGCGATCAGCAGGCTCGGGTTGCACACCATCGCCATGGCGATCATCACCCGCTGACGCATGCCGCCGGACAACTGGTGCGGATATTGGTCGAATATTTTTTCGGGACGGGGAATCCCGACTTTGGCCAGCATCTCCACCACCCGCCTACGCGCTTCCTGTTTGCCGATTTTCAAATGATAGCGCGCGGCTTCGGATACTTGCTTGCCGACTTTGAATACCGGATTCAGGGACGTCATCGGCTCCTGGAAAATCATCGCGATGCGATTGCCCCGAATTTGGCGCATTTCCCTGCGCGAAGCGGTCAGCAGGTTTTTGCCTTCAAAGCGGATTTCCCCCGCCGCGACGCGGCCGACCCGCTTCGGTAGGAGCTGCATGATCGACAGCGAGGTGATGCTCTTCCCGCATCCCGATTCGCCGACGATCCCAAGCGTTTCCCCTTTGCGCACCGTAAAGCTGACGCCGTCCACCGCCTTGATGACGCCTCCCGGCGTCGTAAACTCCGTGCGGAGGCCGGAGATCTCCAGCAAATTGGCCATCCTGGTCCCCTCCTTTGCCAAAAAACTTCAATGATAACTCTTCAAGTTCGCCGTCCTGCTATTTCCCGTTATTTCCTGCTATTCCTCATCGACTCCCAAATATTTCAGCGCCGTGAGTGCGTACACTTTCGCACATTGAATGATTTGCCAAACCGGGGCCTTCTCGTTGAAATTGTGGATCGTGGACAGCTCCGCCGGACCGTACTGCAGCACCGGGATTTGATGGGTGCGGAAATGGCGGGCGTCGCTGGAAGCCCATTGCAATACGCCGTATGCCTCCTCGCCGCTGACCTCGGAGATGCTGTCCACCAGATGGCGGACGACCGGCTCCTCCGGCGGCGTCCAGTTGGCGTTGCCCTGAAAACCAAACGGCTTAATTTCCGTTTCGATCCCTGCGCCGAGGAGCAGCGAATGAGCCCGTTCCATCACCTCGCGGTAATCCACGCCAAACGGCACGCGGGAGTCAACCTGCACGGTGCAGCGGTCGGCTACGACATTGACCTTGGTGCCGCCTTGAATCGTTCCGATATTGACCGTAACATGATCAAAAACTTGATAAGCCAGGCCTTGGCCTTCCCGCTCTTTCGCGTACTCCTTGGAAATCTCGATGATTTCCTTCACTTCGTCCGGTATTTTAGGCTCGATATCCCACAGCCGCTGCAGCGCCTCGATGCCTTTGGCCGCTTTGACGATCGCGCTCTCGCCGACGATCGGCGACAGGCTGCCGTGGCCCGGCGTCCCTTCCACGGTGAACTCGAACCAGCAGCTTCCTTTCTGTCCGATCGTCGGATTCAGCGGCCCCGAAGGCTCGGCGATCACCGCCGCGGAGCCTGTGATCAAACCGCGTTCCAAAACCCACGGCACGCCGAGATGGCCGCCCGTTTCTTCGTCCGGAACAATGAGCAGCGACAGATCGCCTTGCAGCGGCACGCCCAGCTTGGCCAGCAGCGCGGTGGCAAAAATAAGGCCGGCCAGTCCGCCTTTCATGTCCGAAGCGCCGCGCCCCAGCATGTATCCGTCGCGAATTTCCCCGCTGAACGGATCGAAGTCCCAACGATCCAGATCTCCTGCGGGCACCACATCGGTATGCCCGCAAAAGATCAATTTTTTCCGGCCGTTGCTCGAAGCCGGTTTGTATTCCGACACCAGGTTCAGCATCTGTTCCGTCGCCGCGTGAATGTCCGTCGATATTCCCGCCCGGTGCAAGTAGTCAATGATAAAAGCGCTGATTTCACGCGAGTCGCCGGGCGGATTTTCCGTCGGAAACTGGATCAGTTTCGAGCAAAGCTCAAGCAGCTCGTCCTGCCGCGCGTCGATTTCCTCCAGTACTTTCGTTTTCCAGTCTGTCACAAGGCGCCACTCCTTTTTCTCCGTATAAATCAGTTCTTCGACAACGGATAGAAGCGAATGACTTCATCCGGGTAATACACATAGCCGCTCACTTTGCTGTTCATGCCCACGATGCGGTTGTATTCGTACAGATAGAGCCACGGCGATTCGGTCGTAATGATTTCCTGCGCTTTAGCGTACAGTTCGTTGCGTTTGTCCAGGTCCGGCTCAAGGTTGGCCTGCTCCCACAACTTGTCCACTTCGGCATTGCTGTAGTTATGGTAGTTGGACGATCCTTTGCTGTACATCAGAAAGCCGAGGTGATAGGAAGGATCGTTGACGAAAGACGTCCATTTCGAAATGTAGGCGGTCAGGTTTTTCTGTTTTTGCATTTCCAGAAATTGCGCGCGCGCCACTTTGTTGATGTTCATCGTTACGCCGATTTTGGCCAGTTCCGCTTGAATGAGCACCGCGTCGTCTTCCCAGTCCTGGAAGCCCGAGCCCAGCGTCAGGTCAAATGTGAATCCGTCCGGATAACCGGCCTCCGCCAAGAGTTGCTTCGCTTTTTCCAGATTGTGCTCGTAAACGTATCCTTTGTCGGTGAATCCCGGCGTATTGCTGGCCACGGAGCTTTTCATGATTTTCGCCTGGCCGTGCATAACATCATTGATCAGCTGATCGTAAGGCACCGCGTAGGCCATCGCCTGGCGCACCTTCACATTATCGAAAGGCTTGACTTTGTTGTTCAGCGCCAGGTACAAAATCCGGTTGCTGGCATTCGACTTAACGGCTAACGCGCTGTTGGCTTCCAGGCTGGCCACATCTTTCGGCGGAATTTCAATGGCCATGTCGATGTCCCCTTTATCGAGCAGCATCACGCGGTTCGAAGCTTCTTTGGTGAATTTGAGCGTGACCTTGTCCAGTTTCGGAGCGCCTTGCCAGTAATCTTTGTTGGCCGTCAGCACCGCTTCGCTGGCCGGATCCCATTTCTCCAGCAGGAACGGACCGGAACCGGCCGTGTTCGTGTTCAGAAAGTCGGCGGGTTTGCCTTCCATGGCCACGTCGTCAACGATGGAGAAATTGTACAAAGCGATGATTTGCAAAAACATATGATTTGGTTTGTTAAGCACCATTTGCACGGTGGAATCGTCAAGCGCGGTTACCGATTTGATATCCGCCATTCCGTACAAGAAGCTGCCGGAGTTGGAATTTTTCACGCGGTCAAACGTATAAACGACCGATTTTGCGGTGAGCGGATTGCCGCTGTGGAATTTGACGCCCTCCTGCAGTTTAAACGTATAGGTCAATTGATCGTCGGACACTTCCCATTCCTTGGCCAGCATCGGCTTAATATTGTCGGTGTCGGCCACATCCGCCCCGTCGACGTTTTTCACCCCGTAGGTGACAAGCTGGTCGTAAGCGGCGATAACGAACGTGTCGGACGTAAGGTCGCTGGCTTCCGCCGGATCGAGGGTCGTGCCCCCTTCGGAAAAAGCGACAGTCAACGTCCCGGAGCCGCCAGCCGCCTGGCCGGACGTTTCATTTTGCCCCTTGGAATTTCCTTCGGCTGCCGGAGGATTGGCTTTCGGAGCGCATCCGGCCAACACTACGCACAGCGATACCAGCGCCAGAAAATATTTCATGCCTGTCTTCATCACTCGATCTCCCCTTTTGTTTTATTTTTATATGGTCAAGAAAATAAACCCCTATTTACCGGACCGCAAGCGCGGGTCCAAAATATCGCGGAATCCGTCGCCCAGCAGGTTAAAACCGAGAATCGCCGTGGCGATGGCCAAACCGGGGAAAGTGACAAGCCACCATTCGCCCGAAATGATATATTCCCGGCCCTCCGAAATCATGGCCCCCCATTCGGCGATCGGCGGTTTCACCCCGAGGCCGAGGAAGCTTAAGCTGGCCGCGGTCAAGATTGCAAACCCCATGCCCAACGTCGCCTGAACCAAAAGCGGAGCAAGGGCGTTCGGGAGAATATGCTTAAACAAAATGACGCGATCCTTGACCCCGATCGACCGGCTGGCTTCCACGAACTCTTTTTCACGCAGGGAAACGGTTTGTCCGTACATCAGCCTGGCGAATTCGGGAATCCCGACAATTCCGACCGCGATCATGGCGCTGGATAAACCGGCCCCCATGGAAGCGGCGATCGCCATGGACAGAACGAGTGATGGAAAAGAAAGCAGCACGTCCATCACGCGCATAATGATCGTTTCGGTTTTTCCCCTGTAATAAGCGGCGATGCCGCCCAAAGGAACACCGATCACAAAAGAGATTCCCACCGCGATCAGGCCCGTCCAAATGCTGATTCGCGCCCCGTAAAGAACGCGGCTGAAAATATCTCTCCCGAAGTTGTCCGTACCCAGCCAGTGGGCGGCGTTCGGCGGCTGCAATTTGGCGGCGGTATCCGGTACGTAAGGATCGTACGGAGCGACCCACGGCGCAATGATCGCGGCGATCGTCCACAAGAGGATAAACGTCAAACCGATGGTCGCCAGCCGGTTGCGCAGCAGCAGCCGCAGGAACGTGGCTTTGCGTGCTTTGGCCGGCTGAACCGGAGATTCCGCCGTCATCGTCGACCCGGCAGACATGGCATTTCCCCCTTTCTCTAATCTAGTGAGCTTCGTTGGCCTATTCGTAGCGAATACGCGGATCCAGGAGGCCATACAGCAAGTCCACCAGCAAATTAATCAAGCAGTACAACACGGCGCTGACCAGTGTAAAAGCTTGAATCGGCGCGTAATCCGCCGCTAGAATGGAATCGGTGATATAACCGCCCACCCCCGGCCAGGAAAAGATCGTTTCCGTAATGACCGCGCCGCCCAGCAGATAACCGAACTGCAGTCCAAGCACCGTAAGCGTCGGAATCAGCGCGTTGATTAGCGCGTGCTTTCCGATCACGACCGCTTCGCCGAGGCCCTTGGCCCGCGCCGTACGGACGAAATCCTGGCCGATGGTCTCAAGCATGCTGGAGCGCGTCATCCGGGCCACGATCGCCATCGTGCCGGTGCTGAGGCAGATGGCCGGCAAAATCAGATGAACAATGCTGCTCTTTAAAGCAACAAAGTCCGCGGACAGCAAACTGTCCAAAACGTACAAACCGGTAATGTCCGTCGGCGGATTCAGATCGCCGCTGATTCTCCCCATCGGCGCCGGCGCCCAGCCGAGCTTGGAGTAGAACACGTAAATCAAAATCAGTCCGAGCCAAAAAATCGGCATGCATGCGCCCACCAGCGAAAATACGCGCGATATGTGGTCGATGATCGATTCTTTGCGGGTTGCGGCAACGATGCCTACCGGGATGGCCACGATCACGGCGATCAAGATACTCGCCAGCGTAAGCTCCACCGTGGCCGGGAATCGCGAAGCAAAATCGCTTGCCACCGTATGCCCGGTGTGGTACGCAAAGCCCAAATCCCCGCGCAGCAATTGCCCCAGGTAGTCGAAAAATTGGGCAAACAGAGGCTTGTTCAACCCCATGTCGTGCCTGATTTTCTCGATGACCTCCGGAGGCGCCTGTTCGCCGGCCACCATCACCGCCGGATCGCCCGGCAGCACGCGGGACAGGATAAACGTAATCAGCACGATGCCGATCAGCGCCGGGATCATCTGTCCGAGTCTCCGGATCGTATAAGTGAACAACCTCTCACCCCCTCTCTCTCACCTTCAGTTCAGTCCATGTCAGGTTAGGTGTCCTGCGAAAAAGGTTTTACTGAATTGTGCTCATTCTACATAGTTTCCGAGCGGCTCACTACGTCCCCTCCAACTAAAAAATGCCCGCCCCGTTTGTATCCTTAGGACGAATATGTCTTTAAAAGTTAGAATATATAACACTGCAAATGGAAGTTATAGGTCGGCGGGTGCGTTATCATGCAAATAAAAATAGATTAAACACAAATGGCAGACGAGCTGTTCCCGCGCATCGCTTAGATCAAATCCCGTGATGTCCTTGATCCTCTCCATCCGGTATTTCACGGAATTGCGGTGAATGTACAGCCGGCTTGCGGTTTCGATCAAGCTTCCGCGCGTCTCCAAATAGCAAAGGAAGGTGCGCATTAAATCTCCGTTATGCTCTTCGTCATAGCGGCGCAAAGCGCCCAGTTTCCGCTCAAACAGCTGGCTGAAATCGGTCTTTTGCATCGCCTCTCCCAGCAAATGATAGATCTCCACCTCTTCGTAGCGGATGATCGGCGTTTCCCGGGGCATACGGCGGGCGACGGCCATCGCTTTGCGCGCTTCGGTATAGCTATCGTAAATCTCCCACAAATATTTTTTGCCTCCAACCCCAACCAGGCTGCCCGTTGCCCCCAACGCCTTATCGCCAATCCACTCGTGCAAAGTGTCCGCCCATGGCTTCGGCAGGTTGCGCAAATCCTCGGCTCTTTTCACGTCCAAACTGGGCAGGAACAGGACGGCGCGGTTCGAGCGAAACTCGACATGCGGGCTGACCCGCCGCAGTCTGGCTTCCTCCCCAAGCCGTTTCAGCAGCGCTTCCTCAGCGGGAGCCTGATCCCCTTCGATCACGGCGACTTCCCACAGATGTTCCACATGCATGCCGAGCTTGCGGCCCCGCTGCTCCACTTCATGCCGGGAAGGAACGGGCGGGGTAAGCAATTCATCGATGAAATTTCCGCGCAGCCGGTGCTCCGTATCCGCGACGATTTTCCCGCGCATGATTTCCAGCGCCAGCACAATCCGGGCTTGTTCAATACAGACCTTTTCCATTTCATCCAGCCTGTCCTTCGCTACAAGCAGCTTGGCCACCTGGCGGCGGTCCACCGTGATCCCCCATTGCAAAGGCGAATCCGCCTCTCCCCAGTACAGATCCGCCGGCGAAGACACAATCGTTTTTCCTTCCGTGTCCACCACCTTGACGGGAGCGCGCAGCAAGCCGGACACGCTGTCGCTGACGGCCTGAATCCCGCTGTTCTCCAGCACCATGGCGGTGAGCGTGCGGTATACTTCTTCGGAACGGCGAAGCAAAGCGGCCTGACGGTCCAAAATCAGCTCCATGATCGGCCGGGTGATGTCCGTATACGGAATTTCCGCCGGTATTTCAATGATCGGCAGCTCGATTTCGTTGCTGACATCCAAGGTCTGCTGCGGAATCCCCTGCAAAAAACGGGTCGGCTTGATCGCCAGCGCCGCTCCGCCGGAAGCGTGCAAAATCCGGACAAGCTCGGTCAACTGCAGCGGTTCGTTGCGGATCGCGTACGCCGTAGTCAAAATAAGCACGCCTTCCTTAACCCATCCCTTAAGTTCGGGCACCTCCATAATATCGATGAACTGGATGACGCGATCCAAGCCTTTGTACCCGCTAAGCACTTTGGCCTGCCGCAAGATCGGAAGATTAAGCACTTCCTTGACGGTGGTTCCTGTATTTTTTTCCACATCTTCGCCCCCCTTGTGCCGGCACAGAAAATAATATTTCATGCTAGTTTACCAGAAGACGGCTTTTAAAAAAATCAAAATGGCAAAAAATGTCGAAAAAATAAGCGTCCAACTTGTACCATCAGCACAATCGAACGCTTGTTATGAATTATAAGACGCGTTATTTACTTTCAGAAGGCCCGCAGGGTTATAGGATCGATCATATGGAGGATGCCAGACTGAGGTGGTTGAGGTAAGCGGCTAAAGCGGCTCTATAGCATTCGTGTCTCGGTGTCTCCTGCATACTGCTTTGCACGATTATTCCTTTCGTTCAGGGGAAAGGGTTGCAGGTTCTTTCTCATAAATCTGTCTAATGATCTCGAACTTGTCTGCTTCTCCCAACCATATCTTCTTCCCCTGAATTGATCTTCTTCACCTGAATTGATCTTCTTCACCTGAATTGATCTTCTTCCCTGCTTCCTGATCAAATGGGATAATCGTGCAAAAGCGCCCGGATAGGGGATGTTGATCTTCCGGCCAACCCATCAGCCTTCGCTGTTCACTAGTGTTGAAAACTACTAGAACCGTTGTTGTGCCGCTCGGCCATAACGGCCGCGGCCCCCAGCGAATCAATCGGATCAAACGCAGTCAGCCCAAGCTGCGCCTTCAGTTCCGCGGCAAAGCCGATCGTCGCAAATCCGGTGCAAGCCAGCACAATGCCGGCCGCTCCCCGCCGCGCCAATCTTTGCGCCGCTTCGAAAGCCGCTTCCCGCCCCCGGTCTGTCCGCAAATCCAGGGTGGTCGTGACCCCCTCGGGGCGGTCCATTCCAACGTAAGCCTCTCCGAGAATGGAACGGATGAGCGGCGGAGTCTCCTGCAAAATGGTCAACACGCCGACGCGGGTGCTTTGGGTAAGGCTTAGGTGGGCCGCACAAGAGCCCGCCCCCAGCACCGGAACCGAAAGCGCTTGCCGGCATTCTTCCAGGGCCGGATCGGCCGCGCAGCTGATGCCGATGGCCGTGCATCCTTCATCCGCCAGCCGCTTGGCCAAGGCGACAATCTTAGGCACGGCCAGCCGCTCGGTCCGCTCGTCATAAACCCCGCTTGGCTGGTCCGGAATGCAGGCGCTCCTGACGTCAAGTCCGAATTTTTGACGGATCAGTTCCCCATGCAATTCCGCGTCCCGGCGGTCTTGCAAAGTGATGACTCGAATTATTCCCAGCATTTGAACCTGGCCTCCCCTTCCACAACTTGACTTCATTTAGACAAGTTTTCCTTGCGACATGATCAACTGGCCGTCCAAATACACGTCCGGCTCCTTCACAACGATATCGATATGCACCCCGGCCGCGATTTGGCCGCCAAACGTGTTGTTGCTGCCAAAAGCGACGTGAATCGTGCCGAATACTTTTTCGTCCTCCAGCACAACGCCGGTAATGCGCGCTTTGCCGTTGGTGCCGATGCCAAACTCGCCAAGCCAGCGTCCGTCGCCATCGCCCAGCATTTCCAGCAGTTCCTTGGCTCCGTCGCCTTCCGCTTGGACAAGTCTTCCCTGCTCCACCGTCAACAAAAGCGGGGCGGCAAGAACGCCGTAACCGGCCACGGAACCGTCCGCCAGCAGCTGCCCCGACGCGCTCCCCTCTACCGGAGCGATATAAGCCTCGCCGGAAGGGAGATTGCCCGACTGCCCCGGTTCCACAAACATGCCCGTGCTCGGCACCCCGTCCCGGTTCTCAATCGAAAATTCCAACGCCCGGCCCGCTTTCTCAACCCGCACATGACGCGCCTGGGTCAGTCTGGCGGTTAATTGCTCGGTCAGTTCCTTGACCTGCAAATAATCGGCCGTCACCGCTCCGTTTAGAAACATATCTTCCGTAATCCCCGGCATCGTGGCTACCCTGGCCCCCGCAGCCGCCGCTCGTTTCCGCGCGTTCGTATGCGTCAGCGAGTGCTCCGTGACGCATACGACGGCCTGGGCGGCCTCCATGGCCGCGGCCACCGCCGCCGGGGGCTCTTCCCCTGACCGGGAGCGCTCTTCCATGACCATCAGCACGGATTCCGCGCCGAGTTCACGGCCGGCTTTTTGCAGCAGCTCGCCCAACGTTTGTTTGGGTCCGTCCGCCACCACCAAAAAGTTTTCCCCGGCCTTAAGCGCCAGGCATTCAGCCAGCAGCTTTTTGCTGGACTTCACAATTCTCTCGTTCATGGTCGTCACCTTTCATTGGCGCGCTTTGCGTAGGCAAAGCCGCCTTACTTCGTTCAGGCGATCACTTCGGATACCAGTTTGCTCATCAGCGAGCTGGACAAAATCGTCGGCAGCCCGGACAGCGCAGTGACCCAGTTTCTGTGCCCTTCGGTATAACCCATGCAATCCAGCAGCAAAACATCCGCCCGCCCCTTCAGTTCTTTGGCCGCAGCGGCAAAATCCTGCCAGTTTCCGGTATAAGGCGATGCCGCGGCGAAAACGGGTTTGATGCCGTATTCCGCGAATTTCGCCTGAAGGGCAGCGGCTTGCCCGGGAAGCGGACAGATCACACCAAGCCGGCGGTTCCCCGCCAGCGCCGCCACGGCAGGAGTCAGAACGCGGTCCGGCTCGATCAAATGGGCCGATCCTGCCTGCAGCCCCGGAAACACGCCCGTGCACAAAAGCAGGATATGGCGGATCCCCTGCGCTTCCAATTCGGCGATTTTGCGCTGCAGCAGGGGCAAGATTTTGTCGCGGGCCACGACTACCGCCTGGCCGTCGGCCAGCCGCGAGGTCAACATGTAACTGCTGCCTGTTGGAGACAACTCGGCTTCGATTGCCTCAAGCCCCCAGCCGTCAAGCACCCCCGCCTGCACCAGTTCGGCCCGTCCTTCAAGCTGCTTCAGCAAGAACGGGGCCACATCAGTGCGCGGGGCCTGGCCGATCGTAATCATGCCTAATTTAGGAACGAGTTCCAGGCCCGTCCGGATCATTGCCGGACCGCCGTCTCTTTCCCCATCGTTTGCAGCACTTTCATCGAACCGTAGAGTTTGGTGATGTGGGCAAACTCTTCGGCACTATAGAAACGGCAGGTCCCGCCGCCCACTTCCTTGGCCGTTTCCACCGCAAAGCGTACCGCTTGGGCGATATCTACTTCATGGCTGGCCCCCGTCCCGCAGCCGGGAACAGCCGATTGCGCCGTAATCGCAACGCCGACCACCGGGGCATCCGTCGCCACGGCAGGCTGCAGAATCGAGTTGATATGATACAAATCGTTCCCGTAAGGCGTAATGTCCTGCATCGTCACCGGAAAAGTGACCGGCAGCTGCCCGGTCGTCATTTCCATGATGCGCAGCAAATCCTCGCTGATGCGGAGAATATACCCTTCCTTCACCGTCGGGGAGATGGCGATTCCTTTGTGATTGATCACGCGGTTCCCTTTCGTGGTGTCGATCGATAAAATCGCGTCCATCTCCGGCACGATTTCATGGCGGTTCATGGTGAGAATGTCGATCGGCGAATCCATGAAATCAACCGGTTCATGCGGCAAGGTTGGGGCATCGGGACAAATGTGCGTCGTCACGATCACATCTCCGGGCAGGGTATCGCCCTTCAATTGCATGTCCGCCAGCTTCAAAGCCGAAGCGATAGCCGCCACCGCGCCGTCCGCGTCGGAAACAATCCCGATCCGGCTTGGTCTTGCGCCAATTCCCCCAAGCCGCCCTACAATGCCCAACGTCGGCGCGCTGCCGCCGCTGCTTTTGCCGTTAGCGCCCGGGATCATCACTTTTATGAAATCCGTGCTCCCTTTTTCCCCTGTTACCGTTTGAACCGTAACGGAAACGCCGGGAAACGGGGCGAACAACCGTTTTACCGCTCCACCGTTTACATGAGCGCTGTCCAGCGCGTCGATGACCGTCAATGTCTGTTTCAATGCCATTATTAGTTACCTCCCAATGCTCCTGATGTCGATCAGTTTCATTAATGGTAACCCAGGCAAAAGAACAGCCACAATGTTCTCCTCTACCAAAAGGCCCGCCGGTTTATTGTCCCGGGAGAATAAAAAACAGGCAAAATCAAGCGTTTTCTCTCCCGTTATGTTAGAAAAGCTTACTTTAGATATTTGCCGAAATGATCGCATGAATTTGTCCCAAAACTAAACTATATTTATCGGGATGTCAAGCGGAGCTTTCCTTGGGTGAATAGATTATGGTATAATCTGTTAAGCAAAGTTTGGCAATGGCTAAGCGAATAATATTTAAGCGATAATAAGGAAGCACCTTTTATCCTGAAGGCGGTTTTTGTTGTAAGCCGGAAAATACAGGATTAGGGGTGCTTTTGTTATGTATGGAAAATTGTACAGCGCTTGTTTGTACGGGATCGACGGTATGATGATTGAAGTGGAGGTGGATTTGTCCAGCGGAATCCCCCAAACCAACATCGTTGGTCTGCCGGATTCCGCAGTCCGCGAGGCGGTGGAACGGGTTCGGGCGGCGGTCAAAAATTGCGGCTATAGTTTTCCGCTGCAGCGGGTGACGATCAATTTGGCGCCTGCCGACCTGCGCAAGGAGGGGGCCGCCTTCGATCTGGCGATCGCGCTTGCGCTACTTACGGCCAGCGGGCAAATCGCCCTGCCGCCGCAGGAAAAGCTGCTGATTATCGGCGAGCTTTCACTCGACGGTACGCTGCGCCCCGTTCCCGGCGTGCTGTCGATGGTTGACCGCGCGCGCCGGAAAGGGTTTGGCTCCGTTCTGCTGCCCAGGGAAAATGCCGCCGAGGCGCTCCTTCTGGAAGGAATCCGGGTATATGGACTCCGCCATTTAAACGAGCTTTTTCCCGAAGAGAGAGCAGCAGAAACAGGGGCCAAGGACGCTAAAAGGGGACCCCTGCGATTGACATCGCTGGATCACCTGGAAATAGAACCGCAGCCGGCAACCGCCCGCACACCTTATGAAGCGCCGGAAAACTACAGCGACGTACTCGGCCAACGCCACATTAAACGTGCGCTTACGATCGCCGCCGCCGGCTTTCACAATATCGTTCTGATCGGCCCGCCCGGGACCGGCAAAACGATGCTCATCCGCAGGCTGCCTTCCATTCTGCCGCCGCTTTCCCCGGAGGAAGCGCTCGAAGTCACCAAAATCTACAGCGCCGCCGGCAAATTAAGCGATACGGAGCAGGGGTTAATCACCCGGCGCCCGTTTCGCTCGCCGCATCATACGATCTCGGCGGGCGGCCTCATCGGCGGCGGCGCCATCCCCAAGCCGGGCGAAGTGAGCCTGGCTCACCACGGGGTTTTATTTCTCGACGAATTGCCGGAGTTCTCCCGCAACGTGCTGGAGGTGCTGCGCCAACCGCTGGAGGAACGGCAAGTAACCATCAGCCGCTCGCGCGCGTCGTTTACGTTTCCGGCCCGGTTTTTGCTGGCAGGTTCGTTAAATCCGTGCCCCTGCGGCTTTTTCGGGGCCGAACCGCCTTTGCCCCGCTGCACGTGCAGCCCACGGCGCGTCGCCCAATACCGCGAGCGAATCTCCGGCCCGCTGCTGGACCGGATCGACATGCATATCGAAGTACCGCCGCCTAGCGGCTGGCAGGAAGACAAGCAGCCGCTCAGCTCGGAGGAAATGCGCGGGCAGGTGCTCAAGGCGGAGCAGATTCAGGCGAAACGTTATAAAAATTGCGGAATCTCCCGCAATAGCGAATTGTCCGGCAGCCTGCTGCGGCGGTTCGCACCGCTTGCTCCGGAAGCCGGAAAGCTGCTGCAGTCTTCCTTTGAGTCGCTGGGCCTTAGCATGCGGGCTTACGACCGTATTATCAAGCTGGCGCGCACGATCGCCGACCTCGAAGGCCAGCAAGCCATTCAGGCGGAGCATATCGCGGAAGCGATCCAATACCGCCAGCTGGATCGGAGGCTGTTGGATGTGAGAGGGTAATGGCACAGCTTCCACCGCCTCTCATTCATCACCCGCTTTTCATTGGAAAAATTCAATAGAGGAAAAATCCAATGGATCGCCGGGAATCGCACGCAATTGGGAGCCCTGATTACAAATATCCAATCGATTTCACTCAAATCGCACAAACGTTGCAATGAATCTGACAAGATACATTTTCTATCCGCACAAATATTCTAACGGTTGCCACAAGCGCTATTTGTTCCAAAAACGTTGATTTCAATTTCTAACGGTTGCCCTGGCGCTTATTTCACTTAAAACCAGCTATTTTTGCTTAGATTCAGGCAAATAACGGCGCTCACAACCGTTAGAATTTGGAAAGGGGATTTTTTGGCAAAATAGCGGCTGCTGCAACCGTTAGAGTTCCGGCGGACGATAGTTTCGATTCGATGACTTGAACTTTTGCGGGAAATTCGGAGTTTCAGAGCTACAAGTTGTCTTGTTCAAAAGCTAAAGTAACGCTAGTGCTCAAATCGCCCATATTCAGCCCTGCTGGTCCGAATTATTGGAAATATAGGAACTCCGGTGCCACCAGCATTCTTACATCTTCGAAAAATGACTTTCGAGCAGCCTCTTAAAAAGCGTTTTTGATATGTTCTACTGTCGGCTTGTCTTCAGGGCCATACGTGACGGCGACGACGTCGAAGCGGACGTCGGCCAAAGTTTGGCCGGTTTGGTGAAGGTATACGGCGGCCGTGTCGCGGACCTGCTTGATTTTGCGAGGGGTGATCGATTCGGCCGGCGTGCCGAAAGCCGCAGCCCGATGGCTGCGGCTGCGCACCTCCACGATTACGATCGTGTGCCCGTCTTTGGCGATCAGGTCAAGTTCGCCGGACCGGCAGCGCCAGTTTCGTTTCAGGATGGTGTAGCCAAGAGTATTCAAATAATCGCCTGCGGCTTGTTCCGCCTTGCGGCCCCGCGCTTTCCGCTCATCCCCGCGCATAGGTTTTAACTCCCGGTTATTCAAGGAACATCCTTCTTTCCGCCATTTTGTCGGACCGGTATATAAAGGTAAGAATTTCCGCCACCAGATCGTATAATTCCGCAGGGATCTGCTGGTCCAGATCGAGCTTGGAAAGCACCTCGACCAGCGCCGCATCCTCCTGCACGGGAATGCCATGCTCCTTCGCCGTCTCCAAAATGCGCTCGGCCAGCAGGCCGCTTCCTTTGGCGGCGACGACCGGAGCCTCCCCCTGCCCGGGATCGTACTTGAGGGCAACCGCTTTTTTAAACGCAAGGTTTGGCTGCTTCGGCTGTTCGCTCATACGCGGTAATCCACCCCTTTATACGGGCTCGGGGCATAAGTCAGCGGCAGGCTGAAGTCCGCTGCGCCGCCTTCCTCGCTCTCCTTTGGGATCAACGGCTCCGACTTCAAGGACAGCAGACGGTAGCCGGCGCTGGACAACGCTTCGCTGATCTCCTCCTGCCGGGATTCAAGGAACGCGCCGGTCGCTTCCTGCTCGCTGAATATTTTCAGCAGCACCTTTTTGTCGGCGACCTGCACGTCGACCATAATTTGGCCGAGTGTCTTCATCTGCAGGTCAAACCACAGGCGGCAGTTGGCGGGATCCAGCTCGCCTTTGCGCCCGCGGCGCGATTCGATATGCACCGAGGCGGTTTGCTTGCCGTCCGGTCCGAAAAAAGGCAGGAACATGGTCACCTGCGCAAACGGCGCGGTGCGGTCGGTATTGAGCAGCAGCTGCTGGCCGGTCAGCTGCTGCACTAGCTGCCGCGCCGCCTCCTGGAGCGGCGCGGGCAGATCGTCGGCCGCCGCTATCTGCAGCAGTAGGCCTTTGAGCGTGTCCTGCGCGGCCCCGCCGGCGGCATTAGGGGCGGCTGATGCGTTGGAGACGCCGAAGGCGGAGCTGCGCATGGCAGCCGCCTCCCCGGCGCTCGCTGGGGCCGGGGTCGAGGCCGGCGCTGCGCCGCCTGCCGTGCGGGCGTCCGCCTGCGCGGCGCGGCTTTCCACAGGCGGCGCGGCGCTGCCTGTGGCCCCGCCCGGCGCGGCCGCAGGCGCGCTGCCGGGCGCCTGGCCGCCGGGGAGCTCCGCGCCCCCGGCGTGCCTCGCCGAAGCGCCCGCCGCAGGCGGCGCTTCTTGCGCTTGCGCCGGCGCCGCCGCTGCGCTAGGCGCGGCCGCGCGCACCTGCTGCTCGTGCTCCGCACCGAGCAGCTTCAGCACGCGCCCCACCCACGGCTCCGCCGCGAGGGTGGGGCGCGTGCCTGCCGGCGAAGGGCCAGCGGCCCCTTCGCCCTGCGCCTGCGGCGCTGCCGCCGCGCCTCCGGCGGCGGCGCCGCTCCCTCCCAGCGTTCCCGCGCTGGGAGCAGCCCCGCCGGCGCCCGTCCCACGCCCGGGCGCCGCCTCGGCCATGCCCTCCTGAAGCATGGCCGCATCCAGCTCCGCCAGCACCGCCTGCAGCTTCGCCACCAAAGCGCCGCCGGACAGGCTGGCCGCAGCACTGCCGCCCGGAGTTCCCGGCTGCGGCGTTTGCCCCTCTGCAGCTTCGGCAAGCGCTCCCCGCAGCGCCATCTGCACGAGTCCGGCCGCTTGATTCGGCCGGGCGGAAGCTCCCGCCGCCCCGGCACCACCTGCCGCAGCGCTCATCGCGGCCGCTCCCGAACCAGAGGATGCCGTATCCGTCAATGCGGCAGCATTTGACCCAGCTTGAGCCTGCTGCCCCAGCGCCGCCGCTCCTCCGGCGCTTCCGCCGCTTGTCCCTGATCCGGGCGTGGCCGTCCCGTCCAAGTTCCCAGCCGTCTGGCTAAGATAGTTTGCAATCTGCTCGTCCAGCGCAGACAATAACGCGTGCAGCGGAGGCCCAAACACCGCCTGATGCAGTCCCGCCACCGTCTCCCCGGTCAGCGGCAGCCCCCGGCTAAAAGCGATGCCGGCCGCCTGAATCCACTCCGACAGCGGTACGCCGCCCGGCTTTTGCCCGGACACCTGCAAGATCTGCGATACGTTCTCCTTCGTCAACGGCATACCGCTTTTTTGCATCAACTGCAGCAGCTCGCGGTTCGTCGCCGTATCTTCCAGTCCTAAAGATTGCAACGCTTTGGCCAGGGAAGCCGCCGACAGCTCGGCGCCCGGAAGGGAACTCATCGGCCTCAGCACCGCCAGCCCGTCTTTGGATTCCGGCTGAACCTGCAGCAAAGTCGTTTCCCCCGGGCGCATCGGTGTTTCCAACGCGGCGTGCAGCTTCACGCCCTGCACCTGAATGACGGCTTCCTGACCGTTTTCGGATACGGACAAAACCGTTCCGCGGACCACCTGCCCTGTTTTCAGTTCCAGAGTTTTGGGTTCCCCCGCCTGGGCATTTCCCATCATACTGCGCAGCAACGGCCCGATATTCATGAAGCTCCCCCCTTGCCTCAAAACATATTGGAAAACCCGCCATCGCTTCGGCGGGTTGGTTAAAGTGCAAGTACAAAAAGTCAAGTTTCCAGCTTTTTAAACTACCTCTTAAAACAACGTTTGCTCCTCGGCAAACAAATTGCCCAGAAAACTTTTCCGATGCATCGGCGTCGGCCCAAGGGCCAGGAGTTGCTCTCGATGCAGCTTGGTAGCGTACCCTTTATGTACCGCGATGCCGTATTCGGGATAACGCGCATCCCACTCGCCCTGGCAAAGCCGATCGCGCGTTACCTTGGCGATAATGGAGGCCGCCGCGATCGACTGGCTTGTCGCATCTCCTTTAATGACCGCCAGCTGCGGAATGTCGACATCGACCTTTTCGGCATCCACCAGTAAAAATTCCGGGGCCACGGCAAGTTGCTCCACCGCCCGCTTCATCGCCAGCCGGCTGGCCTGCTTAATATTGATCCGGTCGATCGTCGCCGCATCGGCATACCCGATCCCGACCGCTACCGCTTTTTCCATAATGAGATCATATAACTTTTCCCGCTTTTTCGGGCTTAACTTTTTTGAATCATTTACGTCCTCAAGCTGCAAATCCTGCGGCAAAATCACCGCCGCGGCTACTACGTCGCCGAACAGGCATCCCCGGCCAACCTCGTCGATTCCGGCTATGCAGCGGTACGAGGACCAATACTCTCTTTCATAGGATAGCAGATCGTCCATAGTGCCTCCTTCACGATTTAACCCTGTTCTAAGCTTAAGGGGTACCGGACATTTTATCAAGCGTTTGGTCCTTGCCCTACGGACGCTAAATCTTTTATCGGTTAACACGCTTGAAAAATATAGAGTTCTTTTAATTTTTTAGAGTTTGTTTAATCGCTTTTAAGGTTTCTAATTTTCACCGGCAGACGAGGCCAAGAGATGTTGTCTGCTTTCATTGGCAAGTTTGCGAATATGGTTCAAGTCGACATTGAGAAGCTGCCCGTGCCGTTTCACCGGACGACCGGCCACTAATACGGCGTCTACGTTGCCCGGGTTGGCAAATTGCACGACAGCGCCTATAGGATCAGATACGGGAAATAGGTTCAAATCTGTCGTCCGAATCAAAATAAGGTCGGCTTCTTTCCCCGGAGCCAAGGTGCCGATTTTATGGTCCAATCTCAAAGCTTTGGCTCCTGCAGCGGTAGCAAAATGCAACACTTGTCCGGCCTGCAAATTCAATTCGCCGGGCATGTTTTTCGAGGCCAAAATATCCTGGTTCACTCTTGCCCGCTCCGCCTGCAGCGCGAATTTCATTTGCGTGAACATGTCCCCTCCGGTTGAGGTCACGACATCCACGCCAAGCGCGGGCGTACCGCCATTCTCAAGGAAGTGCCCGGTGGCGGGATAGCCGTGCCCCATCATCATTTCCACTTCCGGCGTAACGGATAGCGACGCCCCTGCATCCGCCAGCAGCTTGTATTCGTCAAAGCCCATCGTGTTGGCGTGCACCATATTCAAATCCGGACCGAGCAAGCCGGCTTTATAAAGCTTCTCAACAGAGCGGTCGTCCGCTCCCCAACTGCCGAAACCAACATGCATGGAGCATAACGCCCCCAGCTCCCGGGCAAGCCCGATTTCTCGGACCGTTGCCTCCCAACTGCTAAACTCAGGCCCTCTAATCGCCAGCCCCATCGTCAACAATTGATCATCGGAAGCAAAATATTCCTTTTTGACACGGTATACGTCTTCCGGGAAAATCTTTTGACTGTTACGGCTCCAATAATCGGTTTCACCGGAGACACCATAGGCGAATACGGCGCGCATGCCGGAATCCCGCAAGCCGCGAATCAGTTCGTCAGCATGATCAGGCGAATAAATCATCGTCCAGTCCAAAACGGTTGTCACCCCGGCGTTAAGCGCTTCCAATGCTCCCAGCAAATTGGCGGCATAACTGTCCGCGGGCCGCATTCTGCTGCCGAGTCCGCCATAATAAATGCTTTGCAGATAAGCCGGCAGTGACCAATCCGCGCCGATAGTCCGCAATAAAGACTCCCAGACATGACGATGGGTGTCCACGAATCCCGGCATGACAATCATGTCCGTGGCGTCAATGACCTCACTATCCGATACGTCAAGGTCAGCTTGAATCGTTACGATCAAAGAATCCTCGATCAGGATGTCGGCTTTCCGAAGGGTTCCTAAAGAGCTGTCCATAGTCAACAAGCAACCGTTCTTGATTAAGCGACGCGTACTCATACTTTCCATCTCCTTTGGCTTTGATTGGATGTAAAAGAAGAGCTGATGAGAGGCTACAGTTGGAAAAATATGCCATATGTATCAATTATAGATCTTTTAGAACAATAAGTAAACTTAAAAAGCGCAAGCCCCGAACCAAGTGTCCGGGACTTGCGCTTATTACGTTTCTTCCGCCGCAATATGTCCTTACCGCTCGGACTTATACGTTCGGCTCCTCCAGCGAATATCGGCCCATTTTTCCGGCGCGCAGCTCGCGAAGCAGAATTTTTGAAGCTTTTTCAAGGTCAACCCGGCCGCCGCTTTGCAAGGAGCCGCGTTTACGGCCAACCGCTTCCATGATGGCGACGATTTCATCCGGGTCTTCAAAGTCGCGGGGAGGCTGGTCAAGCTCGAATCTTTCTTTAAACGGCTCCCAGTAATATCTGGCCAAATATTTTACGGCAAAAAAAGCGATATCCTCGGCATTCAAAATCTCTTCCCGGATCGCCCCCGTTACGGCAAGGCGGTAACCGACGTTTTGATCCTCGAATTTCGGCCACAAAATCCCCGGCGTGTCCAGCAGCTCCATTTCGGTGCCGACTTTGATCCACTGCTGCCCTTTGGTGACGCCAGGGCGGTCTCCGGTCGCCGCAATGCTCTTCCCGGCCAGCCGGTTAATGAGCGTCGACTTGCCGACATTGGGAATGCCGACGATCAGGGCCCGCACTGCGCGCGGATTAATGCCTTTGGCGAGCTGTTTTTCGATTTTATCCTTGAGCAGCTCTTTGGCCAGCTGCGGGATCTCCTTGATCCCTCGGCCGCTGGAAGCGTCCGCCTCGACGGCGGTGTGCCCTTCCTGCTTAAAAAACGCGATCCACTGCCTGGTCACCGCGGGATCGGCCAAATCCGCTTTATTTAAAACGATCAGCCGCGGTTTTCCCTGCAGGATCTCGTCGATCATCGGGTTCCGGCTCGATAAGGGAAGCCGGGCGTCGAGCAATTCGATCACCACGTCAATCAGCTTCAGCTTCTCCTGAATTTGCCGGCGGGCCCTGGTCATATGCCCGGGAAACCATTGTATTGTCATGTTCTTTCACCTCTAGCTTCCGAGAATGGCCCTCTAGCCGCAGATTTTAATGCTTAATGAAATGGAGCTCCTGTAGCGGCCAGAACACCAGATCGGCCCTTCCTACGATGTCGCCAAACGGCACATAGCCGATGCTCCGGCTGTCCGTGCTGTTGGAGCGGTTATCCCCAAGCACGAAAACATATCCTTCAGGCACGGTTCCATCGGAAACCCGCTCATTCGGGAAATCCGCTTCCGTATTATAAAGCTCATTGTTGTTATGCTTCGCATTTACCGCTTCTTTAATGTAAGTTTCATCCACGACCTGCCCGTTGACCGTGACGGTATCGCCTTCGACCTTTACGGTATCGCCCGGAACGCCGATCACCCGCTTGATGAAGTCGCGCCCTTCGGACGGGACGTGGAACACGATGACTTCCCCATGCTTCGGCTGACGGATATCGTAAATGATTTTGTTTACGATAATTCTTTCGCCCGTATGAAAATTCGGCTGCATCGAGGGACCATCTACAATAAACGGCGCAAAGAAAAGCCAACGAATCACAAGAACGAGCACGACCGCGATGACGATCGCTTTAAGCCACTCCATGGCCTCGCTCGATTGTTTTTTGCCCGAAGCAGGGGCGGGTGCCGTTTCCGCTGGGCTTGATTCGTGATCATTCAACTGCCCCGGCACTTCCCGATCGTCCGGATGGTTTGGTTGCTCATGCTTTTCCATGGACCGCGACCTCACTTTGTTTTGGAATATGTAAACGGAAATTCCTCCGTTAAAAACAGCAAAAGGGCTTGAATGGATACAAGCCCCCTGTTCGTTAAAAAATTAACGACGCACTTCTTTAATTCTCGCTGCTTTACCGCGCAATGCACGAAGATAGTACAACTTCGCACGACGCACTTTACCACGGCGAGCCACTTCGATTTTATCGATTTTCGGGGAATGAAGCGGGAAAGTTCTTTCCACGCCTACACCGTTGGAAATTTTACGAACCGTAAAAGTTTCGCTGATTCCGCCGCCGCGACGCTTGATAACAACACCTTCGAACAATTGGACACGTTCACGAGATCCCTCGATAACCTTAACGAACACTTTCAAAGTGTCACCAGGACGAAAGCTCGGAATATCTTTGCGAAGTTGTTCTTGCGTAATCGCTTGTACGATATTCATCTATGACTCCCTCCTTCCACTCAGGTGTTCATGCCTCTTCCGGAGAACCCCATGTTCTCCTTCATCATCCGCAGCGGACCACCGAATTCACAACAAGGAGAATTTTATCATAATTCCATAGGCATAGCAAGGAAAATCTAATTTTTTAAAGGGGTTAACTTGTACCTCGTCATTCTAATCATATCCCTTTTTCATAAAAAAAATGCCCGTCTCACCGGATGGGCCGGCTTTTCTTCAATTCTAATAAAGGAGTTGAATTAAACTGTGCGGTTTTTGATATTTCATCAATAGACTCAAGTAATTGTTCAAACTCTAAATTTGCATCCAATCTGTCCTTACTGTCATTTGTACCATTACCAGCTTGAATCGCTAATAACATTGCAGGAAAATATCCCCATTCATATTAATATTCTAGTCGTAAAATGCGATTGAGTGAAAAAACCGTCAAAGTTGGCGGTTGGAAAATTATTTACTTTTAGTATTGTCCCTAATACTGATTAACAATTTGATAACTTCAGAAAACCCCATAAATAAAAGCCCGCTTATTGATGTAGAAATAATTATTCCACTGCCATATAACCATCTTAATGGATGAGGGTCAGGAAAATAAGCACCTGAATCCGGGTCTTTCAATAAGGCGATTACAATTACTCCCGCTAGTAAACCTAATCCTATAAAAGCAATCCCAACATAATGTAATGCTGAGCCTATTGAACTGGAGTTTGAGTTATCATTAGATTTATTTTTTTCATCTTGTTCTTCAATGATTTCATCAAGCAATGAATTCATGATTATTTTCCTCTCTTATTTTGGGCTTTTAGGAAAGAGACGGAGAATATAAGAACTGTGACAGCAAAAATACCATTGGCCAGACTCAGCAGAAAATTATGTACTTGATAATTGCCAACATTAAGTTCAATGATTCCTAAACTAAAAAAGGAATTATAGAAGATGCCAAATAAAAAAATGAGAGATCCAACCATCAGAATTTTTGTTGCAGTATTCAATTTCACCCAAACATTCCCCCAAACCTATATTTTTCCACCTTATTATCATTATCGGCAAAATAGGTCTACAGAATTAGTCTATATTTCCATAAGAAAAAATAGACTGCCCCCGACAAAGGTATGCAGCCTATTTTTACAAAATGGTATCCCTGCATGCTATGCTGCTTTGCACGATTATCCCTCTTGTTCAGGGGGGAGAGGATGGGGCTAATCACGGCCCTTTCATTTTTTCCGGTGTCTTGCCCCATTCCTCCCTTCGGGTCTGCTTCACTTCTCTAAATCTCCTTCTCACAAACCTGTCTAACCATCTCGAACTAATGATCTCGAACATGTCTGCTGCTCCAAACCTATTTTCTTCTCCTGAATTTATCTTCCTCTCTGCTTCCGGATCAAACGGCATAATCGTGCAAAGCGTCCGGACAGCCGATATTGATCTGCCGATATTTCTTGCCATAATCGGTTACCGGACCTCCCTGTGAAGCGCTTATTATGAGGTTTAGCCTTTGTTATATTTAATTTTATTACACATACACTTACCGCTTTTCCTGGCCTGAATGGACATCCCCAAACTGAGACCATCATCACGGTTGTTTCTTTCTCCATTATTCCCCATCTTCCCCTACTATCCTCAATCCCATATCATTTTGGCAATAAAGAAGGTATTTTGAGCGTTGGAGTTGTCACTTCTTTAACGAAATGTTGTTCATCTGCCGATCTTGGACAAATGTTTTAACTACAAAAAAGACCCCCCCCTATAACAGATGTTAATCTGGTATAAGGTGTGGCCTTTTTTTGCAAAACCGTTTCTGCTATCGACCGCATTCTTTTTTGTTCATCAGAAAGCAGTGAAAACCCCTGATATTATCGGTTTAAATCGGAGTAGCGGGATTCGAACCCACGGCCTCACCCACCCCAAGGGTGCGCGCTACCTGACTGCGCCATACCCCGATGATACTAAGCATTGTATCAACGTTTCCGTACCGTTGGCCCAACGCTTATGAATAGCGACATATGTTATTATACGCTATAGACACGCACCCTTGCAAGAGTTAGACGCGCATAACTGCGAAAATTTTCCCAATAAAATAACGTTTAAACGTGCGTTGATCGCCGATTCTCCATTTCACCCCAAATTGCAAACAAATCGTAACCCATTTTTTTTAAGACCATATAGAATAGATATGTTGGACAATTAGACAGGATAGGAGTTTATCAAGGAATGAGAAAAAGAATCTCACAGTATGCATTATTCTCGCTGGCCATTCTGGTGCTGATCTATGCGGTGGCGGTGACCCATCCGAGCAACGTATTATCGCGAAAGGCTTGCACCTCATGGGGCATGGTCAAAAATACAATGTTTACCTTGACCCACAAAAAGCATGAAGTATACCCTAAGCTGCCCGAAGGTTTTTCCGTCAAACCCGGCACCGCCGAGCAAGTTGCCGTACTCATGTATCACTACATCACGCCAAAGAAATACAATAAGTATCCGGGCAACGAATCCGTCATCAATTTGGAGGCTTTCGAACAAGATATGGCTTATCTACATGACCACGGGTACTATACGGCTTCGCTAAGCGAACTGGAACAATACGTCAGGGGGCAGATCTCCCTCCCGGCCAAAACCGTTGTCATTACGTTTGATGACGGATATCAAAACAACTATATATATGCCTACCCGATCCTCAAAAAATACGGATATAAAGCAGCCATTTTTGTCATCGGCAGTAAGTTGAAAGAGCAGACTCAAACCTTTGACCCCGCCAAAAAAACGTTTTTATCGAAGGAAGAAATGGAGTCTGCTCGAGATGTGTTCGAGTTTCACAGCCATACTTACGATCTGCATCGCAAAGGCTTTGAGAAATGCGGGGTAATGAAAGCTGCGGGACAAGACCCTTCGTTAGTGGAAAAAGATATTGCCTTGATGAAAGAAAAGGTGGTCGACTCTCCTTACTTCGCCTACCCATTCGGAGAAAAGACCCGGCAGATGATTTACTATCTCCAGGAAAACGGTTATCGAATGGCCTTCACCGTCTACCAGGGCTTCGTAAAACCCGGGGATCGGCTAATGACCTTGAAGAGATTGACGGTCACATCGGACACAGACATAGATAAATTGCTCAATCCTTAATTTCCGGAGGATGAGCTTTCATTTGCTCCAGCCATTTCAAATCCTGAGGCGATAATTCCAGCTTCTCAAGCAGGTCCGGGCGGCGCAAAAGGGTGCGCCGAAGCGCTTCTTTTCGCCGCCATTCCTCCACATTGGCATGATGTCCGCTGAGCAGAATATCGGGCACCTTCCAGCCGCGAAACTCCGCAGGTCTCGTGTAATGGGGATACTCCAGCATTCCGGTGCTGAAGGAGTCGGTGACCGCACTCATTTCATTCCCCAGCACGCCCGGGAGAAGCCGGGTCACGCTGTCGATCACGACCATCGCCGGCAGCTCGCCGCCGGTCAGTACATAATCGCCGATCGATATTTCGTCGGTTACGAGATGTTCGCGAATCCGTTCATCGTATCCTTCGTAGTGGCCGCAAATAAAGATCAGATGTTCCTCGGCGGCAAGCTCCTCGGCCTTCTTCTGCGTAAAAGCCTCGCCCTGCGGACACATCAAAATAACCCGCGGTGAGCGGGTCTTCGCCCCGGCATCACCATGCTTCCCTTCCAATACAGCTTCTACCGCCGCGAAGATCGGTTCCGGCTTCAGCACCATCCCGCCTCCGCCGCCATACGGCGTATCGTCTACGGTCCCATGCTTATTGCCCGAATATTCCCGGAAATTGATCGCATTTAGCGCAACGATTCCTTTTTCCTGCGCTTTGCCGAGAATGCTGCTGCCGAACACGCCTGCAAACATTTCCGGAAAAAGCGTCAGCACATCCACGCGCATCCTACAACAGCCCTTCCATCAGATGAACTTTGACCAGCTTGTCCTGAACGTTTACGTCCAGCACGACGTCGTCGATAACGGGCAGCAGCAGCTGTTTGCCGGAAGGCAGCTTGGCGACCCACACATCGTTCGCTCCCGGACGCAAAATCTCCTCGATCACGCCGAGGTCCTCGCCTTCGTCGCTGACGACGCGGCAGCCGATGATTTCATGGAAATAATACTCGTTTTCCGGCAATTCCACCGACTCCGCTTTCGTTACCTTTAAATCCCGGCCTTTAAATTTTTCAACTTCATTAATATCGGAAAATTCATTGAATTTTACAATATACATCTGTTTGTACGGTCTTGACGATTGCACCGTGACCGCCAACTGTTCCCCGCTCTCCGGGTGAATGATCAGAAGACGGTTTTTCGGTGCAAACCGGACATCCGGAAAATCCGTTTGCAGCAGCACCTTCAACTCACCGCGGATCCCGTGCGTATTTACGATTTTACCAACCGTCAACAATGAATTCGACATAACAACCTCCCAGTATTATAAACGGCTGAGGCTGAAACCCAGGGAAACCATCCAGCCGCTTTAAAAGCCTTATTTCAAGTATAATAGCCATAGTATCCTTAACACCGTGTCCTTTACGCTTCAGCATGTACGAAAAAGGGCTAGGACAAACATCCTAACCCGCTTTCGTACATCTATAAGAGGTTGTTTAAGACATGATGTCCACGGAAACCCGCTTATCCATCTTGACCGCTGCCGATGTTACGACCGTGCGGAGCGCTTTGGCGATTCTCCCCTGCTTGCCGATCACTTTCCCCACATCGTCGGGATGCACGGACAGCTCATAGACAATCAGGTGATCCTTCTCCACAACCTCCACACGAACATCGTCCGGATGGTCAACAAGAGCCTTCGCGATAACGCTGACTAATTGTTCCACTTACGACCCTCCGAATCAGCAATTATTTCTGCTGTCTGAGCTCATGAAACTTCTTCATTACGCCTGCTTTGCTCAGCAGATTGCGAACGGTATCGGATGCTTGCGCGCCGTTTTGGAGCCATTTGAGCGCCTTCTCTTCGTCGATGTTAACTACAGCCGGCTGTGCAACCGGGTTGTAGTAACCGATCTCCTCGATAAAACGGCCGTCACGCGGGGAACGGGAATTCGATACCACGACGCGGTAAAAAGGAGCTTTATGAGCACCAATACGTTTCAAACGAATACGAACTGCCACGAAATTCACCTCCTTCAAAAAATCAATGATAGAGGTAGTTCAAAAAGTCTGACTTTTTGAACTCCACTTAAGCGCGATCCGCCGCATTAACGGAACGGGAAGCGCATGCCTTTGCCGGCTTTGCTCAGCTGCTTCATCATTTTATTGCCTTTGCCTTTCGGTCCCATCATGTCGGAGAACTGCTTCATCATCCGGCGCATCTCGTCAAACTGCTTGATCAGGCGGTTGACGTCGGCCAGCGTCGTCCCGCTTCCGGCGGCGATCCGCTTGCGGCGGCTATGATTGATCATTTCCGGATTTTGCTTTTCCGCTTTGGTCATCGAATGAACGATGGCTTCCACCCGGCCCATTTGCTTCTCGTCGACCTTGATGTCCTTCATCTGCTTCATCTTGCCCATGCCCGGAATCATGTCCATAAGCTGATCCAGCGGACCCAGCTTCTTCACCTGATCCATCTGCTCGAGGAAATCGTCGAACGTAAATTCCGCGTTGCGCATTTTCCGTTCCATTTCCTTCGCTTTTTCGGCGTCGATGTTGGCCTGGGCTTTCTCGATCAGCGACAGCATGTCGCCCATGCCCAAAATCCGCGAAGCCATCCGCTCAGGATGAAACGGTTCAAGAGCATCGATCTTCTCGCCAAGCGCGGCGAACTTGATCGGGCAGCCGGTGACCGCTTTAACCGACAGCGCGGCCCCGCCCCGGGTATCGCCGTCCAGCTTCGTCAACACGACCCCCGTCAAAGTAAGCTGCTGGTTAAAGCTTTCGGCGACGTTGACGGCGTCCTGACCGGTCATCGCATCGACGACCAGGAGCACTTCGTCCGGCTTCGTCACCTCATGGATTTGCCGCAGCTCTTCCATCAGCTCCTCATCGATATGCAGCCGGCCCGCGGTGTCGATCAGCAAATAATCGTTGCCGTTGTCCTTTGCATGCTGCAGCGCCTGACGGGCGATCTCCACCGGGCTGTTGCCTTCCGGCAGCGTAAACACCGGCACCTTGATCTGTTCGCCCAGCACCTGCAGCTGCTTGATCGCCGCCGGACGATATATGTCTCCGGCCACCAGGAGCGGCCGGTGGTTTTCTTTCAGCAGCAGCTTCGCCAGCTTGGCCGATGTCGTCGTCTTCCCGGCCCCCTGCAAGCCCGCCATCATGATAACGGTCGGAGGACGGTTGCTCTTGGCTAGCCTTGCCTGACTGCCGCCCATCAGCTCGGTCAGTTCCTTGTTGACGATGTCGATGATGACCATGCCCGGCGTGAAGCTCTCCATCACTTCCTTGCCGACGGCCTTCTCCTTGACTTTGGCGATGAATTCCTTGACGACTTTAAAGTTGACGTCGGCCTCCAGCAGGGCCAGCCGGACCTCGCGCATCGCTTCGTTGACGTCGTCTTCCGAAACCTTGCCCTTGCCCCGCAGCTTGCTGAACACGCTCTGCAGCCGGCTCGTCAATCCTTCGAATGCCATGTTGCCGTCACCTCCATTCGCTAAAATTTGTTTCCTAACGCCATATTACAATTGCTCCGCCCGGCGAAGCAAATTTTTCGCTTCTTCTTTATCGGGCGCCGACATCGCGCTGCCTTCCACCAGCTTCTCCAGGCGGGACAATACGCCGCTGCGCGCCTCGTGCTTCTTAAGCAGCCCAAGCTTCTCTTCATACGTTTCCAGCATGCCTTCGGCCCGTTTAATGTGCTCGAACACCGCTTGGCGGCTAATTTCAAACTCCGCGGCGATTTCGCCGAGCGAAAAGTCGTCCAGAAAATAATATCGTAAAAAAGTCTGCTGCTTTTCCGTCAGCAGCGCTTCGTAAAAATCAAACAAAAGGTTGATCCGGTTCGTCTTCTCAAGTCTATTCTCTTGACTCATTTGGGCACTCCCCCTCCGTCAAGGAAAAACACTTTACAGCGCATCAACTTTTCCTATGATACCTCAGTGCCGGATAAGATGTCAAGCATTTTCCCTTAACATGTTGAAAAGCCCGGTACACCGCCGCTTACGCAGTAATAAACATCCCGAAAACAACAATAAAGCCGCCTTGCGAACGGGGCGCAAAGCGGCTGTCAAAGATGTAAACTCAGTGATGGGGAAGCAAATACAGCAGGATCGCAAAAAAATGAGTAACGCTCCCGCCCAGCACGAACAGATGCCAGATCGCATGGTGGTACGGAAATCCCCGCCAGACGTAAAACACGGTGCCCAGCGTGTACAAAACGCCGCCCGTAACGAGCAAAACGATGCCCTGGGACGCGACAGCCGCCGTTAACGGCCCCCACGCAATCACGATCAGCCAACCCATAATGAGGTAAAATACCGTCGACAAAAACAGGAATCTTTTTACGAAAAAAGCTTTAAACACGACGCCGAGCAGGGCAATCCCCCACACCGTCCCGAACAGGCTCCACCCGAGCGGGCCGCGCAGCACCACCAGCAAAAAAGGTGTATACGTCCCGGCAATGAAGATGTAAATGGAGGAGTGGTCCAAAAACTCGAACAAATCCTTCGCTTTGCCTTCTTTAAAGCTGTGCACCAGCGTCGAGCACAGGTAGAGCAGCAGCATGCTGGCCCCGTAGATCGTAAAGCTCACAACATGCCAAGCCGTGCCCTTGATGCTGGAAAACACGATCAGCAGCACCAGGGCGGCCACGCTCAACAGCGCTCCGATCCCGTGCGTCACGGCGTTGGCGATTTCCTCCCTGCGGTCAAAAGTATGCGTACTCGCCATCCCTGCCACCTCCTTATTTTTGCCTTGCTAAAAAATCTGGGCTATTACCATTCTACGTTATCGGCCTTCATACGGTGCATGAGCTTCGCCCATCTCCGAATCAGGCTTCCGCCGAAGCCTCTTCGTCATTGATCAGCCCGGCGAACAGTCCGTGTACGAACTGCTCGGAATCGAACTTCTGCAGGTCGCCGATCTTCTCGCCGAGGCCGACGAATTTCACCGGCAGGCTCAGCTCCTGGCGAATCGCGACGACGATCCCGCCCTTGGCCGTGCCGTCCAGCTTGGTGAGCACAAGCCCGGTGACGCCGCTTTTTTCCCCGAACAGCTTGGCCTGGTTCAGGGCGTTTTGGCCGGTCGTCGCATCCAACACCATCAGCACCTCATGCGGCGCGCCGGGAATTTCCCGCTGGATGACGCGGTAAATTTTGTTCAACTCCTCCATCAGGTTGGACTTGTTCTGCAGCCGGCCCGCCGTATCGCAGAGCAGAATGTCCGCTCCCCGCTGCTTGGCCGCCTGCACCGCGTCAAACATGACCGCCGCCGGATCTGATCCGGCCTGCTGCTTGATCACATCGACGCCAACCCGCTGGCCCCACACCTCAAGCTGTTCGATCGCCCCGGCCCGGAACGTATCGCCCGCCGCCAGAATTACTTTTTTGCCCTGCTGCTTGTAGTAATGCGCCAGCTTGCCGATCGTCGTCGTTTTGCCGACGCCGTTGACGCCGACGAACAAAATAACGCTGATCCCGTCTTGGCTCAGATGTATTTCGTTGTCCTCATCGCCGCGCAATAGCTCGGTCAGCTTTTCGGACAGCAGCGGCTGCAGTTCGGCCGGGTCTTCGATCCGGCGCTGCTTGACTTCTTTGCGCAGATCGTCGATCAGCTTCAGCACCGTATTCACGCCCACGTCGGCGCCGATCAGGATTTCCTCCAGCTCCTCGAAAAATTCTTCATCTATTTTTTTGCGGCGGGTAACCAGCTCCGCGACCTTCTCGACAAAGCCCTTGCGGCTTTTTTCCAGACCGTCCCTGAACTGTTTCGTTACCGATTCCGTTTTTGCCGCGATGCTTTCCCGCAGTTTCTTAAAGAAACTCATACAAGCTATATCCTCCTTTGGTCTGTCCGGGTATGTATATGTAGCGATCCTATCACAACTTAAAGGAAAAAAAGGGCGTTATTTAAATCCATTCGGACGTCGCCCGCAACATAGCGCAATAATATGGCGCTATCCCTGGAAAACCTACGCAAAATCCGCTTTATTCACGCTTGTCTCCAAAATAGCGCCATGGATTACCGTTAATTTTGAAAAGACGCTCGGTTGCCCTGAAATAAGGCCATAAAATGCCGTTAGTTCACTTCGGGCGGCCCTCTTCATTATCGCACAATGCTTGCCGCCAGGCAATTTTGCGCCAGTTGCTTCAGGGGCTTCGCATCCCCGGATCAAGCGATTTCCATCGTATCCTCGTCGTCCAGCTTGACCGAAACGAGCTTGGAAACGCCGCCTTCCTCCATGGTCACGCCGTACAGCACGTCGGCCTCCTCCATCGTACCTTTGCGGTGCGTCACGACGATAAACTGCGTCTGCTCGGAAAACTCCCGCAAATATTGGGCAAACCGCGACACGTTCGCTTCGTCCAGCGCCGCCTCGACTTCGTCGAGCACGCAAAACGGCACCGGCTTCACCTGCAGAATGGCAAACAGCAGTGCCATCGCCGTCAATGCGCGCTCTCCCCCGGAGAGCAGCTGCAGGTTCTGCAGCTTTTTGCCCGGCGGCTGGGCGACCACATCGATCCCCGTCTCCAGCAGGTTGTCCGGATCGAGCAGCACCAAATCGGCGCGGCCGCCGCCAAACAGCTTGGAGAAGACGATGACGAACTCGCGCCGGATGGCGTCAAATGTCGTCTTGAACCGTTTGGACATTTCCTCGTCCATTTCGCGGATAACCTGATACAGCGTCGTTTTCGCTTCTACCAGATCGTCCTTTTGCTCGGTCAGGAACTGATACCGCTCGTTGACGCGGTTGTATTCCTCGATCGCGCCGAGGTTCACCTCGCCGAGCAGCGTGATCTGCCGCTTCAGTTCCTTCACCTCGGCCTGGGTCTGCGGCACGTCCTCCGGCACCGCGTAGCGCTGCTTGGCCAATTCGTAGCTCAGCTCATAGTCTTCCGACAGCTTGCGCAAAATGTTGTCCAGCTCCACGTCGAGCCGGTTGGCCTGGATTTCCGTCTGCCGCAGCTGCTCTTCCACGGCCTTCAGACCGATCCGCTGCTCTTTCGTCTCGCTTTCGCCTTCCTCTAGCTTCTTCATGAACACGGTCCGCGACGCGCGCTCCATTTCCAACTGCTCGCCGGCGCGCTCCTTCTTCAGCTTGAAATCGTTGAGCTCTTCACGCTGCCGCACGCTCTGCTCTTCGTTCTGCTGCAAATCCGCTTCGATCGACTGCAGGATCGTGCGGTTCTGCTCCAGTTCGCGCTGCTGGATTTTGTATTCTTCCTCGGCGCGCCGCAGCTGTTCGCGAAGCGAGGAGCATTCCTGATCCAGCTTGCCTTCGCGGACCTTGAGTCCGGTCAGCAAGTCCTGCAGCTCTTCCTTCGCCGATTCGCTCGCTTTGCGGGCAAATTCGGCCGCGCGGATCGACTGCTGCACGGACTGCTCCTCTTTTTCCAGCTCCGCGAGGCGTTCCTCGGCCGCTTTTTTCGTCGCCTCCAGCTCCTCCAGCTCTTTCTGGTAATGGCCTTTTTCCTGGCCGTAGAGCTCGAACTGCTCCGATACATGCCGCCATTCGTGCTGAGCCTGCTTCAAATCGCCGGCGACGGCTTGTTCCTCCGCCCGCTTGGCGTCGCCCGCCTCGCGCAGCCGGTTCAGGTCGCTCTCCGACTTGGCGACCTGGCTGCGGACATCGGCCAGGCCTTTGCGCAGCTTATCCAGCATTTCCTCGCTTTCGCGGATGTCGGCGGCCAATTGGTCCAACTGGCGCTTGCGGCCCAGCAGGTTGCTGTTCTTGCGGTGCTGGCTGCCCCCGGTCATCGAACCGCCGGCGTTGACGACATCGCCTTCGAGCGTAACGATCCGGAAGCGGTATTGGCAGCGGGCCGCCATTTTGTTCGCTTTTTCCAAATCGGTGGCAAACACGACGTTGCCCAGCAAGCTGCCGACGATATCGGCGTAACGCGGTTCATAGCCGACCAGTTCGGCGCCGATGCCGACGAAGCCTTCGGCGTCCTCCATGAGCCGCTTGTCCGCCGGAGAAATTTGCCGCGGGCGGATGACGTCGAGCGGCAGAAACGTAGCCCGCCCAAGCTGCCGCTGCTTCAGAAAGGCGATCGCCTGCCGGGACACGGCTTCGTTCTCCATGACGATGTGCTGCATTGCCCCGCCGAGCGCCGTTTCCACCGCGATTTCCAGCTTTTCGGGAACGCGGATCAGCTCGGCCACGGCCCCGTGCACCCCGGGCAGCACCGATTTCTTGGCGGCTTTCAGCACTTCCTTGACGCCGAGCATAAAGCCGTCGTAATCCTCTTCCATTTCCTTCATCGTATCGCGGCGCGACACCAGACCTTCGCGTTTCTGCTCCCATTTGCGAATGCCGCCCTGGCTTTCCTCCACGAGCTTCTGCAGCGATTGGTGGCGTTCGCTTTCCTGGATATATTTGCCGCGCAAATCGGAAATCTCTTTCCCCAGCTTCTCCAGCGCCGCTTCCAGCTCGCTTTTGCGCGCTTTCAGGCGCTGCTGCTCCTCGGTCCACTTGACGCCTTCCTCTTCGGCCCGATCCATCCGCCGCTTTACGCTTTCCTTCTGCTGCTCGGCATAATGGATTTCGTTGCGCGCCTGCGCCATCTGATTCATGATCTCCAGCAGCTGGCCCTTCAGGCCTTCCTCCTGGGCCTGGCTGATGCCCCCGGTTACCCCGATCAGCTTCGCCTCTTCATCCGCCAGCTCGCGGCGCAGCTCCTGAAGCTGCTGCTCGGCGGCGGCGAATTTGGCCGTAAGCTGCTCCAGCTCCTGCGAACGCTGAGCGTAACGCTCCTCGCTGACCGCTAAAGACTGCCGCAGCTGCTCCCGGTTCTGGGCCAGGTTTTTGGCCCGTTCCTTGAGCACCTCGCCGTAGCCTTCGCTTTTTTCGTAGCTTTCGCTGTACTCCAGCAGTTGCGCCTGCAGCTGTTCGATCCGGTCTTCGACCTGCCGCAGCGCCAAGCGGTCGCTTTCCAGTTTGGCGTCATGGGCGGATACGACCGTGGACAAAGCGAGCTGTTCTTCCTGCAGCTTGGTGAGTTTAGCGTTGGCCTCGCTCCAGGACTCATGAATTTGCTCGATCTGATGGACGTACAGCGAAATCTCTTTATTTTTCAGCTGCTCGCGCAGTTCCTTGTATTTCAGCGCTTTTTCCGATTGCTCCTTCAACGGCCCGACTTGATCCTCCAGCTCGCTGATCAGATCGTGAATCCGCAGCAGGTTTTGCTCCGTATCATCCAGCTTGCGGCGGGCGTCGCGCTTGCGGCTTTTGTACTTCACGATTCCCGAAGCCTCTTCAAAGATCCCGCGGCGATCCTCCGAACGCGTGCTCAAAATCTCCTCGATCCGGCCTTGTCCGATGATCGAATACGCCTCTTTGCCGATCCCGGTATCCATAAACAGCTCGGTAATATCCTTCAGGCGGCAAGCCTGCTTGTTGATGTAATATTCGCTTTCCCCGCTGCGGTGGACCCGCCGGGTTACCGTCACTTCGCTGAAATCGAGCGGCAGCGCCTGGTCGCCGTTGTCCAGCGTCAGCGAAACCTCCCCGTAGTTCACCGCCTTGCGCGCATCGCTGCCGGCAAAAATGATATCCTCCATCTTGCCGCCGCGAAGCGATTTGGCGCTTTGTTCCCCGAGCACCCAGCGGATACCGTCGGAAATATTGCTTTTACCGCTGCCGTTTGGTCCTACTACAGCGGTAATGCCGCGGACGAATTCCATTTCCGTCTTGTCCGCGAATGATTTGAAACCCGCTAGCTCGATCCGTTTCAAAAACATACGTTCACGATCACCTCTAACGACTATTGTAACATACAGTAAGGCGCGGAGCACAGGGCAAACGAGCGGGCGCCGAGACAAGCGGGAGTCCCCCTTGATCGCCCGCCTAGCCTCTTGAATTCTCCGGCACGTTTTGCTAGTCTGGTAGACATACTAATATTCGGTAAAAGGAGCTCTGATGATGAGGCACTACATGCAATCGATCCGCAACTACTCCAAAAACCAAAGCCGAGCTGGGCGCACCGCCGCAATTCTGTCCCTAGCCGTAACCATTACGTTTTCGGCCGGCGCCGTTCTCTATCCGGCGGCCACGGCAAACGCCGCAGCCGTATCGCAAATCGCCTTTGAAGGAAAGGCCGTAACCAATGTCGAGCCGTTGATGTACAAAGGCGCAACCTTTGTCTCGTTAAGGGAAACCGCCGAACAGCTTGGCGCTACCGTGCGCTGGAACCCTGCCGAACGCGTTACCGAACTGAAGCTCAATGGCGATACGATTCAGCATCGGCCGGGAACGGCCGTTTTTCAGGTGAACTCTTATTCCGTTCAAGCCGCTTTGCCGTCTTTTCAAAAGAACGGAAAGACGATGGTGCCGCTAAGAACGCTGGCCGAAGTTCTGAAAGCCGACCTTTCAACTCTTTCGCTTTCCGGGGGGACCTCCGTCAATCTGACGCGTGACACGGCAACGCTCATTTCCGCAAAAACCAAACAAGCGGACCAATATTTGATCGATCAACAATATTCGGGCATCGCCCTGATCGCCAAAAACGGGCAAATCCTGCTCCGTAAAGGCTACGGCTACAGCGATGAAAACCGGCTTGTCCACGCCGACCAAAAATCGCGCATCGCCTCCTTGACCAAGTCGTTTACCGCCGCCGCGGTTATGAAGCTGGCCGAAAAGGGCAAACTCAAGCTGGACGATACGCTGGAATCCTACATACCCGGATTTCCGTCCGGCGACCGGATCACCATTCATATGCTGCTCTCCCATACCTCCGGGATAACTTCCAACATTCCCCGAGAACAAGGCATGACGCTGCAGCAGACGGTCGACGCGATCAAAAGCAAACCCTTGCTGGCGGAACCCGGGGCCGAATTCAAATACAGCAACGGTGGTTATGTGCTGCTTGCTTCCATCATTGAGCAGGTATCCGGGATGAAGTATGGGGATTATCTGAATCAGCAGTTTTTTCAGCCGCTCAATATGGACGATACCGGAGAAGCGGATGCATCGACTCAGGTCATTAAAGGCTATATCCGTCAAGGGAAGGATTGGACGCTCGCGGGCGATTACGTCTCCCCCTCGGGGACGGGCAGTTTGTATTCCACCGTGGACGACCTGTTGAAATGGGATTTGGCCTTAAATACGAATAAAGTGCTGCAAAAAGCTTCGCTGGAAAAGATGTTCACCCCCTATTCCGAAAAAAACTACGGATACGGCTGGATGATTAAGCAGCAGGGAGACCGTACGATCGTCTTTCATAATGGCAGCGGCACGGGCTACGCCACAGGGTTGTCCCGGGAAGCCGGCGGAGGCGTTACGATCATCCTGCTCGGCAACCACGCCGGGATCGATATGCTGGAGCTGATGGATAACTTGCGCGGGCTGGTTAAATAGGAACCGAAAAAAAGATCGAAGACCAAAGCTCTGTTAAAGAGCCTGTCTTCGATCTTTTCGCATATCGATTTATTGCGAACTTCCGCCGAGACGAACTTCCCCGGTCTCCCGGTGCCAATCCAGCGGGATTCCCAGCTTCTCGCAGATTAGCTCAAGCGGGTACAGTGTGGAGTTGGCCAGGAACGGCAGCTTAACCTCCTCCTTCGCCGCCTTCCCGTTTATCAGCAGCACCGGCCGGCTGCTCTGTTGAAATGCCACGGTCTGCCCGTTATAAGCGAAAGATGCCACTGAATAGGACCGATTGTAGTTTTTCGGATCGGGTTTGGACGGCACGGTTTTGGTTTTGACGCCCAGCGCTTCAAATACACTACTATAAGGTACGTACAGTTTGCCGTCAACGATAGCCGCCGTCGCGTAAAATTGCACATCCTGCCCGTTGACCTTAAATGAAATAGGAGGCAGCACTTGAGCAATTCCGCCGTCTTTGATCTGCTGCGAGCCGCTGTCCGTTCCCATGCCGGAGTAGTAGCCGTCGCCCCATGCCAGCAGTTTTCCGTTTTTGCCGATCGCATACCCGGTTTGATCGTAAGTGCCCCCGATCGCCTTGATCCCGGTGAGTCCCTTTACCTGAAACGGTTTGGCCGACTGACCCGTGTTGTAATTCCACTGCCAAACGGTCCCGTCATCCTTCAACATATACAGGCGATTATATCCCGTCTTAATCTCCTTGATCTCCTTGACCGGCCAGTAAAATTTCCCTTCAAGCCAGCCGGTATTGGCCTGCCGGAAATCTAACGGTTGCAGCCGCCGCTATTTTACGAAAAATGAACTTGCTAAATTCTTACGGCTATCGAGCGGCGTTATTTGCTTTAATCCAGGTTAAAATAGCCGGTTTGTCCGGCTTGATCTTTGCAAATTGATTTTTCGTCACAAAAAATTAACTTATTGGTTCAATTTAACCCATTGACCAACCTTCAAAATATGGCTATATTTACTATATAACGGAAGCGAATCCGTTGATTAGCTTCGCGTCTTCTATTGAATCAGCGCGGGGTTTAAGGGGTGGTTTATTTGAATCATACAGCCTCGATTCTTACGCAAATCAAAAATTTTATGGGGCAAAACGGTTTAACCTTACACCGGTTAAGCCAAAAAGCCGAAATCAACACCGGCTCGTTAAGCTCGATTTTAAACGGGAAACGCTTGTTGAGCGCGCCGCATCTAGATTCGATCACCGCCGCGTTGGCTTTACCCAAAGGTTATTTTTACGAACAGTATATTGAGGAATTTCTCGCCCAAACCGCACCCGATTGGCGGAGGGTCCGCCCTTTTTTGGACCGGTGCGCGGAATTGGACAAGCTGGAATGCATTCGGCAGGTCACGGGTATTTTACTTGACAACCTCATGTATTTGCCCCTGTTGTTCGAAGCCGCGGAGGATTTTTTCCATCGCGGGCGGAAGGAGGCCGCCGCCATCCTGTACGAAAACGTGGCGATGAGCGAAAAAATGCAGCACTCGGAGCGGCTTGCGATGTGCCATTATCGGCTTTTCCTAATTGCTTTAAGCGATGATCAAGATAGTAATTTAAGGGCAGCAGCACAGTTTGAAGATCATGTAAGCCGGCTGGATGTTGCCGATCAATTGGACGCTCTCAAACAACTTGCTCATATTTATTATTCATTGCACCAATGGAAAAAGGTAGATGAAATCGCTCAGGAAATGCATAGAATCGCTTCCATTCAGTACAAGCATCATTGTCAGTCGGCACGTAAAGAACCCGAGCAGAAGCGGTCGAAGAGACCCTTGTATTTTTACATTATGTATTCACATTTGTTGCGCTCGGCGGTTTGCGAAGAATGTAATGACTATGAACAGGCCCTAAAATTTGTTGCTTACTATGCGGATGGCAGCTGGATACAGGAAAAAGATGAGACAGCTAAGCAAACAGCAGAGCAATTTCAGGAGTGGGCAACGGCCAATTCCTATTTGTACCGTGTAATGAGCGGAGATATCGAAGTATTACCTGATTATGTAGAGTGTATTTTAACTAGGAGAGGCGAAATAACCCAGGCTTTATACAAAATTTTGCAGGCAGCAAACCGATACTGCTGGAATGTGGACAACGTTCTTGAGCGTCTCTCTGCTCATATTCCTTATCAAGCTCATCGAAGCCGATTTGGTGATTATAATAAACAAATAACAACAGACCAGTACGCCAGATTTCTATTTGAATTAGCAAATTACTACTTACAACGTCAACGGCGCGAAGGCATTGAACTATTACTGCAAAGCTTGGACTTTTCAGCCAGTATTAACTGTGAAAGCAACGTAGTTCGCTGTGTGGATTTATTTGAACAAAATCGCCATAATGCTGGAGAAGAGGAAAGACAAAAATACAAATTTCTGATTAGAAAGGTGGTGGAGAAGCTCAATGAAAAAGATTATGACAATGTGCTCAGCAGCGTTTAGTTTCATTTTCCTCATTGCTTTATCTGCTGATTACACTCAAGCATTGATCAAAACAATGATACATGGAGTAGGCGGCGGTTGAGATCATAATTTAACTTTCGCAGAGCCAATATCGGCTTAACCTCCATGCTTGACCGGCCTGGTTCTGACCTTTAATCGCAAATCGTACAACTCACTTTGCTTCCATTTGCTCAATCATTCGTTTAATCGCATTTCATACAATTATTTCCTCTTCTCTTTGTCTCTTTTTCAAAAAGTAGCGGAGCAACTGCAGGTTTTACACTTTATCAAATGCTGTGGCAGTATTTCCGGATCAGTAAGTTGTACATCTTGCAACTATTCCTTCTACAATGGACCCCTACATTTCTAAAATAGAGGAATAAAGCTCCTCTACACAAAAAAGGCTGCTCCCAGGTTCCAAAACCTGCGGAGCAGCCTTTTTATTTCGCGACTTAATCTCGGGAATCGGACGCCTTCAACACATTCAGCGCTACAGCCGCGGCCTGCTGCTCGGCTTCCTTTTTGGACCGGCCGGTTCCCCGGCCGAGCGCGCGGCCTTCCATCCAAACTTCGGAGACGAATTCGCGCTCATGGGCGGGCCCCCGCTCTTCGATGATCCGGTATTCCAGCGTGCCCATATTATGATGCTGCGTCAGCTCCTGCAGCTCTGTTTTGTAATCGCTCGTCTGCAGTTTCCCGTCAAAGGTCAGCTGGGAAAATACATGGCGATGAAGGAACGCAGTAACGGCTTCCAGGCCCCGATCCAGGTATAACGCGCCGATAAAAGACTCAAACACGTCGGCCAGCAGCGCCGGGCGCGTCCGTCCCCCCGTCAGTTCCTCCCCTTTCCCTAACAATACGTAATGGCCGAATTCCAGACTTTCGGCGAATCTCACCAGCGACGGCTCGCATACGATCGCGGCGCGCAGCTTTGTCAGTTCGCCTTCGGGACGGTCCGGAAATAACCGGTATAAATGCTCCGAAACGGTCAATTCAAGCACGGCATCGCCAAGAAACTCCAGGCGCTCGTTATCCTCATACTGACTGAAGCGGTGCTCGTTAACGTAAGATGCATGGGTGAAGGCCTGTTTCAAAAGCTGCCTGTTTTGGAACGACAGCCCAAGTTTTTGCTGTAACTGCTTCAGATCTCCATTCACCGGACTTAACCCCTTATGCTTCGAGTTTCTTCATAATGATCGTGGCGTTGTGTCCGCCGAAACCGAAGGAATTGGACATGGCCACCCGCACATCGGCCTTTCTCGCTACGTTGGGAACGTAATCCAGATCGCATTCCGGGTCCGGATGCTCCAGATTGATCGTCGGCGGGATTACGCCGTGCTTCAGCGTCAGTCCGCAAATCACGCCTTCGACGCCGCCCGCTGCGCCCAGCAAATGCCCGGTCATCGACTTCGTCGAGCTGACGGCCACCTTGTAGGCGTGATCGCCCAGCGCGTTTTTGATCGCGATCGTTTCCGAGCGGTCGCCGACCGGCGTCGAAGTGCCATGGGCGTTGATATAATCGATCTGCTCAGGCGCGATGCCGGCATCGCGGATCGCCATCTTCATGCAGCGCTCCGGCCCGTTCGGGTCCGGTTCGGTCATATGGTGAGCGTCCGCGCTAAGCCCGTAGCCGATGATCTCGCCGTAAATTTTCGCGCCGCGCTTCTTCGCGTGCTCCAGTTCTTCCAAAATAAAAATCCCCGCGCCTTCGCCCATAACGAACCCGTCGCGCTCAAGGTCAAACGGCCGGCTCGCTTTCTCCGGCTCGTCATTGCGCGTCGACATCGCCCGCATGGAGCAGAATCCCGCCAGACCGGTCGGGCGGATCGTCGCCTCCGCGCCGCCGCAAATCATCACATCGGCGTCACCCCGCTGGATGAGCTTGTACGAATCGCCGATGGAATGAGTTCCGGTAGCGCACGCCGTCACCGTCGTCGTGTTGGGCCCTTTGGCGCCGAACAAAATCGAGACGTGACCGGAAGCCATATTCGCAATCATCATGGGAATAAAAAAGGGACTCACGCGCTTCGGGCCTTTTTCCAGCAAAATGTTATGCTGATCCTCCCAGGTACCGAGACCGCCGATCCCTGAACCGATCATCACGCCCACACGCTCGGGGTCGGCCTGCTCGCCAATGTTCAAGCCGCTGTCCTGCAAAGCGCTTTTGGCTGCCGCCGCGGCAAACTGAACAAAGCGGTCCATTTTCCGCGCTTCCTTGCGGTCCATGTAATCTTCGGGATTAAAGTCTTTCACCGATGCGGCAATGCGCGTCGGATATTCACTAACATCAAACGAGTCGATAGCGGAAACGCCGGACTTCCCCTGCACCAGGTTGTTCCAAAACGTATCCAGATCTTGTCCGAGCGCGGTTATGGCGCCCATCCCCGTTATCACTACTCTATGCCTCAAACACACTCACCTCGTATGGACTACATGTGTACCATGCAAATGTTTTTTAAAAAAAGAAAACGACCTCATGTCAAAATGAGGAGAAGTCCCGCCTACTTATAAGGAGGTACGGGACTTTGGAATGACATTAGGTATGAGATTGTATGTAGTTTACAACTTCACCTACGGTCGTAATCTTCTCAGCATCTTCGTCTGAAATTTCCAGATCGAATTCATCTTCCAACTCCATGACCAATTCAACTACGTCGAGCGAATCAGCACCAAGGTCATCTTTGAAAGACGCTTCCAGCGTCACTTCGGCTTCGTCAGCGCCGAGGCGATCCACTACAATGCGTTTTACGCGTTCCAATACATCGGACATCCGGTTCACCTCCTCTTTGGTATTATACGAGAATTGCCGCTAAAATGCCATAGAAGCGAGGGATGCAATTACATATACATCCCGCCGTCGACATGGAGCGTTTGTCCGGTCATGTAGGACGCGCCGTCCGAAGCGAGAAATACGGCGACATTCGCGATTTCCTCCGGCTGGCCCAAACGCGCCAGCGGAATGCCGGCCAGCGTGCTTTGACGCAGTTCATCAGACAACTTGTCGGTCATGTCGGTTTCGATAAACCCGGGCGCGATGCAGTTCACCGTAATACCGCGCGAGGCCAGCTCGCGGGCCGACGATTTCGTCAGACCGATGACCCCGGCTTTGGCCGCTACGTAATTGGCCTGCCCCGCATTGCCGAGCACGCCGACGACCGAGGAAATGTTGATGATGCGCCCGGAGCGCTGTTTCATCATCGGCCGGGTCACGGCTTTAATGCCGTTGAATACGCCTTTGAGATTCGTCTCGATGACCTGATCGAACTCTTCTTCCTTCATGCGCATAATTAAATTATCTCTAGTAATGCCCGCGTTATTCACCAGAATGTCGATCCGGCCCCAGGCGTCCAGCATGCCTTTGACCATATCCTCAAACTGCTGGCTGCTTCCGACATGGGCTTTGACGGCGTACGCTTTGACGCCAAACGCCTCGATTTCGGCGACAACGCCCGCCGCGGCCTGTTCGTTCCCGGCATAATTGACGGCCACATCGGCCCCGGCTGCGGCGAACGCCAGCGCGATGCTGCGCCCGATGCCGCGCGACGCTCCGGTAACGAGGGCGGTTTTGCCCTGAAGCGGTCTACTCATCATGTTCATCTCCTTTCACCAAATTTTAGAGGTTGTTCAAACAATCATCTTTTGAAAACCTGACTTTTTGAACTCGTACTTTATGAAATTTCCATTTTGTCTATGTCGCCATTCTTGAAGCACGGCCCGCTGCTCTCCATCCGGCCGGCTTGCCGCCGAAACGCCGGATCCTTCAGCCAGCCGTATCGCTCCTTTGCGGCGATCCGCACCTTAGCATCAGATGCGGGTCTGAACGCTATCCCAGCGCGGCCGCGGTTTGCTCCAGGCTCTGAAGGCCGCTCACGTTGAACAGACGCACCGATTTGTCGATTTTTTTGATAAGTCCGGTAAGCACGCTTCCCGGCCCGATCTCCACGAAGGTGTCTACGCCCTGCGCAATCAGCCAGGCAACGCTGTCCTCCCAAAGCACGGGAGAATACACTTGCTCAACAAGCAGCTTGGAAATATCGCCCGCGCTTTGAACCGGGCTTGCGGTCACATTCGCAACGACCGGAACGGAAGCATCCTTAAACGTTACGCCCGCAAGCTTGTCCGAGAGACGCTCCGCCGCCGCTCTCATCAGCGAGGAATGAAACGGTCCGCTGACTTCAAGCGGGATCGCCCGTTTGGCCCCGATCTCCTTGACGCGTTCGGCGACCTGCGCAACGCCTTCCTTGCTGCCGGAGACGACGATCTGCCCCGGGCAGTTGACGTTGGCGAGCTCGACCAGCGCTCCGCCGGCGGTAATATCCGCGCAGAGCTGGGCCAGCGCTTCGCGTTCGCCGCCAAGCACCGCGGCCATCGCCCCCTGCCCGCCGGGCACGGCCTGCTCCATATACTCGCCGCGAGCGCGCACGATCGAGACGGCGTCTTCAAAAGCAAGCGCCCCGGCCGCCGTTAAGGCGCTGTACTCGCCCAGGCTGTGTCCGGCGACATAATCCGGCGCAAAGCCTTTGGCCGCAAACGCCTGGTGCAGCGCCACACTGGTCGCAAGCAGCGCCGGCTGCGTGTTGGCCGTCTGCTTCAATTCGCTTTCCGGCCCTTCAAAAACAAGCCGGGTCAGCGGAAAACCCAATTTTTCATCCGCGATATCAAATAAGTTCCGGGACGAAGGCAGCGCGTCATATATATCCTTACCCATTCCGACGCTTTGGGAACCCTGTCCGGGAAAAACAAATGCCAATTTGCCCATCTTGTAGCACTCCCCATTTAAAAAATACCCTTTGTCAAACCCGGCGGCTTACCACACCAGCACGGAAGCCCCCCAGGTCAAGCCGCCGCCGAAACCGACGAGCAGCAGCGTGTCGCCTTCCTTCATCCGGCCTTCCTCCGCCGCTTCAACGAGCGCGAGCGGAATCGAAGCCGCCGACGTGTTGGCGTATTTGTCTACATTAATGACGCATTTCTCCTCCGACAAATTCAGCCGCTGCATCGCCGATTGAATAATGCGGATATTAGCCTGGTGCGGCACGAACAAATCGATGTCCTCTTTGCTCTTGCCCGCTTTGCGCAAGACTTCCTCGGTCGCGTTCTCCATTACCCGTACCGCGAATTTGAACACTTCGCGGCCGTTCATATAAAGGTAATGCTTACGCTCCGCAACCGTCGTCTCCGAAGCCGGAAGCCGGGAGCCGCCCGCAGGCAGGTTAAGCTGCACGCCGCCGGCGCCTTCCGCGCCCAGGTCGAAAGAGAGGAAGCCGCGTCCTTCCGGCACCTCGCCGAGCACGACCGCGCCCGCGCCGTCGCCGAACAGCACGCATGTATTGCGGTCCGTATAGTCGGTGATGCGGGATAAGGTGTCGGCGCCGATCACCAAAGCGTTTTTGTACATTCCCGTCTGAATAAAACCGTTGGCCGCGGCCATGCTGTAAACGAACCCCGAACAGGCGGCGGACAGGTCGAACGCGGCCGCTTTTTTGGCCCCGAGCTTATCCTGTAAAATGCAGGCCGTGGACGGAAACGCCATATCCGGCGTAATCGTGGCCACGATAATCAGATCCAGATCCTCCGCCGCCAAGCCCGCGGACTTTAACGCCTGCACTGCGGCCTCATACGCCAGGTCGGACGTCGCTTGCTCCGGAGCGGCGATATGGCGCTCCCGGATGCCCGTCCGCGACACGATCCACTCGTCATTGGTATCCACCATTTTTTCCAAATCGGCATTCGTCAACACTTTTTCGGGAACGTATTTCCCGGTCCCGATAATCCCTACCGAACTTAACTTCATTAGCTTCAATCACTCACTTCCCGCTGATTTCCCGTGCTATGCTCTCCGTCAGTTTGTTTTGCAGCGCTAAACGCGCCTGGCGCACGGCGTTTTTGATCGCTCCTCCGTCCGAAGAGCCATGCCCTTTGACGACAAGTCCGCCAAGCCCCAACAGCGGGGCTCCCCCGTGCTCCTTGTAGTCGAGCGTTTGCTTCAGCCCGCGCAGCGACGGCATCAGCACCGCCGCGGCCAGCTTGTTTTTCCATGATTTCGTAAATTCCCGCTTCAGGATCGAAAACAGCGTGCCCGCCGTGCCTTCCAGCGATTTAAGCAAAATGTTGCCGGCAAACCCGTCGCACACCAGCACATCGCAAGCGCCGGTCAAAATATCGCGGGCTTCCACATTGCCGACAAAGTTGACCGGCAGCTCCTCCAGCAGCGGATAAGCCGCTTTAGTCAACTCGTTGCCCTTCATCGCTTCCGTGCCGACGTTCAAAAGCCCGACGCGCGGCTTCGCGATCCCGTGCACCTTCTCGCGGTAAACGCTCCCCATCAGCGCGTACTGAGCCAAATGCTCCGGCTTCGCGTCCATGTTAGCGCCAAGATCGAGCGCCAGCACGCCGCGCTCGTCGACGGTCGGGATCATCGGCGCCAGCGCCGGCCGCTCGATCCCTTCCATACGGCCGACGACGAGCAGCCCGGTGGTCATGAGCGCACCGGTGTTGCCGGCCGAAATCATCGCATCGGCTTCGCCCTCGCGGACGAGACGGCCGGCGACGACCATCGAAGCGTCCTTTTTGCGCCGGACGGCTTTGACCGGCTCATCCTCCGCTTCGATAATTTCCTCCGCGGGATGAATGCGCAGATTGGCCGGAGCGCCCTCCAGCATCGGCTTTAGCACCTGTTCTTTGCCGACCAGCACGATCTCCGTGTCGCTCCATTCCCTGGCCGCGGCCAGCGCCCCCTCGACGGTGCTTTGCGGCGCATGATCCCCGCCCATGGCATCAATGGCGATTCTCATGATGATTTTCCTCCTTCATGTCTGTCCTCTCCCGTAGAACGGTAAATGACGAAGTTTCCTTGAAACACCATCTCTTCGCCGACATATGTAAAAACCTCTACCCTGGCTTTCCCCTTTTGCCCCGAAGAGCGCACATACGCTTTGGCGATGCACTTCTCCCCCAAATGCACCGAACGGATAAAGCGGATATCCGCGGAAAACGTCAGCGCGATTTCGTCATTGATGACGGCGACGGCCAAGGAATTGGCCTGGGCGAATACATGATGGCCGCGGGCGATGCCGGTCCGGGAAAACACATGCTCCTCGCGAATTTCAAAGATCGAGATCCCGCTTTTGTCCAGCTGCAGGTCCACGATTTCCCCGATGACTTCATGGAGCGGCAGCGACCTGACCTGGTCGTAAGAACGCTCCGCCATCAGCTTCATCCGCTCCCGCAGCTCCGGGATCCCGAGCTCCATCCGGTCGAGCCGGATCGTCTGAATGCTGACTTTCAGCCGCCGGGTGAGCTCCTGGTCCGTGATGAACGGATTTTCTTCGATAATTTGGACGAGCTGCTGCTGTCTCGCCTTTTTGGGCAAACGTTCGATGGGTGTTCCCCTCCCTGATGATCATAGAGACAGTTCATCACTGAACTGAACCGGCTAAGCCCTCTATACTTCCAAATTTCCAAAACATGTCGTCCAAAGTCTGCAAAACTGCAGTTCTTTGCGGCTGTCCAAGCGAATTAACGCAAATTCCCGCAAAACTGCAGGAGCTGCAGGCCTTCCCTCGCCGTTCATCATTCACGCCGAAAAAAACTGCACTTTTGCAGGAATCTATTTTTAGCATTAGAACCTGGTACTAAATTTTAGTATAAAACATCCCGGGGCAAAAAGAAAGTGGCATTGCCGGAAACGTTGCGGGCCGGGGATTTTCGGGCAACCTCCGCGGAGCGGCCGGGAAGCGGCTGCCCGGGAAGCGGCTGCCCGGAAATTCTTCCCCCATTCACGCGGAACCTCCCGGCAAAAAAAATAGCACCTCACCGAAATGAAGTACTACTTGGAATTCATGATACAGCTTATTGACCGATAATTTCTCTCGATTTGTATGTTCCGCAAACTTTGCATACGTGGTGAGCAAGCTTCAATTCTCCGCATTGTTCACATTTCACCATGCCCGGCACAGCCAATTTAAAGTGCGTGCGGCGTTTGTCGCGGCGCGTTTTGGACGTTCTCCGTTGAGGTACTGCCATGGTTCCCACCTCCTTATTCAAGTCAACCCACTTCACGGTGTGCTTTATTCGTGTTTTAATGCTTGTTTTTGAAAAAATCACCGAGCGCTGCGAGGCGCGGATCGATCACTTCGGTGTTGCAGCCGCATTCCCGTTCGTTCAGATCGGCTCCGCAGTTGGGGCAAAGCCCTTTGCAGGATTCCTTGCAGACAGCGGCAAACGGCAGATTCAGCAATAACGTTTCCTCCACATATGGCGTCAAGTCCAATTTGTCCTCGGCGACATATTGCAGATCGTCGTCTTCGTCCTGCGCTTGCATGTCCATCTCGGGATCGTCACTTTGTTTGAAGCTCTCTGCAAATTCCGCTGCGACCGTGCGTTTCAAAGGCTTCAGGCATCTGGAGCAAGTCATGTCGAGTTCGGCCGTCAGCTTGCCCTTGACATCGACCACTCCGCCGCCGGAGGCTTCCGCCCGCAGATCAACCTGAAGCGGACTGATCCCGGTAATGTCCCTGCGGCCTTTAATAATCCGGCTGACATCCAAGGTCTGATGGATCTCCACCGGAGCTTCCGACGATGCCACCTGGCGAAAATGAATAAACATCAGCATCACTCCAAACAAACAAAATTTATTATACCGATTTCAAGCAAGTTTTGTCAACAATATAGCTTAATTCGTGGTATATTTTGTAGGAAAAGCGGCTCAACACATAAATCGGCGCGTAACCGCAGGACAAGTGCAACAGCGTAAAAAGCACGAAAAAAATCCAACGGTTGTGAGCGACGCTATTTGGGTAAAAAATGAGCGAGTACAAAATGTAACGGTTACCGCCGAGCTTAATTCCCGTTTTCCAGCAGAATTGGGGCGGTTTCGCCTAAATAAGCGCGAGTACAACCGTTAAAAAAAGAAACCACCGCTTTTCGCTCGAATAAGCGCGGGTGACAACCGTTAGCGTAGAGAATGCCAATGCCCCGGATAGCCAGATCAGCCCAGATCATTCGTGATTAACCCGTTAGTCATGGCTGATTTCTAGGTTGAGCCAAATAAGCCTCTAAAAAAAGGAGTCGATCCGCACGTGAATGTCGTCGGAATCATTGTTGAATATAACCCGCTCCACAACGGGCATGTTTACCACTTCGCCGAGGCGCAGCGCTTGACGGCGGCGGACGCGGTCATCGCCGTCATGAGCGGCGATTTTTTGCAGCGCGGCGAGCCGGCGATCGTGGACAAATGGGCGCGGGCGGAAATGGCGCTGCGCCTCGGCGCCGATCTCGTGCTCGAGCTGCCGATCGCATACGCGGCGCAGCCGGCGGAGTGGTTCGCCTACGGCGCGGTGGCGCTGCTTGAGGCGACGGGCGTCGCGACGCATCTGTGCTTCGGCAGCGAGGCCGGCGCGCTTGAGGCGCTGCAGCCGCTTGCTGAGCGGCTCGCCGCCGGCGGCGGCGCGCTGAAGGCGGCGGTCGCGGAGGAGCTCGCCACCGGGGCGAGCTTCCCCGCCGCCTACGCCTCCGCGGCCGCGCGCCTGCTCGCCGGAGGCGCTGCCGCCGGCGCCGCCGCAGCGCGCGCGCTGCTGGAGCAGCCCAACAACAGCTTGGGGCTGCACTACCTGATTGCGCTGCGGCGGCTCCACAGCGGCATCGCGCCGGTCACGGTCCGGCGCCGGGCCGCAGGGTACAACGATGCCGCGCCGACGGACGCGCGCATCGCCAGCGCCACCGCCGTGCGCCGGCTGATCGCCGGCGGCGGCCTGGACGCGGCTGCGCCGTACCTCCCGCCCTTCACGGCGGACATCCTCGCCCGCGAATTCTCGGCGGGACGCGGCCCCGTGACGTGGGAGAACCTGGCCGCGCCGCTGTTTCACCAGCTGCTGCTCGCTTCGCCCGAGCAGCTCCGCGCCTGCCACGAAATGACCGAAGGCTTGGAGTACCGCATCAAAAAAGCGCTGCCGCTGCTGGAAAAGCCGACCGTATCCGAGCTGCTGGCCAAGCTCAAGACGAAACGATACACCTACACGAAGCTGCAGCGCACCTTGCTGCACGCGTTGCTGCAGCATCCGCGGGATCTGCTGACACCCGAGGCGCTGGCGGAAGGTCCGGGCTACCTGCGCGTGCTGGCGTTTAGCAACCGGGGGCAGGAACTGCTGAAGCGGATGAAACAGCGGGCCAAACTGCCGATTGTTACCCGGGCCGCCGAGCTTGAGCATCCACAGCTGACGCTCGATATCCGGGCCGCCGCCGCTTATGCCAACGGCATGCCCGTCCGCCAGGCCGAGCAGCTGTTCCGGGAATACCGTCAGCCGCCGATTCGGGTTTAGCCTTTCGGCTTAAGCGCCCGCAAATAATTCAGCGCGTCGTCGAGCTTTTTGACCGGCACGAGCTCCATTTTCGAACCGATTTTCTCCGCTTTTGCTTTGGCGTCTTTATAATTCGCTTCCGGAACGAAAAATATTTCGGCCTTCTCCCGCTCCGCAGCGACGATCTTGAACTGGACGCCGCCGATCGGCCCGACGGTGCCGTCCTCCGAGATCGTGCCGGTTCCGGCGATGCGGTGTCCTTTCGTTAAATCCCCGGGCGTCAGCTGGTTGTAAATTTCCAGCGTAAACATCAGTCCCGCCGAAGGACCGCCGATCTCCGTATCGGCAAAGGTGACTTCTTTCGCCTTGTCCGCCGCCTCCACTTTCAACACTTCCCCGACGCTCACGCCCAGCCCCGCTTTACGTATGCCTTCCGCATCGACGATCTGAACCAGCTCCACCTGCTCCTCGACCGTTTTTCCATCCCGTGAAAGCTGCACGGGAACGATGTCCCCCGGCTTTTTCCCTTGAAGCGAAGGGGCCAGATCCTCAAACCGTTTCACTGGCTGGCCGTTCACCGTGCGAATAATGTCTCCGGACCTGAAGTTGCCTTTCGGTTCGCTTTCTTTGGACAGTCCGATAATAAAAACATACTGGGACACCACGTCGTATTTCACCCCGGCTTTGCGGTAGGCCGCCATCACCGCGCTGGACTGCGAACTGCTCATATAATAGCGCTGCTCCGTCTCATATTCCGCATCGTTGCGATCCGGCTCCTTGCGGACCACTTCGGCATCCTTGTTGAACGGGGATATGGCGAGCATCCACAAATTGGCGTAGCTGACGGATACCGTCGTTAGCATAAAAGCGCCTTTCTCCTCCTTATCCCCCGACTTGATGCTGACTATCGGTTTAACCTCCTCGGCGGTCCCCGGCTGATTGATCATGTACGGCGTGTTCATAAAAACGACCACATATACGATCACGGCCATCGTCAGGACGTATAGCCCCGCTTTTATCGCTATGGATCTTGATTGACGCATGATTCGCTCTCCCTTCATGACGCGGCGGCAGACGGTTGATGGCCGGACGGGCGAAGCGCCCGGCCGCAAACGGCTAGTCTGCATTTCACGGCTGCTGCATAGCATGTACTATATGATCTACTTATGAAGAAGGTGAATCCGAATGAACTTAAAAAGCTTCGCCGGCAGCCGCGCTTCCACCGCTTTCACGGGGCTGCTGGCCGTTCTGCTTGTCGTTTGCGTCGTATATGCTCCGGGCGAAGCGTTTAAAGCCTCCGGACAGGGACTTTCTATCTGGTGGCACATCGTTTTTCCCGCTTTGCTCCCGTTCGTGATGTTATCGCAAATGCTCCTCGCCGGCGGATTCGCCCATGGCATCGGCACGCTGCTTGAACCTTTTACGCGCAGGCTGCTCGGTCTTCCCGGCTCCTTCGGCTGGGTGCTGCCGCTTGGCATGACCGCCGGCTTTCCGGCCGCCGCCGATACGGCGGCAACTTTATTCAAGCAGGGCAAAATCTCCGCAAGCGAAGCGGAACGAATCGCCGGTGCGGCCCATTTTTGCAGCCCGATGCTGCTGGTGATCGTCATCGGCGCCGGTTTTTTCGGCCGCCCCGAATTCGGCTTGCTTCTGCTCGCCGTGCACTGGGCCGCCGGACTGGCCGCCGGGGTCACGCTGCATGTTCTTTGGCGGGATCGTACCCCGGCCCGGAACGCCGCGGAACCGTCCGCTTCGAACAGCGGCAGCCGGCGCCGCTCGTCCCGGCTTCGCCAGGCGCTCCGCAATATGGAGCGTGCCCGCCAGGAGGACGGCCGAAGCCTCGGCAAGCTGCTGGGCGATACCGTGACTTCCGGCGTGCAAACGCTGATGATCACCGGCGGCTACATGCTTATTTTTTCGATCCTGATTCATGTCATACTCCTGGCTTTGCCGGGAACTTTTTTTTCCGTCACCGTCAAAAGCCTGCTGGAGGTTCACCTCGGCTCGTACGCCATGTCCCGGCTGTCTTCCCCGGCGCTGCCGCCGGCGGTATTCACCGCCCTGCTGGGCGCCGCCCTCGGTTGGAGCGGTTTATGCGCCTACCTTCAGGTCCGGGCGATTCTCGGGCCGGCCGGAATTCGCGAACGTTTTTTCCTGCTGAACCGCCTGCTGCATGGAGCTTATGCGTACGCCATTACGCTGCTGCTGTGGAAGCCGCTTAACGGCTGGCTGCCCGGCGCCTTTCCCGCCTTTGCCTTTGCCCAGGAAGGACAAACCGGCACAGGACACGACACCCCGGCGGCCTGGCTGCCGACCTGGCAGCAAGCGTTCGGGGTGATGGGATGGCAGCTATGGATGCTGGCGCTGTTAACGCTCGGATTCGCTGCCATTGCGCTCGTATGGAGCCGCCGCGGCGAACGTTAATTTTTGCCCGTCCGGCCGGCGAATTTATGTTGCAGCGCCAGTTCTACTTGCGGCGGCACAAGGTCGCTGACGTCCCCGTGAAAGCTGGCGATCTCCTTGACAATGCTGGAGCTTAAATAAGAGTATTTCGGGTTCGTCATCATAAAAATCGTCTCCACGTCGCTGTTCAGCTTGTGATTGGTTGACGCGAGCTGGAGTTCGTATTCGAAATCGGTGACGGAGCGGATGCCGCGCACGATGACGTGAGCCTGCTTGAGGCTCATATAGTTGACGAGCAGGTCGCGGAAACTGTCGATCTCCACGTTCGGCAAATGTCCGGTGGCCTCGGTCAACAGTTGTTTTCGTTCTTCTACCGTAAACAACGGGTTTTTGCTTAAATTGTTCAGCACCGCCACAATCAGCTTGTCGAATTGGCGCGAAGCCCGTTGAATGATGTCCATATGCCCTTTGGTTACCGGATCGAAGCTGCCCGGATAAACGGCGATTCGCGGATGATTATTTCCTGGTTCTTTCATGCCTTTTGTTCCTCTCCAATCTTAGCGGTTAGACCGCGCTGGTTTCTCGTTCGTAATCATAAACGGATACGGCCGTTTCCCCGTATTCCGCCTTGCGGCGCTGCGTAAAGTTTCCGAACCGTTCCGGATACGCGTAGGAGGATTCGTACTCCAGAACGATCGTAGCCCCTTCCTTCAGCAGCTTAAGCTCGTCCATTTGCTCCATCAGCTTATCTCCGTGCTTTAGCCGGTAAGGCGGGTCCAGAAATACCAGATCAAAGGCGGCTTCGCGTTTGGCCAAAGCTTTCAGCGCTCTTTCCGCATCGTTTTTGTACACCTCGGCCCGCTCCGTCAGCCCGGTTGCCTGCAAATTGGCGCGGACGGTTTCAATGCTTTTGTACTCTTTGTCGATAAATACGGCCTTGTCCATGCCGCGGCTCAGCGCTTCGATGCCGAGGCCACCTGTGCCGGCAAACAGATCCAACGCCGCTCCTCCTTCAAAGTAAGGACCGATGATGCTGAACACCGCTTCCTTCACTTTATCCGTCGTGGGCCGCGTCCCCATCCCGGGAACCGCCTTAAGCGCCCGGCCCCGGGCGCTGCCCGAAATGACTCTCATGAATATTCACACCCTTATGTATGCCTGAAAATTCCTGTCGATATCGTACCACAATCCGCCGCGGATTGAAAAATCAATAGATCATAATTTTTTTCTTCGTGAGAGGTATATAATCGTACTTCCCGGACACAATTGTAGTATCGACATCACCAAATGTCGTAGACAACCGCGGAGAAGACTTACGTTTCCCCATAAGCTCTTCGTCCGGTTTCTCCTCTCCCATGATGGGGCCCTCGCAAGGGGGCCCCGATTTTTTTATGATCACGGCAGAAAAACTCCCCATTTTATAACTCGACTTTCGCAGAATGAAACACATTCATTTTTCGAGATTTTATGTTAGTCTAAAGAAAGAAATAGATGGAAGAAGGTAATTGGTTATGAGAAAGTACTTTTTAAAAACTTCCCGCATAGCTTTTTCCCACTGGGACAATAGTGACATTGACTTGGCATATACACTATGGGGAGATCCAGCTGTCACAAGATACATTTCTGCAAATGGCTTGTTTTCACTCGAACAAGTTAAAGATAGATTGAATAAGGAAATAAATACGCAGAAGGAATTCCAAGTTCAATATTGGCCTCTTTTCAGTCTAACAAACAAAGAATTCATTGGTTGTTGTGGTCTGCGCCCGTACGACATAGAAAAAAATATTTACGAGATTGGAATACATCTTAAAAGTAGTCATTGGGGGAGCGGCTATGCAACAGAATCCGTAAATGCTGTTATTCAATATGCCTTCGATATAAAGAAAGTTGATAACTTATTTGCAGGCCATAACCCCAATAACGAAGCTTCTAAAAAAATGTTATTGAAGTTAGGTTTCAAGTATTCGCATGACGAATTTTATGAACCGACAGGTTTATACCACTCTTCTTACTTTTACAAGTAACTTTTCCTTAAATGAAAGCCCCTTGATGCACCTGTATTCAGATCGGGGCCTTTCTCAAAAGAAAAAGCACCCGAAGGTGCTTTTAAATGTATACTAATAACCCATCATGCCAATTTCGCTTATATTAACCAAGTTCCCTCCATTATTGGCGGTTATTCTAAGTCTATATTTATTATACGGGGTTGCGTTCTGGAACGAAAACTCTTTGGTGATATCCGGGTTCCAGTCCGTAACATTGCTCTGAGTATCTAACACTACCCATTCTTGACCATCATATGCTTCAAAAAACCAAGAGTTCGGTGATTGTACAAAGCCGTGATTTGGATCATTTTGTTTCATACGAATCGAGTATTTATTAACTACTTTTGCATCAAAAAACTCGTATTGAATCCAACCTGACTTTTCACCATTTGCGGATTCCCAAGGAAAACAACTGTTGTCGAAAGCATGGAACGGCTGCGTATCATAATATGTGTCATAGCTGCTTGCCGCAGCAACCCCATACTGATCGCTATTCGAAGTCATTGCATGGATTAATGAATCGTTATTTTCTACACTGCAAACATCAATAGGAGTATTTATCGGATTGTTTATAGGAGTATCGCCATTTTCACCATCGCCCCCATCGTACTGCCACGGAGATCCATTATTGATTATGATCGGAACACTCCCAAGCGAACCAAATACAAACCCTGATGCAACGAACGTTGCATCGTCACCCCCAGCAACAAATGCACCGGAAAAAGGTCTGTCCTCGCAATTCGATAATTTACCCCCAAAAGAGACGTGATAGGTCGCTGTTTCAAGTGGGGATAAAGTTACATCCACACCTGGAACAAGGCTGGAAGAAACTCCATTATATGAGGAGCCTGCCTCCGCAAATGAACTTCCATCGTAACGGTTTAGCTCTAATTTTACGCTAGAGCTTGAACGGTTTAGATTTGTTATGTTCAGTGATAGCTCTAAGGTATGTGACTGATCACAAAAAGTATTTGCTGGAATCGAAAACGCTAAGGATGAACTTTTAGAACCCTCTGCTGAGACGGGTGTCACAATGGAAAACAACAGATAAAAGACAACCATCAATCCAGAAATACACTTTCTCCTAATCATCAAAAAACATCACTCCCCCAATACGGATATATGTTAATTATCGGCAATTAAATTCCAAATTTTAGGACTAGTTCTAGTTTGTGTTGAGTTGGTTTTCACGTACGGGCTACTAGGAAGAGGGGATATCCCACGAAATGCAAAAGCTTTTGCAGTTGATCCCAGCGGGCCGTCCCTCTTCCCATAAAAAACGATAAACCCGGTTTTCAGCGTCAACTCCACCAGTCATTAATATGCAGAGAGAATTCCAAGTTCAATATTGGCCTCTTTTCAATCTTACAAACGAAGAGTTCATCCTTCTTCGGATCGCGCTTTCACTAATTCCAGCCGGAAGAAATCACCAGTAAAAAAGAAAATCCGCTGCCGCCGCATCGGATTGATTTACTTGATTCTTTTCAGTTCTGCTTCCTGCTGGATAGAGCGAGTAGAGAGCAGTTCAATGATTTTATGCTGGTTCTCCAGGACGGATTCCATTTTCATCACTCGTTCGTTGGTGTCCAACACTGCACGTTTAATTAAATGTTGATCCTCTTTGATTTCTCGAATGTCCTGATTGATTTTTTGAATGTCTTGTGTGATTCCTTGAACGTCCTGTTTGACTCCTTGAACTTCCAGTTTCATTCCTTGAACTTCCTGTTTCATTCCTTGAACTTCCTGTTTGACTCCTTGAACGTCCTGTTTCATTCCTTGAACTTCCTGTTTGATTCCTTGTACGTCCTGTTTGATTCCTTGTACGTCCTGTTTGACTCCTTGTACGTCCTGTTTCATTTCTTTCTGTTCAGCTTCAATCTTATCAAGGCGCTCATTCATTGGAGCCAATTCTTCTTTGATAACGGACCGCAACAGTTCAGTTAAATCATTTTCCATAAGTTCCGCTCCTTCAACTTTATGAGGATATTGTACCAGAAGCGTTCTTCAATCTCTACTTGTTTTCAATTGAATTGATGACTAAATCCGCAAATATCGTCGTTGCCTACATTCGATCATAGATATTATCAATGCCAATAATATAAATATCGACATTGATCAATCGTTCGCTTTTTTCTACAGTGGTAATAACTATACAAGAGGAGGAAACTATCATGTTTGAACCAGTGCTTACAATCACTTCACTGAAGACTCCCGATGAAGCTCGTGCATTCAAAACACTTAACGAAGAATGGATCACCCGCGTCTTCGCCATCGAAGATGCGGACCAAGTTATCCTAGATAATCCGGTAGAGAACATCGTAAACATAGGTGGGGATGTACTTATTGCGCGTGCAGGAGATTCGATCGTAGGTTGCGTTGCACTTGTGCCGAGCGGAGCTGGGGTGTTCGAGCTCTCGAAGATGAGCGTGAAACCCGAGTCGAGAGGACACGGATACGGACGGAAGATAGTCCAGGCCGCTATTAACCGTGCACGAGATCTTGGCGCAGAATCTCTCTTTTTGGGCAGTAGCACCAAGCTGCCAAACGCCGTTCATCTTTATGAATCGGTGGGGTTCAAACATGTTCCAATCGAGCAAATCGGGCCAATGCCATATGTAAGAGCAGATGTGTTTATGGAGTTGAAACTAACAAGCAGTTAATGAACTAAAGAAAATATTAGTTTAATCATGTAGCGGAAAACCAAGACATATTTCACATCTTAGTTTTCCGCTTTTTGTTGCCGCAAAATTTCAAAATTGACCGGAACGGGCAATTATTTATTTCAGTTCCTGCGCCGACTTTTGAACTTCGGAAAGCGGGGCGCCGGAATTATTGCCGCCGACAATAACGATGGCGTCATCGTATCGTCCGAACAGCTTTCCCAGATCCTCGTCGTCTTTACTATTGAGAAATACAACGTAAGCCTCCTGCTTGTCGCTGCCCGGGTAAACTTGAGATATGGATATGGAGCCTTGGCCCTCTCCAATCGGATACGTATAGGTTTTTCCAGGGATCAAATTTGTCTTAGCTCCTTTGGGCGTTGAATAGACGGCGGCCGCTTCCTTCGGCAAAGTAAAAGTCAGCTTGCCGTTGGTTACTTTCATATTATCTGTAAACAGCGTTTTAGCTAATTTTGTAGAACCTTCATCCCATGCAAAATCATCATTATATTTGTTGTTCCCTTCCGGTACAGGGTCCGGATCGGTCACTTCTTTCCCGGTACTGACGCTAACAAGCTTCTTGCTTTGATCCCAATCGACTTTTGCCCCGAGCGCTTCGCTAACAAACCGAAGCGGCACGTAAGTGCGCTCATGCTGCAGCCGGGCGGGAACATCCAATGTTACGACGGTTTCTCCGACTACAACTTGCGTGCTGTTAATATTCATGCTCATCTTTTTGTCCCCTAAAGAGGTAATGACCGTCTGATTCATGATAGATCCGGACACGGTTTTCTTAAACCCTACCTCCGCTCCAAGCGCCTCGCTGACAAACCGTAAAGGGATCATCACCCGGTTATCTTCATAGTATGGCTGGGCATCCGGAAAAGAGACCGTCTTCCCGTCAACCTGAACGGTTACATTGACCTTAGCGGCGGAAGCTAAAGATACGGCGAAACCAAACCCCATCGTAATAGACATCAAGAGTAAAATCATTCTTTTTCTTAAAATCATATAGTCATCTCCAATTCATATTCCCTCAATTATAATCCAATCGCTATTTTCCTACAATTCATATAAACTCCCATTTCAGTTAGCCGCGCTTTATCCGGCAAAACAAACAAACCGCTCAAGGTACGAGCGGCTTTCAATTATGTATTGACTTCAACCAAACAGCCCTTTGGAAGTGGTGAACCTTATCTAACAACTATAAGGCCCACCACAGTAAGGTACTCCTAGTAGTGATGCTTTTTGTGCTTTTCGCATTTAACTACTGCCGTTTGCCCGGGTTTGAGAATCACAACAATAACCTTTTTATGATGACGTCTCATAGGGTGCTCCTCCCTTCGAACAAGAGCTAATTTATTTTATGTAAATCGCCGAATATTGAATTTGGACTAATAAATCAATGAAAATGTCCTATTCAAAGCCGATCGTGCGCAAAATGGCAGCCTAGTCTATTTTTACACCCTTCTCGTGATCGGTCCATAAAAAAAATCGTACTTAAAGGCGGGACCCTTTAAGTACGATAAGGCAAGGCTGTTATTCAAGAATCCGGTCGGGATTGGCCGCTTTTTCTATTTTGGTCGAAGTACGGCCTTCGCTTCCGAGATAATGTTTTTCGACGGGTTTTAAATGCTCGTCAAGGGAATAAACAAGCGGTGTTCCGGTTGGAATATTGACATCGACGATCGCTTCGTTGCTGATATTCTCCAAATATTTGATGAGCGCTCGCAAGCTGTTGCCGTGGGCCGCAATGATGACTTTTTTACCGGATTTAATTTGGGGTACGATTTCCTTTTCCCAGTAGTCCTCGACCCGAATGCCCGTCTCCTTCAAACTTTCGGTTAACGGGAGGAATCGCTCTGGAACGTCGCGGTATTTGGGGTCATTGCGCGGATTTCGCTCATCTTCGGCGGTGAGAGCCGGAGGGAGAACATCATAGCTGCGCCGCCATTTCATCACCTGTTCCTCGCCATATTGGCGGGCGGTCGTCTCTTTGCTTAAGCCCTGAAGGGCGCCGTAATGCCGCTCGTTGAGGTGCCAAGTTTTGTGGATCGGAATCCAGAGCAGGTTCATTTCATCGAGGATATAGTCCAATGTTTTTATGGCACGTTTCAAATAAGAGGTAAACCCAATGTCAAATTCGAATTTCTCCCGTTTCAGCAGCTGCCCTGCTTCCTTCGCTTCCATAACGCCTTTTTCAGATAGATCGACATCGGTCCAGCCGGTAAACAAATTGGATTTATTCCATTCGCTTTCACCGTGTCTAACAAGCACTAGTTGATGCATGTACTTTCCCCTCCTTTTTCCTTTCTCTGCTTCAAACATACTCTCCTTTCCGCACAGTTGCAAATTTTTGCGGACTGCGTCCATTCGGCCTCGGTATGCATATCGCTGCACGACCAGGGCAACCTAACTTTGGTTCAATCACCAACCTATATCTTTTAGAGGAGGATTCTCATTTTATGTACAGTAATGTAAGTCAACAGCTTCGCGAAATCGAGCAAACGATGCGCCAATTGGAGCAGCAAACGCGCCAAGCTACGATGATGTATCAGCAAATGCTGCAGCAGGAGCAGCATAATGCGATGCAGCTTGAAGAGCTGGCGCAGCGCGAGCGCAGAGCGTCGCAATCGATCCAAAACGCGCTTCAGGGCCATCAAACGGCGGTGCAGTCCTATCAGCGCGTAGCCCAAATCTGCAGCCAGTTGGAAAACAGCATTCACTCGATGAACGCTGGCGCAAACTTCGGCCAAGCCGGAATCGGGCAAAGCTCGTACGGCGTTCAGCATATCGGAGCATCCGGCTACAATCCGGGAAGCGTAGGAAGCTTCGGCGCTTCCGGCATCAGCCATTCGATTTCCGGTTCTTCAGGCTTCAGCAGCGGCATTTCCTCTGCTTCCGGGATCGGCAGCGGCATTGGCAGCATGTCTGGGGCGTCCGGCATCGGCAGCGGAATCTCCTCTGCTTCCGGCAGCGGCATTGGCAGCGCTGCGTCCGGAGCATCCGGCTCCGGCTCCGCCTCGACGGCTTCCGGCGGCCATATGCGCGGATTTCAGTAATTTCAAAAAGAACAAGCCGTCCGGTGCGGACGGCTTGTTCTTTTTCGCGCTCTCCCGCCCTATGTTATAATGGGAATTAATTCATTTGTTGGAGGACGCTTATGAGCAAGTTTATTCTGTTTTTTGCCTTAACCTGGTTGACCGGAAGTCCGATTGTCGCCATCGTGATTTTGCTCCTCATTTTCTATTTCCTGGACCGGCGGTTTATCGGCATTTTCCCCAGCGTAACAAAGCCATTCAAACGTTTACGCAGCATCTCCCGTTTGCGGCAGCAGCTTGCGCTAAGCCCTTTTGACGTTTCTTCCAAACGCGAGCTTGCCCGTCTGCTGCTGGAACGAAAACGATATCGCGAAGCCTTCGGGCTGCTTGAGGATGTCAAGTCGTCCTCGGAAACCTCAGCCGAGTTTTGGAGCGATCTGGGTACGGCTTCATTGGGGCTGGGGCAACTTGAGGAAGGCGAAGAACAAATGCTTCGCGCGCTTTCTCTAAATGATCGCGTCAAATACGGACAGCCCTATCTTCAGCTCGCCTCCGCCTTTCGCGACAAGGACCCGCAAAAAGCGCTGGAGTACGCGGCCAAATTCGGGGAAATCCAGTCCTCCTCCAGCGAAGCCTACTATTTGCTCGCCGGCCTTTATCAGTCGCTCGGACGCAAGGAGGAAGCAAGACAGGCGCTCAATGAATCCATCGCCGTTTACCGCAGCTTGCCGAAATACAAAAAACGGCAGGAACGCAAGTGGGCGCTGCGCAGCCTGATTAAACGAAGCACTTTGAACTAAACGGCCGAATTAGAAAAACCGCCGGAGGAATCTGCTCCGGCGGTTTTTTGATATTCGAAATAGCGGTCATTTGTGGCGTTATTTTTGAGCTTTTCCCCCTCCTACGCAAAATAGCGGCACTTTGGGTCCTTATTTGGTAATAGTTCTTGGATAAAACCTTGTCCGTCTATACTCCTATACAAGAACTTAACTGAATCCAGGGCTTGATCCATTTCCACGAGATGCAAAAGTGCCGTTCAATTTCACTCAAATTTCCCGGAAATAGTTTATCAAATGCAAAACTGCAGTTCATTTTCGTTTAAAACAGTCTTTTTTATCAAACTGCGCCAAAACAGATGCATTTTTGCATTTCAATCGTCCCAAAGCAGGTGAATTCCTTCAAATGGAATGCACTTTTGCAGTTGATCCACACAGACCGTAAATAACTGCTCTCCGAGAATTAATCCTCATTCTCCTCGTCCACATTGTACACGCAGCGGAAACGCTCTTCGCCGTAAGGGCCGCCGCCAAGTCCGGTAATTTGAAAGCCGATGCTGCGGAAAAACTGGGCCCCCTCTTCGTCCGTGACCGAGGCGATGCTTTCCGGATTGGCATGAGACAAAGCCAGCAGCACCAATCCCCGGCCATACCCCTGCATCCGGTTCTCGGGCCGCACGACGAGATGAATGATTTCCAGCACGCGCGAGTCATTGACCCGAAAACCGATCAGCCCAACGACTTCGCCTTCGTCCTCATAACCGTACAATTGGCCGGCGCCGGAGCGGTACAGCGCTAGCGCCTCCTCCAGCGCATCGGGCTCCAAAACGACGGCGTATTCCAGCAGCTCGCGGATTTGCGGCTCGTCCACCCGCGAATTTATTGGTTTGAACATGCGGCCTCCTTGATTTCCGTATGCCCGTCATCGTAGCCGACGACAACCGTATCGGCAATTCCGACGAATAAACCGTGATCCACGACGCCGGTTATCGCTTTTAATTCCTCGGCCAGCACGGCCGGGTTTGCGATTTTGCCGAACGCGGCGTCTACGATATAGTTTCCGTTGTCGGTGACATACCGCTCCGCTCCCCGCATCCGCGTCTCAAACGGAACGCTGTAGCGTCTTTCGAGTTGCTTCAGCGTCCATTCATAGCAAAACGGCACAATTTCAATCGGCAGCTTGAATTGCCCCAGATGCGGCACGATTTTCCCGCTGTCGGCAATCACGATAAACCGTTCGCTATTCATGGCGACCAGCTTTTCGCGCAGCAGCGCGCCGCCGCCGCCTTTGATCAGCGAGAGCCCCGGGTCAACCTCGTCCGCCCCGTCGATGGCGATGTCCAGACGATCGACTTCGCCGGCCTGAAGCAGCGGAATATTATATTTTACGGCGAGCTCCTCCGAAGCGTTGGAAGTGGCGATAGCGCGGATGCGCAGTCCCTCGGCGACCATTTGGCCGATTTTCTCAATCGCGTAGTAGGCCGTGGAGCCGGTTCCAAGCCCTACCTTCATCCCGTCCTTAACCCACTCCGCCGCGCGGTACCCCGCCGCCTGTTTTGCATTCATATGATTCCCCTCCAAAAAATAATGGCCCTAACGCCTATGTAATACCTGTCCATTCATTCATGACACTCGCTTTTAATCATACCAAAAAAGCCCGCACAATAGAACAGCGGAGGCGATTTCCGCTCCGCTGTCCAGGCGCGAACCATATGGAGTTTAACCTTGATGCAGCGGCCGCGGCGCTTTCGTGGACCGGGAGACTCCGCCGCGCCCCGAATGGGGTTTAACCATCAGCAGAAGCAGCAGCATCCCCGCCAAAGCCACCCCCGCGATGGCAAAAAACATCGTCATATGCCCCCGCTTCATCAGCAGCGACATCACCGGCGGTCCGGCCGACACCCCGATAAAACGCATGCTGCTGTAGAGGGAAGTGATTGTGCCGCGCATTTCTTTGTCTATGCCTTCGGTAATCAGCGCGTCCTGGCTGGGGAGCACCATGCCGATCCCCGTGCCGCAAACGATCAGACAAGCGATGACGAAATAAATGTTATTGAAAAATCCGATGCCGAAGAGGGCCCCTGTAGCGAGCACCAGCCCCGCCACTCCCAGCCACTTCATGAGGATTTTGTTTTTCCCGATCTTTTTCCCGGTCAAATACGAGGCGAGGCATAAAGCGGCCAGCGGAACGGCCAGCACCAGACCTTTGATTACGCCGTGCAACCCGTGCTTGACTTCCAACTGCTCCGACAAGTAAAAAAGGACGCCGAACAGCAAAAACATGCAGATACCGCCGATGGCGAAAATGGCAAACAGCCACCGCCCCTTCAGCTTGAGCACTTCCTTGACCGCGCGCAAAAACTCGGGCAGCGGCTTCGCGTTGTCTCTTTCCTTCGGTTCCTTGACCAAAAACAGGACAAGCAGCAGCGAAATCAGGCAAAGCACCGGTATCGCCAGCAGCGGCACGTACCACATCCAAGCGCCCAAAAGCGCGCCAAGAATCGGGCTGAGCACCTTGCCGAACGTATTTGACGTTTCGATGACGCCGAGGTTATGGCTAACCTCCTCCTCGTCTTCAAACAGGTCGCCGACGAGCGGCAGCACGATCGGAAAGGCCCCCGCGGCTCCGATTCCCTGCAAAAAACGCCCGGCCAAAATCAGCCAATACACGGCGATGCCATCGGCAAACCAATCGGCAACGCCCGACACGGCGCCGCCGATCCCGGCAAGGATCAGGCTGGGAATGATGATCGCTTTGCGGCCGAATTTATCCGACAGATAACCGGCCACGGGGATCAACAAAATCGCGACAACCGCATACACCGTAATCAGCATGCTGACCTGAAACGAAGTGACGCGGAGCGCACGGGCAATTTCCGGTAAAATCGGGATCAGCATGGAATTTCCCAGCGTCATGATGAGCGGTATCGAAGCCAACGCAATCAAATCGCCTTTTTTGCTAACCATAAGGTCATCCGCCGTCCTTCCGTATAACGTATATAACCGACCCGGTTAGTGTATTAATTTACGGCGAAATTATACCTGCTAAAGGGTTACTCCGTTTTTGAAAATGGCAATCTCCCGAAATCCGTTTTTCTCGTTATTAACCAACCTGCCGCTGGCGATATCGATAATGAAGCCGAGAAATTCGTCCAGCACCCGATCCGGATCCCCTTCCTCAACCAGAACGCCGGCATTGTAATCGATCCAATGCGGTTTTTCGCGATACAATGCCGAATTGGTCGATACTTTTACCGTCGGCACAAATGTGCCGAACGGGGTGCCGCGGCCGGTCGTGAACAGAACCAGCTGGCATCCCGCAGCCGCCAGCGCCGAAGCCGCAACCAAGTCGTTGCCGGGCGCGCTTAGTAAATTGAGGCCTTTCGTTTTCAGGCGTTCGCCGTACCGAAGAACGTCATTGACCGGAGAAATTCCCGACTTCTGCGTACAGCCCAGCGATTTATCCTCCAGCGTCGTAATGCCTCCCGCTTTGTTGCCCGGCGAAGGATTTTCGTAAACCGGCTGCTTGTAATCGAGAAAATATTGCTTGAAGTCATTAATCAGTTCCACGATTTTGCCGAATACCTCTTCATCCTTGGCGCGTTCCATCAAAATCGTTTCGGCCCCGAACATTTCCGGCACCTCCGTCAGCACCGTCGTCCCGCCCTGGGCCGCCATATAATCCGAAAGGCGCCCCAGCAGCGGATTGGCCGTAATCCCCGACAGCCCATCGGAACCCCCGCATTTCAGCCCGATGTTAAGCGCGGACAGCGGAACGGTCTCCCGGCGGTCTTCGCGCGCGGCCTCATAAATCTCTTTAAGCAGCCGTACTCCTTCGCCAACCTCGTCGGACACTTCTTGCGAGACAAGAAATTTTACCCGGGAAGCGTCGTAATCGCCCAAAGCCTCTTTAAATTCGCTCATCGTGTTGTTTTCGCAGCCTAATCCCAGGACCAGCACGCCCCCGGCATTCGGATGTTTTACGGCGTCGGCCAGCATCGTCCGGGTATGGACATGGTCGTCGCCAAGTTGAGAGCAGCCGTAATTGTGCTTCAGAACAAGCGCGTTCTCAAACGGCAGGGTCGAGCCGACTTCCTGGATAAAAGCGGACAATATCAGGTCGGCCACCCCGTTCACGCACCCCACGGTCGGCACGATCCACAGCTCATTGCGGATGCCTACGCTGCCGTCCTTCCGTTTGTACCCCTCAAAGCTTCGATTCTCGAAGGAATACGGATTGGGCGCGATTTTTGGAGTGTATCTGTAATCCTCCACGCCCGTCAAGTTCGTTTTCGTATTATGCGTATGCACGTGGCTGCCGGGGGCGATGTCCCGTGTGGCATGGCCGATCGGATAGCCGTATTTGATCACATTTTCGCCGTTAAAAATCGGGGTGAGCGCAACCTTATGCCCCCGTCCGATCGCTTCCGTCAATTCGATGTCGCGCCCGTCGACGCTGAGCGTTTCGCCGGGGGTGTAATCCCGAAGCGCAACGGCCACATTGTCTCGTTCGTGAATCCGGATATACTCTTTCATTCGCAGCCCCTCCCGGTCATTGCTCGGCACCGGCGGATGCCCCAAGCAAATCTTCCAGCGCCCGTACCATACCTGCCGATTCGATATGATATAAATCTTCCGCCAATTGGCCGGCCAGCCCGTTCACCTCGTTCAAATCCATGCCCCAGCGTTCCTTCGAGGCAAGAACCTCGGCCACAAGACGCCGGACGGCTTCACGGGAACCGTCGCAAACCCGCCACAATGCGGCAAATTGATCCAGCACATCCCGGTCGTCCGCAAGCTCGATCGGCTCCCCGCCGCGTTTTCCTTTGTAGAACGCCAGCAGCGCGGCGAACGCAAACGTAAGCTTCCTTGGCAATTTCCCCTGCTCTTTGGAATAGGTTAGCAATGTCGGCAGGTCCCGGGTTTTGAATTTGGACACGGAATTCAGCGCAATGCTCATTAAGTAATGGCGGACAAAAGGATTGCGGAACCGTTCAAGCACCGCCGCCGCGAACGACTGCAGTTCCTCCTTCGGCAGCTCCAGGGTGGGAATGATTTCGTCATAAATCAGCGACTCTACGAATTTTCCGACGACCGGGTGATCGACGCTTTCGCCCACCGTGTCTAGCCCGTAAAGGTAAGCCACCGGGGTTAAGGCGGTATGCGCCCCGTTCAGTATTCTCACTTTGCGGGTCCGGTACGGAGTCATATCGTCCACCACCAGCACTTGCAGTCCCGCAAGCTCCGCCGGAAATTCCTCCTTGATCCATTGCGGCCCCTCGATCACCCACAGATGGAACTGCTCCCCCACAACGACAAACCGGTCCTCATACCCCAGCTCTTCCGTAATTTCCCCGATCCGTTCCTTCGGATACCCCGGCACAATCCGGTCGACCAGGCTGCAGCAAAACGTGTTGGCTTCATGCAGCCAGTTTACAAAATCGGCGCCCAGGTTCCAAAGTTCGGCATACTTCAGCACGATCGCTTTCAGCTCATCGCCGTTGCGGTCGATAAGTTCGCAAGGAATGATAATGAAGCCTTTGGACCGGTCGCCGCCAAAGTATTGGTAACGGCGGTGCAACAACGCGGTCAATTTGCCGGGATAGCTGGATTGCGGCTGATCCTCCAGCCGGTCCGCCGGGGCAAAAGCGATCCCCGCCTCCGTCGTATTGGAGATAATAAAGCGCAGATCGGGATTTTCCGCCAGTTTGGCATAAGCCTCGTATTCGCTGTAGGGATTGATGCCCCGGGCCACCGACTCGATCAATGAATGCTCCCGGACAGGGCGTCCCTCCTTCATCCCTTCCAGATAAACGGTATAAAGTCCGTCCTGCTCGTTCAGCGCCTCGGCCAGCCCGGCCGGCAGAGGTTGGACGATTACTACGTTTCCGTTAAAACCGGTTTTCTTGTTCATGATATCGATCTGCCAATCGACAAAAGCCCGCAAAAAGTTGCCTTCCCCAAACTGCAGCACTTTCGCCGGACGAACAGCGCGCCCCGGCGCCATAGCTTGCGTTAATCGATTCATCTTAAAACTCCTCCATCGCATCAGACTATAAGATCATTCGAATATATATTGATTCATAATTGAACACGTTAACATATTAACAAACTATTAAAGTAAATCAATCGAATCATCAATATGTTCACAAATTATGCACACGTTAAAATAAGCCGGCGATTGGACGACCGGTTACAGCTAAGCAACCGGTCCAACCTAAAGTTAAATCGCCTCCAGCCCAGCCGGCTTAGCGGTGGAATTCCGCCGCATCAGCTCCGTCTTCAGGAACAGCGTCTCTCCCGCGGCCGACGGATCGTCGATCAGCCGAAGCAGCTTACGCGCGCCCTCGGCGCTGATCTCTTCGATCGGCCGTTTAATGGTGGTCAGCGACGGCGTGGTGAACTGCGCAAACTCAATATCGTCAAAGCCGATCACCGAGATGTCCTCCGGCACTCTTTTTCCCCGCTCAAACGCGGCTTTCATCGCCCCGATCGCCATATCGTCATTGGCGCAGAACACGGCGGTGGGAGGCTGCTCGAGCTTAAGCAAATCCAGCATGGCCTGGAACCCGCTTTCCATATCATAACGCCCATGCACAAAATAATCGCCGACGATCGGAATGCCGCTGTCGATCAGCGCATTCAGCAGTCCTTCCCTTCTTTGCTGCGTCGACTTGAATCCCTCGACTCCTTCGATCATGGCGATGCGCGTATGGCCTGCGGCGATCAGATGTTTTCCCGCCGCGTACGCCCCTTCCTTGTCATCCGACAAAATATTGATAATCCGCGAATCCGCCACTTGGCGGTTCAGGACCACGAGCGGAATCTCCTGCTGCAGCACATGGTAAATAAACGCGTTGTCCGACTCGCTTTGACTCATCACGATAATGCCGTCAAACCGTTTGCGGTGGATCGAGGCATAATCCGCGTAATCTTCGATGCCGCGCGTAAACAAATTGTATTCGACATCGATCACCTGATTGACGCCGCTCATCGCGTCGGCAAAAAAGCTCGAGGAGGTCCCTCTTTTTAAACTGGTAAAAAACAGGCCGATCGTGTACGACCTCTGCATCACCAGGCTTTTGGCGTTGACGTTTGGCGTATAGTTCATTTGCGCCGCGAGTTCCATTATTTTACGTTTCGTTTCTTCCTTGATGAACGGGCTGTTGTTCAAAGCCCGGGATACCGTTGTATGGGATACGTTCGCCAGCTTGGCGAGATCTTTAATCGTTACTGTCATACGAATGAGCCCTCTCTTATCAAGCATCCTGTACTTGCCGTATTTTCTTTTAACAATAGCATAATCCGGGCAAGCAGATAAACGCCTCATAAGACTTGGGGAACACATTCACACATTTTTCTTATTTGCCGGCCGCTTGCAGCTCCTGTACGATCTGCTCGTGTTTTTTGTCCGTCAGTTTATACATGTAACCGATGACCAGCGCCGCCAGCGTTAAAGCCACCGCCGGATAGAGCAGCAGCAGTCCCTTGATGCCGACTAAAGTGCCCGCCTTCTGGGCCACATTGGGGACATACCCCACCAGCCAGAGACCGATCCCGGAAAGGAATCCGGACAGCGACTGCGCCAGCTTCCGCGAGAAGTTAAACAGCGAGTAGGTCGTTCCCTCTTTGCGTTCGCCGGACACCCATTCCCCGTAATCGATAATGTCGGAGACGAAGGCCCAGGTTACGCCGTTCGGAATGCTGATGCCGATAAAAGCTATGCTTGCGAGCACCGTAAAAACCACCACATTGGACGGCATAAAGAAGTTCAGCAGATCGGCGGCAACGCTGACGGCCATCCCGATCAAAGCCGTTTTCTTCTTGCCGAATTTAGCGACCAGCTTAGGCAGGAAAAGCACGCCGATAAAAGAAGAACCGATGATGATGAAGTTCATATAAGCCATGAGTTCCACATTGCCCAGGTTATATTCCGCGAAATACACCAGCATCGCCGATTTCAAGTTGTAGGCGGAAATCGTAAAAATCGTCATGAGCACCAAAACCAGCAGCGGTTTATTGGAGATGAAGGTGCGGACGATCGTCATGAAGGTCAGTTTTTCCTGCGGAGCCGTCTGTTTTACGATCCGCTCCTTGGTTCCGCGGTAGCAAAAGAAGAAGGCAATGACTCCGATGACGGACATCAGTCCCATCACAACCGGGTACCCGATTTTTTCGTTCGGGAAGCGGACGATCAGCGGCATGACGACAACGCTCGTCACAAACAAAGCGCCCAGCGAGCCGGCTTGCCGGAAGGAAGACAGCGACGCCCGTTCTTTGGTGTCCTGCGTAATGGCCGCCCCCAAAGAACCGTAAGGAATATTTACGAAAGAATAGCCGATGCCCCAGATCATATAAGAAGCGTAAGCGTAAATCAAATTGCCGCCGGAAGATAATCCCGGGCTAATAAACGTCAGAACCGTCAGCACGGCAAGCACGAAGCTTCCATACAGCAAAAACGGTCTGAATTTGCCCCGGGGACCGATTTTTTTGCGGTAATCGATGGAAGAACCGACGATCGGATCAACAAAAGCGGCGAACAATTTGCTCACCAGAAAGATGCCCGCCGCCGCTTGCGAAGAAATTCCCGCGACGTCGGTAAAGTATTTCAACAAATACAATTGTCCAAGGTCAAACATGAATCCGTTTCCAAAGTCGCCCAAACCGTAGGAGATTTTCTCTTTTAATCCAATACCCCGATTAGGGCTCCCCGTGTTGTTCAGGGTTTCTGCTTGTTCAGCAACAGCCACTCCCATATGCTATCCTTCTTTCTATTTGTGTGAAAATAAATGTGAAAATATTCACTTGTAAATTTGCAGCGGGCGGTATTTTCCGGTTAAAGCGGCTTATTCGCAGCCTTTTGCCCTCTTTTGCGGTATTCACATTAGGGCAAAAGATAGCGGCAAAAGGCTTCGAACCGCCGCCCTTAACCCGGGAACGTCGCCATGGCCGGAAAAGCAAAATAGCGTTTGGCGTTTTCATAGCAAATATTTTGTACCATTTTGCCGAGCAGCTTCATATCATCCGGCGCTTCTCCCTGCTCCACCCAGTTTCCGAGCACCGCGCACAGCAATCTGCGGAAGTACTCATGCCGAGTATACGACAGAAAACTGCGGGAGTCTGTAAGCATTCCGACAAAGGCGGACAATACGCCCAAATTCGCCAGCGTCTTCATCTGCTCGGTCATCCCGTCGATATGATCGTTGAACCACCAGGCTGTTCCAAGCTGCATTTTTCCGGGAATGCCGGATTCCTGGAAGCTCCCCATCACACTGGCGAGAACCGGGTAATCGTTCGGATTCAGCGAATAAAGAATCGTCTTGGGAAGCGCGCCTTCGCGCTCGAGTCCGTCGAGCAAATCCGCAAGCGGCTTGGCAATCGCCCCGTCATTGATGGAATCGTATCCCGTATCCGGTCCCAGGCGGTTAAACATGCTCGTATTATTGTTGCGCAGCGCGTGAATGTGCAGCTGCATCGCCCAGCCGAGCTCCGCATAAAGCTTGCTCATATAGCGCAAGGTGTGCGATTTGTACATCGCTTCCTCTTCGGCCGTAACCTCTTCCCCGCGGAGCGCCTTGGCAAATATAGCGGCGGCTTCTCCGCGCGTCGCTTCCTTATACGCAAGCACATCGATCGCGTGGTCGGATACCCGGCCCCCGGCCGAATGAAAGAAGCGGATACGCGCTTCCAGCGCTTTAAGCAACTGGTCGTAATCGGTGATCGTTTCTCCGCTTACGCCGGACAGCTTTTCGATCCAGGGCAGGAACGTCGCGCGTTTGATCTCCAGCGCTTTATCCGGACGGAAACTTGGCAGTACAGCGGTTTCAAAACCGGCAAGCTCGCGGATCTTGAAATGGTATTCCAGCGAATCCGCCGGATCGTCCGTGGTGCAGACGACAGCCACCTTCGATTTCGTAATAAAATCCCGAGCGCCGAACCCTTCGCCTTGCAGTTGACGGTTTACTTTCTCCCAGATCAGCGGAGCCGTCTCTTCACTCAGCAGCTCGTATACCCCGAAAAAGCGCTGCAGCTCCAGATGCGTCCAATGATACAAAGGGTTGCCGATCAAGGTCGGCACGGTGCGGGCCCAGGCCAAAAACTTATCGTAATCGCTGGCCGCGCCGGTGATACACGCTTCGTCCACGCCGTTTGCGCGCATCACTCTCCATTTGTAATGGTCGCCGTAAAGCCAGGCCTCGGTAATGTTGGCAAACTGTTTGTTCTCATAAATTTCCTGGGGACTCAAGTGGCAATGGTAATCGATAATCGGCATGTCCTTGGCCCAATCGTGGTATAACCGTACGGCTGTTTCGGTGGAGAGAAGAAAGTTCTCGTCCATAAATTTCTTTACCACATCCGTATCCTCCCATTAGATATTGTTAACGTGAACAATTTAATTCAAAAAAAACAACTGCGCGCAGGTGTGGTGAGAAAAAAAATCACATAATTGCCGGCAATATGATCATCTCAACCCTTAAATGTTCACGTTACCATTATATTGTATCCGTTTTGTTTCCGCGCGCAAGATTTTATTTGCAATCTATTGTTACAGAACTATGAATTCGCGTACAAAAAACGGACAACCAAGAGCTAAAAAAGCTGAACTACTGATCGAACAGGCAGCCGGGTGAAATGTTCTTACGATCGCTGTTGTTCACGGATTTCTTTCATCCACTAAATTCGGAAGTTGTAGAAATCCGTTCACAAAGGCGACCACTGCCGTTTCTTCAGAATCATTTCACCCTCTTGCCTTTCCCCGTCCATTCAGTATCTTCCACTTAAATAGATGGATTGTCCGTTTGTTTCGCATGATCGCTATCTTGCTTTCGCAAACCGCTTTATCCCGTTTCAGACAGGCTGCCGCTCGCTCACGTAGAGGGCGGCGTCCTGACCGGTAACAAACGGGCTGGGCTCGCCAAGCGAGTAGATATACAGAAGGTGCATCGCCCGCGTACAGGCCGTATAGAACAGCTTCCGCTCGCTCTCCCGGGAATACTGGCCCGCCGACGCGTCATAGATCAGTACGGCGTCGAATTCGACCCCTTTGGCCAAATAGGCAGGGATTACCTGCACCCCTTTTTCAAAACCGAGCGTCGTCTTCTTGACCAGCTTCGGCGGCGCGGGCAACAGCGGCTCCAGCGCCCGCTGGACCTCCGCGCTCTGCTCGGCCGTTTTGCAAATGACCGCCACCGATTCGTATCCTTCTTCCGCCAGGCGTTTCAATTCCTCCGCTATAGCCCGGAGCAGCCCTTCCCGGGTGCCCAGAACCGTTACGCGCGGACGCTCCCCGCTCCGGTTAAATGGAACGATGTGCTCTCCGCCCGGAACCATGCCCCGCGTGAATTCGACGATCTCCTTGGTGGAACGGTAGCTGCGCGTCAGCGAAATGACCTCGGTTTCCTCCGGCCCGTACAGGTCCACCAAAAGACCGGATTCCTGCAGCACGGAGCCGTGCGCGTAGATCGCCTGGTTGAAATCGCCCAAAGCCGTGATCTTGGCCCGCGGGAACAGCCGCTTCAGGAAAAACAGCTGAAATGCCGAATAATCCTGGGCCTCGTCAATGATGACATGGCGGATGGACGTATTGGATCTGAAGCCCAGGAGCAGCTCCTTCAGATACAATAGCGGCGTGATGTCCTCGTAAAACAGCTCCCCTTCGGCGATTTTCCGCAGCGTCTGGGAACAAATCTCATCCCAGCGCTCCGGCAAAGCTCCCGAATGCACTTCGCGGAACAAGGAAACGTCGCTGAACAACTGCGTGTACAGCCGGGTCACATCGACGAAGCGCAGCGATTTCACCCATTTCCGCAGCGGCTTGAGCCGGTCGCTCACGACCATTTTGGCCAAGATCGTTTTTTCGTCCTCGTAGTCGCTGAAGGAATCTCCCTTCCTCTGATTTTTGCGGCGCATCCGCTGGTAAGCGCGTTGATAGTCCTCGGTGTCGAGAAGTTGAATCTGCTCCTCGACCCAAGGCTGATCCAGCTCCTCTTTGCCGAATGCGGCCAGCTCTTTAAGCAGCCACTCCTTCAGCAACTCGCAGCGGTTGGCGAGCCGGATCGCCGGATCGTAACCGTAAAATCGCGCGGCGATCGCCTCCGCGCCGATGACCTCGCGGCCTTGAAACCGCAGCGGTTTGAACTTCATCGCCTTCATCTCCAGGAGCTCTTTGTAGCGGGCAATCGCCTCCAGGTATTGAACGGACGATTTGAAGCGGATGGCGTCGATCCGCGCTTGATAAGCCTCGTCTTCCTTCGCGGACAAGACATATTCGATCTGGACGAACGGATCCTCAAGCTGGAAATCCCGGCCCAGCCGGTGCTCGAGGTATTCCTGGAACGTCGTTTGCTGCATGTTCTCTTCCCCAAGCTCGGGCAGTACCGTCGATACATAGCTGTTAAACATCGGATTTGGAGAAAACAAAATCATCTGATCCGCCTGCAGCACATCGCGGTGCTTATACAGCAAATAAGCGACGCGCTGCAAGGCCGCCGACGTTTTGCCGCTGCCCGCGGCTCCCTGCACGATCAGCATCCGGCTGCGATCGTTGCGGATGATGCGGTTCTGCTCACGCTGGATCGTGGCCACGATGCTTTTCATCTGCGCGTCGGAGCTGCGCCCGAGCACCTGCTGCAGCAGCTCGTCCCCGATCGTCACGCCCGTGTCGAACATAAGCCTCAGTTCGCGTCCGCGGATGACGAACTGCCGTTTAAGCTTCATCTCGCCCGATATGGTCCCCGACGGGGTTTCATAAGAAGCCGGCCCGGGCACGCTGTCATAATACAGGTTGGAGATCGGCGCCCGCCAATCGTAAACGAGAAATGTCTCGTCTCCGTCTTCCAGCAGGGAGGCAATGCCCAAATAGATCGCCTCGGCCGCGGCTTCTCCTGCTTCGGCGAAATCGATGCGGCCGAAATAAGGCGACTCTTTCAGCCGCTTCATTTTTCCGAGCATGGCGGAAGCGTGCAGGTGGCTTTTTTCCCGCTCCGCGAGCACCTGGGATTGCTGCCGCAAGCTCGTGGACGTTTCCCCCACATCATCGGCCTCGCTGAAATTGACGGTCACTTCATCCCAAAAATCTTTCCGCATGGCAACGACATCCCCGCGAACCGAACCGACCTCCCGCTCCAGTTTGCGGATTCTGGCGTCGATTTGATCGGCGACATATTCTATGCGGCGCTGCTCTTCAAGCCAAGCCTGGTCTTTATTGTCCAATTCAATCGCTCCCTTGGTTTCGTTCAGACTATTGACAATCAAATAAATACATGATATAATCTAAAAGGATGAACATTTTTATATATTTCTATTTGCAGTCCATTTTTTATTGTATCAACTTTGCCCTTAATTTTCAATCTATGTATTATTTTTTCCGTCATGAAAGTCCTGCCGCTTTGGCAGGACTTTTTCTGCGTTATGCGCCGAAATCTTACTCCCCCGCGGCCGCGCCGGCATGGTCCGCCAGCCTGTTCAGCCTCTCCAGTTGATGGCCGTATTCGTACATTTCCGCCGATACGATCGACAACCGCAATACCCCGGTCCGCTCCGCCGCGTACCTGTCCAGCATCCGCCGTAAAAACGCGTCGTTTTCCTGTTCGAACTGCAGGGCCTCCCCGTAATTGGGCTTCAGTTTGTCATCGAATTTCAGCATGATATGCTCGTGGAACTTGGTTAGCTTCTCCAAGTGCTCATCAAATTCCCGGTTCAGCTCCGGGGAACGGACCGCCTGAAAATAATGCTGGTCTACCGCGTTCAGCACCTCGAAGCCCTTGCGCAGGGCGCTGAGCATTTGTTTGTAGACGACGAGCTGGCGATTGTCGCTGAACTTCGGCTTGCGCAGCTTCTTTTTCTCCTCTTCCATCAGCTTGTACTTGTCCGCCAGCGAACCGATCGTATCCTCCAGCGTTCTTTTTTCGCTGCGGAACACCGTCTCCTTCATCTCGTCGGAAATCGCCGTCCGCAGCAGCAGCGACAGCTGGTCGAACGTCTCCCGGACCTGCCGCTCGAACTGTACCTTCGGTTTGGGCGGGAGAACAAGAATGTTAATGATAAACGCGGACAGGATGCCGATCATACTCAGCGCAAAACGGTTTAGCGCAAACTCCCACTGCCCTGAAGCTTCCATCACCGATACGACCGTGACCAGCGTTAAGCCTATCGTATCCCCCATTTTGAGCTTCAAGCAGATCATGATGACCAGAACACAGATTAATCCGACGGCGATCGGTTCATTGGAAAACAGCATTCCGCCCAGCATCGCCAAAACGGCGCCCAGCGTATTCGTTTGCAGTTGGTCGATCAAATAGCGCCAGGAACGGTAAATCGTCGGCTGCATCGCAAAAATCGCCGCAACCGCCGCGATGACGGGGGAAGACAGATTCAGCAGCACGCCGGCATATAAAGCCAGCGTTACGGCAATGCCCGTTTTGAGCATTCTTGGACCAAATGTCACGGATAATTCCTCCCATGATCAACAACATTTCGTATATTTTAACCCTTCTCAGCCTGAAAACCTGACTTATTCAACTCGCGCTTTAAGCGGAATTTTATGAAATATTAAGCATCCATTAAGATACTTGGCGCGATTTTGGTCAAGACTGATGGAGGCGAGGACCAAATTATTCTAAACGAAGAGGTGAAGAAAGTCTATGGTTAAGCAGAAACGAAAACCTTTTGCGATGAAAAGCGCCCTTGCCATCCTGTTAGGCTGCAGCCTCGCGGCGGCGGCCATCCCCGCGTACGCGGAAGAGGCGACAGCCCTTGCGGGCCAAACGCAGGAGACTCCGGAGACCCCGCAAACCCCAAGCCCCAAGCCACACGAATCGCGGTTTCACCATCACCATGGCCATTTCCGCGGCGGCCATATCGTCAAGGAAACGGCCGAAATGCTGGGCATGGAACCCATGGCATTGGTGGAGCAGCTGAAACAAGGCAAAACGCTCCTGCAGGTCGTTCAAGCGCAAAAGGGCTGGAGCGAAGAAGAGTATCTGAAAAAGCTGACCGAGACCGCCAACCGGAACATTGACCAAGCGGTCGCCGAGGGCAAGCTTGACCGGGATAAAGCAAACCGCATCAAAGCGCAACTTCCGGAAAAGCTGAAAAAAGCGATCAACCGTTCCTGGAAGGACCGGATGCCCGGGCATCCCGCGGCAGACTATCAGAACAACCAGGTGAAGTGGAAAAATTAAGCCTGAATAGGCGATAGAAAACCGCTGGACACATCATCCAGCGGTTTTCAAATGCCTCGCGCGGATTACTTTTCCTTGACCGGTTTCGGCAAGCTTCGCTTAGACGGCGTTTTTCCGACCGGCACCTCCATAATATCGAGCAGGAACATGAAAATCGGCACCCCGACAATCAACCCCCATACGCCCAGGAAGTGCTCGGAAACGAGCAAAATCATAAACGTGTAAAAAATCGGCAGATGCGTTTTGTTGGACATAAATTTCGGATTGAGGAAATACGTTTCCACCGCATGCACCACGGCCACCATCACGAGCACGTAGATGATTTTGACCACCCCGCCGATTTTAAAGGCGATCGCGCACAGCGGAACCAGCGATACGATCACGCCCATAACCGGGACCAGACCGAGCAGGAAGATCATAATCGCCAGGGCGAACAAATTCGGGAATCCGAAAATCCACAAAAATATCGTCGACAGGATGCTGTTGACGAGGGCGATCAAAAATTGCACCTCGATCACTTTCCCGAAGGATTGCACGAATTTTTTGCCGAAATACTCCAGTTCCTTAAATAGGCCGCCCACACGGCTCTCCCGGAATTTCACCGTAAAGTTCGTCACTTTTTCCTTTTCCAGCAGGAAGAATAAGCTGAGGATGATCGCGACAAACAAATTCAGGCTCCATTTGCCGATGTCCGACAACGTGCTGAGCAGGAAATCGACCCCGTTATGGATGTAAGCGGACAAATCGAAATCCTTCAAGTACTCCACTACGTAATTCAGGATGGTGTTATCCGGAAATTCGGGCGGGTTCGCATAAAAGGACATGACCTGGTTGACCAGATCTGTCAGTTCCACGGTAATTACAGGCAAATAGTAGTAAAGCGCGACGCCCAAAAGCGAGATCATGACGACATAAATGAACACCAGGGTCACGGCCCGATTGATGCGGATGACCTTCGCCACGTTGCGGCTGATAAAATTGTGCAGCCGATTGATCAAATAAGTGAGGATAAAAGTAATCAAAAGCATATTAAGCATGCTGCGGGCAAAATACAGCACAAGGACGACAAACAGCAGAGCCAGCGCTCTGCGGAATCCCGCCATTTGAAAAAGCTCCCTAAAAAACGTCATTATCGGCTACCTGCTCCTTCGTCGGTCGGATAAAAAACTAAAAAAACCTCTGACGTTTATCTTAAGCGAGGCTTAGCCACTTTGCAAATGCAAAAGCCTAAAAATTAGGTAAATTCATTGTAAAATTTTCATTGACCGCATTGGCCGCCTGATTTCATGCTTTATCGTACCGCAGATTCAAAGTTTTGATGCGTTGCCTCGCCCTATTGCAACTCTAAAGGGTTCGGCATATAATTTCGTAAAACGCAAAAGCGACGATGAAGGAGAAGAGTAAGGGGAAACGCCCTGTCAGGGACGGCGGTGCCATAGACTGAAAGCACCCCGCAGGAGACGCCCCGCCGAAGTTCGCTCCCGAGTCGACCTCTGAACTTCCGGGCGTTCCGGACAGTAGGAGGATCCGGCCGCACGCCGTTATCCGTGCCCGAAGCCGAGCAACCAAAGTTGTCTAACGAGGGTGGTACCGCGGAATCGCTTGTATTCCGTCCCTTGATGGACGGCTTTTTTTGTTTATTTGGCACTTATTTTTGAACAATCTAAAAAAGGAGAGAGCAAAGTGAGCGAAGCCTTAAACAAACTGCGCCAAAAGCTGGACGCCATCAACGATGAGCTGCTGCGCCTGCTGAACGAACGCGCCGCCGTCGTCCGCGAAATCGGCGAAATCAAGGAAAAACAGGGAGTCCCCAAATTTGACCCCGTCCGCGAAAGAGCGATGCTGGAGGAGCTGACGCGCCGCAATCCCGGCCCGTTCAAAGATGCGGCGGTCAAGCATATTTTCAAGGAAATTTTCAAAGCCTCGCTGAACCTCCAGGAGGAAGACCATACCAGACAACTGATCGTCAGCCGGAAAAAACAGCCGGAGGATACGGTCCTCGACGTCAAGGGCAATATCATCGGCGGAAGCGCGCAGGTGATGGTCGCCGGGCCGTGCTCGGTCGAATCTTACGAGCAGCTGCGCACCGTCGCGGCCGCCTTGAAAGCGGCCGGCGTCAAAATCATGCGCGGCGGAGCTTATAAGCCGCGTACCTCCCCGTACGACTTCCAGGGGCTCGGCGTCGACGGGCTCAAAATGCTGAAGGAAGTCGCCGATGAATTCGGGCTGGCCACGATCAGCGAAATCGTTCACCCCGCCCATATCGAGCTGGCCGAGCGTTATATCGACGTGATCCAGATCGGCGCGAGAAACATGCAAAATTTCGAGCTGCTCAAAGCCGCCGGCGAAGCGCGCATCCCGGTGCTGCTCAAGCGCGGGATATCGGCGACGCTGGAGGAGTTCGTACATGCCGCGGAATATATCGCGGTCAGCGGCAACACCCGCGTGATGCTGATCGAACGCGGCATCAGAACGTACGAGAAGTGGACGCGCAACACGCTCGATATTTCCGCGGTTCCGCTGCTCAAGCAGGAAACGCACCTGCCGGTTCTGGTCGACGTCAGCCATTCCACCGGGCGGAAGGACATCCTGCTGCCCTGCGCCAAAGCGGCGCTGGCCGCCGGAGCGGACGGCATCATGGTCGAGGTGCACCCCGATCCGCAAACCGCCTTGTCCGATGCCGCGCAGCAGCTCGATATTCCGCAGTTCGAGCAGCTTTGGGCCGGAATCCGCGAATCCGGACTGTTTAAGGAATGATCAGGCAGATAAGAAAAACGCCTGCCGGCGTCCTTTTATGACTCTGACTTCTAAGTTGGAAACGATTGGAGGGATGGGATTGGGGTTTCACCCCATCCCCATTCCCTCTTTACTGTTCTACTACGAGTACCAAAATTATGATTTTGACTCTATTGATTCAGTATGTTGGACTGAGGCGGCTGAGGTAAGTGCAGAGATGGGGGCTATAGCGTTCGTGTCTTGGAGTCCCTGCATGCTGCTTTGCACGATTATTCCTTTTGTTCAGGGAGGGCAGTATTCTCCCATTCGAGTGCGGAAGGTGCAAGCATCAAACACGGGCTTTTAGTCGGCACGATATTTGAAGGAATCCGACTCCTCTGTTGAAGTGGTTCGAGCCCCTGGAAGTGTTCCTGCTGCATGGCGGCATCTCAGCGATGCGGCTGCGCCAGCTGATCGGGGGCACCTACAAGGCACCTTCAACCAAATCAGCCCCTTGCGGCTGCAGCCTGATAGAAATGCTTTTTAACGGTACGGACGTTACTGCAAACGGATTCAGGTGCAGCAAAATCACGTTTTTTTCTTGTTCCGGTGTCTCGCCCCATCCCTTCTGTCCGATCTGCTTCACTTCTCCCAAACCTCTTTCTCACCAACCTGTCTAATGATCTTGAACATGTCTGCTTCTCCTAAACATATTTAATTCTCCCAAATGTATCTGCTTCACCTGAACTTATCTGCTTCTCCTGAACATATCTGCTTCTCCTGAACATATCTGCTTCCCCTGAACTTATCTGCTTCTCCCAAACATATCTGCTTCTCCTGAACTTATCTCCCAAACGCATCTGCTTCTCCTGAACTTACCTTCTTCTCTGCTTTCTGATCAAACGGGATAATCGTGCAAAGCATTCGCACAGCGGATGTTGATATGATTATTAGGTCGAGGTCCCAGTATAACAAAACCGGCCCTGCTCGCTTGTGACGAGCAGGGCCGGACCTGCGTTCGGGGGGTTCTATACGCTGGCCGCCTACAGGTTAAAAAACACCGGCTTGACGCATACCGGCTTGGATACTTCGGCGGTGTGGCCGGTGAACTTCAGCCGGCCGGTTTCTCCATCCACCGTGAACAAAGCCAGGTTGTTGGAATCGCGGTTGGCCGCGACCAAATATTTCCCGTCCGGCGTCAGCGCAAAATGGCGCGGGTGTCCGCCTTCGCTGGATACGTGCTCCACGTAAGTCAATTTGCCGCTCGCCGGGTCGATGGCGAACTGGACGATGCTGTCATGGCCGCGATTCGAGCCGTACAGGTAGCGGCCGTCCTTGGAAATGGCGACCTCCGCCGTCGTGTTCTCCGCGGTAAACCCGGCAGGCAGGGTCGGCACCGTATCCAGCAGTTCCAGCCGGCCCGATTCCGGATCATACGAAAAAGCGGAGAGCGAAGAATTCACCTCATTGATGGAATACAGGAAACGGCCGTTCGGATGGAAAGCCATGTGGCGCGGCCCCGCTCCCGGCGGCGTCTGCGCTTCACTCTTGCGGACCAGCCGCCCGCCTTGGGCGTCCAGTTCGTACACCACGATGAGATCCAGTCCCAAATCCGCAACCAGCGCAAACCGGTTGTCCGGGCTGAAGATAACCGAATGCGGATGCGGCCGGTCCTGTCTCAACGGATCGGCTCCTTTCCCTTCGTGCTGCCGTTCATCGGCCAGCTTGCCGACAAGCCCGTCCGCCCCGACATTGACGAGGCCGACGTTCCCTCCGTGATACCCCGATACCGCCACAAAACGGTTGCTCCGGTCCAGTTGAATATGCGAAGAAGACGGACGAATCGTCAAGGTGCGGTTCAGTTCGCTTAGCTCCCCTTTCGCGGAATCAATGGCAAAAGCGGCCGCTTCGCCGATGCGTTCGCCTTCCGAAACGGTTTCCGAAATGGCGTACAGCCGGCCATTCGCTTCATCGACGCTGACAAACGTCGGGTTCTTAAGTCCGGATACCGCGCTTAACCGGTTCATTTTACCGCTGGACATGTCCAGTTCGTATACATAAACTCCCGGATCCGCCGCCTCGGCGTAGGACCCTACAAATAACAGCAAACGTTGTGTCTGTGACAATTCACATACCTCCTGGTAAATTGAAATCTAAAGTTGTCGTTCCCTATATTGTTCCCCACTTTGCCATAAAAGTCCAGTCCTCCCCATGAGATTCCCGGCAGCAAAAACCCAAAATTTTTATTATTTCGCCCTTTTCCCTACCCAAATTTTGAAAAACATGATATACTGTAAGCGCTTCCGTAGCATCATCTAAAGGGGGATTTGGAATGATGAATGTCGGACTGGAAGAAAGAAACGTCTATGAGGATCTCGATCCCCAGGACACGTATTTCTTCAAGATTGGAGTTCACGGACTGGTTTGCTTTCATGGCAGGAATTACAGCATCAAACAGAGACTATCCGCCGAACAGACCTCGAAGCTGATCTCGGACCCTAACTTTTACCGCATTAGCACCAACTGTTACGTCAATTTGTCCAAAGTCTCGGACATCCAGGACAATGTCGTCTATTTTCGCGATGAACGGCACGGCATCAAAACGATCCATGTGCCCAAACGCAATCTGGGGCAAATGAAGCGGCTGATTCCGTCCACCCGACGTAACGTAACCGCTGGGGTCAACTAAACCGGCATATCTTCGGAGCCGAATGGCCAGAGAAAAAGCAGCCTCGCTTAAGCGCCTCTACAGACGCCGGCGGGCTGCTTTTTCTTGGTTAATGCTTGCCTTCTACTTCACGTAAAAACGGGCGGTTTCTTCCCAAATTTCCCCGGCGTTCAGGCTGAACAAGCCGATTTCCTCGCTCGGCAGCTTGACATTGGGGGCGTTGACCAGATTAATTTGCGGCTCGGGACAGAAAAAACCTTCCTTCGCCCCGTTGTTCCAGATCATCCACTGCTTGTAGGACGTCCCGACATCGTACACCAGAGTGACGCCAAGCTTCGTATCGCTCAGTTCCATGCGGTTTCGGCCGTTTTGCGGCGCGGCGGTGTAATGATTGTCCAGCGACGCGAAAAACGGATACACGCCCTCCCCTTGCATTTGCTTTTCCTCGCCGGTAAGCGGCTGGAACGAACCGGTCGGAAGCATCCGTTCGCTAAGCTGCCAACGCTCGCCGATCGTGAGCTTGACGCGGTAATCCTTAGCGTTGCTTCCCGGCGCAAACGGAGCGTTCACCGCCGTATGGAAAGCGAGCAGGCAAGGCATCTCCTTGTCCCCGTCATTGCGCACGAACAACTGCTGCGACAAGCCGTATTCGCTGAGCGTATACTTCAGCCTTACCGTAAATTTAAACGGCAAATACCGGTACACATCATGCCGCTCGTCGACGGTCACTTTGACCGTAACATAGCTTTCCAAAGGCGTCTGCCCAAAGTCCTCCACCTGCCAAGGCGTCGTATGTAAAAAACCGTGCAGATGGTTGCCGGTCGAAGCTTCGTTTACCGGAAAACGGTACACTTCGCCTTTCCAGGGGAACAGGCCGTCCTCGTACCGGTTCGGCGGAAACAGCACGGGGATCCCATGCACGCCGGGATTGCTTTTGAAGCTTTCCATTTCGTCCTCCGCCGGTTCGCGCAGAAAACGGTAACCGCTTTCGACATCGCGGAACGCAATCAGATTGCCGCCGATTTCCGGCAGCATGACCGCTTCATACCGTCCGGATCTGAGCCATACCGCTTTTTCTCCCTGATAAGTTCCTTCATAAGCCGTTCTTTCTGCCATCGTTGCAACTCTCCCTTCCATGATTGGCCTTAACACATTCAACTAGTAATATACCTAAAGCGCGTGCAAAAGTCACCTTAACCCCGCACATCAAAACGAATCGCCTATGAAGCATCGCGCAAAATACGGCGGCCCAGCGATACGACCAGCAGGATCATCCCCGTACCGACGGCAAGCTGCATGCCGAACACCTGAATCCATTTCGGCCAGTGCGCGATCCATTCCAGCACCTGACCGCCCAGCAGCGGCCCGAAAAAGGAGGCCACCCCGGTAATGGCGGAATACATCGCCATATACATCGGCCGTTCCGCTTTCGGCGTATCGCCGATCATAAAGTTAAACGCCAGCTGGTTGAAGCCGCCGACGCCGGCGCCAAAAACCATATGGGCCAAAAACAGCACCGGAAGCATCGGCAAAAACGACAGGCCGCCCCAAATCAGAATCGAAGACGCGATTAGCGGCAGCGTCCAGAACAGCAGGCGCCGATTGCTGTACCGGGCGTTCAAATTCCCCCATACATAAAAGCTCGCCATCATAAACACCGTTTGCGTCACGCTGAGCAGCGATATGGTCTGGTAATTGATATGCAGCAGTTCGAGCATGACGTAAGAATACAGCGGCACCACCAGGTTTTGCATAAACAGAAAGCCGCCCAGAAACAACGTCGACCTCATAAATGAAGCGTCGGATATAGGTTTGCGAAGCATCGGCAAAAACTTGCTTTCCGCCGAGCGTTCGAACGCCACATCCGGATAAAACAGAAAAATGACGATATTGGCTGTGATGCAGATCCATACGATGATATACAAGTACAGAAAACCTTGGGCCCCGGGAAAATGGTCCAGCAGCATCCCGCCCAAAAACATGAACAGCGTCCCCAACGCATTGAGAAAAGTATTGCGGATTCCGAAATACCTGCCCCGCACCCGCGCCGGGACGATATCGCTGATCAGCGAGTTCCAGAGCATGCCCCCGACCGTGTTAAACACAAAAGCGATTACGTAAAAAATGATAAACGCCGCGACCCAATAGGGCTGCGGGAACAAAAAGGGGACCAGCCCCGTACATCCCCACAAAATCCGGTGCAGCGCGATAAACAGCACCAGCGCCCATTTGCGGCTCGCCAGCCGCTGGATCAGATAAGCCACGGCGATTTGGGCGATATTGACAAAGGTCGTGATGGCCAAAACAAAGCCGATTTGGCCGGAAGACGCACCCAAATAAAGCAAATACCCCGTTAAAAATTGGCCGCCCAGCAGCGTTTGAAAAATGGTGGAGGGCACGCCTTCCCAGGTGGCGATAGTCAGATTGCGGCGCTGCTTGGAAGTTTTGCGGCGCGTATACGGTTTGCTTTTCGCGTAACTCAGCATGATGTCGGATACTCCTTGCTCCACTCGAATAGTTATCTCTTGATTTATGCATACTTCAACTGACATGGTTTTGAAAAAAAAGATGAATGGAGTGAGAGCACTAATGCGCATCTCCGTTTGGAAAACAATCTTGTGTTCTTTGCTCGCTTCCGTGCTGCTGACTACCGCCGTCTCCTGCGTCAACAAGGCCGGTCCCGAAGCCAATTCCGTTCCCCCGGCCGCCTCCACCCCGGTCAGAACGGAAGCGTTTACGGATGTCCGCGGCGCCCAATGGATTCCGCTTTCCCAAGTAGCCGACACGTTGGGTCTTCGCGCTTTGGAAACGGACAGCTCCGCCCGGATCGGCTATACCGATGTCATGTTCGAAGTTCAGCCAAGCCAACGGCACGCCGTTTCTTTCGGCAAGCCGGTATCGCTGCCGCAAGCGCCCATCCGCCAGAACGGCCAGCTGTATATGACGGCCGCATCGGTCTCCGCCCTGCTGCAAAGCAAAACCGCGGTTGACCCGCTGTCGGGGCGGCTTAACATCGGACCGATTAACGCCGACGGCGGCGTTGCCGAAAAGAACCCGCAGATCGGCGAATCGAACCGCTACGGCATCCTTGGGGTCGCCGAACACCGGGACGAGATGGTTGCCTATGCGAAAAGTTTTTTAGGCGTTCCCTATGAATTCGGAGCAGCGCCTTACGAGCAATCGAAAGCGTTCGACTGCTCGTCCTTCACCCGCCATGTGTTCAAAAAATTCGGGCAAGACTTGCCGCGGCTGGCCAAAGATCAGGCGAAAGAAGGCATCCCCGTCACCCGGGACAACCTTCAGGCCGGAGATCTGATCTTTTTCACCGTGCCTGGCCGGTTTGAAACCGACAACATTCCCGGCCACGTCGGCATCTATATCGGCAACGGCCAATTCATCCATACCTGGGGAGATCCCGGCGTGGAGATCAGCCCGCTGGATACCGGACATTGGAGCAGCGTCATCCTCTCGATGCGCCGCATGCGCTGAAAGATTCATCAGCGCCCGAATTCGCAAGCCGAGCGCCGCTCTAGGCCGCCCGGCTTTTTCGCTTGTTCAGCTTATTTCCCTTCATTACAAATACAAAGTATAATAAATGTAAGCGTTACTTTCCATATAATAATATGACAGAATTTCAGAGCAAAATCAGAGGAGATAGGGCGATGGAGAAAGACATTTTAAAACAGGCATATGAGCAATTGGGCCTGCCCGAAAACGCGCCCCGCGAGGATGTCGATAAAGCGTTCGACATTCTGCTGCGGAAATCCCGCTCCCGTCAGCAGGATGACCGGTTCGAGCAGGAATACGAAGCCAAGGTCAAAGCCTACAAAATGATTATCGAAGCGGAAGAGCGAAGCAAAGTTGAGGAAATGAGCCGCCAAAGATACGCGAAATGGGGAAAATTTGCCGGCACCGCGGAGAAGATCGACGATTTTTTCCGGCTTTACAAAACGCACTGCATCATCGCTCTGGTGGCCGTGATCGCAATCGTTTTTGGCCTTAACGCCTACCTGGATCACCGCGAGGAGCAAAAAAGACTGGCCGCTCTTCCACCTGTCGACTTGTCCATCATCATGGTCGGCAATTTCCTGACCGATGAAGCGAACGGCGGCACGGACGCGCTGGAGCAGGCGATGACCGCCCAGATTCCGGACTTCAAACGCTTGGAGCTGGAGATGCTGTACTTGCCGGGGCAAAGCGAATCGGGCATGAGCGGCGCGGACATGGCCTACCAGCAGAAAGCGCTGGCCGTGATCGCCACCTCGTCGCCGGATATTTACATTACGGACAAAGCTTCGTTCGATTGGCTGTCCGGAGGCGGCGCCTTCCTCAGCCTTGACAAGGAAGCGGCCGAACTGAAGCCGCTGCTGACCGATGACCGGATCCTCAAAGCCAAATCCGAGGAGGACGGACAGGAGCATATCTACGGCATCGACGTCACAGGCAGTGCCCTCGCCGACCAGCTGCCGTTGGCGAAACAACAAATGATCATCTCGCTGCGGGCGGACACGCCAAACGCCGATAAAGCGCTCAAGATGATCCGCGAATACCTCGAACACCTTCCTTAGGCGGCGGACTATTTCCCCGCTGCCTTTATCCGTACAATCATTCGTTCAACTTATTATGGCCAACGCCGCTTTTTCACCATTGATTATCTTCCGGATATCCATTACAATAACCTCATAAACGCGCGTTTACGAAAGTGGGGACCTATATGCGCAGCGAAGACATAGCCAAATTGGCCGGGGTGTCCCGCAGCACGGTATCACGGGTGATCAACAATTACCCGAATGTTCCCGAAGCGACGCGGGCCAAGGTGCTCCGGATCATCGAGCAGCACCAGTATGAGCCGAACAGCTTTGCCAGAGCGCTGGCCGGCAAACGTACGGATACGATCGGCCTGTTTGCGATCAGCATGTCGGAACAGGAAAACGCCAGCCGGATTTATCAAAACAGCTACTTCGCCCCCATCGTCGACATGGTCGTCGATACGGCGAACGCCCGCGGGTTTTACGTTCTGATACATACCGTATACTCGCGCGGCGAGTTTCAAAAGGTCAAGCAGGCATTTCAGCAAAAGCGGATCGACGGCGGCATTTTGGTCGGCACGCAAAAAGACATCGAGCTGGTGCGGGAAATGGTCGATCAGAAAGCGCCGCTCGTGCTGGTCGATTACGACATTTCGGAAATCATGGCGGAGCGGCTGAACAAAAACCATCTCGCCGTCATCAACTCGATGGACTACGAAGGCACGGCCGAAGCGATCGAATACTTGATCGGCCTGGGGCATCGCGAAATCGGCATCATCAAAGGGAGCATGAACACCTACTCCGGGCGCGAGCGCTATCTGGCTTACGAAAGCACCTTGCAAAAACACGGCCTGCCGCTTCGGGATGACTTTGTTCTGGAGGGAGAATTTCTGAAGGAAAGCGCCTACCGCGAAGCGAAAAGACTTGCGCTGCAAGAGAAACTGCCGACGGCCCTGTTCTGCTCCAACGACGACATGGCTATCGCCGCGATGGAAGCGTTTACCGAGCACGGGATCGCCGTGCCCGACCAACTGTCGATCATCGGCTTCGACGATGCTCTGTTGGCTTCGCGGATTACGCCCAAGCTGACCTCCGTCCGGCTGCCGGTCGATGAAATGGCCAAAGCCGCGGTGCTGAAGGTGATCGAGCTGTGCAAAGCCGACGAGGCGACGTTCAGCACGGTCAGCTTCCCGACCAAGCTTGTGGTCCGGGACACTTGCAAGCCGCCCGTCCGCTGATCCGGCTGCGGCGGACTGCTTCCCCTGCATCTTTCGGGAAGCAGCCTGTCCGCAGGCGGCTTGCCGAATAAAATAAACGCGCGTTCACAAATGATAGGAGAGTGTTGTTTCCATGAAATTCGGAGCTTTTGACGACAAGCGTAAAGAATATGTGATTAACACGCCGCAAACCCCTTATCCCTGGATTAATTACCTCGGCAACGAGCAGTTTTTCGGACTCATTTCCAATACGGCCGGCGGCTATTCGTTTTACCGTGACGCCCGCCTGCGCCGCTTGACGCGTTACCGCTACAACAACATCCCGCTGGATACCGGCGGCCGCTACTATTACGTCCGCGACCATGACAACGGCGACTTTTGGACGCCGGGCTGGATGCCGGTGAAACGCGAGCTGGACTTTTACGAATGCCGCCACGGCCTTGGCTACACTTCGATCACTGGCGAACGCGGCGGCGTTTCCGTCACCCAGCTGGCGTTCGTACCGCTCGGCTACAACGGCGAAGTGCATCGTCTGACGGTGAAAAACACCGGCTCCCAGGCGAAAAAGGTATCCCTGTTCTCTTTTGCCGAGTTCTGCTTGTGGAACGCCCAGGACGACATGACGAACTTCCAGCGCAACCTGAGCACCGGCGAAGTGGAAATTTTGGATTCGGTCATTTACCACAAGACGGAATACCGTGAACGCCGCAACCACTATGCTTTCTACTCCGTCAACCGGGACATCGACGGTTTCGATACCGATCGCGAAGCGTTCGTTGGCCTGTACAACGGTCTGCATGAACCGCAGGTTGTCGTAGCCGGCAAAGCTTCCAACTCCGTGGCCAGCGGCTGGTCGCCGATCGGCTCCCATGAAGTGGTGCTGCAGCTCGCCCCCGGCGAGGAACAGAGCCTTGTGTTCATCCTCGGCTACGTGGAAGTTCCCGAGGAAGAGAAATGGGAAGCGCCCGGAATCATCAACAAAAAACCGGCGCTTGAAATGATTGAACGGTTTGCCACCGATGCCGATGTGGACCGGGCGATGGCGGAGCTGGCGGCTTATTGGGAAGGACTGCTTTCCAAATACCAAATCCAAAGCGGCGACGATAAGCTGAACCGGATGGTCAACATCTGGAACCCGTATCAGTGCATGGTTACGTTCAACATGTCGCGTTCGGCATCCTATTTTGAGTCGGGCATCGGCCGCGGAATGGGCTTCCGCGATTCGAACCAGGATTTGCTCGGGTTCGTGCATCAAATTCCGGAGCGGGCCCGCGAGCGGATTCTCGACATCGCCGCCACCCAATTCGAGGACGGCAGCGCCTATCACCAATATCAGCCGCTCACCAAAAAAGGCAACAACGAGGTCGGCAGCGGTTTTAACGACGACCCGCTTTGGCTCATTCTCGGCACGGCCGCTTACATTAAAGAAACCGGCGATCTGAGCATCCTTGACGAGCAGGTTCCGTTCGACAGCAACCCTGACAACACCGCTACGCTGTTCGAGCATTTGAAACGTTCCTTCTACCATGTCGTCGAAAATCTCGGGCCCCATGGCCTGCCGCTGATCGGACGCGCGGACTGGAACGACTGCCTGAACCTGAACTGCTTCTCCAAGGAGCCGGGCGAATCGTTCCAAACGACGGCCAATATCGAAGGCCGGGTAGCCGAATCGGTGTTCATCGCCGGATTGTTCGTGTTCGTCGGTCCGGATTTCGCCGAGTTGTGCCGGATACGCGGGCTTGAATCCGAAGCGGCCGAGGCGAACGCGCACGTGGAAAAAATGCGGAAGACCACGCTCGAACACGGCTTCGACGGCGATTGGTTCCTGCGCGCCTACGACCACTACGGTGAAAAGGTCGGCAGCAAAGAAAACGCGGAGGGACAAATCTTCATCGAACCGCAAGGCATGTGCGTCATGGCCGGGATCGGTGTAGAGGAAGGGTTGGCCGGCAAAGCGCTGGCCTCGGTGGCCGAACGCCTGGACACGAAATACGGGATCGTGCTGCAGCAGCCGCCGTATTCCAAGTATTATTTGAACCTGGGCGAAATCTCCAGCTATCCGCCGGGTTACAAAGAAAACGCCGGGATTTTCTGCCACAACAACCCGTGGATCATGATCGCCGAAACGGTGCTCGGACACGGCAACCGTGCGTTTGAGGTATACGCGAAGATCGCTCCGGCTTACCTGGAGGACATCAGCGAAATCCACCGCATGGAGCCTTATGTATATTCGCAAATGATCGCCGGCAAAGACGCCGTCCGCCACGGCGAGGCGAAAAACTCCTGGCTGACCGGCACGGCCGCCTGGAATTACGTTGCGATCACGCAGGCGATCCTCGGCATTCAGGCCGATTTCAACGGCCTCAAGGTAGATCCTTGCATTCCGTCCGCTTGGGACGGTTATGAAATCACCCGCGTCTTCCGCGGCGACACGTACGTGATCCGAATCAGCAATCCGAATCACGTGGAAAAAGGCGTAGCCAGCATCACCGTGGACGGCCAGCCGATCCAGGGCAACGTCATCGCCCCGGCCGGCGACGGCGGCGTGCACCAAGTTGAAGTGGTACTGGGCTAATGAAAAAGCAGGGAAAGGGTGATTATTGCCCCTTCCCTGCTTTTTTTATCAGCTAGTATGCTGCCGCACGAGACGAACCCAAATATTCCTTTATGCCATCCACAATGGCTTGAGCCGCTTTATATTGCATTTCATCGGAAAACATCGCTTCCTCATCCGCCGGGTTGCTAAGAAATCCGACCTCCAAAAGAACCGCCGCCATCTTGGTCTCTCTGATGACTTGAAAATTACCGTTTTTCACTCCGCGGTCCTTAAAACCCACGGCTTCCACTAACCGCTTATGAATGGTATTGGCTAATTCTTTGCTGCTGCTTCGCTCATAATAATAGGTTTCCGTCCCGGTCGTTTGCGGTGAGGAGAGAACGCTATTGCCGTGAATCGAAACAAAAATATCGGCATTCAATTCATTGGCCAACTTCACGCGCTCTGAACGGGTGGGATAAACATCGCTTTCACGAGTCATCACGAGATTAATGTCCGGCTCATTTAAAAGAAGCTCCTGAACTTTCAAAGCTAAAGCCAAAGTAAATTCCTTTTCGTGCCGATTGCTGAAGCTGGTTGTCCCCGGATCGCTGCCGCCATGCCCCGCGTCAATCACTACCGTTTTAAGTCCTGGTTTAACAACAGGATCAACTAGATCAATGGGATCAACTGGATTAACGGGATTAACGGGATTAACGGGGCCGGAATCGGAAAGATCAGAGTTATTCTCCGAAAGGCCTAAATTAACAACAAGGTTACCTTCATTAAATTCATAATTAAACGGAATTTCTTGATTTTCCATTAACTCAACAACGATCCGGACTTGCTTCGGCTCCTGACTAAATAGCGAATATCTGATGTCGGCAATCTGTGAAGATCCGCTTACATCCAATTTCCCGTTTAGGCCGGCATTTAATGACTGGAACGTATCCGAAAATGCCGTGTTCGGCAAATCGATTACAATTCTTTCCGGGTCCTGCAATGTAAATATGGTTGGAGTAACTTGACCGTCCATTGATGCAACAAGCTGATGATCGCTAAAATGGATTTCGTTGATATGTATCAAGGAGTCATCGGTATTTGCTTCGGACAGCATCGCCTTTTCTCCATTGCTCGTCAGATAAACCGTCTTATCGGTATTATTCCAACTTACCTTAAGCCCCATTTGTTCACTAACGAAACGAATAGGAACCAGAACCGTATTGTTCCGCATCAAAGGTGCGGTGTTTAATAATACGGGCTCATTGGAGACTTCCGCTTCTTGTTGCCCCACTTTTAAAGATATCGCATTCGAATTATTTTGGATTTTAACATTCTGAGTCTTTTGGTCCCACTTGACCTTAAATTTAAGATTTTCAGCAACAACTCTTATGGGAATCATCACATTATTATCTATATTGGCAACTTCGACATTCTCCGGAAGAGCGATTTCCTGACCATCCAGCACAATCTTGGATTGCGCGGCTTTCGCATCGATTTCATGCGGCGATAGAACGATCAGAAAAATCAAACTCAAAAAAAATAATAAAATGGATTTTTTCATTTTACACCTCTAGTAATGGCTTAAAAACGTCGTTATTCCGGCGATACCCCGGCGATACCCCGGCGATACCCGTTTGATTTCGCTGTTGATATATTTCTACACTTATATACATATTTCCTTCTAAGACTTCATTTTTTCTCATATTCCGCTTTATCGGCCAGACGAAAAAAGCCGACGCCACGATCGGCGCCGGCTTTTTTCGTCCCGTATCTCAAGCCTTGGCGGGCTTCATGCCAGGCTCTTTTTTGTTTTGGCCGTCTTTGCCAACCTGCACTTTCCGGATGAAGAAAGACAGGACAAAGGCCACCAGCGTGATTCCCGTAGCGACCACAAAGGCGAAGTCGATGCCGTTGATCGTCGCTTCTTTGGTAATGAGCGCAACCTGCTGGGCGTTCGCCGGGTCCTGCGGGTTGATGCCCGCGGACATGATCATTTCCGCCGCCCGATCCTTTGTCCGGCTGGACATAATCGTGACGAGCAAGGCGGTGCCGAGCGCGCCGGAAATCGTCCGCAGCGTATTGGCCATGGCCGTGCCATGCGCGTTCAGGCTTGCGGGCAGCTGGTTCAAGCCGGCGGTCTGAATCGGCATCATCAGCATGGACATCCCGAACATGCGAAGCGTATACATGAGGATCAGATGAGCATAAGTCGTACTGTCGGTCAAATTGCTGAATTCCCATGTCGTGACGGCGGTAATCGCCAGACCGACGACCGCCAGCCAACGGGCCCCGATTTTATCGAAGATCATCCCCGTAATCGGCGACATAATCCCCATCAGAATCGCGCCCGGCATCAGCAGCAGGCCGGATTCCAGCGGCGAAAAGCCGCGGATGTTTTGCAGGTAGATCGGCAGCAGGATCATGGCCGCGTACATCGCCATCGTAACAACCACGTTGATCACCGTAGTCAGGGAAAACATATCGTATTTAAACACCCGGAACTCCAGCATCGGTTTTTCCGATTTCAGCTGGCGCCACAGGAACAACGCCAACGCAATCACGCCGACGAACAGACCGATGATGACCTCGGGTTCGCCCCAGCTTGTGCTGCCCGCTTCGCTGAAGCCGTACAGCACGCCGCCAAAGCCCAACGTCGACAAAATGACCGATAACATATCCAGCTTCGGCCGGGCCACCTCGGTCACGTTCCGCAGAAAAATAATCCCAAGAAGTATGGAAAGGATGGCAAACGGCAAAATGATCCAGAATAGCACATGCCAGGACTGATGCTGGATAACCCACCCCGAAAGCGTAGGTCCGACCGCCGGAGCGAAAACCATCGCGATCCCCATCATCCCCATCGCCTGGCCGCGTTTTTCAATCGGGAATATTGTCAGGAACACCACGGTCATCAGCGGCATCAGCACCCCGGCGCCGGCCGCTTGGAACAAACGTCCGATCAGCACCATCGGAAAGCTTGCGCCAATCCCGCAAATCACCGTTCCGACAGCGAAGATCGCCATGGCGGAAATAAACAGCATCCGCGTCGTAAAACGTTCCATAAAATAAGCGCTGAGCGGAATAAGCACCCCGTTCACCAGCATGAAGCCGGTGGTCAGCCATTGAATCGTCGTAGTCCCTACATTCAGGTCTCTCATCATTTGCGGAAGCGCCACATTCATCAAGGTTTGGTTCAAAATCGCCACAAACGCCCCGATAATCAGCGCCATGACGATCGGCCATCTTTTAAAAGCGGCGCCCTCTACAGCAGCGGTATTATTCATTGGTTTCTTCTCTCACTTTCTCTAATGAAGTTATAATTTTTCGATGAGTCTGCAGTAAATGCTCAAAATCCTCTTCCGAGTTCTCCAGTACGGCCGCAATCGCTTTGGAATATTGAAGATCGGTAAGCCGGTAGACCTCCTTCCCCTGCTCCGTCACCTCCAGCGATACGGAACGGCGGTCGCTCTCCAGACGCTTTCTTTCCACCAGCCCGGCTTTGACAAGCCGATCGATGACGCCGCTCGCCGTACTGTTCCCCAAACGCATTAAATCCGCGAGCTCGGTGATCCCGATTTGCGGATTGTCTTGGATCGTTTTAAGGGCCTTGAACTGAATGCCGGTAATCCCGTATTTGTCCGCTTGTTTGGACAGCAGCTGATAGAAAGCTTTTTTGACTTCCCGAAAAGATTCCACGATTTCGTGCATACGTTGTTTTTGATCCAAACCGGTTCCATCCTTAAAAATTTAATTATACTTTTTAATATTTCGCATACGAAATATTTTCTGAATATATGTAACAACGTTTCGGGATATTTGTCAATACGATCAACCTGATTTTATCCGCCGGAATTTTTTCAACCTGAAGGTAGCATTTCTCGGAATATTTCGTCCTATACCCTTTTTAGTTCGGATGTTATAATCATGGTAAAAATAACCTACTTTCGAAGGAGGCAATGAATCCAATGTCATGGTTCAACAGACTTCCCCTTAGCGGAAAAATTAACGCCGCCTGCTATCTCGTGGCCGCGCTGTTCGCCGTTCCCGCCCTGATCGTATTCGTGATTCTCGGCCACATCTGGGTCGGATTAATTCTCATCATTTTTTTGGCGGCGCTTACTTACCCGCTCTCCCGCTATCTCGAGCGAGAGCTCACGGATTCATTTTCCGACATCTCCAGCGCGTCCGCGCAGATCGCCAAGGGAGATTTCACCGCCCGGGTGAATGAAAGCGGCGGCATGAACGAGCTCAGCCGCTCGTTTAACGGTATGGTGGACAAGCTGCGCAAAATTTTGCAGGAAACCTCGGACATTACCCGCAAAGTGATGGACTCCAGCCGCAGCATTTCGGAACGTAACCAGGGGCTTATTGAGGTGATGACCCAGGTGACGCAATCGTCCAATGAATTGGCGCTTGGCGCAAGCGCCATCAGCGAGGACGTTGGCGGCATGACGGAAGCGATCGGCGAAATTGAAGAGAAAGTCGGCAATTACACCGATTCGACCCGGCAGATGAACCAGCGTTCTGCGGAAACGCTGCAGCTTGTGGAACGGGGCCGGGATTCCGTGTCGCGACAAGCGGAGGGCATGCGCAAAAATATCGAGGCGACGGAAAAAGTCGCCGAATCGATCGAAGCGCTGGCGCAAAATGCGCAAGGCATCACGAAAATTACCCGGGCGATTTCGGAGATCGCCGAGCAAACCAACCTGCTTTCGCTGAATGCCTCCATCGAAGCGGCGCGGGCCGGCGAGCACGGGGCCGGATTTGCGGTCGTCGCCCTTGAAGTACGCAAGCTGGCCGAGGAATCGAGCGCCTCCACCAAAGAGGTGTTTAACCTTGTCCGCAGCATTGAGCAGGATGTGAAGCAAGCCGGTCAAAACATCAAAATCAACGAGGAAGTCGTGCGCCAGCAAAGCGCCATCCTTCTCGAAGCGGAGCAAATTTTTCAGGAAATCGTCCAAAGCGTTAAGTACATTTCCGAAGAAATTTCCGCCTTTGCCCGGGAAAGCGAAGCGATGCTGGAAAGCGCGCACAACATTTCTTCGGCCATTCAGAACATCTCCGCCATCACGCAGCAGTCGGCTGCCGGAACCGAGCAGGTTTCCGCATCGATGAACGAGCAGATCACCTCCATCCGCGCGATGGCCGATGAGATTGAAGCGATGAAAAACGCCGTATTCCAACTGCAGAAAACGATACATATTTTCAAATTTTAAGTCCGGAAAATCAAAAGACCTTGTTTCCTCTTGCGAAACAAGGTCTTTTCGTTAAGATATATAAAGTAATGGTTTCGGAAATAAAAAGGTTAATCGTTTTCGATCAAAAGGGGGGCCGTATGGTGCAAACCAATCTGGAGCAATTTTATCAGGAGCACCGGCTTTCGCTCACCGCATTATCTTACAGGTTAACGGGCTCCTGGTCCGAAGCCGAGGATATCGTTCAGGAGTTGTTTCTTGATTTCCACCGGAACGGAGATGCGGACGGAATCCGGCAGCTGAAGTCGTATTTTATGAAGGCGGTCGCCAACCGCAGCCTAAACGTGCTTAAATCCCCGCGTTATTCCCGCGAGCAATATATCGGATCTTGGCTGCCCGAGCCGGTTTTTGACGCGTCGGGAGAGAAGCTTCTGGATTTACTGCTGAAGGAAGAACATTTATCGTATGCCTTTATGGTCATGCTCGAACGTCTGACCGCCGACGAACGGGCCGTGTTTGTGCTGCGGGAATCTTTTGCGCTGGAATACCCGGAAATCGCCGATATTCTCGGCAAAAGTGAAGCGGCGTGCCGGAAACTGCTGAGCCGTGCAAGGCAAAAAGTCAAAGCGGACCTTCCCGCTCCGCCTCTGAATAACGCTGTAGTGTCCAGATGGGTCAGCGTATTCTCTAAAGCGGCGCAGACCGGCGAATTCGGGCCGCTGCTGGAGCTGATCCGGGAAGATGCCGTCCTCGTGTCCGATGGCGGCGGCAAAGCAAGAGCCGCTTTGCGTCCGATCGTGTCCAAAGCGCGCATCGCCGCATTTTGGGAGGGCATCACCCGCAAAGGATCTCTACGGGGTGAACTGGTGCCGGTCCGGATGAACGGCGAAATCGGGTTGATTCTGTACGATGGCGGCACGCCCGTCAAAGTCCTTCTGTTCGAAGGGGATTCCCAGGGTCGAATTGCCCGTTTTTATCTGCTAGTGAACCCGGATAAACTTAAAAACGCGCCGGCTTTGTAAATTTAAAACTTTTTTCTCCGTTCGGTCACAAAAACATCCCCTCCCTTGTCTTACTTGTGATAACTAGTTATCCACTATCATTTGGAGGTTGATGTATATGAAAGTAAGAATTGACCATTACGCGGCCAACCCGGACATTTACCGGGCGATGAGCCAATTGGAGAAACAGGTGACCGCAAGCGGGCTGGACCGCGTCATTTACGAGCTGGTGAAAATCCGGGCATCGCAAATCAACGGCTGCGCTTTTTGCCTCGATATGCATACGAAGGAGCTGCGCAAGCTTGGAGAAAGCGAACAGCGCATCAATTTAATCAGCGTGTGGCGGGAATCCCCCTGCTATACGGATCAGGAAAAAGCCGTGCTGGAACTGACGGAAGCGGTCACGCTTATCGCCGAGCGCGGCGTGCCGCAGGACGTTTATGAACGGGTTCGCACCCACTACAGCGAAAAAGAAACGATGGATCTGATCTTTGCGATCAACGTCATCAATTGCTGGAACCGCATCGCCATTTCAACGGGGATGTTCCCGGGCTGCCGCGATTAATTAAAAAGCCCTGTGATCTGCGCATATGCGGAAAACAGGGCTTTTCGTTTCCGCTTCAATCGCCTCACCAGATTAAAAAAATCAAAAGTAGTTGCCGTAGATGATGGGCACTTCCCCGTCTGATTCCCGGTGATATTTTGCGGAACCGTGAGGTACGATAGAGTCCAGCTTTAAAACCAATGTTTATAGGGTTCGGGTCTTGGTGTCCCTGTATGCTGCTTGCCTTTGCACGATTATCCCCTTCGTTCAGGCAGGGAGCAGGGGGTGGGGTTAGAGCAAGGATTCAAAAAAAGAGAGAAGAAAAAAACAAAAAGATGAGGAAAAAATGAGGCGGTTCAGGTGAGATTTTTGGCTTGATAAGGGAACGTGCGTTTGGTATAATGAAATAAATGGAACCTATGTTCGTATATTCTTGATTCGGGGGCGAGCGGATATGGAAGTCAATACGGGAACGGAACTTCAATCATTCAGCAGCCGTTTTAACAGCGAGCAGGACTGCATGGAGGCGCTGATCGCGATGAAGTGGCCAAGCGGCTTCGTCTGCCCGCGGTGCGCTCACACCCGGTGCAGCCGTCTGACCTCCCGGCATATCCCCTTGTTCGAGTGCGGAAAGTGCAAGCATCAAACCTCGCCTTTGGTCGGCACGATTTTTGAAGGAACGCATCTGCCCCTAGTGAAGTGGTTTCAGGCGCTGGAGTTGTTCCTGCTTGAGGGCGGCATCTCGGCGCTGCGGCTGAGCAAGGTGATCCGGGTCACCTACAAGACCGCCTGGTCGCTGCTGCACAACATACGCCATGCCGTGGGGGAGTTCGATGCCCGGGAGCTGCTCTCCGGAGACGTGAAGGTGAACAGCGATCAGTATGGGCGTAATCCGTCCCGGTGTCAGCTTTCGCATCCGT